>Ga0315905_10000735_pt1 | contig 35644 bp, 33 predicted proteins | sample LakEriMetagenome_5_FD_203522 | JGI IMG/M metagenome (GOLD analysis project Ga0315905, IMG submission 203522) | Freshwater fungal communities from buoy surface, Lake Erie, Ohio, United States - Buoy 4 MA121 | ecosystem: Environmental > Aquatic > Freshwater > Lake | place: USA: Lake Erie, Ohio... | reverse complement strand
GCCGCGCATTGACCGCCCGCCCGGGCTGTGATCTGCGCACCCTCCTCTATCACAGCGACCGCGGCTGCCAATACACCAGCCATGCCTTCCGCCGCAAACTGGCTTCACGCGGCATCACCCAGAGTATGAGCCGTGCAGGCAACTGCTACGACAAAGCAGCCATAGAGTCGTTCCGGGCCACCCTGAAGGCCGAATGCTTCGCTCACCACATCCCGGCCACACGGGCGCAGGCACGCGCCAGGATCTTCGACTACATCGAAACCTTCTACAATCCAGTGCGCAAGCACAGCGCCCTGGGCTACCTCTCTCCGGTAAACTTCGAACAATCACTCCTGAATAATTAACCCTACTTTCTACGTACTCATTTTCGAAGAAAGATCAAAAGTAAGAGGCCGGTTTCGTCACCTCCCCTCCTTGTCCTGCGAACTTCCTCACACCAACCGCGTTCCACTTGAATCTAGAAACCGCCTATTTCTCATCACTTCCGCAGGCCGACAACGCCAGCCCTCACTCCGCAAGCCGCCGGGCAATGAGAGATTCCACCTCCATCGCCTGTTCCGGAGTATCGATTCCCGGGCTGTCGTGCTCCGTGATCACCACATGAATGGGCGCTCCGTTCTCAAGAGCCCGCAACTGCTCCAGAGATTCTGCAAGCTCCAGCGGACTCGGTTCCCAGCTAACAAACTGCTCAAGGAAAGCGCGGCTGAACCCATAGATGCCCATATGCCTCCAGTGAGTGAGCTCCGGAGAGGTCCCGCGTGGATAGGGAATGCGGCTGCGGGAGAAGTAGAGAGCGCGTCCATCTTTGCTGAGCACGCACTTCACGATATTGGGATTCTCCAGCAGTGCACTGTCCTGCAGCGGATGCACGGCTGTGATCATGCCGATCTCCGGGCTCGCCATCATGCGCGCGGCCAGTTCGTCCACCAGCACCGTGGAAATCAACGGCTCATCTCCCTGCACATTGATGACATGTGTGGCCTCCGTCAGTTGTCTCGCCGCCTCCGCGATACGGTCGGTGCCACTTTGATGGTCCGGCGATGTCATGCACACCTCCGCACCAAAGGTCCGGGCCGCCGCTGCAATGCGCTCATCGTCCGTCGCAACCACAATTGCTCTGACATTCCGGCAGGAGCGGCAGCGCTCCCAAACGTGCTGCACGAGCGGTTTGCCGGCAATCAAATGCAGCGGCTTGCCGGGAAACCGTGTGGAGGCATAGCGGGCGGGGATAATGACGGCGCAGGACATAACCGCGGTGTCTAGCGCGTGTCCGCGCAGTTGCGACGGAAAATTTCCGCCCCATCGCTCAAGCAGCCTGGGCAGCCACAGCCAGGACGTGATCCAGTGCCCGCATCAGGCCTTTGGCATCAAACGGCTTGGGCAGAAACATCAGAGTGCGCGCGTAGAGACATGGCTCCATCGTCAGAATGCTGAAGCCGCTCATCACGATCACAGGAATCGCCGCCGTGGCCGCATCGGTGTGCCACTGACGCAGCGCAAGCAGCCCGTTCCCTCCGGGTATCATGACATCCAGAATGATCAGATCCGGCCTTCTCCGCAGAACACAGTATCCGGCTGCGCTCCCTCCGGCACAGCATTCAATGTCCTCAACGCCGAGACTGCGCAGGGTGGATTCCTCCATGCGGCGGATGAGCGACTCCTCGTCAGCAATGAGCACGCGCAGCGTCCGTCTGTCTGCGGCAGCGGTCTCATCCGCCTCAAAGGTGGAACAGTTTGCGGACATGGTCATCGGATGCGGAAAGCGGGTTATGGAAATTATAATCCATCAGCCCATTTCCGCAAGCCCCGGCTTTGTGCCGGTGTGGCCGCTTACAAACTGATATTGAACCCCTTAAGACGCAGGTAGCCGATGATTTCCCCCGCCACGCCCTCCAGAGTGAGAGCCGAGCTGTCCACAACATGCGCATCCGCAGCAACGACCAGAGGAGCGGTCTTGCGGGAACTGTCCAGGGCATCGCGCCGGGTCACGCTGTCAGTCTCCCCCTGCGCGGCGCGGCGGCTGGCACGCACGGCTTCAGTGGCATCAATGTAGAACTTGTAGGGCGTCGAAGGAAAGACCACGGAGCCAATGTCACGCCCCTCCATGATGAGGCTGCCATCCTCAGCCAGACTGCGGAGCAAGCCGGTGAGAACCTCCCGCACTTCGGGATAGGAGGAGACCCGCGAAACACTTTCATTCACCTCGGGGGCGCGCAAATGCAGCGCCGGATCCTCGCCATTGATGAAAAGCCGGGTGGCACCGTCTTCGAGGCGGCAGTGAATATCGAGCGAGCGCAGAAAGAGGGAAATCGCGGCCTCATCATCCAGGGGAATGCCGGCTTTGAGCAATGCCCAGGTCACGGCACGGTAAAACGAGCCGCTATTAACGTAGCGGCAGCCAAGCCTCCCAGCGAGAAGCCGGGAGACACTGCTTTTTCCGGAGGCGGCGGGACCGTCGATGGCGATGACAAACATGGAGAAACGGTGATGATGTTGGCGGTTAAGGAATCCGGTTATTCCTTGCTTCCGGCGACTGCTTTGTCATCAGGCTTTCGCGAGGATTTTCGCCCGGCCGCGGCAGGGCGCTGTGGAACCGGAGAAATCACCAAATGGCTGAGGCCATCCGAGACTTCCCGGGATTGGAAGAGCTGCAGGTAATCGTCAAATTCAGGATAGGCCTCGCGGACACACTGGATGTTCTCTACAATGGTCTCTCCCTCAGTGAAAAGCCCGGCGATACAGAAAGCCATCGCCATGCGCCGGTCATGTCCGGACGGGCTGCAGCCCGGCTGCAGCAATTCCCCGCCATTCCCCTTAATCTCGATACCCCGGCTGCCGATAGAAACATGAACACCCAGCAGGCGGAGATTGTGCACGATGCGCTGGAGTCGCGGGTCTCCGGCCGGCGGCTCATCAATGCCCGTAGTGCCGGAAGCCATGGCAGCAGCGATGGCGAGCAGCGGGAGTTCATCGTGCAGTTCAGGCAGTTCTTCTGCTGTGATGAGGGTGCCGCGCAGAGGAGCGCCCCGCACGATCACGGTGCCCCTGGGTTCACCGTTACAGTCGTCGATAAACTCCATGACCTGCCGCCCATCCGCACCAGCACCCGGAGGAAACCCGTGCGGGCATCATTCAATCCCACACCGCAGACCACTAGTTCTGATACCGGCTGCAGCGCGGCCGCCACGATCCAGTTGGCAGCAAAGGAGATATCACCCGGCACATGCAAATCCCGGCTTTCCGGCATTTGTCCGCCATAGACGCACACGCCGAGACCGCGGCGCAGGGACTTCACCTGGAAGTGCCGCAGCAGCCGTCCGGTGTGATCCCAGGTGACAGCCGGGAGTTCCACGGTTGTGCGGCCAGCAGCGAAAAGTCCCGCCATCAGGAGGGCCGCGGCCGTCTGGGAATGAGCGGACTGCAGCACATAGTGCAGCGGCTTCAGGGGAAGCCGGCCAGTTATATTAATCGCTGCATGCGCCCACTGCCACTCGGGCGAGATCTCCACTCCCATCGCCTCCAGCGGCCCGGCGATGCGCTCCACCACTGGACGCGCTGTGGTTTCGTCAGCCAGCAGTTGGGAAGCAAAGGGCTGGCCTGCGAGGATGCACGCCAGCAGCGCAAAGGTCGTGTTGGAAGCCCCCAACTGGATCGGCCCGCCCGGTGCCTGTGGCTTCATCGATACTCCATGGACCCGCAGGCGGGTCGGCCGGCGCTGCGGTTCCGCTTCATCAGGTGTCCACTGTTGTTTGTGATCCAGCCCGGCGAGAAAGTCGATCCTGGCCTCCGCGCCCGGCAGGCATCCACGGCGGCCGTGCACTCCACACAGGGCAGGAAGCCGCTGATGACCGAGGGGCCGTTGGCCAGCGCTGCGAGCACAATGACACGCTGCGAAATGCTCTTGTCGCCTGGCACCCGGATTTCTGTGGAAATGAACTGCCCTCTCCTGATGCGAAATTCATTATTCATGACCGCGTCGCGTTTGCTCAGCCATAACGGGCCGCACGGAGTTCCTTCGCCTCCTCCAGACACGCAAGAAGCAGCGTGCTGTCGCCGCCTTCCAGGGCGGCCTGGAATTCCGCCACCGCTCCGCCCAGATCCCGCAGCGCACGCAGGACCGCCTCCCGGTTTTCCTCCAGTATCTCGCGCCACATTCCCGGATCACCGGAAGCCACGCGCGTCGTGTCTCTTAGACCTCCGGCAGCATACTGCGCCCGGTCGCGGTCGCCGCGCAGGGCCACCAGTGCCGTCAGCACAGCCGCTACGTGCGGCAGGTGGGAAATGCGCGCCACTACTTCATCGTGCTGCGCCGCATCCATGAGCGAAAGACGACAGCCGAGCCATTGCCAGAATCGGCTCAGCCGCTCCATGACTTCCGGGCTGATCCCCGGCGGTGGCGTCAGGATGCAGGCCGCTCCCTGATAGAGTCCGGCGCGTGCGGCACTCAGTCCCGCCCGCTCAGAACCAGCCATGGGATGACTCCCGGCGAAGTGCAGCCCCGCAGCGGCAAAAACAGGAGCCACCGTTTGCATCACCATGCCCTTCACACTGCCGACGTCGGTAAAGATAGCGTCCGCCGCCGGCCTTGCCGTGATTAACTGCTCCGCGAGCCGCTTCATCCCCCCCACGGGCACACAGAGCACCAGCACATTGGCGCCCGCGGCCACCGCCACGGGATCGGTAGAGACGAAATCCGCCAGTCTGAGAGCCCTGACTTCATCCAGGGATTCCTGACGCCGGGCCCACACACGCAGTTCACCAAACCCCAGCGCCCGGGCATCATGCAGCAGTGAACCACCGAGCAAGCCGGGGCCAAACACTGCGAGTCGTATATCCTGAGGACGGTTCATACAGAGAAAGCGAAATGGCGCAGCCCCCTGGAGAAGGCCTGCGCCATACGCACAGGGCATGCAAGCCCGGCATGTTGAATTTTTGTTCCGGTTAGGGAACGCGGAAATGCTTGCCGGTGTAGGGGCATTTCACGCGGGTGCCGCGCTTGAGGCCATCCACATCAACCTGACCTTTGTCCTCGGCGTAGGGGCTGTAAACCATGCCCTTCTTATTCACAACCGGGATGCCATAAGGCAGGTCCTCGCGCGGCACCGGAGTCACCGCCGGCGGCGGGGTGGAGGGAGCGGTTGTTTCCGGGGCCGGCGTATCTGCAGTGGTCGGCGGCGGCGTGAGGGAAGGCGGCGTATCGGACGGTGTATTCCGCGGCGGCGGGGTCACGTCCACGGTCGTGTTGTTCGGGTCACGATTGATGACGCGCTGGCCCTGCTGGTTCGCGGGCGGATTGGACAGCAGCGCGCGGGGCTCAGAATAGTTCGGGCTTTCCGTGCCCTGATAACCATAGCGGTTCGGACCAGGAGGAGCAAAGCCAGGTCCCATCGGAGCGGGGACGGGAGGCGGGAAAATGGTATTACAGGACACGCCGCCAAGGGCGCCCGCAGCCGCCAGGATAAGGGCGGAACGCTGCAGCAGCACTGGAAGTTTCGCTGAGAGAGGGTTCATAGGTGATGGAGTATGGCACACATTTTGGTCACGTAAAGGAACAGCACAGCAAATGCTAATTTTTCTGCACAATGGATTATCCACCATTCCCGCCGTGATCACTTTCAGAGCGCGGATCGCGGGACAGCAACTCCGCCAGTGCATCCTCGGCAGGCTTGTCCTGATAAAGGATGGCGTAAATCTGATCAATGATCGGCGTGCGCACGCCGTAGCCGCGGGCAGCGAGGTAAATACTCTCGGTGTTCGGAATGCCCTCGGCCACCATGTTCATGGAATCCACGATGTCCTGGAGTCGGTGACCGCGGCCGAGCATGTTGCCCACACGGTTGTTCCGGCTGTGGCTGCTGTAGCAGGTCACGATGAGATCGCCCACACCGCTGAGGCCCTGGAAGGTTTCAAACCGCCCGCCGGCCGCCATGCCGAGGCGTGTCATCTCGGCGAGACCGCGGGTCACGAGTGCGGCGCGCGCATTGTCGCCCAGTCCGAGGCCTTCGGAAATACCAGCGGCGATGGCGAAAATGTTTTTGATCGCTCCGCCCCATTCAATGCCCGTGACGTCATTGCTCGTGTAGCTGCGGAACCACGGCAGGGTGAAAAACGGCTGCAACCGTTGCGCGGAGAGCGTGTCATTGCAGCCGATCACCGCGGCGGCGGCGAGTTTGCGGCAGATTTCCTCCGCGTGATTCGGTCCGGAAAGCACCGCAGCGGGATTAGCCGGCAGCGCCTCCTGGAGAATCTGCGTCATGCGCATCCCGGTTTCCTTTTCGATGCCCTTGGCGCAGGAAAGGAGGATCGTCTCCGTGCCGAGACCGGTGCCCGCGAGGGCGACCGATACGCTGCGGAAGGCTTTGGACGGCACGGCCATCACGACGAGGTCCGCGCCCAGCACATCCTCCAGCCGCGTGGTGGCGCGCACCGCTTCGGGGATCACGGCATCCGGCAGGAAACTGCTGTTCGTGTGCTGCCGGTTGAGTTCCGCAGCCACTTTTTCGTCACGCCCCCACAGCACCACGTCCGCGCATTTTTGTGCGGCGGTGAATGCCAGGGCGGTCCCCCAACTGCCGGAACCCAGGACGGCGACTTTCTTCATGATTCTTGCGATGGCGCTTTCTTACGGACAAAGCGATTCTCCGTGCCGTTAAGGAGGCGGCGAATGTTGGAATGATGCCGCCACACCCCGAGGACACCGATCAGGACGGCGAAACACACCAGCGGCAGGGACGGCACATCTCTCCAGAAATGCAGTACGGCAGCCGTGACAGGCACGGTGATGGCTGCGCCGATACTCCCCAGCGCCACATAGCGCGTGGTGAAAAACAGCACCAGCCACACCACCAGCGCCGCCAGCAGCGGCAGCGGCAGCAGCGCCAGCAGGACTCCGGCGGAAGTGGCGATCCCCTTCCCGCCTTTGAAGTTCAGCCAGAACGTGAAGTTGTGGCCCAGCACCGCACAGACCGCAGCCACGATGGACGGCCAGTCGGAGTCAATACCCTGCCGCCGCACCAGCCAGCCAGTGACGAGCACGGGCACGAGGCCCTTGAGCATATCGAGGATGAACACGGGAATGCCCGTGCGCTTCCCCAGCACACGAAAGACATTCGTCGCGCCGATATTTCCTGAGCCGTGCTCCCGGATGTCGATCCCCCGCATCCGCCCGGCGATGTAGCCAAACGGCGTAGCCCCTACCACATAGGCAGCAGCGGCAGCGCTGAGGCAGGCGATGAGTTCAGCGGAGTTCATAGAATGCGGGGGCGACCGGCAGTGCTGGTCCGTGCCTAGCCGATAGCGGCGGCGACGAGCTTCTCCAGCTTCACGATGTCCGCAGCAAATTTGCGGATGCCTTCGGCAGTCTTTTCCGTCGCCATGGCGTCTTCGTTCAATTCAAAGCGGAAGGTTTTTTCGTCATAGCTGCAGCGCTCGATGTCCATGACGGCACTGGCGGTAGCGTCTAGTTTCAACGGCAGCGGCTCATCGCTGGCCTGCAGTTCAGCGAGCAGTCCGGGGCTAATGGTGAGCAGGTCGCAGCCCGCCAGTTCGGTGATCTCGCCTTTGTTACGGAAGCTGGCGCCCATCACCTCGGTGCGGTAGCCGAACTTCTTGTAATAGTGGAAGATGCTGGTCACGGAAACCACGCCCGGATCCTCCTGCGGCGCATAATCTTTCTTCGTAGCGGCTTTGAACCAGTCCAGAATGCGGCCGACGAAGGGCGAGATGAGCTTCACCCCGGCATCCGCGCAAGCCACAGCCTGCGGCAGGGAGAACAGGAGCGTCAGGTTGCAGTTGATTCTTTCCTTCTGGAGCACTTCCGCGGCTTTAATGCCCTCCCAGGTGGAGGCGATCTTGATGAGGATGCGCTCGCGGGAAATCCCGGCGGCTTCATACATCCCGATCAACTGCCGCGCCTTGGCCAGTGTGCCTTCGGTGTCGAAGGAAAGCCGGGCGTCCACTTCCGTCGAAACGCGGCCGGGCACAATCTTGAGGATCTCCTGACCAAAAAGAATGAGAATGCGGTCAATCACGCTCTCCACGAGGGCCTTGCCGGTGAGCGGGCTGCCTTTGTGCAGCGCCACGGCTTCTTCGATCAGCGGACGGTACTGCGGCTTCTCCGCGGCCTGCAGGATCAGGGATGGATTTGTCGTCGCATCCTGCGGCAGATAGGCGCGCATGGATTCAAAATCGCCGGTATCGGCGACTACGGTAGTCACTTTTTTCAGTTCGTCGAGCTGGCTCATAATAATAAAGTAAACCGCCGCATATTCGCACCCGGACAGCCACGCAAGGGAAACACTGCCGGAAGCAGGAACCGGCGGCCACGCAGGGCCGCGATGGAAATCACAAGGGTCCATTGCGCACCGGGGGGCGTAATGCTTCTGGTCCCGCCCCAATCCCCCCTTCGCCTTGCAGACACGTTTCCTTATTCCTGAAATCCTCGATTCCCTGCCACCGGATGATCCGGCGGCGGCCGCGAGCCGGCGCGACCTCCGGCGCATCAACCGTCTCATGGGCAACCACCGCTGGATCGCCCGCGAACTGCTCCTCCATGAGCCGGGCGGTATGGTTTTGGAACTCGGCGCGGGCGATGGATCGCTGGCGCGCCGCGTTTGTCAGAAGCAGCCCTCCATGGCTCCGCGCTATCATGCGCTGGACCTCGCACCGCGTCCTGCAGACTGGCCGGCGGAGGCGCACTGGCATCAGATCGACCTCTGGAGCACGCAGGCGGAAGCCCTGCTGCGGCAGGCTCCCACCGTGGTAGCCAATCTCTTCCTGCATCATCTCGACAACGACGCCCTGCACCGCCTCGGCACGCTGCTGACGAGTTGCGAACTGCTCGTCGCCAGCGAACCCGCGCGCCGCCGCCGCCACTGCTGGCAGGGCCGCCTGCTGTTTCCCCTGCTGCACCGTATCACGCGGCATGACATGCTGGCCAGCATCCGCGCCGGGTTTTTGAAAGGCGAGCTGCCGCGGCTCCTCGGCCTGCATTCCCCGCCGTGGCGTCTGCACAGTCATTTCTCGGTCCTCGGCGCCTGCCGGCTCACGGCCCGCCGGCTGTATTCACCGCCGACTTCCGCATGACACGGCCGGTGTCCATCGCAGGCGGCGGCATTGCCGGGCTGTCCCTGGGGATCGCGCTGCGCCGGGCGGACGTGCCGGTGGAAATTGTGGAAGCCAGCACCTATCCGCGGCACCGGCTCTGCGGTGAATTCATCTCCGGTGCCGGGCCGCAAGAGTTCACCGCCCTCGGCCTGCCGGACCTCGCGCAGCAGGGAGAAGTGCTCACCGATGCCGTGTGGTATTCCGGCAATGCCCGCCTGCTCCACCGCACGCTGCCGGAACCGGCGCTCGGCATTTCCCGCTGGCGGCTCGATGCCGTGCTCGCGGCCCAGTTTACAGAAACCGGCGGCAATCTCAGCACTGGACGCCGCGCCGCCATTCCTGACGGCGCGGAAGGCTGGGTGAAAGCCACGGGCCGCGCCCGCACCGGCACCAGTGAGTGGCTGGGAGAGAAAATGCACTACCGTCACCTGCCGCTGGAAGCCGGACTGGAAATGCACCTCGGCCGCGGCGGTTATGCCGGGCTCTCGCGGGTGGAGGATGGCACGGTGAATGTCTGTGCCCTGCTGCCTGCCGCCATCGGCCGGGAGCTAACGCAGGCCACCCTTGCAGAACGGCTGCGCGCCTGCGGTCTGGGTGCCCTCGCGGCGCGCCTGGAATCCGCAGAACCCGTCGAGGCTTCGCACTGCGGCGTCTCGCATTTTCAAATGGGCTGGCAGCCCACGCCGCCGGGCACCGCCGCCGTAGGCGACCACTGCGCGATCATTCCGCCCTTCACCGGACACGGCATGTCCATGGGCATCCTCAGCGCGCTCGCCGCCGCCCCGGCGCTCACAGCGTGGTCCACGGGCCGCGCCACGTGGCCGGAAACCGTCGCCGCCCTCCGGCAGCGGCTGGAGCAGACGTTTTCCCGCCGTCTGCGCTGGGCGGCATGGCTGCACCCGCTGCTGCTCCGGCCCGCGGGGCGGCAAGTGCTCTCTCTCCTCGCCCGCACCGGCCTTCTGCCGTGGCGCTGGCTCTATCACCGCGTGCGCTGAACCCATTCCCCCCCATGTTTCTTCATTCCATCGCCCCCGCCTGGCCGGACCACTGCCTCACCCAGGCAGACATCCTCCAACTGCTCCAGCACACCGGAGTGTGCGATGCCATCAAGCCCCGCTCGCAGGAGCTGCTGCGCAAAGTCCTCACCGGCGACAGCGGCATCGCGCAGCGCTACTCCACTACGCGCGACACCGCGGCGCTGCTCTCCGCCGCACCCGATGAACTCTCCCGCCTCTTTGAAGAAGCCGCGCCTGCCCTTGCCTCCGGCGCGCTGGAGAAAGCCATGACGCAGGGCTCTGTGGCCCCGGAGGAAATCGACGCGCTCTTTCTCTGCACCTGCACGGGTTATCTCTGCCCCGGCGTGACCAGTCATGTCGCCGAGCGCCTCGGGCTGCGGCCGGATGCCGTGCTGCATGACATCGTGGGCCTTGGCTGCGGTGCCGCCATTCCCGCCCTGCGCGCCGCCAGTCATTATCTCGCGGCCCATCCGGGACACACCGTGGCCGTCGTGGCTGTGGAAGTGTGCTCGGCCGCCTTCTATGTGGACGATGATCCCGGCGTGCTCATCAGCCTTTGTCTTTTCGGCGACGGGGCGTGCGCCAGCCTCTGGCGGGGGAATGCGGACCGCGCCGCCACGCCGCTGCGCGCCCACAGTTTCCGCTCACTGCACCTGCCGGAGGAGCGCGAGAAGATCCGCTTCGTCAATGCCGGCGGCCGCCTGCGGAATCAACTCCACCGCTCCGTGCCCGCGCTCGCCGCCGCCGCCGTGCGCCAGCTCCACGCTGCCGACACCGCCGCCGGCATGGATCCTGCCACTCGCATCATTTCCCATTCCGGCGGGCGCGACGTCATCGAAGCCCTGCGCGCCGTCCTCCCCGGGCATTCCTTCAGCGAAACCGAGGCCGTCCTGCGCGACTGCGGCAATATGAGCAGCCCCAGCGTCCTCATTGCCCTCCACCGCGCGCTGGAGGCCCGGACCGCGCCACCGTTCTGGCTCACGGCCTTCGGCGCCGGCTTCTCCGCCCACTCCTGCCAGCTGGACACTCTCTGATCAGCCTTCCCAGCCTCCCATTTTCCATTCTCCACTCTCCATTCTCCACACCCCCTCTTTCCAGCTTTACTCTCTTGCCCCGCCCCGTGCGGCTCCCATCATGGCGGCCACTTTATTCCCATGGGCAAGCAATTTTACATCACCACCGCGATCGATTACACCAACGGCGCCCCGCACATCGGGCATGCCTATGAGAAGATCCTCGCCGACGCCATGGCCCGCTTCGTGCGACTCACCGGCCGCGACGCCTACTACCTCTCCGGTCTCGACCAGCACGGCCAAAAGGTCCAGCTCAGTGCCGAGAAAGCCGGCGTCTCCCCCGCCGATTTTGTCCGCAGCATCTCCGATCAGTTCATCGCCCTCTGGAAACGTCTCGACGTCGCGCCCGACGGCTGGGTAGAGACCACCGACGTGCGCCACAAGCGCATCGTGCAGGACGTGCTCCAGCAGATGCACGACGAGGGCCTCATCTACAAGAAATCCCTCCGCGGCTGGTATTCCGTGCGCCAGGAGCAGTTCCTCAACGAAAAAGACCGCGAAGCCGACGGCACCTGGGGCTCGCAGTGGGGCCTCGTGGAGGAACGCGAGGAGGAGAACTACTACTTCAAGCTCAGCCAATATACCGGCTGGCTGCGCGAGTTCCTCGAAAGCCACCCCGACGCCGTCTTTCCGCGCAACCGCCACACGCAGCTCATCAATGCCGTGAAGGACGGCGAAGGCATGGACCTCTGCATCTCCCGGCCCGTCAGCCGCCTCTCGTGGGGCATTCCCCTGCCCTTCGATCCCGGCTACGTCACCTTCGTGTGGTTCGATGCGCTCATGAACTACGCCAGCTTCGCCGGCTTCCGCGACCCCGAGCCCGCCACCAGCGGCCTGCCCCGCTGGGAGGACCTCTGGCCCTGCGACGCCCACGTCATCGGCAAGGACATCCTCATTCCCGCCCATGGCATCTACTGGCTCATCATGCTCAAAGCCTGCGGCCTCACCGATGCGCAAATGCCGAAGATCCTCGTGCACGGCTTCTGGAACATTGACGGCAAAAAGTACAGCAAGAGTGAAGCCGTCGAGAGCAAGCCCCTCACGGTCATCAAAGACTTCAGCCCCAACGCCATCGCCGACACCGTGGGCACCGACGGCCTGCGCTATTTCCTCCTCGCGGAGATGAAAACCGGGCAGGACAGCGACCTCACCGAAGAGCGCATCCTCTTCCGCTATAACAAGGAACTCGCCGACATCCTCGGCAACCTCCTCAACCGCACGCTCAACATGGCGCGCAAATACATCGGCGGCACACTCGTGCCCACCAGCCACGAGTGTGAACTCGGCGCCGCCCTCCGCGAGACGATCACCGCTTTGCCTGCCCGGGCCCTCGCCCACATGGCGGAATGGCAGATCAGCGAAGTGCTCGCCGACTGCATCGCGGCCGCGCGTCAGGCCAACGAATTCATCGACAAAACCGCCCCTTTCAAACTGGCTAAAGACCCCGCCAGCGCCCCGGCCGTGGCCGGCATCATGCGCCACACGGTGGAAGCCCTCGCGCACATCAGCGTCCTCCTCAGCCCCGCCATTCCCGGTACCGCACAGCGGATTCAGGAACAACTCGGCTGGACTGTCCCTGCGGGCTTCAGTCTGAGCGACTTGAAGTGGGGCCTCCTGCCCGATGGGCATACGCTTGGCGAACCGCAGCCGCTGTTCCCCAAAGTCCTCCCCCCGGCCGCCCCCGAGGCCAAGTAAGCCCCGCCCGGGCACCCCCCATTTTCCCCCGCGGGTATTCGGTTCCAGCACGCGCCTCTCCGGCCTAACACCGCGAATATCCGTCCTAACAGCGTGCGTATCTGGCCTGGCCGCGCGCGTATACGGGTCGGTCATTCGAGTATCTATTTGGGCCGCATTTATACCAGTTTTTCCCGCGGGGCCTCCACGTGCCGCCACCAGACCCTCGCGCCGGTCATTTGAACACCCTCGCGAGAGCCTTCATGCCACGCGCCGCCCGATTTTGTCCGCGCGCGGGACATCCAGATACCCACGCTCCCCGACCACCTCCCCGCACCAGCCATCTGCATACGGCCGCAGCCCCTCCAGACAGGAACGCAGACCCATTATAGAAACCCGCCACCCATGGCAGTCCGCCCGCAGGCAGGCCCGGCCCGGGCACTTAGAGCGTATATCGGAACGCGTTGTGGTCCCGCAGTCTCAGTCCCGGAGGGACGAACGATGGTAGCCGGTGGCGGAGCGAGTCTGTGAGCGGAACCACCGGATAACCGCCCTCCCCTGCCTCCGCCCCGGAGGGGCGGCAGAGTTCCGCGCGGCACTTTCTTGCGCCCCTGCCGGGGCTTTGAATTTTTAACGACTTAGGTCCGGTGGTTCCGCTTCGCTCCACCACCGGCTACCATCTGGTGTCCCTCCGGGACAAATACTTCGAGTAAGCTCCACTGCGCTTCACCAACGGCTACCACCTGGTGTCCCTCCGGGACAAACACTTAGTGCCCGCCTCCCCGTTCCTTAGAGGCGCTTAGATATCGAACTGCAGCGTGGTGTTCGCCGGGTCGCGGGCGAGGAGGTCGGAGAGGGTGGTGCGGGAGAGGAACTGGTGCACCATGTTTTGGAGTTCGGTAAAGACTTTGCCGCAGCCACAGCCGCCGGCGATGCCGCATTCGCAGGCGGACTTCATAGGCTTTCCGGGCTCGGCCGGGGTGCAGGCCATGGGTTGAAAGGGGCCATCCACCGCGGTGAGGATGTCGCTGAGGGTGATGCGGTGCGGGGGGAGTTCCAGCTGGTAGCCGCCGCCGACGCCGCGCCGGCTGCGGAGGAGGCCGGCTTTCTTCATGGTGAGGAGGATTTGCTCCAGAAACTTCACGGGAATGTGCTCGGAGTCGGCGAGTTCCTCGATTTGAGAAACCGCGGCAGCCGGCTTCCGGGCCATGGCGCAAAGGGAGCGCAGGGCATATTCAGCTTTGCGGGAGATACGCATAAAGGGGCGGTATCACAGCCCAGGGCCGGTGAAAGTGGAAAAGCAGTGGCGGACTGGCGGGGTGCGTTTATGATAGAGGCCCCGTGGCGGGACAACCTCCCTGAAACGACGCTGCAGGAATACGGATCTCTGAAGGAATGCCGAAAGCCGAATGGGGGACACAGCGCGGGGCTCTGCGCGGGGTGTCCCGCATTCGCCGTTCGGATCGCCAGAGGGGTGCGTCGGGGGGGTGTGCGCTGCCGCGTTCATCAACCAACCAACTGATAACGATAGAATGAAGAACATCCCTCATGAGAAGGCCGGCAAGGATTTCACCGCCGGCGGTATCCTCGCTCTCAGCGGCCGCCGCACGACGACGGGCGATACAGGCTTTGATGCCCGCGTGGATCAGCTCGTCAAAGACTGGGCGGGCAAGGCGAACCCGGATTTGATCGAAGAGCTGATCATCTCGGCGCTGCGGCTGGCGCGCCACGATGTGAGCGTTGCCGAACTGAAGCTGCAGAACCGCGTGTGCAAGGAACTGCGCAATGCGTGGCGCGTCTTCCGCCCCTACGACAACCGGCGGAAGATCGCGGTGTATGGCTCGGCGCGCACGGCCCCGGACATGCCGGAGGCAAAGGCGGCGGAGACCTTCGCCCGGCGCATGGTGGAGGAGGGCTTTATGGTCATCACCGGCGCGGGCGATGGCATCATGGGCGCGGCACAGCACGGTGCCGGGCGCGACAATGGCTTTGGCCTCAACATTCGCCTGCCCTTCGAGCAGGGCGCGAACGACACCATCGACGGCGACCACAAGCTGGTGCAGTTCAACTATTTCTTCACCCGGAAGCTGACCTTCGTGAAGGAGTCAGAGGCGGTGGCGCTCTTCCCGGGCGGCTTTGGCACCATGGATGAGGGATTCGAGGTCCTCACGCTCATCCAGACGGGCAAGACGGCCATCCTGCCGGTGGTGATGGTGGACGCGCCCGGTGGCGACTACTGGAAGACGTTCGAGCAGTTCCTGCGCAATCACCTGCTGAAGCGCGGGCTCATTAGCGCAGAGGATTTTTCGCTTTTCAAGGTGACGGACGACATCGAGGAGGCGGTGCATGAGGTAAAGCACTTCTACCGGGTGTTCCACTCCTACCGCTGGGTGAAAGACCGCGTGGTCTTCCGCCTCCAGCGGAAACTAAGCGACACGCAGCTGTCCTGCCTCAACGAGTGCTTTGGCGATCTGGTAAAGGCGGGGGCCATCGTGCAAAATGGCGCGCTCCCGGAGGAAATGGACGAGGATACCATCGCTCACCTGCCGCGCCTCGTCTTCACGCCGCATAAACGGAACTACGGGCGCTTCCGCGAATTCATCAACGCCATCAACGACTGCGACCCGGCTCCATGCGCATGAAGCAGCGACTCGATGCCGCCCTCGCCGCCCGGCAACTATGCGACAGCCGCGAGCAGGCCAAGCGCCTCATCATCGCGGGCAAGGTCATCGTAAACGGCCGGCCCGCCGCCAAGCCGGGCATGGCCGTGAGCGACAGCGATGTGCTGGAGATCAAAGAGAAGCCGCGCTATGTGAGCCGCGGGGGATTCAAGATGGAGGGCGCGCTAGCGGCCTTCGGCGTGAATCCGGAGGGGCTCATCTGCATGGATGTGGGCGCGAGCACGGGGGGCTTCACCGACTGCCTGCTGCAGCACGGGGCCGCGAAGGTGTATGCCTTTGATGTGGGGACGAATCAGCTGGTGTGGAAGCTGCGCAGCGACCCGCGCGTGGTGAGCCGCGAGCAGTGCAACGTGCGCCATCTCCAGCCGGAGGAGGTGCCTGAGGTGATCGACCTCGCGGTGTTCGATGTGTCCTTCATCAGCCTCACCCTGGTGCTGCCGCCGGTGATGCAGGTTCTGCACCCGGAACACGGCGGCATCATTTGCCTCATCAAGCCGCAGTTCGAACTAACACGCGAAGACGTGGGGCCTGGTGGCATCGTGCACGACCCGGCACTGCACACGCGCGCCGTGGAAAAGATACGCAGTTTCATCGCGGGATGCCCAGGATTCCACTGGCGCGGGGTGATCAACTCGCCCATAAAGGGCACCGACGGCAATACAGAATTCCTCGCATGGATAACCAGGTCATCGGCCTCGTAGCCAACCCCACCAAAGCCACCGCCGCTGACCTCACGATGCAGCTCGCGGCGCAATTCCGTGACGCCGGCGGGCGCCTGCTCATGGAGGAAGCCACGGCGACGGCGGCCGGCCTCAGCGGTGGCCTGCCCCTCGCCGCCGTAGCCGCCGAAGCCACGGTGCTCGTCGTGCTCGGGGGCGACGGCACCATTCTCCACACCGCCCGGCAGCTGGGCGCGGCCGTGAAGCCGCTGGCCGCCGTGAATGTGGGGCGTCTCGGATTCCTCACCACGGCCACCGCGGCGGAAACGGATTCCTTCGTGCAGGCGCTCATCCACGGCCGTTACCGCATCAGTGCACGGCAGACGATCGAAGCGGTCTTCACCGATGCCGAAGGCCGCCGCCATTGTCAGACCGGGCTCAACGAAGCGGTCATCAGCCGCGGAGCTGCCGCCCGCACGATCCGCCTCGATGCCGTGGTGGACGGCGTCTTTGTGAACCGATGGAGCGGCGACGGGCTCATCGTTTCCAGCCCTACCGGCAGCACGGCCTACTGCCTCTCCGCGGGCGGCCCGATCATTCACCCGGAGGCCGGTGTCTTTTGCCTCACACCGATCTGCCCGCACGCCATCGCCAACCGCTCCGTGGTGATCAGCGACAGTGCGGTCATCGAACTCACCGCGTCCGGCGCCTCGGAGGAACTGCTCCTGAGCATTGACGGCGGTGCCCCATGGCCGCTGGACCTCAACGGCACCGTGCTGCTGCGCCGCGGTGCCTGGACGGTGCCGCTGGTGGCGCTGCCGGAAACGACCTTCTACGGCGTGCTGCGCCACAAGCTGCAGTGGAACGGCGGCGGCGTTTAAGCCGCGGCCTTACGCACTGGCGAAGAATTCCTCTAAGCGGTCGCCGATGGTGCCTATGGTGAAGTTGGCCTCAGCATAGGCACAGGCGCTGGCGGCCATGGCTGAGGCGGTTTCGGCATGACAGGACAGGGTCTGCGCTGCGGCGAGGAAGGCCGCAATATCCGCGGACGGCACCGGGAAGACCCCGGCATCCTCCTCCTGCACGGCGAAGGTCGGCGCGTCATCCCCCCGCCGCGTCATCCCCCGCCGCGGGGCGTCTGTAATTCCCCCGCGAAGGCATGCAGCACGGTGTGTCCGCGGCGCGCCGGTTCACGACTAAGCTGCATCTGGAACGGGTGGCCGGCGTGGCCGTGAATGAGGAGGCGCATAGAACGAGTCTGGAAAATACCAGTCCGGTCTAAGAGCAGCCCGGAACACTGTAACGGCAGGATGAGCAGAGCATCCGGAAGCCCGGCAAACTCGTTTCTTGCCTGTTCCCACGTCTGCTTTTCCCCCGTGCAGTTACCCAGTTCCATCCCCGTCATGGTTTTGTCAGACTTCTGCCTGATGCCCCACGATATGCTGCCGCTCTTCATTTTTGAGCCGCGCTACCGTGAGATGCTCCGCCAAGCCATTCACTCCAACCGAATGTTTTGCGTGGGGATGCGGTATGCCGGAACCGCCGGCGAAGAGCACAGCGATGTCTATCCGTTCAGCACCGCCGGGATTGTGAGGGCCTGTGTCCACCACGGGGACGGAACTTCGCACCTCATGCTCCAGGGAGTGCAGCGCGTGCGGTTCACTGGCTGGGAACAGGGCGAACCCTTCCGCATTGCCCGCATTGAGCCGGTGACGACGCGTATTTCCTGTCCGCAGGAACTGCCGCAGTTGCGCGAGCAGGTCATCGAGCGAGCGGTAAATCTGCTCAATGGCAGCGCACCGCCGGACAGGGCGGACAAGCTGCGCTCCATCGCCGACAGCGAAATGCTCGCCGACTTCATCGCGTCGCAGTTTCTCAATGATCCCGCCAGCCGCATGGAACTGCTGGGCATGGATGACTTGAACCGCCGGCTGCGCTACCTCGGCGGACTGCTCGGCCCGGCTTAAAAGGACGCGGCAAGGTCTCCTGCTTCACGGAGCAAGAAATCTGTTGGACATCGGCGCGCCCGCTCTACATCCGCAGCCTGCGCCGGCAGCCTCAAGGCTCCGTGCCAACAACCCGAACGCTATACTCATGAACACCTCCCGCCGCTCCTTCCTCAAAAAGTCCAGCCTGCTGGCCTTTCCGGCCATCATTCCCGCCTCCGCCATCGGCGCCGACGGCAAGACCGCACCGTCGAACCGCATCACGCTCGCCGCTATCGGCTGGGGTATGCAGGGCCCGGGCAATACCGGCGCCTTCATGAATATGCCCGATGTCCAGGTTATCGCCGCCTGTGACCTCGATAAGCGCCACCTCGACGCCGCAGTGAATTCGATCAATCAGAAGAACGGAAACAGCGATTGCAAAGGCTACAAGGACTACCGCGAACTGCTGGCCCGCAAGGATATCGACACCGTGATGATCGCCATCCCTGACCACTGGCACGCGCTGGTTTCCATCGAAGCCGCAAAGCAGGGCAAAGACATCTACGGCGAAAAGCCGCTCGCCCGCACCATCCATGAGCAGCAGGCCATCGTGAAGGCAGTTCAGCAGTATAAGCGTGTGTGGCAAACCGGTTCCTGGCAGCGCAGCAATGACAACTTCCGCGTAGGTGCGGAAATCGTGCGCAACGGGCTCATCGGAAAGGTCACGGAGGTCCATGTGGGCCTGCCCTCCGGCCATGCGGACTTCGCCGGCACAAAAAGTAAAAACCAGGTCACGCAGCCGCCTGCAGAACTCGACTGGGAAATGTGGATCGGGCCTTCCAAAATGGAGGACTACATCGAAGGCCGCGTGCACAAGAACTGGCGCTGGAACTACAACACCGGCGGCGGCCAGTTGCTCGACTGGATCGGCCACCACTGTGACATCGCTCACTGGGGCCTCGACTGCGATGAGTCCGGCGGCCCGGTCGAAATCGAAGGCAAAGGTGAATTCCCCCCGGCGGATGCCATGTGGAATACTGCCACGAAATACCGCGCCGAAGCCACCTACCACAACGGCGTGAAAATGATCATCGCCGGTGGCCACGGTGACATTCAGAGCGGCACCAAGTGGATCGGCGACAAGGGCTGGGTCCACGTGGACCGCGGCCGTTTTGACTGCAGCAATGCCGACCTCAAGAAGGTCATCCAGCAGCGTCAGGGCGACAAAGTCGTGGAGAAGGTCATCCACAAGGAACTGCCCGACGACCTGCGCAAAGTGCAGCTCGGCAAGAGCCCCCGCGGGCATCAGGGCGACTTCATCGACTGCGTGAAGAGCCGCGGCAAAACGCTGACCCCGGTGGAAACCGCTCACCGCAGCGCCATCCCCGGTCACCTTGCCCTCATCTCCATGATCACCGGCCGCAAGATCAAGTGGGACCCGGCGAAGGAGGAGATTACCGGCGACGCCGATGCGTCCAAGCTCCTCACCCGCGAATACCGCGGCCCGTGGAAGCTCGCCTGATCACGCCCCCGAACCTATCAGGCCCGGAACGAAAATTCGTTCCGGGCCTTTTTCGTGCAGGGATTTCATTTGAGACTAACGGGAAAGAAGGCACCTTCCGCGCGAGAAAATTGGACCACCATGGCCCGCGACAGAAAGCCAGATCTCCCGGAATACCCGCCCGTGCTGCACACACCGGCCGGAGCCCTGCCGCGCAGCCTGCGGTCCGATGCCTTTGAAGCCCGCACACCGCTGCTGCCACAGCGCCCGGCCGCGGAGCCCGAAAGGCAACGTCAGCCCGGTGAACGCGACTGGGATTTCGCCATGCCGGAACCACCCGAGCGCAAGCCGGAAGCCGTGCTGATCCATCCCGATGCCAATCTCCGGCATCATCCCGCCCTCAAACTTCCGGCCGGCCCCGCACCGCTGCCGGATCAACAGCGGGAGCGTTTCAACGACAACTGGCAGCGTCTCGCGGCGGAACCGGTCCTCCCAACCCAGGGAGCCCTGCGCCGCAGTCTTGAGCAAAGCAAAGCCACTCGCTGGATGTTCAGCAGGGGACGGTTCGACATTGCCAGCTTTACCGGACTGCTGCTCCTCTCCGCCCTCCTTTGCTCGGCTATTTATTACGGCCACCGACTACTTGCGGTGCAGCCCGGCAGTGCAGGAAAAGCCGCCCCTCAGCACACTGCACCAGCGCAATAAATTCGGGGACACCGGAGGAATGCCGTGAGGGCACAGCCCCGCTATTTCCCAATACAGAAACGCGCGAAGATTTCCCCGAGCAGATCCTCCGTATCCGTGCGTCCGGCGATATCACCGAGCGCATTCAATGCTTCACGAAGGTCGAGCGCGACGAATTCCGGCGCGGCGCCGGCATCCAGTTGGGCAATAGCGGCGATCAGGCTGCGGTGCGCAAATTCGAGGCAGGCTTTATGCCGGGCATTCACTGCCGCCTCCATGCCGGTAAACCCGTGGCCGCCGGACAGAAGTTCAAGCATGCGAGCAGCGAGCCGGTCCATTCCCTCCCCCGTGTAGCAGGAGACAGCAATCCCTTCCTCTGAGCCCCAGCAGGCAGCAATGCCGAGGTCGGCCTTGTTCAGGACGAGCAGCCGCGGCACGCCAAGCCCGGCGGCGACCCGCTCCCCGGGCGGAAGACTGCCATCGACGATTTCAAGCACCAGATCCGCCTGCTCCACCATCCGGCGGCTGCGGGCGACCCCCTCCCGCTCAATAACATCCACAGAATCCCGCAGCCCGGCGGTGTCCACCAGCCGGAGCGGAATCCCGCGCAGGTTTATGACCTCCTCAATCGTATCACGGGTGGTGCCGGGAACTTCACTGACGATGGCCCGTTCGAATCCCAGCAGCGTATTGAGGAGGCTGCTTTTGCCGGCATTCGGCAAACCAGCCAGAACCGTGCGGGCTCCTTCACGCAGGATGCGCCCCTGGTCAGCAGTCGATAGCAGCCGGGCAATGCCATCCAGCACTTGAAGGATTCCAGCCCTAAGGACCTCGCCAGTGTCGGGAGAGATGTCCTCTTCCGGGAAGTCGATGTAGGCCTCTACATGCGCGAGCACGCCAAGCAACCCGTCACGGAGTTCCAGGGCACGGCGGCCAATAGCCCCTTCGAGTTGCCGCTGCGCAGCCCGCAGCGCCATATCGGTCTGGGCAGAGATCACATCCATCACGGCTTCCGCCTGAGTGAGGTCCAGTTTCCCGTTCAGCCAGGCGCGCTGGGTGAACTCGCCCGGCTCCGCCATGCGGGCACCGCAGCGCAGGATAGCGTCGAGCACACGCCGCGTGACCAGCACCCCGCCATGACAGCCAATCTCCACCGTGTCCTCACCGGTGAAACTTGCCGGACCTTTGAAAAAAGTGGCCACCACGCTGTCAATCATCTGCCCTGCTGCATCCAAGATGCGGCCATAGACCGCACGGCGCGGGGCCAGCGCCCCCCCCTGGAATGCCAGCACGGCCACGGACAGTGCCTGCGGTCCACTGATGCGCAGCAAGGCGACAGCCCCCGTCCCGGCGGGACTGGCAATAGCCGCGATGGTATCGCCGCGGATCATGTTAGGCGTTTTCCGCCAGCCACTGCTTCAGCACGCGGACGAACTTCTCGTTTTGCGGCATCGTGCCCACCGACACACGGACATAATCCGGAAGTTGATAGGCCCGCATCGCCCGGATGATGACGCCCTGCTTCATGGCGTAATGGAACAGCGCATCGCCGTCGCCCACCCGAACGAGCACGAAATTTCCGAAGCTCGGGGTGTATTCGAGACCAATATCCGCAAATGTCTTTTCCAGGTAAGCGCGCCCCTCGCGGTTGAGGCTGCGGGTTCTTTCCATGTGCTCGTCGTCCTGAAGTCCGGCGAGCGCGCCAGCCTGGGCGAGCGCATTCGCATTGAACGGCTGGCGGGTCTTCTGCAGGACATCTGCAAGGTGCTTTGGCGCGAGCCCATAGCCGATGCGCAAACCGGCCAGGCCCTGAATCTTGGAGAATGTGCGCATCACCACCACATTCCGGCCTTCCCGGATATACTTCAGTGTATCCAGCGGCACATCGAGAAACTCGTAGTAGGCTTCGTCGAAAATGACGATCACGTGCTCCGGCACTTTCGCCATAAACCGGTCGATCTCCTCCTGAGTGCACAGGGTGCCGGTCGGGTTGTTGGGATTGGCGACGAAGACCTCCTTCGTCCTGGGCGTAATGGCGGCGGCCATGGCATCGAGATCATGTTTAAAACCCGGGTCCGGCACCTCGATGGTCGTGGCGCCGAAAAGCGTAGCCATCAGCTTATAGACCACGAAGGCATGCTGCGCGGTGACGACTTCATCGCCGGGCTTGAGGAACGCGTGGCCGACAAATTCGATGATCTCATTGGAACCGTTCCCGAGAACGACGTTGCCCATTTCGAGACCGAACTTTGCCGCGATGGCCTGGCGCAGCTTGTAGCCGCCGCCGTCCGGATAGATCTCAGCGTGGGCCAGCGCCCCCTGCATGGCGGCGACGGCTTTGGGCGAAGGGCCGAGCGGATTTTCGTTGGAGGCCAGCTTGACAATGTGGGCGGGATTCAGGCCGAGTTCGCGCGCGACTTCCTCAATGGGCTTGCCGGGTTCATAAGCCACCAGTCCCTTCAGCTGCGGGTTCGCATAGTTCCAAATATCGGTCATAGCCCGCCGAGAGTGCCCCGCGGAACGGAGGGCGCAAGTGTGGAGTCTTACCGGAGCACCCGGACACGGTGATACTGCCGGAGGGCGGCGGGCACCGCCCAGGCATTGGGTGAGCGCAGCACCACTGATACACTGCCGTCCGGATGATCGGTGCGGCTGTGCATGATCATGTCCGAGGTCACCCAGTTCACAAGATCATCGCAGAACTCTGCGCGCAGTTCGGCATCCGCAGCCAGGCCGTGGAAGCGGAACCCGATGGTCTGATAAACCCCGGGGATCCCATTCACGCTAAGTTCCTGCAGCTGTGATTCCGGAAGGTTCCGCCAGATGTATTCATCGAATGCGGTCAGACCGTTTTGGTCAGGATCGGCCTCCGGATTCCCGCTAAAGATCGTCTCGCCGGCCTCCCCGGCGCCCGGAGTGCCGCCTGCCGCAAGGCTGGGACGCCACGCCATCGGGTTGGCGGGGTCCGGATTCCGCAGCGGCGCCGCGAGTGTCAGGCTGGGGCCAATGCCATCCGCCCCGGTGGGCCATGGCAGGGCGTTGTCGTAACTGACCGTCACCAGCGGCACGAGATCAGCGCCTTCAAAGATGAGCGACTCGCCAGCATTGTCCAGATTGCTCTTCGGCCCCAGAGCCTGGATGGGTCGGCCGAGTCCGTAGGCATTACTCATGGCGAGCAAACTGCGCGCCAGTACGGTGCGCTGCCCGGGAGCCAGAATCGTGTCGCGGGTCGCGGGAAATCGCGCCGGGAAGCCACTGGCAAAACCGCACCCGCGCAGATTCACTGCCTGCTGAGAGATGTTCATGATCTCGACAAACTCCGTATCGAAGCCCGGAGCCGGGTTGTAGTGGATTTCGGAAATTGCGACCTGGCCGGGAGCCACAGGAGGCGCACCGCCGACGGTGAAAAACGCCTCCGTGAGCGGCGACCATTCCGTGCCATTTCTCGCCCGGGCTTTGATAACCGTATTGCGGTCCAGCACGATGCGGTCGGTGGTGGACACTGTCCGGGTGGCGGTGAGTTCGAGATCGAAGCTGAGGTCCGAACTGGTGCCGCTGTTTTGATGCACTTCGACGGCGATCACATTCGTCCCTTCCTGAAGCAGGGAAAGCGGCACCCCGGTGACGGCAAAGAGGGTTTCTTCATCGGTTCCTCCAATCGCGGCGGGAGCACCGGTATTGAACTGGTAAACCGTGCCGGCAGCCATCGCACTGCGCCCAGCTTCGCGGCCATTGATGTAGATGATGGCCCCGTCGTCCCGCTTCACGCGAAGATTGAGTGCGGTGATTTGCGCGGCATTGGTGACGGTAAAAGTGCGGCGGAAATAGGTAGTGATGTATTTCGCCGAGGAATTTGGCCCAAAGCCAACAGTGGTCACAGGAGAGTCGGCGTAGCCGAGTTCGGCATTCCCCGTGCCCCACAGCGGGGCTTCCGTATTGAACGCCGGGTGTTTCCAGTTGGCAGCGCTGTAGCTGGCGTGTCCGTCCACGATATCACTGCCGCCATAGTCCGCTCCCCAGTCGCTGAAGCGCCATGAGGAACCGGGGGCGATGAGGGTCTCAGTCTGCTGAGAGGAAATGTAAGGCAGCGCTGCGGCTGAAACCGCCCCTCCGGGCAGCCGCGGATCTGAGTTGTCTGTGGTGTAATAAATACTGCCGGCTCCGCTCATCGTCAGTTCGTAGCCACTGGCGACCGCGCCACCGTGCTGACTGAGGACAGGCGCATCCGTGGCAGGCAGCAGACCATGCGTTTTGAACCGGCTGATCATCGTCGCCGTGAGCGAGGCCATGATGTTATTCCGGTAGTTGTTTTTAGCCGTCACCCATGAATCCACCGTGCGATACCCCCAGCGGGCCGCTTCAAGCACAAAGGGAATTTCGAGCTGAGTCGCCCGTGCATCGTGCCGGGCAAAGAGCGTGCTCTGGGTCATCGCACCGCCGTTAAAATAGTGACGCTGAATCCGGTCGGCCACGAAGGCTTTATAGTCCGGATGCGCCTGTGCCCGCAGCATGGCCATGATGTTGTCCGGCCCTTCATTGAGCGTGCGGTCCGGTGGCGTGCGGGTCCAGCCATCGGCATCATTGAGGTAGAAGACAAAGCCGCTCCCCGGGACGTTGGGGCTCACCGATCGCTGCTCAGCCTCTGAGTCGCCGGACATGAAGAGCAGCATGAAGTCAATGAACTGCGCCGTGTTGAGGTACGGCTGAATGCCGGGCCAGTCGCTGCGCTTTGTCAGCATCGTGTTCCAGTGCGCACCTGTGCCGTCGTAAGGCAGCCCTGCCGACCACGGGCCACCGCCCTTGTTGGAAACGATGCTCTCGTAGTTTTCCGGGGATCCACCGAGATACTGCGAGTGCATGGATGCGCCCCAGCGTTCGCGCAGATGATAGATGCCCCAGTACTGGCCATTAACCATGACGTGGATGAACCGGCCGTGCGGATTGAGATGTCCCATGTCGAGCAGGGTGTCGTCGCAAAGCGGATTGGAGAGATAGTAGCCGCGGTCCACCATGTCGTGGGAGCCCTGGCGGAGATCCAGCGCGTCGAATTCATCCGTCGCAGGCAGATCGCGGTCGTAACCCCTAAAGAGCGGATACTTCAGTTTGCCCGCTCCATACTCATTGCGGAAATACAGCCGCATATTCCGCTTGGCGAAATTAGTGACATAGCTGCCGAAGCGGGCCATGCCGCAGTCCTGCTGGATATCGCCATCGCCAAAGCCGATCAACTCCATGCTGGCGGGTGACTCCGTGCGGGAAATTTCACCGCTGAATACGAGGGAAATCATTGGCAGCCCAGTGAGCGCCGGCATCAGACGGTCGGCGTATGCCGGATTCGTCATGATGCTTTGGTTCATCACGGCGCTGCCGAAAACCTGTGCCGGGAAGATGTACGTCTGCGTGTCCACATTCGTGGGCTGCCACTCGGGAAAAAACGCCGCGGCGCGCAGCACAGTGGTCGTGGAGATCGAAATCGGTGCTGTGTAGATTTGTCCGGCTGTGGCCGTGGGGCGGGAGCCATCAGTGGTATAACGAATCTGCGCCCCCGGTGTGGCCGTGGTAATGGTGACAGTGAAGGGTGCCGTGTAGATCCCCCTTTTGACACTGAAGGAAGTGTCGGCCACCCGGCCCAGAAAATAGCCGGTATTGTTCACTGCCCCCGGGGTCGGCTGCTCCAGAAAGGCCGGAGTGATCTCCGGCACAGTCGTCGTCAGGAGCCGGGCGCTGCAGAGAAAGTCCTCGTCACCGGCGGCGTTGTTGAGCAACTGCACGGCGAGCAGATTGGGTCCGTTCTGGAGCAGATGCAGCGAGGCGCTCAGGTCGATGACTTCCTCCCGGTAGGCGAGCGCGTCGTCGCGGTTGATCGTTGCCGTGCTGTTCCATGCCGGGCTGGCCGGGGCATTGCGTTCGGCTATTTTCACGCCGTTCAGCCAGACGACGAGGCCATCGTCGTAGCGCACGGCGAGGTTCAGCGAGTCATAGACATTAACGTCAGCCACCGTGAAGTTCCAGCGGGCGAAGGCGGAAGCGTTCACGTTGTAGGCCTGCGCTTCGATGTCAGTAACGATGAAACTGTCGTAGTTGACAATCGGTTCACCGAGCACTGCGACCTCCCCCATGGAAAGCACTGAGGCATCGTCGGCGCTCCCGGTTCCCCCCTGGCCACTGAAATCCGGATCCGGTGTCCGGCGCACGCGGACGTAATTGCCCACCACTGGCCCGCCGGCGAGTCCAGCGATATCCAGTTCCAGCAACTGAGGATTGTTGTCCGTGTTTTCCGGATTCAGGAGCGGCGAGGTCCAGACGACAGTCGTGCCGTCAGCGTCGAGGATTTCGACTGTGATGTCCCGCAAACGGTATTGGCAGCAGCCGTCACCGCGGTTGTTGACCGTGACTTCGGAAATGAGCGCGCGCCGGCGCAGATCCAGCGTCCATGCAGGATTGAGATCGGTGCTGATGGTATGCGTGAAGTTGCCCGTATTGCCATCCAGGGCGAGGGCGGCACTGAATCCCCCGAGGGTCGTAGTCTGACTGGCGGTGCCTGCCGGTGCGAGATTCTGCAATCCGGCGGGCGGATTCACTCCATTGGGATCGGGCACCATCACGGTGACCTCCCCGAGGCTCAGGGTATTCGCGTCGTGGGCGTTGCCACTGATAGCGCCCAGTCCCGACCAGTCGGCATCATTGGTGCGGCGGACCTTGACGGCGCGCCCGGTAACCGGCAGGCCACCATTGACACCGGCCACGTCCACCGTGATGGCCGCAGGGCCGTTGAGTGAATTCTCCGGATTCAACAGGGGCGAGGCCCAAACGACTGTCGTGAAGTCGGCGGCGAGGATTTCCACTGTGATATCCCGCAGCCGGCTCTGACAGCAGTCGGCGCGGTTGTGCAGCACGACGGTGTGAATGGCTTTATCGGCGGTCCACGCCACCTGCCACCACGGTGCCGCTGCCGAGCCATCGGTGTGGGTGAAGTTTCCGTTCTGCCCGTCGATGGCAAGATTGGGAGTATAGCTCGCCAGCACCGAACTCTGCGTGGCCGTGCCCGTGGTGGCGGTATTCACCAAATTGAGCGGACTCACCGCGCGGTCGTAGCCAAGACCGCCCGGCGCGGTCGCGACGCTCCAGCCGGAGCCGTCGAAGCCAGCTGTATTCCAGTTCGCGGGCAGATCCCCCGCCCCGGCCGGCACCCTCCACTGAGGCAGCGAGGAGCCGAGTTGGTCGAGCGTCTGAATGCGGCGACCCAGCCCGTAGGAAAGATCGTCCTGCTGACGCGGGAACTGCGGGGCATACTCGTGCACCACAGCGCCTCCGGGAGCCGTGATCGCAAGGTATTCACCACCGGCGGCAAGGGAGAAATTCGTGTGCAAATTGGCTGCCGGATTGCTGCGGTTCTTTCCAGAGGCAAAGACCAGCCGGTAGCCACCCGGAGGCAGAACTACCGAGGGGAAAACCCACTTGGATGGCAGACCCGTCGCATCCGTCAGCCCGTAACCTGTCAGATCGACAGCAACGGCGTCCGGATTGTAGATCTCAATCCAGTCAGAATACTCGCCGTCTTCATCAGCAAGCACCGAGCGGTTGGCCGCCATGAATTCGTTGATGACGGGCGCAGCCGCTGCCCGCAGGAGCAGGACAGCAAGCAGCAGCATACTGAGTGGGGTAGCTTTCATGAGGAAGGGGAGGCAAAAAAAAGCCCCTGGACCAAAAGTTGATCCAGGGGCGTCTGAAGCAAAGGTTAAGAATTCACGATTATCGGCGGCGGCGGGCGATACCGGCAAGGGCCAGCAGGCTAAGCATGGCCGCGGAAGGCTCGGGAATGGAGGAGCCAAAGATGCGCACCTCGGACATGGACAGCACATTGGCATCGTCAGCGTTCCCTGGGGTGCCACCACCGGAAGCATCAGGATCCGGAGTGCGGCTGATCGTGACATACTGTCCCTGGAGTCCCGTCGGGAAACTGCCAGTCAAAGCCGAAGGACCGCCGAGCACGTTCTCAGGATTCAGCAGCCCGGAATTCCACACTTCGACATTCATACTGTCCCTAACGCTGACCGTAATGTCGCGCAGACGGTATTGACAGCAGCCATCCCCGCGGTTGCCAATGTTGAAGCTCTCCAGGTTCATCGACTCACCGAAATTCACGGTCCAGGAGGGATTGGTATCCGTCCCCAGAGTGTGCGTGAAGTCATTCGTCGCTCCATTGATCGCGCTGGCTGCCGAGAACCCACCCAGCGTGCTGGACTGGGAGACCGTCATCGCGGCAATGTTGGCATGCGTTAAATCTGTTCCGCTGGTGAGAAAGGAGTCGATTTGGTTAAAGACAAGCACCTCACCGATGGAAAGAACAGCACCGTCATGACTCGCTTCCTGCCCCGGGATGGGTGTGCGCTCGACACGAATGAAGCGGGCCGTGCTAAGGGCCCCGGTAGTGAAATCAATGAAGGCAGGTCCATTCAAGACATTGCCTGCGTTAACACCGGCCTGCGAATACAACACATTACTGGAAGCGTCCAGGATGCTCACCGTCAAATCCCGGAAGCGCCCCTGGCAGCAGTCAGCACGGTTGTACAGCCGCAGTTTTGTAAATGTTCGATCTGTGGCCAAATCCGCCTGCCACCATGCGTTGCCTGGGGGCATCTCGGGAGGATTGGTGTGGGTGAAGTCCGTGGTGCTTCCGTTAATTCCGTTCGTTGGCGCATAGGCCCCCGAGAGCGTCGAGGACTGCGACGCCGTGGCCCCAGTGGATGTGGTGATGTCCACCGGGAGGATCACGATGGTAGCGGAGGTCTGCAGAATGGTAGAAAGCAGAGCCGCACAGGTGAGCACAGAGTATGCGGAATTTTTCATAAGTGGGCTGATTTATGGGACATTTGCCGGGTCCACGGAACGAAAACCTCACGCCCTCTTAAATTAAAGTCACCGGAATGCGGGCCGCCTGACGCACGCCTTCCATTTTTCATTTGCCCGCAGCGCCCGGGACCATTACTTGCGCAAGGTTAAATAAATCACACCGGCCAAAGCGACATGTCATTCAATAATCCCCTGCGCATTCTGGTCGTCGAGGACGAGGCCCTCGTCGCGCGGGATCTCCATCTTATTCTGAGCAAGGCAGGCTACGAGGTGACGGCTCTCTGCCGGACCGGACTAGAGGCAATCGAAGCTGTGCGCCGGCAGCTGCCGGATGTCATCCTCATGGACATTCATCTGGGTGAGGGCGGTATGGATGGGATTGATGCGGCCGCACGAATTCACCGGGATTTCCAAAAACCCGTGGTTTTTCTGACCGGTCAGGCCGATGAACGTACGACCGCCAGAGCCCGGGCAGCCCAGCCGTATGGCTACCTGCTGAAGCCATTCCACGAAAGCGAACTCCGCTCCGTGGTCGAACTCGCTGCCAGCCGCCACGACGCAGACCGCCGGCTCCGGGCCAGCGAGGAACGCTTCGTGTCGACTCTGCGAAGCATGGCCGAAGGCGTGATTTCGACCGATGTTCTGGGCGTCATCAACTTCATGAATCCAGTCGCGGAAAAACTGACAGGATGGACTCTGGATCAAGCACTTGGAAAATCGCTGCACGAAGTTTTCCGTGTTTCTCTGCCCGGCGGGGAACTCTTGGAGCAGACCGGCATCGTGAGCAGCAGCACACCCTCGCTGCGAACCATGATTCTCACCGACAAGGATGGCATCGCCATTCCAATCGAGGACAATACCACCCCCATCCGGGATGCAGAGGGGGCATTGACCGGGATCGTTATTCTTTTCCGGCGAAAAGAGGGAGTCCCCGCACCCCCACCTCCCATCGAGCCGCACGGAAGCCCCTGGCCAAACCTCGCCGGTATCGTCAGCAGCATTTCCGACCCCCTCATCGCCATTGGCGAGGACTGGAGAATCACCTACCTCAATGGACTGGCCGCCGGCACCCTGGAAGGACGCCGCGAGTCCCTCCTCGGGCAAGTGCTGTGGGATTGCTTGCCCGCAAGTCTCTATCGCGTTTATTATCAAGAGTTTAGCACCGCTATGACCAAGCGCCAGCCGCGGTCATTTGAGATGGAGAATGAGGCCCGCGGCACTTGGTATGAAGTGCAGCTGTACCCCTTTGGCCCGGGACTCCTCGCGCTGCTCAGAGAAGTGACGGCCCGCAAGATGGCCGAGGAACAGCAGAACAAGCTGGAGAAATTGGAATCACTGGGCTTACTCGCCCGAGGCTTTGCGCACGATTTCAACAATTTACTCACCGTACTGCTCGGGAATCTCTCGCTGACAGAGATGAATCTGCCCGACGAATCCCCCGGTCACAATGAACTGCGTACCGCCCGCCAGGCTACCGTGCAGGCCCAAAATTTGGTGCAGCAGCTGCTGACTTTTGCCAGGGGAGGCGCGCCCATCCGACAACCCACAGACATCGGCAGGCTGGTGCAGGAATGGTTTGCCGAATGGCCCAAAAGGCCCGGAATCGACTACCGCATGGGCGTGAGCGGCGACGCGTGGCAGGCTGAAGTGGACAGACACCAGATCAGAAGGCTGCTCAGCAATTTGATAAAAAACGCCGAGCAGGCTGTTGGATGCGAAGGAGTTATCAGCATACGCATTGCTCGCCCGGCTCAGATCGGAATCCTGCCTGCAGATCTAAGTTTACCTCCGGAGACCGACCTGCAGGATTGGCTGGTCCTGGAAGTCGTTGACAATGGCGAGGGCATTTCCCCGGAGAATCTTCCCAACGTCTTTGCGCCCTATTTCACCACCCGGGCCGAAGCCAACGCCAGCGGCCTCGGCTTGACCGTTTGCGAATCCATCGCCCGCGGTCATGGCGGCGCAGTGCATCTCGTATCCGCCTGGAAGGAGGGCACCCGGGTGCGAGTCGCCCTGCCCGCCTCTACGACTACACCAACTGCGGAACCCGCCAAACCACCACCGGAGGCTCCCGCACCTCCGGCCACCAGTCCACCCGGACGACGGGTGCTGATCCTCGAGGATGAACCGTTGATCCGTCAGTTGATTGTCCTTAATCTCCAAAATGCCGGCTGCGAAGTCACACCGACCAGCGACGGCTCCGAAACCGTAGCACGCTACCAGGATGCGCTCCAAAGAGGCCAGCCTTACGATCTACTCGTCATGGATTTAAGCATCCCCGGCGGCATGGGCGGTGCCGCCGCAATGGAAAGAATTAGACAAATCGACCCAGGAGTGCGCGCCATCGTGTCCAGCGGTTACAGCGACGACCCCGTCATGAGCCGCTACCTCGACTATGGATTTCGCGCGGTACTTCCGAAGCCTTACCAGCCGCAGGAACTCCGCGAACTCGTGGAAGAACTCCTTCTGGACCGTTATTAATTTAGGAATCCATGAATTTTTCCGGCACCATTGACGAGACAAACGGCATGACCACGCCCCGCCTGATCAAGCGGATCATCCATACCGACACTCCGGGAGAACTTCGGCTGCACAAGGACGCCAGCGGCCGCAAGGCCACCGTCGCTATCCGCCACGGGATGGCGGAAGAGGTAAGCTTCTGAGAGATCCACGGCGACCAGACACTGACCGCCATTTCTCAAGTCATGCCGAGGACTTTCGAATTTATAGCGGACGAGGCCGGAGCCGTACCCAGTCACCTGTCCATGATTTCCCGCCACCCGAAGGCCCGCGCGGCAGTTAAAGCATCGGGCCCGATAGCGCCACAATCCCCAAGCCCCCCCTTCAGCAAACTACACCACATGGCTGGCAGAGACACTAGGTGATTATTGCATCCATTTCGCCAGACTCAGCGGGAACTCCTCCGGGGCAGCAATGGAGGACGGCTACGCATACCTAAATTCCGACTTCGAGTTCATGAAAGTCATGCCCCCACGCATCGCGCAAACCCTCAGCTGGGGTGCTCCCGACGCTTTCGCCGTGTCCGGAGCGGAGCGGTCCAGCAGCTACGCGCCAAGTTCCAGAAAGTTTTCCCCCGGGGGGCGTTGGCGGCGCAGGCACCGGCATCAAGCATTTGATTCACTTCCCATCCACCGAGGCAGCCGACGATTAATAACCTGAAAAAACTAGCTGCAATTGACTGATTTTCAGGACTTTACGTGTATTTCGGCGAGGATATCGTCTGGAAAAACCTCCCGAAAATGTGACTGATTCCGCCGCCGATGACCTCTGCACCATGGCGAGCAAGTCATTTGCGCATTACGAAAGCAGCGAGCACCTGTTACAGCAACCCTACATCGAGAAGGCCGGACAATACCTGCGCGCCTTCCTCCTGCCCCAGGATACCAGCCCCGCCCTATTCCTGCCCCTCTCGACAAGGACCCCGTTTCCGAAATTACGCGCGCCATACAGGAGCTAATCCATACCAGCACCGCCGAATGGACCGCGCTTAGAGGCACAGCTTAGGACTCGCGCGAACGCAGCGCCAGTTGCTCGAGTTCAGCACTGAGCTGCTGATAATCCCCTTAACCGGCAAATACAGCATCCGGCGCAGACCGATACGCCTGTTTTATGGAAAACCATTCACCACGGCTAATATTCTATATAAAATTGATAATCTAACCGGCCAAATTAGAACTAAACTCCATCCTAATAACTTGGATTTAACCCATTCCGTGGTCTCCGTTCCAGATAGCACTAAAGCCGGGCAATGAAACAAACATCCCTCATAAATCCGGTTCGGAAGCAGCCAATCGGCGTTGCCTGCAGAAGCCGAAAAATCAAAACACCAGTTCAAATCCACTCCGGAATACATACATCTAAGGTCATCAGGGTAGCGATATGGCCCTTTAGAAAAAATATGGGGACTTGAATTAATTACTTCGCGGAAATTATTTTATAAAACTTTGAATGTAAACCAATTAAAACAAATTCACCCATCCCTTTCAACTTTTAAGCCACTTCCAGAATGGCTTGGAGACTGCGTACACAGCGAAAGACTCCAAAATACCCAATAACCCACGCCCCCCCCCGGTGCCCCCCGTTTTCAACCCGGGTGGCAATGAGCGCGGCAGAGGGGAATACTTTGTTCTCCAACAGTAGCGAAGGCCCGTCATACCGCTGGATCTCAGTAAAATAATCCCGTAAAAAGCCACGCGAAGCAGTTAACAGCAATTGACATTTTTGAAGTGAAATTCTTTCGATCCAGCGTAATAGCCTGCCTTTAAGGCCATTGGTGAGCATCGCCGGCTGAATGTCTGCGATTTCCACGACCAGAGGGATGCGCCTCCCGGCACAAAAGCGCCCAAAGAGAGCCAGAAGCACATTATCTGGATTGATGGCGTAAGGGACCCCGGTTTGGCGGAGTCTTTTCCGGTTTCGAGAGACACGCCAAAATCCGCGCAGCACCGCCCAGGCCCGGTGCTTACTTCCGGTTGTATGTATTTCCCAGATGGTTGTGCTCCCATCCGGGTTCCGGATCGGGTTGCCCGCGGTCACGATGAAAGGCCCCCCCATTACCCGCCACGCTCGGGCTGCCAGGGCTGCGATCCGTTTCACGAATCTCGCATCCGTGCGCTCCGACCCAAAAAGGCGATTTGCAGCCCGGTGCTTACTCGAAGTCGGAGGCCATGACCGACCGGCGTTCCCGGCGCCCCAGCAGCCGGGCCTGCGCGACGACGGAGGCCGCACTCTCCTGGAAGCGGTAGCTGGCGCAATTCGGGCAGGTGTGAGCTTTCGAGAGCACGATGGAATCACAGCCTTCGCAGATTTTGTAATTTGCGGGGTTTTTAATAATCTTATCCGCCTGCCGTGCGCGGTCTTCGGGGGTGTCAAAGCTGAGTGCCATGTGGATCTCAATATCCATCCTGCGGCATCTTTTTCAACTCTTGCCTCGTCAAAAGATGATTTTTCACCCCTCTGCGGTGGCCGAAGGTTGACCGGCAGACGATTTCAGTCTCTTCTTGCGATGTATGGACAACGCCGCGGGAACAGGAACAATGCGCCTGGATAAATGGCTCTGGGCGGTGCGGCTTTACAAAACCCGCGAACTGGCTGCCGATGCTTGCCGGCTGCAGCGGGTGAAGATGGGAGGCCAGGAGGTCAAACCCTCACGCACAGTAAAGGCGGGAGACGTCATCGAGGTCCGGCAGGAGTTTTTGACCCGAACGGTGCGCGTCCTGCAGCCGATTGGCCAGAGGGTCGGGGCCAAACTGGTTCCACAGCATATGGAGGATCTGACCGCCCCGGAGACGCTGGCGGAATCCGCCCGGCGCCGGGAAGACCAGTGGCTGAACACCGTGCACCATACTCACGGCCGGCCGGAAAAGCGCGATCGCCGCCTTCTCGATGCTTTTTTGACCAAAATTCGGGAGAGGAACAGCCTTTAAGCAGGCTTCACGGTGAGCGTGGCTCCTTCCACGGCGGTGATTTGCACGCGGGTTCCCGCAGGAATTCCCCGGGCATCCTTCCCCTGAGCACGCCACTCTTCGCCGCCAATTTTGACCCGGCCATGTCCGCCATTGGGTTCGATCTCATCCACTACCGTCGCCGTCTGGCCGATCATGGCTTCCGCAAGAACCGGCTTATTGTCACTGCGTTTGTAAACGAGTCCGGAGAAGAAAGGCCGCACCGCGAGAACGCAGGCAGCGGAAGCAATGGCGAAGCTGGCGAGTTCCCATGTCGTACCAACCTCCCATGACGCCACGTATGCTGTAATGAAGGCCGCAGCTGCGAAACTGCCGGCGAAAAAAGTAAACGTGAGCATTTCCACGATGATGAGCAGAATGCCCGCAATGGTCCAGAGATGCCAGTGTTCCATGGGTGTGTGTAGGGTTGGTGTGCACGCGGAAGATGATGCCGCCCGGCTGCGCCCTCAATTAGAATAGCTACGAGAATTTGTAAACGCAGCGCCTCATCATTCGGACACTTCCAGCGGACAAGCCCTGGGCGGTTTGAAGTTCCAAGTGGAGCGGGCCTTGGCTCCACGCCCCCAGTCACTTTCCCGGAAAAACACTGCCAGCACGAGGCGGGAACAGCGTTTTTCCGAAAAAGCGACTGCTCACCATCAAGAGGTTATAAGGTGAGCTGGATTTCTGGACCACCACCCACCAGAATCCATGTCCATGAACCAGAAGCACCGCAAGCGCTACACCGCCGAGTTCAAGACCCAGGCCGTCGAGTTGCTTGAGACCGGCCGGCCCGTCGCGGAGATCGCGGAAAAACTCTGCATCAGCACCAACCTCCTTTACTCATGGAAGAACGCATCACGGCGCGCACAGATCGGGAGCGAAGGACCGCGAGCTGCAGGCGAGCAGGACGGAGCGGACGACCTGCGCGTGCTGCGCCGGGAGAATGACATTTTAAAAAAGGCCGCGGTCATCCTCGGCACCAAACCCCAGCCGAACTCCGCG
>Ga0315905_10000734_pt1 | contig 35719 bp, 35 predicted proteins | sample LakEriMetagenome_5_FD_203522 | JGI IMG/M metagenome (GOLD analysis project Ga0315905, IMG submission 203522) | Freshwater fungal communities from buoy surface, Lake Erie, Ohio, United States - Buoy 4 MA121 | ecosystem: Environmental > Aquatic > Freshwater > Lake | place: USA: Lake Erie, Ohio... | reverse complement strand
TGAAGGCTTAACCAAAACTTCTGAAGCCTGGATTTACTGGGCTTCTATTCGTCTTCTTGTTCGACGGTTAGCTTGAACTCTGACTTTTCAGACATCCTCTTACTCAGGTAAGATGGTGTACTTTCCCCAATCTGCCTCACGATTCAGAGCAGCTAACCTTAACGTAATTGCTGCTGTAAAAATTGACTCATTTCCCTGGTACGGAGGGGACGGCTGAGCCAAAATCCTTGTACTTCCTGGCAATTGAGTTGTTGTAAAAGACTTAGTTGTGTGTCGGTTTCAACACCTTCGGCCAAAGTACGATATTGGAAGCCTTTTGCTAGGGTCAAAATAGCGCCGATAATTGCCATTTCCTGGGAACTACCCCGGAGTTGTCGGATTAAATTTTGATCGATCTTGAGGGTTTCAATGGGAAATTGCGTAATAAAGCCAATACCTGCATAACCTCGACCAAAGTCATCTAGGGCAATTTTGACACCGAATTTATGTAAGTCGTTGAGAATATATTGGGCTTGTTTGGGCTGTTGGCGGAGAGTCGTTTCGGTGATTTCTAATTCAAGCCATTGGGGATCTAGTCCGGTTTCCGCGAGGATTTTACCAACGACGGCGACTAAATCTTGACGATAAAATTCTGGGGTCGAGAGGTTAACGGCGATCGCCGTGGGGGGGAGCCCATCTTTTTGCCAGGCTAAATTTTGTTGGCAAGCCGTTTTTAAGATCCAGTCACTCAATTCAAAAATTAAATTACTGTTGGCGGCAATGGGAATGAGTTTGTTGGGAGGAATGTCGCCCACTTCGGGATGTTCCCACCGGAGCAAGGCTTCGACTCCGGTAATATTCCCGCTTTGGAGGTGAACTTGGGGTTGATAATGGAGACTCAGTTGGCGTTTTTCGATCGCCTGTTGTAGTAAAGTTTCCAATCGGGCTTGGTACAGAGCGACAGTACTAAAGCGAGGGTTGTAAAACTGATGGTGATTAAACCCTTCTCGCCGTACTTTTTGAAGCGCCACATTAGCATGGGTTAATAATTGTTTTACTTGAGTCCCATCATTGGGATAAATGGCGATACCAATATTACTATTCAGAAGAATAGTATGTTTCTCAATGACAAGGGGGGTTTTTAATTTCTCAAAAATTCGTTGTGCTAACTTAACTGAATCCTCGGTGTTTTTAATCTTGACCAAAATAATCGCCAGGGTCGCCCCATCCCATTGGGCAATAGTATCCCCCGCCCTCAAACATTTGGCGATCGCCCCATGGAAAGCTAGCAAAGCTTGGTCGCCAACCTGATAATCATAGCTTTGATTAACTTGATTTAAAGCCTCCAAATGAACAAACATCACCCCTAAAGAATGCTGATGATGGTCAGCAAAATTAATTGCCAACGACAACTCTTTTTCCAGGTGTAATCGATTCGGTAACTTAGTCACCGGGTCATAAAACGCTTGGGTCGCCAACGCTTCTTCCAAAGATTGATGGGACTGTAAATCCTGCATCACAAAACAATAAACCGATTGCCCTCCCCACTCCTGGCGATAAATATCCACACTGACTCGCACTGTTGTGCCATCCTGCCGCCGATGCTGAGACTCTGGCAACGCAATCTGATCTTGATCTGCTAGTTTCCTCAGTACCCCATCGATCGCCTCCCGTTCCCCCGCCATGACCTGATACAGCGTTAGATTCGTAATTTCCGACAGGGAATATCCCAACAAGCGACAATAGGCCGCATTCACCTCCAAAATCGCCTTGGAATCCATCGCCACAATCAAAAAGCTGTCCAACGTATAGCGACGATAAACCGCCAAACGATGTTGTAAATCCGCATACTGATGCTGGGTTTTACGATAATTAGTGATGTCATCGCAATAACACCGCAAACGACTCCGATCCGGCGTCAAAAATACCTGTTGCTGGAAAACCCTTTCCCCAATCGTGACCTCCCGTTCCAACTGCAAACCGTCTTGCTCCAACGGCAAATTCATTAATCCCTGCACTAACGCATGTTGGCTTTGAATCGCCATCAACTCAGGAAATAAGGACTTGGCAATGGGATTGGCATACAGAATTTGCCCCGAAGTGGTTAACTCGACAATCAATTGAGAGCTATATTCACTCAACGTCACCAATTGCCCCGTCTGCTGGGTCGGACTTTTACCCACCTCTGGCAATTCTTCGTTATAGACGATCGCCGTTGAGAAAGCAGAATCTTCCTCCGCCTCCACCGCTTCATGGTCAAAACTATCCGGCCCATCGAATTCGTCACTCGCCAACAAATTCTCAAAACTTAACGGATCAACATAGGTTTCCCCCACGGATTGAACCGCTTGAGTCGCCATTTCTGGCATTGGCCCCACCTTCAGCGGATCTAACTCCGATTCCGTGGTTAAATTCATGACGTGATAACTCGCCTTCGACTTGTTCCCAAACCGAATCACATCACCGTGTTCCAACTCATGGGACAGACAATATTGACCATTGACAACAACGCCGTTAGTGCTACGTTTCCCTTGGAGATTACCATCAATCAGTCGATAGGTATAGTGATGATTTTGGTAATCATTAACGCGAATTAAGGTGGCATGGTGACGAGATACTTGCCGGTCATAAATCGGAATGGCACTGTTGGGATCCCGTCCAAGATCATAAGTATTTTCTTCCAAAGAAACAATACGGCGCGATTTTTGATCCTCAATGACAAGAATATGGCGGACAATGGTGTCGTTACTCATTGGTGGCGCGGCTCAACAAAAAAAGGGAAGAGTCAACAAAAATTAAATGGGACTTGGCCCCGACAGGCCAGAGAGGATTCATCCCCATCAGTAACACAGCCAGACTTAAGACAGTAATACCATTTATAAAGTAAATATTATAAGGGCGATCGCCATCAGTCACGCTCTCGATTCCTTAAAACTAGCAAGAAAAGAATCGAATGTCCCTTGTTTTTTTGTCCCGCTATAGGACTCTTAACGAAGAGGCTTTATAATTTAGGCGGATAAGCAATGGGAGAATGCCCGGAGTCATCGATTGAACTCACTTTGGTCTTCACCTTGATTGTTCCCCATGTCACCCTCAATCCGATCCCGTGACGCCCATCGTTTTACTTTTTCTACCGTGAGGAGAGCATAACCCCGTGTTTGTCTTAACTGGTTACGAGTATTTTCTCGGCTTTCTGGTGGTCTGTAGCTTAGTGCCGATCTTAGCCCTAACCGCATCTAAACTATTACGCCCTAGAAACGGCGGCCCTGAGCGGCAAACAACCTACGAATCTGGCATGGAACCCATCGGTGGTGCTTGGATTCAATTTAATATTCGTTACTATATGTTCGCCCTGGTATTTGTCGTTTTTGACGTAGAGACAGTATTTCTTTATCCTTGGGCAGTTGCCTTCAGCCAGTTAGGGCTGTTAGCCTTTGTAGAAGCCTTAATTTTTATTGCCATTCTTGTCGTTGCGCTGGTTTATGCTTGGCGGAAAGGGGCATTGGAATGGTCTTAAGCGCCAGGGTCTTATCGCCGACAGTCCCTGAATTTACCTGTCTAACGCTTTCGTAAACTTCCTGAATCTTCACTATGAGTCCCAACCCTACCAATTTAACTGACCTAGAACAGGTCGCTGCCACCAGAATTTTGAATCCGGCCAGTCGCAGCCAAGTAACTCAGGATTTGTCGGAAAATGTCATCCTGACAACGGTAGATGATCTCTACAACTGGGCCAAGTTATCCAGTCTTTGGCCGCTGCTCTATGGCACTGCTTGTTGTTTCATTGAGTTTGCCGCCTTAATCGGTTCCCGGTTCGACTTTGACCGCTTTGGTTTAGTCCCCCGTTCTAGTCCCCGCCAAGCGGACTTAATTATCACCGCCGGGACAATTACGATGAAAATGGCTCCTGCCTTAGTGCGTCTCTACGAAGAAATGCCTGAGCCCAAATATGTCATTGCTATGGGAGCTTGCACCATCACGGGCGGAATGTTTAGCAGCGATTCCACCACAGCGGTGCGCGGGGTAGATAAGTTAATCCCTGTTGATGTGTATATTCCAGGTTGCCCTCCCCGGCCAGAAGCTATTTTTGACGCCATCATTAAGCTACGCAAAAAACTAGCCAATGAGTCGATTCAAGAGCGCGAATTTACCCAACAAACCCATCGCTTTTACAGCACTCCCCACCAGATGAAGGCCGTCGCGCCCATTCTAGATGGCAAATATTTACAGCAAAGCACTCGCAATACACCGCCTCGGGAATTAACAGAAGCAATGGGAATGCCTGTGCCTCCCGCCTTAGCAACCTCTCAACAATTAGCAACCTCTCAACAAAAGGAGCAATTGGATCGTGGCTGAAGAAATAACCCCCAATAATCAAGAATTGACCCCGGCGGAATCGGTGGAATCGGCGCTCGCCCCAGCGGGCCCCACATCGATTTGGTTAAGTAACAATGGCTTTGAACATCAAAGCTTAGCGCCCGATCACTTGGGTGTAGAAATGATTCAGGTAGAAGCCGATTTATTATTGCCCTTATCTACCGCCCTTTATGCCTATGGGTTTAACTATCTCCAATGCCAAGGGGCTTACGATGAAGGCCCTGGCAAGTCCTTAGTTAGTTTTTATCATTTAGTTAAATTGACGGAAGATGGGGGAGATGCCGAAGAAGTGAGGGTTAAAGTCTTTTTACCCAGGGAAAAACCGATCCTACCTTCCGTTTATTGGATCTGGAAAGCGGCGGACTGGCAAGAGCGAGAATGTTATGACATGTTTGGCATTATTTACCAAGGTCATCCTAATTTGAAACGCATCCTAATGCCAGAAGATTGGGTCGGTTGGCCGTTAAGAAAGGACTATATTTCCCCTGATTTCTACGAATTACAGGATGCTTATTGAAATCTGATTATTATTAACCAAATACTGATTCGGTTAAATGTTGCAGACAAGCCCGATTTTGTTGATTAACAGATCGGGTTTTTGTTTGTCTGTAATGCTGAGCAAAAAATAACCTGCCGACAATGACTTGAAGACAGGAAAAAATAAGCATTCTTTAACTTTAAACTAAAATCGTTATCTAATCTTACTTAAAAGAGTATTAATGGTTTTAATGGGTAATGATGATTGCCGTGTTACCCAAACTATTCCGCAACGGCGGGATAAACACTGACTTTGCGACGGCTTTTGGTTTTGTGCTCGAATTTTACAACGCCATCAATCAGCGCAAATAAAGTATCGTCACTGCCGCGACCTACATTTTGCCCTGGGTGAACTTTGGTTCCTCGTTGACGCACGATGATAGAACCAGCGGTAACTGACTGGCCACCAAAGCGTTTGACTCCAAGACGCTGGGCGTTTGAGTCGCGGCCGTTACGAGTACTACCTGTTCCTTTCTTATGTGCCATGGTGTTAGATTTCTCCTTGGATAATTTTTTTGTAAGGTTGATTAATGTCTGCGCCTAATCCGCTGATTTATTCGGCGGCTAGAACCACGTCATTGCTGGATAATTCGGTGGTGGCGATCGCCGTCCCGTTCACAGAAATCGACTTAATCAGCAAACGGGTTAACTCTTGACGGTGACCCCGTTTTTTGCGAGTTTTCTTTTTCGGTTGCATTTTGTAAACAATCACCTTGCGACCCCGACGATGGGAAAGAATTTCACCTTCCACCGTCGCCCCTTCCACGTAGGGTTGGCCAATGGTAATCGTTTCTCCGTCCTTAACTAGCAAGACTTTATCAATCACATAATCATCATTGGGTTGGGCATCAAGATGATTAATTTCATAAAAACGACCGGGTTCAACCCGGATTTGGGTTCCCCCAGCTTCAATAATGGCGTAACTCATAAGTATTTGTTGTTTAGATTGCCGTACAGGTATGCATCGCTTGTCTAGCTTTAGTTAAAGTGGCTTACCGAATAACCCAGAAAACTAACTGGCTGATGCATTTGGGTAGTAATTGCCGCCCTTACCTGATCCGAGCAGGATAATTGACACGCGATCTCTTATTATCAACAGGCATCATGCCCTTGTCAACTACTATCCCTAGACTTTGTCTCTACATCTGTCAATGTCACCTCAAAAATTAAGGTAAAGAAAAACAGTCTACACGGCGATCGCCTGCCAGAGACAGCAAATACCGATCATTAAAATTGAATTTTTCATAGCGTATTATTACGGAATTTTCATCAAAATCAACAAATCAAAATGTATTGATACGGCAAAAATCCCGATAGTTGTGACAGAAAGTAAATGCCCCTCTGATTATTTTTAATAAAGAATTAAGAATTATGACAAAACCCCGCAAAACAGTTAAATGGGTAAGGGTTTTGGGTAAAATTCGTTACAGACATCAAGCTTTTTCTTTGGAAAAATCAGATAAATTCGGCATCGTGCTTGAAGCTGTTCCTGATTAGCAATATTGGCAGCAGTTTTGGGTAAGTGCCAACCCGTTTTTTCACGACACGGAGTTCTCCTGTCTATGAACGTCAATTCTCTCCTGCGAGCTTATGAACAGGGCTTCCGGGACTTTTCCCAAGCAAACTTGCAAAATATCGACTTTTCAGGCGCTACCTTCATTGCCATTAATTTTCAGCAGGCGAATTTGATCGGAAGTCGTTTATGTCGAGCCTTTTTAACCAAAGCTGATCTAAATCACTGCCAGCTTAACTGGGCAGACCTCACCTATGCCAAATTAAATCAAGCCAATTTAAGTTATGCCGATCTCACCAAAGCCAATCTAAACGGTGCTTTCGCAGTTAAGGCAAATTTTCATGAAGCAAAAATGAGCGGGTCGAACCTGGCCCATACTAACTGCCGAGGAGCGAACTTAGAACGAGCTAATCTATCTGGCGCTAATCTATTGCGGGTAAATTTTCGAGAAGCCAATCTCCAGGGGGCGAATCTCGCCTGGGCTAATTTACAAGAAGCTCGGCTTAGCTTAGCTAATTTAATCGGTGCAAAATTTTTTGAAACTAACTTACGTCGTGCCTTCATGAAGGACATGGATTTGAGTTATCTACGTTTGGTCGGTGTTAAATTAGACGGCGCTAAGTTAAATGGAAGTTGTTTACGGGGGACGAATTTAAGTCAAGCAAGTTTACGGCAAGCTAATCTGCGGGGCGTGGATTTAACCAAAGCAAATTTAAGCCATGCCGACTTAACCGGCGCTAATCTTGACGGCGCTGACTTGACTCAGACAATTTTAAGTGGAGCGATTTTAGAGGGGGTGAACTTAAACACGGCGCACCGCGTAGCGGATCTCTGCGAGATCGCCCCCCCAGCACAATTCTGTGATCTCTTTCCGACGGTATTACCTCAACGCTATCACAACCGATTATCTTCACCGATGGGTCAACTGAATAGACTGCAAGCCAGTTATGTCTCCTAAGTAGTGAACACAACAAAAACCCCCTTCATTCAGTAGAATAGGGGGCTTAACTTTATCTTGAGCAATCTTACAAAAGACTAGGCTCGGACTTTATTCAGAAAACTCAGCATCAATCACATCATCGCCGCCGGGAGCACTCCCACCGCCGGTTTCCGTCCCAGTACCCGGTGCGCCAACCCCAGCTTCTGCCCCAGCTTGTTGATACATGCTAGAGCCAATGCTATAGAGAACTTGTTGAAGTTCCGGCATCACCGTCTGAATTTTGGCATCATCGTCTTGGGCAACAGCCTCTTTTAGATCTTTGATTAATCCCTCGGCTTTAGTTTTGTCCGCAGCCGGTACTTTGTCACCCAATTCACTGATTTGTTTCTCAGCTTGGTACACTAACGAATCTGCTTGGTTTTTGCGGTCAATTTTATCCCGGCGTTCCTTGTCGGCTGCCGCATTGGATTCCGCTTCTTTGACCATGCGATCCACTTCAGTATCAGGCAGGGTCGAAGCCCCCGTAATGCTGATGGATTGCTCTTTGCCTGTGCCCCGATCCTTAGCAGTCACATTCAAAATGCCATTGGCATCAATGTCGAAGGTAACTTCAATTTGAGGGACGCCACGAGGAGCGGGGGGAATCCCATCAAGGCGGAAAGTCCCTAAGCTCTTGTTGTCGCTAGCCATTTCCCGTTCCCCTTGCAGAACATGGATTTCCACATTGCTCTGGCCATCTACCGCAGTGGAGAAGGTTTCTGATTTTTTGGTGGGGATGGTGGTATTGCGGGGAATAATTTTGGTCATGACACCACCGAGGGTTTCCACGCCCAAGGAAAGTGGGGAGACATCTAGCAAAAGAATGTCTTTAACTTCCCCGGAAAGCACACCCCCTTGAATCGCGGCCCCAACGGCAACTACTTCATCGGGATTAACACCTTGGTTGGGATCTTTGCCAAGGATTTTTTTGACTAATTCTTGGACAGCGGGAATCCGGGTAGAACCACCAACCAGCACGATTTCATCTAGGGCACTTTTGTCAATTTTGGCGTCACGAATGGCATTTTGTACGGGGATGCCGCAGCGATCAATCAGATCACTACAAATTTCTTCAAATTTGGCCCGTGAGAGGGTGGTGTCTAAGTGTTTTGGCCCATCTTGGGTGGCGGTAATAAAGGGGAGATTGATTTCTGTTTGGCTGACCCCTGACAATTCAATTTTGGCTTTTTCCCCTGCTTCTGTCAGACGTTGGAGGGCTTGTTTGTCCTGACGCAGATCAATACCTTCTGCTTTTTTAAATTCTTCAGCCAGGAAATCAACAATCTTTTTGTCAAAGTCATCCCCCCCTAAGTGGGTGTCTCCAGAGGTGGCAAGCACTTCAAAAACCCCTTCCCCGACTTCTAGGATGGAAACATCAAAGGTTCCTCCTCCTAGGTCAAAAACGAGAATGGTTTCGTTGTCTTTTTTGTCTAAACCGTAGGCTAGGGAGGCGGCGGTGGGTTCGTTGATAATCCGCAGAACTTCAATACCGGCAATTTTGCCTGCATCTTTGGTGGCTTGTCGTTGAGAGTCATTAAAGTAAGCAGGAACCGTGATGACGGCTTGGGTAACGGTTTCCCCTAGATATTTGCTAGCATCATCGACTAATTTTCGCAAGACTTGGGCTGAAATTTCTTCTGGGGCGAATTGTTTGCCTTGGGCAGGACATTCAAGTTTGACATTGCCACTACTATCTCGAACAACTCCGTAGGCAACTTCGGTAGCTTCGTTGGTGATTTCGTCAAATTTGCGACCAATGAAGCGTTTGACTGAATAAAATGTGTTGCCAGGGTTCATGACAGCCTGACGTTTGGCAATCTGACCCACTAGGCGATCGCCATTTTTGGCATAACCAACCACGGAGGGAGTCGTGCGAAACCCTTCCGCATTAGCAATAACCGTGGGCTTACCACCTTCCATCACGGCCACACAAGAATTGGTGGTACCCAAGTCAATCCCAACAACTTTTCCCATAATTTTACTTAACTTCCGTTAGTGATAAATACATAAATCGAACGACAAAATCATTAGTGAGCTTATCTAAGCAAGCACAATCTCGTTCACCTACTTATCTTGACGGAAGGGTAATGGTTCTCGGAAGTGCAGGTTTCCGAACCTAACAAAAATCAAAAGCCGCTAAATCATGAGGCTTGAAAGCCTTGCACCGATTAATGAACGGTAACAACCTGAATCTGGTCAATTTTCCACTGCCCTGGTTGGCGTACCAATTGATAACGCACCGTTAGATCATCCTTGGCGGGGGAAGCATTCGGTTGTTTTGACCCTGGGGAAAAGGACTGGCTAATTTCTTGCACACGGGCAATGACTGTTGCTCGATTTGCATCCTTGGGATTAACCGTGTAACTCAGAATTTTGAACTGGTGTTCGTATTGTCGATAACGATTTTGAGCGATGTCTTGCTTAATTCGATTTTGCTGTTGTGTTAACAGGTTTGGCATCAATATTGTCTTCAGCGCATTTAGGTCATGTTTTTCACCAAAGGCCAGTTTTTTCTGATCTAGCCACGTTTGTAAGACTTGCTGGGCAACGGGTTGAGTAAAGCTACTCTGACTTAACAACAGCGTTTTTTGGGTTGCTTCGTCAGGAATAAACTCAGAGGTGTTGTTTAATGTCAAATCTAATTGCTCCCTCTCTAATGAGCCCAAGGGAGAAGAGCCCTGGAAAATGAGAAAAGCACTGCCCCCAATAACCCCGGCTACACCCAGCAGGAATAGCCCGAAACGAATGGGATTGATTTTGACCCGCTTTTTCCGGCGACGGCGTTTGGTAAGGGGAACGGAGCTACCGAGGACGGGCTCGGCAGATAATTCGGACGGGACAGCGTATTCCCCCGGTGCGACATTTGCCCCATGAGGATGTCCTGCCCAGACCTCACCATTGCCGTTGCTAAAAATTGGAGCGGTTAGCGTGGCGGTATTCCCCTGACGGTGGTTTGTATTAGCGGTATCGAGATTATTAAGGGAACGCCGCTGAGTTTGCCGTCTTCGTTTGGGAGGAAGGGAGGGAGGAGCATCGTCAGGATAAGTGGCAAAACTTTGTACCATGGGAGTTTCCGGTTCTGTGTCGGGACTAGGCAGAGAATTGGATGAACTAAAAATTTCTAGGGGAGGAGGAACGTCAAAGGAAAGAGTTTCTAACTGGGTTTGAACGGACGGATCGTCGAAGTAGGTGTTTAATGAGAAGTTGTCGGGGGTTAATCCTCGAAAATGAGGCAAGATTTCTGCCGCAAGCCAGGTTTCGGTGAACCCATAAAAGGCAAGCAATGCATCGTTACCGTCTTCGCTCTCTGAGTCCTCGCCGGTGTTAATGGCGGCGATCGCCTTTGGATCTTGAACATAATCCAAAGACAGACCAAGGGTTTCGGTTTGACCTAATAATAAATCACAAATTGCATTTTCGAGAGCGAGATCTTGACAATTTTCCAACTGTGCAATGAGAGATTTGGCTTCGACAATATAACGAGGCGATCGATCATGAATGGCTTGGGCAATGAGGGTATGGATCGCCAGATAAGTAGCAAGCCGCGATGGACGTTTACTTTCGGGCAGAAAAACTGTGGCTTGCTCATCAATAGTCAAGTGGGGGCGCAGTTGGTGAACAAACTTTAAAAAGTCATCATTTCCTAACCCAGAATAATCTTGACCCTTGCCTTCGATGCCGCCCCGATCTTGGATAATGGCCCGTAGAAGTTCCAATCCTCTTTGGCGATCTTCCCCAGATTCGCTAGGGGCTGCGCTAATTAGATCGTCAGACGAATCCCCCCAACCTTGATCCCCTTGGGTTAATAACTCCAGAATGCGGTAGGGGCGGAGTTTGTAGAGTTCTTGGCGAATGGTAGTTTGCAGCTCGGGAAAGGCATTTTCCTGCTGTAGGCGCCCAAAGGCTTTGAAGCTGGAGGTAGCGGCTAATTCATAATGTTGTTGTTGCCAGCATTCGCGGCTGAGCTCCCAATGGGCCAGGCTGACACAAAGTAAATAATCGGCTTGGTAAACGGCATCTCCCACTGTACCTTGGGGATCGTTTAAAACGGGTTCACCATAGGCTAAAACCAGTTCGTACTCCCCTAGATCGAGCAAAATCAAGAGGACGCCAATGAGTTGGGATGGCTCGCATTCAAATTCTGGCTGGGTTAGGGGGACAGATCCATCATCCGTGGACTCCCCTCCCCACCACTGCTGATCGTAGGCTTGACGGGTTTCAGGATCGCTTAATTCCTCGTAGGCGATCGCCAATAATTCATTCCGAACGGCGATCGCCTCATCGCTAAACTCTCGACGGGGCAATTGTACCAATCTATCTTGATAGGCCTGTTCAATAAATTCCCCAGTCGTTTGTTGAGGAATGCCTAAAATACGGTAGAAGTCGAGGGGAATAAGCACCGGGAGAGGCCTTTATCAGGATAAACAGCTTAAAGTGAACAAGGGATGAGAGGCTATTACCATACTATGCGGCAGGCTTGTTTGTTATCGAGAAATCATTAACAAAACCCTGATTAAGGCAATGAATGGGGGAATTTCTCGGAAAATAGAGAGACCATTTAGCACGATAGCGGACAATGATCAGCCATTGAGTATGATTGCGTACCCCTAGCAAGGCGTTAGCAAATAGTGCGATCCATTCAAACTGTCCGGGCTTAATTCACGATAGGACATGATTCAAGCAGACAATTGATAATACAGCAGAATAAATCCTAGAGTTTGTCTTTGTTGGACTGAATCGTCGTCTTTGCTTCTTTTTCTAATCAACCTCATTGATCAAGTGGGTTTTGCCGACCTACTTGGCTTAAAATTTAATTTAAGTTTACCTTGCTAGCCCAACTGTCTTGACATAAATTCTCAAGTTTAAGCTTAGAGAAATCCTGATTTTGAGACTTTTGCGGGACTATCGCCAGAAAAAACGACTTATTCATTCAAGCTACCGCAACTTGTACTATGGTTTCAGAACGCATTTTGCCTGAGTTACACACCTCGGAAGTCTCTCTAGACCGTGAAACGGGGTTAACTCTTTATGAGGATATGATCCTAGGGCGTTTTTTTGAAGATAAATGCGCGGAAATGTATTATCGCGGCAAAATGTTTGGCTTTGTCCACCTCTATAACGGACAAGAAGCAGTGTCGTCTGGTGTCATCAAGGCCATGCGTCAGGATGAAGATTATGTGTGCAGTACCTACCGAGATCACGTCCATGCCCTGAGTGCTGGGGTTCCGGCTAGGGAGGTGATGGCGGAATTATTTGGTAAGGAAACGGGGTGTAGTCGTGGCCGGGGTGGGTCAATGCACTTATTTTCAGCGGCTCATCATCTGTTGGGGGGATTTGCGTTTATTGCGGAAGGGATTCCGGTGGCCTTAGGGGCGGCGTTTCAAACCAAATACCGTCGGGAAGTCTTCAAAGATGATAGTTACGATCAGGTGACTGCTTGCTTTTTTGGCGATGGGACTTGTAATAATGGTCAGTTTTTTGAATGTTTAAATATGGCGGCATTATGGAAATTGCCGATTTTGTTTGTGGTGGAAAATAATAAGTGGGCGATCGGTATGGCCCATGAACGGGCAACGTCCCAACCGGAGATTTATAAAAAAGCCAGCGTCTTTAATATGGCGGGGGTTGAGGTGGATGGCATGGATATCGTGGCGGTGCATAAAGCTGCCACGGAAGCGGTGGCCCGGGCCCGAGCCGGAGAAGGCCCTACGTTGATTGAGGCATTAACCTATCGTTTCCGGGGTCATTCCTTGGCCGATCCCGATGAGTTACGATCGCCAGAGGAAAAGCAATTCTGGACAGCCCGCGATCCCATCAAAAAATTTGCGGCCTATTTAACGGAACATGATCTGGCTAAATCCGATGAATTGAAGGCGATCGAAAAACGGATTCAAGGGGTCATTGATGAGGCCTTAGCATTTGCTGAAGCTAGCCCGGAACCCGATCCCAACGATCTGCGTAAGTATATTTTTGCTGATTAGTTAAATAGGGTCTGGGGAGCTGTTAGTGGTGGGGCAGAGCATTAGTGTCTCACCATGCCCTCCCATACGTTTGAACGCCTGGCTAGTCGGTGATCGCCCTGGGAATCTCCTAAAATAGGCAGTAGGTTCCCTTACCCCAAAAAATCATGACGACCATCGCCGAAGATGTATGGAAAGTTTTAGCGGAAGTGACCAGTAGACAAGCAGAACTCACTGCTGCTCAACAGGAAACCGACCGACAACTCAAGGAAACCGACCGACAACTCAAGGAAACTGACCGCAAGATCCGTGAAGTCAACAAACAAATTGGTGATTTAGGCGGAAAGTGGGGACGATTCGTGGAAAATATGGTGGCCCCGGCCTGTGAAACCATTTTTTTGAAACTTCATATTCCCGTTCATCAAGTGAGTCAACGGGTTAAGAAACGATTGGAGGGGCAAACGCTGGAAATCGATGTTCTTGTCACCAATGAGGATCATGTTTTAGTGGTGGAAGTCAAAAGTAGTTTAGGGGTTGGGGATGTTAAAGGCTTAATGCAGGATTTGACTGTGTTCCGGCAATTCTTTCCTGAGTATGCCTCGAAACAACTTTATGGGGCTGTGGCCGGAATTGAAATTGAAGAGGGCGCAGATAAGTATGCCTATCGTCAGGGACTATTTGTGTTAGCCCAAGCGGGGGAAGCGGTGGCGATTTTGAATAATGAAGATTTTCAGCCGACCAATTGGTAGCGTTCGAGAGAACCAGTGCTAAGGGTCATTGGCGACAGCTTTTTTGCTCTGAAAGTCCGGTAAGGAACGGTTCAGGACATAGAGCCAAAAGAGACCTAATCCGCCGATCGCCATTAATGTCAAACTCATCACTTGGGCAATTTTCAACGGGCCGAGCATCAGGCTATCCATCCGCAATCCTTCGATCCAGACCCGTCCCAGTCCATAGCCGATTAAATAACCACAGGCGATCGCCCCAGTTTTTATGCGTTGAGGATAGCGGAGTCCATAGAAAAATAGGGTTAATAAAATGGCAAAAAGACTTAAATTCCAGAGGGATTCGTACAAAAATGTGGGGTGAAAAAAGTCATAACTTGCCAAATTCGGCGGACGGTTGGCAGAGGGAATATAGAGTTTCCACGGTAAATCGGTGGGAAAACCAAAGGCTTCAGAATTAAAAAAGTTACCCCAACGCCCGATCGCCTGACCAAGAATGACCGAAGGGACTAGGACATCCAACAAATTCCAAAAGGACAAATGATGGCGACGCACGAACAATAGGGTTGCTAGGGTTCCGCCGATTAATGCCCCATGAATGGCAATGCCTCCCTGCCAAATGGCAAAAAGACTAGCGGGATTTTGGGCATAACGTTGCCACTCAAAGGCGACATAATAAAGCCGTGCAGCGGGAATGGCCCCGACCACTAGCCAAACGGCTAAATCGTTTAATAAATCGGGGTCAATCTGGCGTTTTGGTGCGAGCCATTGGGAGAGGTTTAAGCCAATAATCACCGCACTGGCAATCAAAAAACCGTACCAGCGTAGGGACAATGGCCCGATCTCCAACATAACGGGGCCGGGGGATTGGAATTGTAATAAGACAAGGGGATCAAGCATAGACAAGGGTTTTGCACCAAATGATCCGTAGTTAGGCATTCAACAACCTACTCACCCGTTGTTTAAGGGCAGCGTCATTGACAATCAATGTAGGATTAGCTAGTGTGACAACATAATCCTACCAGACTGTCGCAGGCAGCTCACAGCCATGAGTAAGAAGGTCAGTATAACCTTGGATGACGAGGTTCTAGACTTTGTAGATCGGTTGGCAAGCAATCGTAGCAATTTTATCAATGATGTCCTCTGGCAAGAGAAGAAAAGAATTTTCATGAAAGAGCTAGAAGATGCCTATAAAGATCAGGCTAGTGACCCAGAGTTCCAGGAAGAAATTTCTGTTTGGGATATTGCGGTGGGCGATGGTTTGAATGCCTAGCGGAAACTTAACCTACAAGCGAGGAGAGATATGGTGGGTTGATCTGAAACCCATTATTGGTTATGAAACTGACAAAGAACGCCCTTGTCTGATTTTGCAAAACGATATTGGTAACCAAAATGGGACAACGACAATAGTTGCCCCCTTGTTGCCTGGAACAAAGACTTATCCATTCGTAGTAAATATTAAACCAACCGCACAGAATGGGCTAAGTGGAAATCGGCACATTAACTTAAGTCAAATGAGGGCTGTAGATGCTCAGAGAATCAAGAAGAAACAAGGTATTTTAGAAGAAGTTTATTGGGAAGAAATCGAGAAAGCGGTGTGTATTGAGCTTGGTTTCAGTTCAGTGTTTAAGTCCTTGTAGCTTGCCTAACAAGCTGCGGCACTCGGAACGGATTTTTCAACTGTTGTTATGCTGCAACGTTGAGTGCAGTCCGGCGAGCCGTCAGCCGTTAAAACTATTTCACCCAAGCGGTTTTAGCATTGACAAATTCTAAGATGCCCATGCGTCCCAATTGTCCCCCAAAGCCCGATCGCCTAATGTCGCCGAAGGAAATGCCATTGACCAAGGCGATCGCCTTAATCTTGCCCTAATCATTGAGGGGACTTCTCACGCCATTGCCGCATCTGGCTAAAAAGTACACTAATATGCATGACACGCTTTTGGCAATAATATACGGAAATTTTCTGGCGATCGCTCTTGTTGGGAGTAATATACGAAAAGATTCTTAAAAAAATGTGTATTCAGCGCGATATACGGAAATTTTGCGTATATTTCATAGTTATGTACTTTGCTGGATATACATATAGTCAATGATCCTCAATCCAAAATCACTTGAGAGGCTTAGGAACCTAATCAATGAAGAAACTGAGTATCGAAAAGGTTCGGAACTTGTTCAATTTTTTAATGCGTTAGGGTTCGATGATTCTTACGGTCAAGGTTTTCCGTCTCGCCATGTATTCACTGATGAGCGTCTCAAGCAGCTTAATGGCACTCCAGAACTTGATGAATGTATAAGACGTATTCTTTCACCCGCAAATTTTATCGGTCGGATTCCTGAACTAGACAAAAATATTGTAGAATTCAACCAATATATTGCCTTTGACAAATGGAAAGTAGTTCGTGATGGTGCTGAGATAGGTTTTGTTCAGCTTCCGAAAATCGAAATCGATGAAACGGCAACATCGATTACAGAAGATGAATTCTTGAAGAGAGAGTTCTCTAATTTTTCGATTGCGGAAATCGGTCTTGAAAGTGCTGTGTCAGAGATTCTTCGGCAAAGAATCATTGAAATTGAACAATGCTTTTATGTTGGTGCATATTTATCAGTAATTTTTTTGACTGGCAGCACACTTGAAGGAGTTCTCTTGGGGTTGGCAAGAAAGCATCCAAAGAAATTTAATACCTCCAAAAAGGCACCAAAGGACACTTCTGGAAAAGTAAAAAAGTTTCATGACTGGTCGCTGAGTGCTTTTATCGATGTTGCAAGAGATATAAATTTAATTCAACATGACACCCAGAAATTTATCCATTCTCTGAGAGATTATAGGAACTATATTCATCCTTTCGAGCAGATGAAATCGGGCTTTAGCCCTCGACAGCACACTGCAAAAATCTGTCTCCAGGTGTTGAAGGCTGCAATCCATGAAATTAGTGAAAGCGTCAGTAAGATCAGTACATAATAAGTCGTTGCAGCGATGGAATAAAAATGGTCGGTGGGAATACCAAAGTTAGTCGCCGCCGCTGAACTCAACCGTTAAAACTATTTCACCCAAACGGTTTTAGCATTAACAAATTCTAAAATGCCCATGCGTCCCAATTCTCGCCCAAAGCCGGATCGTTTGATGCCACCGAAGGGAATACGGGGATCGGATTTGGTCATGCCATTAATAAACACCGCCCCGGCTTCTAGTTCCCGAATTAACCATTGTTGCGCTTCTGGGTTATTTGTCCAAGCACTGGCCCCTAAACCAAAGGGAATGTCATTGGCCAAGGCGATCGCCGCTTCCAGATTTTTAACGGTAAAACCGAGGGCAACGGGGCCAAAAAACTCTTGACGATAGGCGGGGGAAGTGGGGGTAATCTCGGTTAGGAGAGTGGGGGGATAATAATTTCCGGGTTGATCTAAAGCTTTACCGCCACAGAGACAGGTTGCTCCAGCGGCCAAGGTTTGCTCCACTTGCTCGATGATGTCTTGCAAAATATCGGGGGTAGCCAGGGGGCCAATATCAGTCGTTTCCAGGGTGGGATCGCCGATGTTTAGAGCTTGAAATTTTTCCGCTAATTTTGCAAAAAACGTTGCGGCAATACTCTCTTGGACAATAAACCGTTTGGCGGCAATGCAGGACTGACCGTTATTTTGCATCCTGGCCGGAACTGCCAGGTTTAACGCCTCATCGAGATCGGCATCTTCGAGAACGATAAAGGGATCAGATCCCCCCAATTCCAACACGGTTTTTTTAATCTGTTGGGCGGCGGCACTGGCCAAACTGGCTCCGGCGGGTTCACTGCCCGTCAAGGTTGCGGCTTGGATGCGGTCATCGGCCATTAGGGCACTGGCTTCTTTACCGCCAATTAACAAGGTTTGAAAGGCTCCTTCTGGAAAACCTGCTTGCTGGAAAATATCGGCGATCGCCAGGGCACATTGGGGCACATTGGAGGCGTGTTTGAGTAGGCCCACATTCCCGGCCATCAAAGCGGGAGCGGCAAAGCGAAACACCTGCCAAAAGGGAAAATTCCAGGGCATTACCGCCAAGATTACCCCCAGGGGTTGATAGGCAATAAAACTTTGACTGGCATCGGTTTTCACCCTTTCATCGGCCAAAAATTCCTCGGCTTTATCGGCATAAAAACGACACACCAACGCACATTTATTGACTTCGGCGATCGCCTGTTTAATTGGCTTGCCCATTTCCAGGGTCATCAGTTGGGCCAGTTCGGTTTGGCGTTGTTCCAGGATGTCGGCGGCGTTGCAAAACCATTCGCCCCGTTGACTAAAAGGTAAAGTCCGAAAACTTTTAAAGGTATTGGTGGCCAAAGTTAACTTGGCATCTACCTCGACAGCCGTGTGGGGCGTAAAGGTTTTAACCGTTTGACCGTTGGCTGGATTGATGGTGGCAATTGCCATAATAATGACCCTCCCGATAGCAATAGTTTCAGTCTAGTCTGGCTTTTGGAATGGCTAACGAAAGCCACTAAAGGTTTTTATCATTCTTAATCTGTTGAGCCTGCCATTTTTGCCACAGATCTGGGCGGCGTTGTTGGGTGCGTTCTTGTTGCTGTTGAGACCGCCACGCGGCGATCGCCTGATGATTACCGGATAACAAAACATCGGGAACCGTCAAACCGCGAAACTCCGGGGGTCGGGTGTAATGGGGATAATCCAGCAACCCCTCACTAAAACTTTCCGCCACCAAAGAGGCTTCCTTGCCCACTGTCCCCGGCAATAACCGCACCACCCCATTCAGTAACGTCAACGCCGGAATTTCCCCACAGGTCAGTACAAAATCCCCCAAGGACAATTCCCGCGTCACCTCCGTACAAACCCGCTCATCGACGCCTTCATAATGACCGCAAATTAAAACCAATTGGTCGTAGGTGGTCAGTTCTTGAAATAGGGCTTGATTCATCGGTTCACCCTGGGGAGTCAACAAAATCACCTCCCGTTTCGGCAATTGGGGCAAAGATTCCAGTGCCGCAAAAATCGGTTCCGGCTTCAACACCATGCCTACCCCGCCCCCATAGGGAATATCGTCTACCCGTCGATGTTTGTCCTGGGTAAAATCCCTAGGGTTAATTAAATTCACCTTGGCGATCGCCTTTTGCAGTGCCTTACCCAGTAACCCAGAGGCCAAAGGAGAGGCAAAAAAATCGGGAAATAAAGTAATAACGTCAAATTGCACAGTATCTCAACTTTAAAAACTGTTTGGAACTTTGCCCTTTCAAGAAAAAATAATTTGTGATCCCGGTGCATTAATTTTCACCGAAAGTAACTGATGATTTTGGAACGTTGCTGTTAATTTAGGATGAACCTCCGGCGGTGCAAAAAATAACATAAACCCCCCGGCTCCGGCCCCTAGTAATTTACCGCCCCAGGCCCCCGCCTCCCGTCCTCGCTGATACATTTGGTCAATTTCCCCGTTAGAAATGCCTTGATCCAAACTCCGCTTTGCTCGCCACGCCTCATCTAACAAGTTTCCAAAGGCCGACAAATCATCATTCCCCGTTAAGATATCCCAACCCTGATCGACCATTTGCCGCATCATTTTCAACGTATCAGTGTTATCCTCCACTCGTTTTAACTGCTTTTCCACGACATCCGCTGCTTTTCGTCGAATACCTGTAAACACGATAAACAAATGACTTTCAAATTCTGCCATCCGTTGGGGAGACATCGTCACTCGATTCACAATAATGTCATTTTCAGTGCGAAATTCTACTAAATTAAAGCCCCCGATCGCCGCCATTAACTGATCTTGGCAACCCACCTTATCTTGAACCAAATGTCGTTCCACATAGATAGCTTCGTAGGCCAAATCTAGGGGACGAACAAATTCCCCTTTGAAGGAATGCAATGCTTGTAAGAGCGACACGGTAAAAGCAGAGGACGAGCCTAAACCAGTAAAGGCCGGTAAGTCCGCCACGTTATGCAATTCAATATCTTTTTCTAGCCCGCAAAATTTCAAACATTCTTTAAAAACCCGATGTTCCATTTCATCCGGGGTTTTGACCAACTCCACTTTGCGATAGGAAACGCGAATGGAGTAATCAAACAAGTGACTCAAAAATGGGCTAGCGGTGACGTAGGAAAATTTATCGATCGCCGTGGCCAGGACTGCTCCCCCGTGGTTGAGGAAATACTCTGGGTAATCCGTCCCTCCACCAAAAAAGCTAATACGAACAGGCGCACGGGAAATCAGCATCGGCTCAAACCAGGAGGGGTTAGCAAAAAAGATAAGGGCTTGGTTTGTTCAAAACCCCCATTAGTTTACCAACAGACGAGAACGTTCTAGCCCTGGAGTTGGGCACAGGGATCACATAATCCGAAAAATTCGAGGGTGTGGTAGTAAATCCGAAACGAATAGCTTGCCTGTAAATCTCGTTCTAGTTTTTGTACTGGACAGCCTTGGATGGGAAAGGATTCGCCGCACTGTAAACAGGTCAAGCAATGTTGATCCTGCTCTAGGGTTTGATAGAGAGATTCACCGCTCAGGGTGACTTGATGCTGAATAAAACCGGCCACCTTGAGGGTATCGAGGGCGCGGTACACCGTGGCTAAACCAATTTTTTGGGTTTCTCGTAATTTCGCAAATAAATTCTGGGCGGAAATTAAGTCCGTTTCTTGCTGCAAGGTCTGAAGCACTAACCGCTGATTTGGGGTCAATCCCGCTAGACGGTTGGCGAGGGAGGTGGGGGAATTAGTCATGACAAGACGGACAGCCTGTGCGATGATAACGGTTATCATTATTTTAAAGGGGCGATCGCCCTAGCGTCAATTTTCCCATTATTTCTCCCCTGGTATGTGGACTTTTCCTAAAAAATCGATGAGGTTGCCGTTTTCCCTGGCTTGGGTGGCAATGGTCGGCTTAAGTGTGGTGAGTTGCCAACCATCCCCATCTCCCCCAAATGACTCAGCGAACAATCAAACTGAGATTGCGCCCCAGGGCGATCGCCTAGATGTCACCGTGACGATCCCGCCCCAACAGTATTTTGTCGAGAAAATTGGTGGCGATCGCCTCAAGGTCAACGTTTTTGTGTCAGGAACAAACGATCCCCATACCTATGAGCCAAAACCCCAGCAATTAGAGGCATTAAGCCAGGCAGATGCTTACATTTTGGTGGGACTCGGCTTTGAGAATGCGTGGTTGGATCGGTTAAAGTCAGCCAATCCCAAGATGATGTTGGTTGACTTAGCCCAAGGTATTACCCCTTTGTCGATGACCGCCCACGATCACGCCGATCACGGTCATGGTGAAGCCGAACACACAGAGGAACATGGCGATCATGGCCACGACAAGAACCACCAAGCCACTCAAAACCCAGAGACGGAGGAGCAAGTTAGTGTTCAAGATCCCCATATTTGGCTCTCTCCAACATTGGTGAAGCAGCAAGCAAAGGCGATCGCCACTAGCCTTAGTCAACTAGATCCCCCCAATGCTAATTATTACCAAGGCAATTTAGAGAAATTCCTAGGGGAAATTGATCAATTAGATCAACAAATTCGCCAAACATTAGCCACGGTTAAGCCCCGCAAATTGATTGTTTTCCATCCTTCTTGGGGTTACTTTGCCAAGGATTATGACCTAGAACAAATTCCCATTCAAGTGGAAGGCCAAGAACCCAGCGCCCAAGAGTTAGGGAAGTTAATTGATTTAGCTAAAAATAACGGATTAAAAGTGATTTTTACGGAGCCGCAATTTAGTCCTAAAAATGCTGAGGCGATCGCCACGGAAATCCAAGGTAGAGTCGAAACAATCAATCCACTGGCAGAGAATTGGTCAGAAAATCTGTCAGAAGTGGCAAAAAAAATTAGTCAGCAAAGCAATTAGTAAGATACTTTAAAACGAATTGATTTTCAGAAAACTTGCAGAAAAACTTCCAATGTTTATCTTTCCTAAACCGTTTAACCCTTAATCCTTGCTATGACCTCTGTTATTAACATTCAAAATCTCTGGTTTAGTTATGATCAAAATCCGATCCTAGAAGGGATTAATTTACAAGTTATGGAAGGAGATTTTGTCGGTTTAATTGGCCCCAATGGCGGCGGTAAAACGACATTACTCAAAGCATTATTAGGCTTAATTCAACCCCAACAAGGACAGATTCAAATTTTAGATAGGCCAGTGAATCAAGGCCGACGTTATGTGGGTTACGTGCCCCAATGGTTGGAGTTTGACCGCGAATTTCCTGTGCGAGTTTTAGATGTGGTGCGGATGGGTTGCCTGGGCAAGAGGAAATTATTTCGCCGGTATAATGCCCAGGATGAAACCATTGTTAGAAACTGTTTAAATCGCGTGGGATTAGCGGAGTTTGGCGATCGCCCTTTGGCGGCCTTATCGGGAGGACAACGGCAACGGGTCTACATTGCCCGCGCTTTAGCATCCCAACCTCAAATCTTATTACTGGATGAACCCACCGCCAATGTGGATAGCAAAGCCCAACGCAGCATTTACGATTTATTGGGAGAAATCAACCAAACCATCACAATTATTATGATTTCTCACGATTTAGGAGCAATTTCTCGCTATGTTAAAACCGTGGGCTGTTTAAATCGCCGCTTGCATTACCACCAAGACCGGGTCATTACCCCCGCCATGATTGAAGCGACCTATCAATGTCCCGTGGATCTGATTGCCCACGGTGTTCCCCATCGCGTTTTTCCTGAACATCATCACAGTGTTGCCAATGAACCCTTAGAAAAAATCGTTACGAATGGCCACCGGCATTCCGGGGAGTGTCGCCATGATTGAATCATTATGGACGGCTTTGCAATATGATTTCATGCAAAATGCCCTCATTGCTGGGTTTTTAGTCAGCATTGCTTGCGGTTTAATTGGCTCTTTTGTCGTCATTAACCGTATGGTTTTTATTAGTGGGGGAATTGCCCATGCTGCATACGGTGGTATTGGATTAGGTTACTATTTTCAATTTAATCCCCTCTGGGGGGCGATCGCCTTTTCGTTTGTGATGTCTTTGGCCATGGGCTGGGTGGCCTGCCATTCTCAACAACGCAGTGATACTTTAATTGGGGTGATGTGGGCTTTAGGCATGGCGATCGGGGTGATGTTAATTGATTTAACCAAGGGCTATAAAGCCGATGTTTCCAGTTATTTATTCGGCAGTATTTTAACGGTTCCTCGGCAAGATCTCTGGATGATGGCGGGGCTAGATTGTTTAATTATTATTTTATTATTTTTGTTTTATAAGGAATTTTTAGCTATTTCCTTTGATCCGATTTATGCCACCACTCGCAATTTACCCGTTGATTTTTTATATCTCACCCTCGTAGCGGCGATCGCCTTAACCGTGGTGATGGTGATGCAATTAGTCGGCTTAATTATGGTCATTGCCCTATTAAGTATTCCAGCGGCGATCGCCGGACAGTACGTACGAGATGTCCCTCAAATGATGCTACTGGCCACGGCGTTAGGTATGGTCTTTTGTGGACTGGGTTTAGCCCTCTCCTATGGCTTTAATTTATCGTCTGGGGCGACCATTATCTTAGTAGCAAGCATAAGTTATCTAATCAGTTTGGGTATTAAACTGAAGTTTTGACTAAATAAATTTAGACGCTATATGCCGTGTTTTTTCGATAAAAAATCCCTGTGGTTAACGTATTTCCAGAAATAATCAAAACTCCAATCTCTTCTCTCCTTTATGCTGGGGTGGTGGGGCGACACTTCCCATTCAATCCCACCTGATTTTTTTAAATGAGAATTGCTATGCGTCGGAGAATTTGCTCCCATTAATATTGTACTAGCAATTTCCACACCCTAAACCTGGGCAAATAATTGATCGAATGATTGGGCGGGCACATCAGACTTGGTAACAATTTCGACGATTTTATTTTTTGCTGCGGGTAAAAACAGAGATTCTACGCAAACTTCTGCGACTTTTTGGCGAGGGATACTGCCTTCAAACAGCGTATCTGCGGATGACATAATGATCGCCTCGGTATTATCGTCATTTTTAAGTCCTCCTGGACGGACGATGGTGTAAGGTACACCGCTTTGGCGGAGATAGTTTTCACCCCATTGTTTCCACACCAGAATGAAGCCAAATAAATTGAGGGGATGGAACAAATTGGAGACACAAAGGGCGGAAACCAACACTAATTGCTTAACGCCACTGGCTTTGGCGACATCAACGAGGTTACGGATTCCGAGGTAATCCACTTTAAAGGGCCCCGTTAGATCCAGGCTGGGCCGTGCTCCTGCTGCACTAATTACCACATCACAGTTGGCGATCGCCGCTTTGAGGGAATCGGGTTGCAAGAGATCCCCCACCATAATTTCGGCTTCCAAGGGTAGAACCGCAGTGGCACTGTCATAATCCCGCACCAACGTCCGCACCCCAATTTGGCGATTAACTAAAGTTTGCACTACCCGTTTTCCCGTCTCTCCGGTAGCACCGACAACCAAAACTTTCATCGTGACCTCCTAGTCTGTAGCGATGGCGAACATTTTTTAAAAGTTTGTTCTCTATTGTATGAACTTTTGTAACTGATGTCGGTACAATCCGTAGCGGAATTTTTGTTTTTCCCTCTGGGTTCTTTTTCGACAAATGGACACGCTACACTTAACCACAGGCAAATCCTTATGCAGTCCCAATTTCCCTTGACTAACAACGCTATGCCCCTGGCCGATGAATCGGCGATCGCCATCTTAGCCCCCGTCCATTTCCAGACGCAGTTTCGGGGGCGAATGGAGATGTTTGCGCCACGGGAGGAAGTCGATGTCTATTTACAGGCCCATCAAGGTTGGTTTTGTCGTTGCGCCCAGCCGATGCAGGTGGAACCGTTGGGAGAGCATGGTTATGTGTTGACCATTGGTAAATTTGGCGCGTTGGGTTTTGATGTGGAACCCAAAATTGCGGTGGTGTTGGAACCGCCCGAAGCGGGTAATTATTATATGCACACAGTTCCGTTACCTGAGCCTCAGGCGTTGGGTTACGAGGTTGATTATCAGGCCCTCATGACGTTGCAAGAAGTGGATGCTGACCAATTAGATGCCAAAACTTTGCAGCAATTTGAAAAAAAAGGTAGTGCTTTACCGTCAAAAATCACCAAAGTGGAATGGGATCTGCAAATGGATGTGGCGGTACAATTTCCCAGCTATATCTATAAAATTCCGATGAAGTTTATTCAATCTACGGGCGATCGCCTCTTAACGGAAATTGTGCGGCAGGTTTCCCCACGCTTAACGTTTAAAGTACAGCAGGATTTTCATCAGGAACGCAATTTACCCCTACCCTCCAAAAGTGGCCGCTATTTTCAGCGGGTAACAACCAACGCCGAGACTGTGGAGAATGTAGAAGCTGATACGGTCAACCAAGATTAGGGTTTTAAGGGAATTATTAACACCCCAGTAATTCCCCTCACGGGCTGAAAACCATCCCTACGCTGCTTAAAAATATCTAGCTCAGGAAGTCAACGGGTAGCCGTCTCTTTGTAAGATACGATACTGAGGATTCGACACTAGACAATTCAATGAAGCTTACGTCCCTGACTGCCCTGTTTCAGACCTACGGCAAATATTGTTATCTTCCGGCGATCGCCTTTGGCATTGCGGGGGGAATCGCCATTCGGGTTACAGGCACAATGAGCAGTCTCTATTTAGGGCTGTTGACCGTCGGGGCTCTATTTGGCTTACTTTGGCTGATCTGGTTATTTCGACAAAAAACGGGATTTTGGGGACGGCGATCGACCCAATCCGGGGCCAATGTGTTGGTGTCAACGGTGGCGGTGTTGATTATTTTGACCGTGATTAATTATCTGGCCTTTCGTTATCTCGTCTCCTTCGATCTCACTGAAAATCAACGCTTTACCCTGGCGTCCCAAAGTGAAAGCTTGGTGAGTACATTAAATCAACCACTCAAGGTCTGGATTTTTGACGATGCCGCCGATGAACGAGATAAGAAATTATTAAAAAATTATCAGCAGTTTAGTAAACAGTTCAGTTTTGAATTTGTGAATCCTGATCGAGATCCTAAATTAGTCCAAGAATTTGGAGTACAAAATAAGGGTGATGTTTATCTGCAATATGGCAAAAAAAAGCAATTAGTCAGTTTTAAACAGCGGGAACCCCTATCAGAAATTCAGTTAACCAATGCGATCGAAAAGATTAAACAAGACGAAATTCTTCATCTTTATCTGGTGCAGGGCCATGGGGAATTACCCCTTAATAATGATAAGGCGGGCTTGTCTGAAGCCATTAAAGCCCTTGAAAATAAAGGGTTTGCTGTTAATCCCCTCAACTTAGTCACCGATGGCGGTATTCCCGATGATGCGGATACATTAATTATTGCGGGGCCAGAACGTAAATTTTTTCCTCCCGAAGTCCAAGCTCTCCAGGATTATTCTGACCGGGGTGGCAATGTGTTGGTGATGATTCCCCCTAATGTGGATGCGGGCTTAGAGCCGTTTTTAAAACCCTGGGGAGTCAATTTAGATCCGCGTTTAGTGGTGGATTTATCCGGTTCTGGCAGTGCCCTCGGCCTTGACCCGACTATTCCTGTTTTAAACCAGTACGGTAAGCATCCCATTACGGAAAAACTGCAAGGGGCGATCACCATTTTTCCCTTTGTGCGGCCCATCGCAACGGAAGAAAAACCCCATATTAAAGCGACGACCTTATTAGAAGCCTCTGCCCAAATGTTTGCCACCCAGACTTTAACGGAGGATTTACAGCCCAATCCCGAAACTGATTTAATAGGGCCGTTTGATGTGGCCGTGGCCCTGGAGCGAGAAAAAATTGAATCTAAACCCGCTCCCTCCCCGTCCGTTAGTCCTGCTCCGAGTCCGACAGGTCAAGGATCACCCAATCCTTCCCCTTCCGTAAGTCCGACCCCAGACCATAGCATTAGTCCTTCACTCTCACCTAATCCTTCTCAAAGCCCTTCTCCAAGTTCTTCACCTGTTCCCAGTCTTAGCCCTATTCCGATCCCAAGCCTCTCTCCGAGTCCTAGTCTTTCCCCCTCTCCCACCACACCGATTCCTAGCCCTAGCCCTGAAACCCGATCCCAAGCACCGCGATCGCCTGACGTGCAATGGTTGTCAATGATGCCCCCAGCCTTTGCTCAAGTGCCTACGGCTAGTCCCAATGTCAGTCCAGTACCTAGCCCTAGTGCATCCCCCAATGTGGAAATAAGTCCTGTCGATCCGACTCCCAGTCTGTCTCCCTCTCCGAGCAATAGTCCTACCCCTGGGGTTAGCAATTCACCGATCCCCAAAACTAAAACAGAGAATAATCAATCAACTCAGGCTAAACCCTCGGCCAAGTTAGTGGTTTTTGGCAGTACGTTGTTTGTGACTAATGCGTGGTTTAACGAAGCGGTGAATGGTGACTTGTTTTTGAATAGTGTGCAATGGTTGGCAGAAAAGAAAGAACAACCCCTTACCCTACGGGCCAAAAATCCCACCGATCGCCGGATTAATTTAACGTCTGTACAAGCCAGCCTATTGGGATGGTTAGCTTGGGTAATTGTGCCGCTGATCGGTTTGGTGTTGGCAGTTTTGACTTGGTGGCGACAACGGTAGGCTGTCTAAAACTGAGTATCAATTAGGGTTATTTTGTACAGGTGGCACTGGCTCTCGTGGCAGTTACAAGCTGGCTGTACGAACAGTTTCTTTTCTGCCATAGAGGATAGCTCCAAAGCCCGTCACATACATCATCAAGCTATACACGGCAGCCGGTACAGCCATATCGAGGTTGTTCAGCAGACCAGCGGTGATGGCGATCGCCAACGTTCCATTTTGAATGCTCACTTCACCGGAGCCTGGAGTCGTTGGGGCGTTCCATAGCGTGCGGCATAAAATTCGGTAATGGCCGTCAATTGTTGGCGATCGCCAGGCGTCAAACTGTCAGGATAGTCAACCCGCAAACCCCCAACCTGACTGTGGGCATAGTCAAATTCGGTATCAGTCGGAGATAAAAGTTCCGTAACAATGCCATCTAATTGCTGAAGATGGGCGGCTATTTCTCGATAAACAGCCAGGGGCAGATTCGGATAACAAAGAATTTCGCTACGCAAGGGGGTTAAGTTCACAAACGGCAGGACACACTGTTGTTTATCATAGCGAGCTGGGCGACTGGCCTTGATAATTTTCCCAACCGTTTTCTAACGACACAGCCGGATCAATCCCCTCAATCTTTTGGATAAATTTGTTTTTTCCCGTCTTGCCTTAATAACGGCGATCGCGTTCTAGGTCAAAAATCGCCTTTTCCCAGTACCATCTTTCCGTTTCACCGGGATGTTTAGCCCGTAAATTATTAAGTAATCGTTCGGCAACCTGGGCATTCCCGGCCATGCGGATTAAGTCTCGACGCAGGGAGTTGGGGACTTTGCCCGTTGCATGACGACGGGATAAGGTGGGGGATGATCGACGCCGTTTGTGCCGACGTTGCCATACCCAGCCGATAACGCCCACAAGAATGGCGATCGCCAAAATAACACTCAGCACCCGTCTTTGCTCCTAAAAATTTGTTTGCTAGGCATTTCTGCTGGAAAAACAGCCCCAAACGCGCTTTGAATAGATTAATGATGTCATTTGCCGGATGGTATTGGGATTATTTTGCAACCCTTCAACGACTGACAATACCTGACCACTGGACTTCTTTGGTGTGGGTACGGCGGTAGGAAAAAAAGTGCTGAGGAGTTTGAAAGGTGCAATAGGGGGCGATCGCCAGTTGGTCTGCTTGAATACCGAGTTCTTCTAATTGCAGGGCATTGATGCGGCGCACATCCAGGCGACATTTATCGGGTTCAGGATCGGGCAAAACCGGGGGATTGGGTAAATGGTAAAGATAATCCCATTGGGCATCGAGTTCGGCTAGTTGTTGCACTGTGGTTAAACTTTGACCCACTTTTAACGCCACCGGGGGATCAACTTGATAGACTTCTCCGGCGATCGCCGGGCCCATGGCAATGCGTAAATTGGCTAAATCACTACCGGCTTGCTGAAATTTCTCCACCGTTTTCGGCACAATTCTGGCGGCCGTTCCCCTCCACCCGGCATGGATCGCCGCCACCTGGCCTGTTTTGATATCTCCAATCAATACCGGGGTACAGTCAGCACTGGCGACCCAGGCTCCTTGTAACGGCGCTTCACTGATCACGGCGTCGGCAGGGGGATACTGACTATCCGAGGCCGGGGGCAGTTGGGCAATTTCCGTGGGGGTTAAAATGCGATCGCCGTGAACCTGTTTGACCCGAAAGGCTTGGGCTTGGGAGTCCAGATAGTTAACCAACACCGAGGGCAATTGGGGATAAAATTCCCGCGTAAAAAAGCCATGCTGCCAAGCTGCTAGTAAGTGACAGCTCAAATAGGGTAGTCCCTCGGCTTCCTGCCAAAACCACAAATCTGCTTGCATTTTCCTGACTCCAACGCACCATTATTTAGTCCTAGTCTAGGGGATGGTGAGAGAATCTTGGCCAATCCATTGGCAGTAGGGCTTAGCTCATTTCCAAGGAGGCTAATTCCAATTGTTTGCCATTAATGATGGTGTGGCTAATCTGTTGGCACTGAGGACAGATGTAGATCCAATCGGGGGGCTGAAATTCCCGCTGGCAATTTTCACAACGGCAGGTCACGGGAATTTCAATCATTTCCAAACTTGCTCCCTCGGCGATCGTTCCTTGGCTGACAATGTCAAAAGCAAAGGCTAACGCATCGGTGAAGACCCCTGATTGTTGACCCACGTTTAAGGTCAAACGATGGATCTGACTAGCGTGATGCTGCTGGGCCTGTTCTACGGCGATCGCCAGGGTTTGTTCCATCAAACTAACTTCATGCATAGACGCTCAAACAAGGGGAGAAGAAACAACCAACTTTTTCCGATCCTAGGCGATCAGAGTTAAGGCTAGGGACGTATATTTGTAATAACTCTGGAATTCGTCCTCTTGTGCCTATGTCTACCCTAATTAGCCAACTCCAAGCCGCCGACAAAAAAGACGTGATCGTTTATCAACCCTATTACCCCGATAAAAACAAACAAAAGTTGCTACCCCTCGCCTTAGCTCTTTACCAATTGGGACAGGTGGAAGGCGCAAGACAAATTGAAGGGGGAGAAGGTCTGAGCTTTGCGGCCACTTGGTTTGTGTCCCGTTTGCCGTCGGAGTTGACCCGTTGTCGGATGCAATTTGAAGGTCAGGCGGAGTTGAGCTATGAAATGACCGTGCTGAACTCGGAATTTATGGATTATTTGATTGATCTGATTGCTATGCATGAAGAAACCAAGGCGATCGATTTTCCCCAGAATTTTTATCGCAAATTGTTACGGGTTGATGAAGCTCCGGCCACGCCCTCGACTTAATTCCAGCAATATTTAGGTTGGGTTTCTCCACGAAAAGTCATCAAACATCCCAGTCAAGTCCCTTGCCCTTAAACCGCCCTGAAGCCGACTGGGAATGAGACAATACAGGGAGCAGTAAATTAGGAGTGTTCTTGTGGTCAATTTCCCCCAATGTTTATTAGTCGGGTCGTTGGAACCCTATAGCGGCAAATCAGGCATTATTCTGGGTTTGGCTCGGCTTTTACACCAACAAGGCATGGCGATCGCCTATGGCAAACCCGTGGGTGCAGCAATGAACACCGATGATGTGGCTAAGGAAGAAGCGGACATTGAATTTATTAGCCAAAACCTGCAACTGTCGGCAAATCAAGTCTGTAAGCCCTTAATGTTTCTAGATGAAGAGACCATTACCCAACGTCTGCGGGGAGAAAACCAGACCAATTATGCTGATGCGTTGCAAAAATCCCTCACCGGCTTAGAGGCAGATTTAGTTTTACTAGAAGGGCCAGGCAATCTCTGGGAAGGTAGCTTATTTGGGTTGTCATTTTCGGAACTAGCCGCCAACATCAACGCCACTGTTTTATTGGTGGCCCGCTACCATTCCCCCCTCGTCGTCGATGGACTGCTCAAAGTCAAACAGACCTTGGGTGACAGTTTGATGGGGGTGGTGATTAACGATATTCCCCTGGACGTGTTGGAAACGACGGAAAAATTAGTCAAGCCGTTTTTAGAAAAGAATGGGATTTCGGTGTTTGGTTTATTAGCTGAAGATCGGTTACTGCGGAGTGTGAGTGTGCGGGAATTGGCCATCCAACTCAATGCCAAAATTTTATGCAGTGAAGATCATCAAGATTTGATGGTGGAAAGCCTGACTATTGGGGCCATGAATGTCAACTCAGCCCTCGAATATTTCCGCCAAGGGGAGAATAAAGCGGTGGTGACAGGTGGCGATCGTACTGATTTACAATTAGCCGCCTTAGAAACCTCCACCAGTTGCTTAATTTTGACAGGTCATGTGTCGCCCCAACCCTTAATTATTAGCCGGGCGCAGGATTTAGAAATTCCCATTTTGCTGGTTAATCAAGACACCTTAACCACGGTGGAAATTGTGGATCGAGCCTTTGGTAATGTGCGTTTACAAGAACCGATCAAAGTACAATGTATTCAAAAATTAATCGCAGAACACTTTGATTTAGACCGCTTCATCACCGACCTTAAAGCCCGTCGTTAAGAAGTTAAGAAAATGATTGCCTCACCTGAAAATTTTCCAACCCTGACCCCTGAAGCCTATTTCCAATGGGAAGAGCAGCAAGGGGAAAAGCATGAATATTTAGAGGGAAAAATCTACGCCATGGGGGGCGGCAGCAAAAACCATAGTTTAATTGGGGTCAGATTATCGGCGCTGTTTTTTAATCATCTTGATAGCAGTAATTGTGAAACAGGCAACTCTGACTTAAAGATTCGGATTGCCAAAACCCAAAACTATACATACCCCGATGTCAGCGTCACCTGTGATGAGCGAGATAAAAGCACCAGTCAATACATTACCTATCCTTGTTTAATTGTGGAGGTGCTCTCCCCTAGTACGGAAGCCTATGACCGGGGCGGAAAATTTAAGCTGTACGCCCGCAATCCTATGTTAAAGGACTATTTATTAGTCAGTTCCACCAGTGCAGAAATTGATTTATACACAAAAAATGATCAGGGTGACTGGCTCATTATCAATTACCAAGCAGGTGATCGGGTGGAACTGAAAAGCATTGGATTGAGCTTTACCGTTGACCAAATTTATCGGAATCTAACCCTTTTTCCAGATTAGCTTTGGCGATCGCCTGTTGAAATAAGGATTTTATTTTGAGACCAAACGATCAATCCGTTCTTGAATGGCTAATTTAATTAATGACCTTACTAAAAATAAGCTAAACAATCCGGCTAAGCCAAACCCGATGATCGCCATTTTTGCGTAAACCGTAGAGAGTAAAACTGAAGCGGATAGTAAAGTAAAGCCCGTTAAACAAGCAAAAATCAAACTTTTTAACGCCAAATGAATTTTTTTCAAGAGGCGATCGCCTTCGGGGGAACGGGTGGGAAATTGGATATCACCGCGTTCGAGTTTGGTCTCAAATTCCTGTAATAATTGTTGACTGCGGGATGGCTTTTTCCATTGCTCTAACACGAATTGTTTTGCCTGCTGTAGGAGGGTTTTCAATAATGAGCCTTTGGGCTGAGTAACCGTCACACTTTGGATAAAAGGTTGACTCGCCGCGATCAAATTATAGCGGGGGTCGAGGGCGCGGGCAATGCCATCCAAGGTAGAAATAGATTTTAAAATAAAGGTCATTTGGGGCGGCAACCGAAAGGGTTGTTGTTGGAACATGGCATACACTTCATCGCTGACTTGATCAAAGGCTTGCACATCAATGGGTTTATCCCGAAAATTATCCAACAAAAAATAAATAATACGTTTTACGGGGCCTAGATCATTATTCGGTTCAACTAAGCCCATATAAATCAAGGTTTCTAATACTTTGTTGGCATCCTTTCGTAAAACCGCAAAAAAGGTTTGAATCATCTGGTCTTTGGCGACAATTTTGACCTCTGCCATGGTGCCAAAATCATAAAAAATCAACTCCCCTTGTCCATTGACCGCCATGTTACCTGGATGGGGATCGGATTGAAAAAAACCATCTAACAATAGCTGTTTTAAATAGGCACAAATCCCCGTCTGAATAACCAAATCTAAGTTAATTCCTGCTGCGGCTAAGGCTTGACGATCATCAACTTTAATACCAGGTAAATATTCTAAAGTTAAAATATTACGGGTGGTATATTGCCAATAAATTTTAGGGATTTTAACATTAGGATAATCGAGAAAATTACGCCGAAATCGTTCCGCATTTTTACCTTCGTGGATATAGTCAATTTCTAAAAATAAGAGGGAAAAAAATTCTTGGTAAATCGCTTCAATTTCATATTTGTTGGCGATCACCCGAAACCCTGGCCACCACCGTTTTGCCTGCCGTAGGGTCTGGTGGAGGACTTCAAAATCTAGGTTCAGCAAACTTTCTAAGCCCGGCCGTTGTACTTTGATCACCACTGATTCCCCATTCGGTAGTACGGCATAATGTACCTGACCCAGACTGGCCGAGGCAATGGGGATCGGATTAAATTGCTGAAAAATTGTCTGAATCGACCCGTTCAATTCCCGCTCAATGACGGAGATCGCCGTTGACGACTCAAAGGGCGGCACTCGATCTTGGAGTTGGGCAAACGCTTCGGTATATTCCAGGGGCAGAATATCGGCTCGGGTGGAGAGGGATTGGCCGATTTTAATAAAGGTTGGCCCCAATGCTAGCATTTGTCGTACTAACCACTGGGCGCGATGGTAACGGCGTTGGGGAGAATTACAGCTCGTTAACCTGTCCCAGAGCAAAAAAATCAAGAACAACCCCGCCACTTTAGTAACTGCGAGTTGTCTGCGCCAGGGATTTCGGGACAATCCAGACCAACCAAGGGGGCGATCCGCTATCGGTTGCTGTAGAGGTGTCATTGACCGAGAAAAATTTATTTGCCTGCTAGCTTCCCCGGAATCCACAGGGTAAAGGTAATCAAACACTGATCCGCTTCTGTCGCTGGTTCACAAGCAACGTTGATCTTACCATTGAGCTGCTCGATCAAGGTCTGGGTAATGGTTAAGCCCAGGCCAATGCCGGCGATCGCCGAATCAATCACCCATTGATCTCGGTAGAACGGCTCGAAAAACGACTTCATTTGTTTCGGTGTCACCCAGGCACTCAGGTTTGAGCACTGTAACTGAATCATGGATTGTTCTGCCACATTTACCGCGCCCAACTTGACCGTAATCGGACTGCCCGCCGGGGAAAACTTATGGGCATTGGTTAATAATTCCCTAAGAATTTGTTGGAGGTGGGCATAATTGGCATCTACCCGACACATTTGACCAGGAAACTCGGTAATGATCTGGCGATCGCCTTTGGTGTGATTTGGATCAATTTTGGCCCGATTATCAATGACCTCTTTTAAAACGGGAATCAGATCAAAGCGATTTAATAAAACAGTATCTTGTTCGGCTTTGAGGTTGCGGAGTTGGAGGATTTTTTCGTTAATGTCATTCAGTTTGCGCCATTCCGCTTCGATAATTGCCAGCCGCTGACTTAACTGCTTCGGGGACGGGGGGGCTTTGCGGAGCATCTCAATCCCCATGCGAATCGTGGCTAGAGGATTGCGGGTTTGATCACTCATGATCGTGATGATGTTATGGATCAATTGCTCGTTCCATTCCCGTTGTTGTTCCAACTGTTGACGGGTGGCATCATACCAAAGACGCAAAATAGGGCTATCTTCCACCATTTTTTTGGGCACAGACAGGGATGGGGGCGACTCGCTCACCAGATTAGCAATGGGGGTTGCGGGTTTACAGCAATTTTTGACCGAAGGGACAGTGGTTCGCAACAGATGATTAACTACCCCCAAGGACGATTGCAACTCGATTAACCATTGACCCTGACGACCCTGCCATTCCTGGGGGGAGTTAGTACCCAAAATAACCAGACCATTAACTTTGCCTTGAAAAATGGTTCTCAGACCGATCGCCTCTTGACAGTCCAGGGGAGTGGGCAGGGGCCAAGCATTAGGGCTTGGGGATAAATCCTGGGGTTTGTCCTCCGGGTAATCCATCACTGTTTCACTAGCGGCGATCGCCTTAACCCAGGGATTTTGCCAAAAACTGCCACTAGTCAAAGCTTGACAACTACTATCCGCTGCCGACCACAACCACACCCGCCGTTCCTCATTGGCCCGTCCCCCCGTCGCCACAACACAAAAATCAGCGTTTAATCCCGTCCCCAACCGCGTCAACGCCGCCAAAGGCAGGGCAAGATTCCGGGGAGGATGACAGACTAGCTCGATTAAATCCTGTCCAATGGCTATGGGGATTGCATCAATAAGAGGCAGGGGGGAACTTTGTAGGGCAAACATCGGCTATGTCCAGGAAAATTAAACGCTTTATCAAGGGGAAAAACGACACACCATAGCGAAGCCGACCCCTGAGCTCTTAAATATGTTCAATCTTGCGCCGGGCTTCCTCGATTCCCCAAGGGAATAATTACGGATATTTGCCTAAAATAATGGGTAAATTTTATGGAAGCGTTGGGTTTTGCTCCGTATTTCCAACCTACCCCAAAACCTGAATTTAAACTGTCTGAATCTCGACGGGTTGGGTTTTGCTTAGAGGATGTCTGAAAAGTCCAAAAATGGCGATTGATCCCCCCTCGCCCCCCTTGATAAGGGGGGAAACCTTCAAAAAGTCCCCCTTATCAAGGGGGATTTAGGGGGATCTCA
>Ga0315905_10000733_pt1 | contig 35756 bp, 28 predicted proteins | sample LakEriMetagenome_5_FD_203522 | JGI IMG/M metagenome (GOLD analysis project Ga0315905, IMG submission 203522) | Freshwater fungal communities from buoy surface, Lake Erie, Ohio, United States - Buoy 4 MA121 | ecosystem: Environmental > Aquatic > Freshwater > Lake | place: USA: Lake Erie, Ohio... | reverse complement strand
GATCTCCCTCGCCCTGTTTGCGGTGATGCTCTGCGGGGGACTGATGGTGCTCATGCAGTATGCCAAAACGGAGATCAAGCTGCGCGGGAAAGACCAGCCTGAGCCACCAGCGGCCAGTGCGGAGCCGGTGAACCCATGGGCGGAGCGTATCGCCGCACTCGACCGCTATGAGTTTGCTGTCACACAGCGCGGGCATCATGATGTACCCGGTGCCGGGCGCTATGTGAAGACTACTGAGCCCGGCATTTATGTGGATGTGGTTTCGCGGGAGCCGCTTTTTTCCTCTGTGGACAAGAAGGCTCCGGCGTTTGGCTACGCAGAGTTTTCGAAGCCCCTCAATCCGGCCTCACTGGTGGAAGAACCCGGCACCGTGTTGGGCGAAGCACGCTTGCTGTTGAAGTCAAAGTCGGCCGGCTCACGGCTGGGCTGGGTGGTGTGCAGTGAAGCCGGCGACGCCGGGACGACCTACGTGATCAATTCCTCGGCACTGAAGTTCGTGCCGCTGGCCGAGCTTGATGCCGCAGGGCTGGGATACCTTAAGTTCGCGCTCTGAGGAATCGTGTCGAAGATTCACGGGGCGGTCATCGCGGCGTGCAGCGCGGAGGCATGGATCGGCACGGGGTGTTCGGGAAGCAGACAAGTTTATCGGATTTGTCTTGAGCCGCGCTGCGGCCACTGCTTTTCCCTGACTGTAAAATGGCTGCCAACCCATATTCATCTCCCGCCTCACCCATGGGTGCTCCCGCGGCTTCCGGCTCACCGGGGCGTCTGGCGTGGCTTATTGTGGCCCTGCTGGCTCCGGTGGCGCTGCTGAATTATCTCGACCGCCAGATGCTGGCAGCGATGAAGACCTCGGTGATGGGTGACATCACCGACATTGGGTCGGACGCGAACTGGGGACGTATGCTGGGGCAGTTCAAATGGGTGTATGCGTTTCTGAGTCCGGTGGGCGGCTGGATTGCCGACCGCTTTGGGCGGCGGTTCACGATTTGCGGCAGTCTCTTTGCGTGGTCGGCAGTGACGTGGTGGACGGGGCATGTGAAGTCCTACGATGAAATGCTGTGGGCGCGTTCCCTCATGGGCATCAGTGAAGCCTTTTACATCCCCGCAGCGCTGGCGCTCATCGCGGACTATCACACCGGCAGCACCCGTTCGCGGGCAGTGGGAATTCATCAGATGGGGATTTACTGCGGCGTTATTGTGGGCGGCTTCAGCGGCTATGTGGCGGATGCTCCTTCGCTCGGATGGCGCTGGGCCTTCGATGTGTGCGGCATCGCGGGTATGCTGCTGGCGATTCCGCTGGTGCTGCTGCTGAAGGATGTGCCGCGTCCGGTTCTTCCCGCAGGGGCGGAACCAGTGCCGCGGCGCGGGGCTGTCGCAGCCCTGCTGACGAACGGCTCCTTCATTCTCCTCGTGCTCTATTTCACGCTGCCGGCACTGGCGGGCTGGGTGGTGCGCGATTGGATGCCGGCCATTCTAAAGTCCGAATTCAACATCGGTCAGGGCAAGGCGGGCGTCTCCGCGACGCTTTACTGGCAGCTGGCGGCCATCGTCGGTGCGCTGGGCGGCGGCTGGCTGGCGGACCGCTGGATGCGGCGAAATCAGCGCGGGCGGATTTATGTGAGTGCGCTGGGCATGGTGCTGATCATCCCTGCGATGTTCGGCGTCGGCTATGCGCCGCAGACGGGCCAATTGTGGATCGCCATTGGCTTTCTCATGCTGTTCGGGCTTGGTTGGGGATTCTTTGACGGGAACAATATGCCCATTCTCTGCCAGATCGCGCGCCCGGAGCATCGTGCTACAGGCTACGGGATTATGAATCTGGTGAGCATTAGCGCCGGTGGCCTTGCCGACTGGGGCTTTGGCATCCTGCGTGACCGGCAGGTGCCGCTGGCGGGCATCTTCAGCATTTTTGCCTCCGCCGCCGTTATCTCCGTTGTTCTTGTGCTGCTCATTCGTCCCCGCGACACCGAGTCCCTCTCCCGTTGATTTTCTCCATGATACCCCACCATCCACTCCACGGCCTCGTGGCCGCGACACACACGCCGTTCCATGCGGACGGTTCGCTGAATCTTTCTGCTGTTGAAAAGCAGGCCGTCCACCTTGCCGCGGGCGGGGTGGGCTTTGTGTTCATTGGCGGCAGCACGGGCGAAAGTGCGAGTCTCACCGTGCAGGAGCGGCTGGACCTCGCCGAGCGTTGGTTTGCGGTCACCCGGGGCAGTGAACTGCAGGTGGTGGTGCATGTGGGGGCCAACTGCCTCGCGGATGCCCGGGCACTGGCTGCGCAGGCGGAACGGCTGGGAGCTGTGGCCATCTCCGCGCTCGCACCGTCGTATTTCAAACCGCGCTCGCTGGATGTGCTCATTCAGTGCTGTGCTGACATCGCCGCGGCCGCACCGCATACTCCGTTTTACTATTACGATATTCCCGCGCTCACCGGCGTGTCGTTTTCCATGCCCGAGTTTCTGGAAAAGGCACCCGTGCACGTGCCCACGCTGGCGGGTCTGAAATTCACCAATCCCGACCTCATGGCCTATCAACTCTCCCTGCGCGCCGGTGATGGAGCGTGGGATCTGCCCTTCGGGGTGGACGAGCACATGCTCGGTGCGCTCGCGATGGGGGCCAAAGGTGCGGTTGGCAGCGGATTCAATTTCGCCGCACCCGTCTATCAGCGGCTGCTGGACGCTTTTGCCCGCGGCGATATGGACGCCGCGCGCCAGGAGCAGTTCCGCGGCGTGCAGTTGATTCAGCTCTTCGTCCGCTACGGCTATATGGGCGCGGCAAAGGCGGCGATGACCATGCTGGGCGTGGATGTCGGCCCGGCGCGTCTGCCAAACACCTCACTGGACGCCACGCAGCAGGCCCGGCTGCGTGCGGACCTCGAATCCATGGGCTACTTCGACTGGATCTGATGAAACCAACCCTATTCACACTCGTCTTCGTCTCCTCGGCCATCGCGGCTGAACCTCAGTTCACGGATGTATTTACTTCCGGCACGGAAGGGTATGCCTCCATCCGCATTCCGGCTGTCACCGTGACCAAAGCCGGCAGCGTGCTGGCCTTTGCAGAAGGCCGCCAGAAGCCACAGGATCAGGCGGAAAATGACATCATCTTCAAGCGCAGCACGGACGGTGGAAAGACGTGGTCGCCGCTCAAGGTGCTGCATGACGACGGGGTGCATTCACTGAACAATCCGACTGTGGTCCAGGAGCAGGAAAGCGGCCGCATTTTCCTGTGGTATCAGCGCATTCCCGGCCACCTCAGGGAGCACAGCAAGAACACCGCCACCGGACTGGAAGGGCCGGATATATACCGCAACTTCATCCTCACATCCGACGATGACGGCGTGACGTGGAGTGCGCCCCAGGACGTGACTGCCACCACTAAGCGTCCGCAGCGCGCGACCACTATCGCCAGCGGGCCGGGCAGTGGCATTCAACTGACCCGCGGAGCACACAAGGGCCGGCTGATTATTCCCTTCAACGAAGGTCCCTACGGTTTCTGGCAAAACTATGCAGTATATTCTGACGATGCGGGCAAGACGTGGACGTATGGCGGGAATGTGCCCAATGCGCTGCTGCCGAACGGAAAAAGCTGGATCAATGAAGTGCAGTTCGCTGAGCGGGAGGACGGCAGTGTCTTTCTCGACAGCCGGCAGTTTGGCGGAGCGAAAGTCCGGAAGTCATCCGTGAGCCGCGATGGCGGGAAAACCTGGTCGCCGGTGCAGGAAGTGCTGGAATTGACCGACCCCAGCTGCATGGCCGGATTGCTGCGCTATTCGTTCGCCACCGGCGCGGAAAAGGGCGTTCTGCTTCATACCGGCCCCGACAGTGCGAAGCGCGACCATGGAACGGTGTGGCTGAGTCATGACGACGGCGCCACATGGCCGGTGAAGCGGGAACTGTGGGCCGGCGGATTCGCCTACAGCGTTCCGGCGAAGCTCGGGGACGGCACGGTCGGTGTGCTTTTTGAAGCGGACGGCTACAAGACGATCAAGTTCGCGGTGTTCCCGCTGTCCTGGGTGACGGCCAAGCCATGAAGGAGCTGGGCGCATTGTATCGCCGCACCCTGCTGGAGGATGTGATGCCCTTCTGGCTGCGCCATGGCATGGACCGGGAGCATGGCGGCATTCTGACCTGTCTGGACCGCGATGGATCGCTGCTTGATACGGATAAAAGCGTGTGGTTTCAGGGGCGCGCCGGGTGGATGTTGTCCACGCTCTACAATACTGTGGAGCGCCGCATCGAGTGGCTGGAGGCGGCGCGTTCATGCGTTGAGTTCTCGATGCGGCACTGTCATTCGCCGGAGGGTAAGATGTGGTATTCTGTGACGCGGGAGGGCTCGCCACTGCGCATGCGGCGCTATGTTTTCAGTGAATCCTTCGCCGCTATCAGCTATGCAGCTTTCGCCAAAGCCACGGGTGAGGCCCGGGTGGCGGATGCGGCTCTGAAGGCGTGGGAAACCTATCTGCGTTACAGTTTCGAGCCCGGGGTGATGCCGCCGAAGTTTGAGAATACCCGGCCATCGCGCGGGATTGGGCCACTGATGATCGGGATCGTGACCGCGCAGGAACTGCGCGCCAATCTGGGCGACGTAACGGTACGGGGACGCACGTGCAGTGAGTGGATTACGGCCTTCATCGGCGAAATTGAGCGCGACTTTCTCAAGCCGGACCACGCGGTTCTTATGGAGTGCATCGCCATGGATGGCAGTGTGCTGGACCACCTTGACGGCCGTACGCTCAATCCCGGTCATGCCATTGAGTGCGCGTGGTTCATCATGCACGAGGGCCGGCTGCGGAGTGACCGGCGGCTCATCCGTCTGGGCGTGCAGATTCTCGACTGGATGTGGGCGCGCGGCTGGGACGCAGAGCATGGCGGACTGCTCTATTTCACCGACCTTCATGGCAAGCCGGTTCAGGAATACTGGCACGACATGAAATTCTGGTGGCCGCACTGCGAAGCCATCATCGCTGCGCTGCTGGCAGCAAAGCTTACCGGTGAGCCGCGCTATGCCGCGATGCACCGCGAGGTGCACGACTGGAGTTTCCGGCACTTTCCGGATGCGGTGCACGGCGAATGGTTTGGCTATCTGCACCGCGACGGACGGCTTTCCCAGCGGGCCAAAGGCAATCTGTTCAAGGGACCTTTCCACCTGCCGCGGATGCTCTGGTATTGCATGAGAGAACTGGAGGCCTGAGCAGGTCTCAGCAGCAGAGGAAATTGTCAGCCGCGGAGGAAATGCTGAAATTTCCGCACTGGCGTTTCTTTTATGTGTGCTACCGTCCGCCCCGCTGCACCGACCAATGGCCGCCCTCCAGACTTTTCGCCAATACCGTATTTCCCAGGACCGCTCCGGCGGGACAGTGGAATTGTGGCGCAGCGGCACCGAAGTGGCCTGTCTCGCCGTGGATTCCCTGCGCCATCAGTTTGTCGAACTGCACGTCGTCACCGGGGCTGCGGAAAAGCAGATGGAGGCGCGGAACTTTCAGCAGTTGATCCAGCTGGCAGTCCCTCTGCGGCACCGGAATCTGCTGGGAGTGATCGAAGGCGGCGAGGATGAGGGCGCGAACTTCTTCATCACAGAGTTTCTTGATGGCGAGCGGTTTGATACCTGGCTGGCGCGGTGCAATCCGCTCCCCCCGTGGCTGGCGCTGCAGACGATAGGGCAAATTGTGGAGGGATTGTGCGTCCTCGCGCCGCACCCGCGACTGCTGGCGGGGGTGGAACTGCTGAACTGCGGTATCAGCCTCAATGGCGAGAACAGCGGTGACCTGACGGCGCGTGTTTGTGATATCGGGCTGTCCTCACCGCCATCTCGCCCGCCGGATCCCCGGCAGCTGGAGGCGCGGCTGATTCAGGAAACCGGCCGGCTGCTCCTCTACATGCTCACCGGAGCCATGCCGCAGGGGCCCGCGGAGTCGCTGGACCTCGCCTCGCTGGCGATTGCTCCGGAACTGGGATTTCTGCTCGGCACGATTTTCATGCCGTCCATGCAGCACCACCCGCGTACACTGGAGCAGCTGCGCACGCTGGTTGAGCGCTGCGCGCGGGATTTGTCGCCGGAACTCGCAGCGCGTCCGGAAAAGATCCCGGCAGCCATGCGTCCCCGGCTGCCGCTGCTGGCTCACTTCATGACGGGTGCCGGCGTGGCGGATATCGCCGGCGATGAATGTACGGTGGATACGCGCGCTTTTGATGCCATGGACCCTTACCGGCACCGCGCCACACAGCGCGCCACCCGCACGCCGTTAATGGTGCAACTGTTGCCGCCGGACAGACTGATGCCGCCGGAGTATGGCAAGATGATCGTGCAGGCTGGAGAGCAGATCCGTGCGCAGGAGCATCCGCATTTGCTGCGGGTGCTGGCCTGGGATGAAAAAGAACATCCTGAGGTGCTGGTGGAGGAGTATCCTGGCCGTTGGAATCTGGAAAGCATGGTGCGGCTGCGCGGCCGGCTGGAACCTGCGGAGGTCCTGCTGGTACTGGAGCAGATGGAAGCAGCAGTAAAAGAGGCGGAGTCTATCGGACTGGTGCCCGTGCTGCGCAGTCCCTGGCAGGTGATGGTGCAATTCATCGCCGCCGGTGGAGAGGAGGCGCTGCCGCCGCAGTCGGAACTGTCGCGCACGCCGTTGTCTGCATGGCCGGCGTTCCGGCTCAAGGTGCGCACCTGGCCACTGACGCTGAATTTCACGCAGCCGGAGCGGTTCAATCCGGAGCGCCTGATTTATCGGGAGCCGGGCGCTGTGGAGCATCATCAGGCGTCGCGCGGCGCTTCGTTTGCCCAGCAGCCCTCGGCACGGGATTATGCGCTGCTTGCCATCTGGATGCTGGGTGGTTCTGCGCACATTTCCGAACGGCTGCGCCCGCTGCTGCATGATCACTTATCCAGCCGCGGAGAGGCGGCTGTGGGAGGACGGCGTGAGTTCCTCGAACGGCTCACCTCCCGTGTGGATGCGCGGCCCAGTGGCCAGACGGGGCCTGTGCCCGGCACCCGCCGGGGATCGCTGCGCGGTGAGACTGCCGCGGTGGCGCTCAGCATTCAGCCGATCATTCTGGACGATGACGTGACCGCTCCGGCGCCAGGGTTTGCTGAGGCCCTCTTTGGCGCGGGCAAGACTCGCACGGTGCCCGTGGAGAACCCGCTGTTAATGCCGCAGCGCAGTGCCGTGGATGATGAAGCCTCCGGAAACGGCTATCTTGACGGCCTGCTGCCTGGGCTGCCGGGAGTCCACGGGGATGATGAGCCTGAACATGATGACGCGCCAGCCCCGAACCGGCTTTTCATCTGGCTGCTGGTCATTCTGGTGGCCGCACTGCTTGCCGGAGTGGCAGCCCATTTGAACGGAACCGCTTTTTGGCAGCGTTGAAGTCTGCGCGCCCTGGCGGGCCCGCGTGAGCTTGCTTTTTGCGCGGTGCGCATCCAGGAATGCACCTTCCCTCTGCCTTATGACACCCGAAATCACTCCCCAGGAACTCCCGCCGCTAGGACTGCTGGCCGAACTCGATGAATCCGTGCGCGCCATCCTCGCGAAAGCCGGCCGCTTTGAAACGCTCGTCGTCGAAACCCGGCTGGCGACGCAGGGAGAGCCGCATCACTCCCTGGCTGTTATCCTGTCAGGAAAGGCCAGCGTGCACTGCCACGCCCGCGGAGACTATGTTCACCTTGCGGACATTGGAGCGGGGGAAACCGTGGGTGAGATGAACATGATCGACCCGCAAAAGGCCAGCGCCGACGTCATCATCACGGAGAAAGTCCACGTGTGGATGATCGATCAAGCGCAGTTCCAAAGCATCGTGCACAGCGACCCGCATGCGGCCTTCTGCGTCATGCAGTGGCTGGCGCGTCAGCTCTGCCGCCGCCTGCGCCAGAACTCTGAGCATATGCTGCGGCAGGCAGAGGAAGTCCGTGTCCACATGCGGGACATGGATTATTGACCGCCGATCGACCGGGGCGCCTGGCGGCAGGCATCAGCCTTCCGCGTTGATGGCGGCGAGCGCTTTCTCCAGGGAAGCCGGATCGGTGATCGACTGCACCCAGGTGCCTTTGCGGATGCGGCCGAACATTCCGGCGAGCTGACCGCCGGGGCCGAGTTCGAGGAAGTGCGTGTGGCCGGCGTTGAGCAGGTATTCCATGCTCTGGGCCCAGCGGACGGAGCCGGTGACCTGGCATTCCAGCGTGCGCCGGATGTCGGCCGCCTCACTGACAGGACGCGCCTCCAGATTGCAGACGACGGGGAACTGCGGCGTGCTGATCGCCGTCGTGGCCAGTTCGGCAGCGAGTTTATCCTGCGCGCTTTGCATCAGCCGGCTGTGATAGGCTCCCGCGACGGGCAGTTCCTTGCCGCGCAGGCCGCGCTCTTTGGCGAGCACGGCGACACGGGCGATGCCCTCTTTGGTGCCGCTGAGAACGATCTGGCCGGGTGTGTTGAAATTGGCCATATCCACATCCGCATCGGCTGCGAGCTGGCGGATTTGCTCCTCCTCACCGCCGAGCATGGCGATCATGCTGCCCTCTGTGCTCTGGCAGGCTTCCTCCATGAAAAGCCCGCGGCGGGCGACAAGCTTGAGGCCGGTGGCAAAGTCAAACGTGCCCGCAGCCGCGTGCGCCGTGAATTCGCCGAGCGAGAGACCTGCGGCCGCGGCGATGTGAAGGTCCGGCGCGGCTTCCTTGAGCACGGCGAGGCAGGCGAGCCCGTGCGCATACAGCGCTGGCTGGCACCGGCTGGTGCGGGTGAGTTCCTCCATCGGGCCGTCGAACATCACGCTGGTCAGGGAGAAATCGAGCGCGGCATCCGCCTGGTCGAACAGGGCTTTGGCAGCGGGGAAGGCGGCGGCAAGATCGCGGCCCATGCCCACGGTTTGAGCACCCTGTCCGGCGAAGAGAAGAACGATGGATTTTGACATGCGGAGAATGAATTGAAGGAATGAGGCCGGGACCTGTGACCTGATTCTCCGGCCGGGGAAGCGGAAAAATGCCGCTGCGGATCAATGCCCGTCGTGTTCGCCGGTGGGCTCGGTCATGAAGAAGGACAGAAGCAGTCCGAGTGCAGCCATGACGAGGGCAATGACGGCCGCGGTGGCTGCCATCTTCGCCGGGCTGGGAGGTGTGGCATCGGAGAAGGTGAAGAAGATCCAGGCCATGCTCGTACCGAGCACCCGGCCGCCGATGTTCGCCGCAAAGCTCTCGCCGGTGCCGCGCAGGTGGAGCGGGAAGACTTTCGGGATGTAGTTCCCCCAGAAGCTGAACTGGCCAACCAGCAGGACGCCGGCGAGGAAGACGCCCCACTTCAGCACGTCGAGCGACCCCGTATTCCCCAGGCTGGAACCAATCCACCAGAACAGTCCGGGAATGAAAATGAGACTGGGTACCATGAAGAGCCGCAGCAGGCCCTTGCGGCTCACCAGATAGATGGCGCCAAACGCCAGCAGCACGCGGCCCACGAGACCGCCCACTTCCTGCCAGGTTTGCACGGAAGCTGCGGCCTTTTCTTCGATCGGGCCTTTGGCCTTATTGGCGACTCCCTGCAGGGCTTTGGCATCGGGCGCGGGTTTGCCGGCGGTCTCTGCCGCCGCGACGGCCTTGGCCTGCGCTTCCTTGATCACCGGCTGCGTCTGCGCTTTCACGTCCGCGAAGCCTGGAACGATCTGCGGCAGGTGCTGGATGGCCCCAAAGGCAATGCCATAGCAGCAGGCGAAGAGCGCCGTCGTCGTGATCGTGGTGCGGGCCAGTCCGGGACTGAAGAGTTCCTTGATGCTGGGCCGGCGCAGCTGACCGGCTTTGCGCCTGGCTTCCCAAACCGGCGACTCCGGCAGGAACGGGCGAATGAAGATGAGCGGGATCGCCGGGATCAGACCGGAAATCAGCGTGTAGCGCCAGGCTTCATGGCCGCCGTGAATTTCCGGCATGCTGGAGGCCGCGGAGATCGCCCAGGTGTTCATCAGCGCCACCAGCAGGCCGCCCAGCGAGGAAAACGCCTGGGTGAAGCCCAGCACTTTCTCCTTCTGCTTTTTGTCAGGGAACAGTTCCGCCAGCCACGCCACGGCGGCGACGAATTCCACGCAGACGCCGACGAACACGCAGCACCGGAAGATGAGCAACTGCGTCAGCGACGTGGCGAAGCCCGCGGCACAGGCCCCGAAGGCATACAGCAGAATGCTCCACGTCAGCACGCGGCGCCGGCCGAGCCGGTCAGTCAGCCAGCCGCCAAACAAGCCGAACACGCCACCGGCAATCGCCGGAACGAAAAACAGAATGCGCGCCCACTCTTTATACTCCGGTGTGCCGACTACCAGTCCGCCGAGGGACAGCAGCGCCGGCTTGATGATCAGCGGCAGCATCAGCAGTTCGTAGATGTCGAACGCAAAGCCGATGGAGGCGATGATGCAGATGAGCCACTGGGTGGGCGTCAGCTTGATGGCACCGGAGGGTGTGGCGGAAGTCGGGCTGTGGGATTCCATGGAAGAAGGTTTGCGCTGACAGGAAAGCGCGCCCTCTCCGGCGCAATCTGAAATCCGCTGCGTGAATGGGGAAGGGCAGGGGAATTACTCCGCCAACTCCAGCCGCGGCGCGGGCTGCGTGCCATCGCGCAGCGGCAGCCCCAGCCGGTGCCGCAGGTAGTTCTCCATCGCCTTCCGGACTTTCAGCAGAATCTTTCCGCGGGACATCCCGTAGTCGAGTTCCACCGCCGAACGGGCTGCGGCCGGCAGCCCGCGATGCGCCTTCAGGGTCAGTGTCACCCAGGTATTCCAGTCGTCGTCCGTGGCGGGAGGAGGATCGGATTCTTCATCCGGCCAGCGTGCTGCCGACATCCGGCACAGCGAGAAGTCGCGGTATTCGGCATTCTTGTGGCACCAGGCGCGCACGTGCCAGCGGCTGCCGTCGTGCGCGAAGGCGTGCGGCTGAATGGTGCGCCACGAAATCCCCCCGCCGTGGATGCTGTTGTACTCGATCTGCACGCTGCCGCTCCGCAGCACCGCCAGAAACATCCGCCGGGCCACGTCCGGATGCACCGGGCGCTCCGGGAGTTGCAGCACTTCCACCACCGACGGCTCACCTGTCGCCACCGGCGGGGCTCCGGGTTCCTCCGTGACGGTCTCCGAAAGCCGCGCCACCCGGGCCGCCGCATCGCCGCCGGGCAGGAACATGCGCATCGCTTCCTCCAGCGACGGCTTGTGCAGCACGCATTTCATGTCCGGCATCCCCTCGTAGCGCTTGCGCTTCAGGTTGTAATGCAGCGCCCCGGGATTCATCTCGTGATAGGTCTGCAGGTCCGACGAAATCTGCGCCAGGCTCAGCCCAAAGTAGTCGGCCAGAAAGTGCCGGTTCACCACCCCGCGCCACCAGGCGCAGCTCTCCACATAGCGCAGACGCGCCTTCACCGCCCATTGTTCCCGATTGCTGGTATTACCCATCGTGCTTTTTGATTGACTTTTTAAATTAGATGCGTAAAGATTCTTTACTGACGCAAGTGATACCATCCGGTGATGAGGCGTCAAGTTAAGTAAACCAAAATAATCGAAAACATGGACACCACCCCGCTCCCGCTCAACGAAATCATCGTCATCCTCGACCGCTCCGGCTCCATGGCCTCCATCGCGAACGACGCCATCGGCGGGTTCAACACTTTCCTCAAAGCCCAGCAGGACGACCCGGCACCGTCCACCATCACCCTCGTTCTTTTTGACGACCAGTATGAAGTCGTGCACTCCCGGTTGCCGGCGGCCGCCGTCCCGGCACTCACCGCGAAAACCTTCGTCCCCCGCGGCGGCACCGCGCTGCTCGACGCCATCGGCCGCAGCATTAGCGACCTCGAAAAGCGCCTGCTCAATCTCCCCAAAGCCGAGCAGCCGGACAAGGTCATCATTGCCATCCTCACCGACGGTGAGGAAAACAGCAGCCGCGAGTGGACATGGGCGCGCCTCTCCGACCTCATCAGCATCTGCCGCGACCAGCGGCAGTGGGAATTCATCTTCCTCGCCGCGAATCAGGACGCCATCGCCAGCGCCGGCCGCATGAATATCGCTGCCAAGGACGCCGTCGCGTTCGCGCCTACCGCCCAGGGCACCAGCGACGCGTTCGATAGCATGACTGAAGAGGTCACCCAGCGCAAATCCCGCCGCCGCTGAGCGGCCCGTTTCCCCTTTTGTGTTGTGTTGTGGTTAAACACAGGAGCCGGCCGGTCGCCGTGCTCCCGCGCATGACGGTGCGCTGCGCTCCCCTGTGCCACCGTCATGCGCGCTCTCTTTTATCTACCCACCGTTCCCACTTATGTGGCTCTTCACTACCGCCGGATTCTTCAGCATCGTTCGCGACCGCAATGACGCCTCGCGCCACCACCTCCGCGCCCGGTGCCGCGAGGATCTGGAAAATCTCCGCGCCCTCGTCCCGGACTTGCCGCCCCCCGTCGCCAGCCACCCGGGCAGCGACTACACCTGGCGCATCCTCTGTCCCGCCAGCCTCCTCCCTCAGGTGCTCACCACCCTCGGCAGCCGCATCGGCTATGCCAATTTCAAATCCGAAGTCGCCACCACCCCCGGCCAGCAGGACAAACTCCCCGCCTATCACAAAATCTGGGCCGCCATGGCCGCCTGGGGCGCTGACCACTGCGGCTAGTGCCGGTCGGGAACTCCAGCGCAGAGCCGAAACATGCCTCCCGGCACCCGATTGTCAGGCCCTTGTCAGGGCCGATTTCCGCCCCTGCCTGTTAAGACCCCGCAAAACCGGAGGTCTTCGGCACACCGCACCCGGATCTCCGGCACACCGCACCCGGATCTCCGGAACACTGTATCCGGGGGGCCGGTCAAGCTCACCCGGGGGTCCGGTCGTGCACAACCGGACCCCAAACCGTGCCATTTTGGCCCGGTTGGAGGCCGGAAACACTCCTTATTGCGACCGGCGTGCCCCTTATTGAGAACGCGGCCGCCGTCACCACCGGCACCGGCGGCGGGGCTGGGCCTGTCCGCTCCGTGGAAAATTCCTGGCGCATCCTGACACTTTGCTATAATCGCAGCTCGTCCTGATCCCTTCTGCAACATGTCCGTGGAACCCTGCCTCGCCCAAAGCCCTGCATCCTGCTGCGGGCTTCTCTTCAGTTCCCCCTGTGAATCTATTCCTGCTGTAGCTGCATGAATAAGAAAGACCTCAGCGAGCGCGACATTTGCACCAAGTTTATCACGCCCAGGCTCGCGACGGCGGGTTGGAATATCGACACCCAGATTCGCGAGGAAGTCGGATTCACCGATGGCCGCATCTATGTCCGGGGAAAAGTCCACGCCCGCGGGGCGAAGAAGCGGGTGGACTACATCCTCTACTACAAGTCCAACATCCCCCTCGCGATTATCGAGGCCAAGGACAACAACCACACCGTGGGCGCAGGAATGCAGCAGGCGCTCGGCTACGCCAAACCACTCGACATTCCCTTCGTTTTCAGCAGCAACGGCGACGGCTTCCTCTTTCACGACAAGACGGAGAAGTCCGGCCCCATCGAGACGGAACTCCCGCTCCATGCGTTCCCGTCGCCTGAGCAGCTGTGGCAGAAATACAAGGCCTTCAAAGGCATCACCGATGAAGCCGCGCCGGTCGTGGCACAGGATTATTTCTCCGACGGTTCGAACCGCTCGCCTCGCTACTACCAGCAAATCGCCATCAACCGCACGGTCGAAGCCATCGCCCGCAACGAAGGCAATAACCGCCACCTCCTCGTCATGGCGACGGGCACCGGCAAGACCTACACCGCCTTCCAAATCATCTACCGCCTTTGGAAGAGCGGACTGAAGAAGCGTATCCTCTTTCTGGCCGACCGCACGGCGCTCATTGATCAGACCGTCCGCGGCGACTTCCGCCACTTCAAGGAGGCGATGACCGTCATCAAGCACAAGCAGATCGACACTGCCTACAGCATCTACCTCGCGCTTTATCAGGGCCTCTCGGACAGCAACGACACGGACGCCTACAAGCAGTTTAGTCCCGAGTTTTTCGACCTCATCATCGTGGACGAGTGCCATCGCGGCAGCGCCCGGGAGGACAGCAAATGGCGGGAAATTCTGGAATACTTCAAAGGCGCGACCCACATCGGCCTCACCGCCACACCAAAGGAGACGAAGGAAATCTCCAGCTCCGAGTATTTCGGCGACCCGCTCTATACCTACTCGCTCAAGCAGGGCATCGACGACGGGTTCCTTGCTCCCTACAAGGTCGTCAAAGTCACGCTCGACATTGATGCCGAGGGCTGGCGCCCGCCGCAGGGCTTCAAAGACAAGGATGGGAAAGAAGTCGAGGATCGCATCTACAACCGCACCGACTTCGACCGGCACCTCGTCGTCGAAGAGCGCCGCAGGATCGTTGCGCAGAAGATCACGGAGTTCCTCAAAGGAAGCGACCGCTTTTCCAAGACCATCGTTTTCTGCGTGGACATCGAGCACGCCGAGGGGATGCGGAAGGAGCTGGCCAACGCCAACGCCGACCTTGTCGCGAAAAACAGCAAGTACGTGATGCAGATCACCGGTGACAATGAGGAGGGCAAACGCCACCTCGACGCTTTCATCAGCCCCACCGAGCTTTACCCCGTCATTGCCACTACATCGAAGCTCATGACCACCGGTGTGGACGCGCAGACCTGCAAGCTCATCGTCCTCGACTCAAACATCGGCTCCATGACCGAGTTCAAGCAGATCATCGGGCGCGGCACCCGCATCAATGAGGACTTTGGGAAGCACTACTTCACCATCATGGATTTCAGAAATGTCACCGCTCTCTTCGCGGACAAGGAATTCGATGGTGATCCCGTCCGCGTGAAGGAAACCACGGAGGACGATGACATATCAGACGCTGATGACGAAACCGACGACACCCCCGTCACTGACAACCTCACTGGCGGCGAAATCGACTTCCCCGATCCGGAGAAGCCCGATGTTTCGATAAAGGATGACGCGGCAGAATACGGCAAACGGCGCAAAATCACGGTCAATGGCGTGGAAGTCACCGTCATTAAGGAGCGCGTCCAATACATGGACGCCAACGGCGACCTCATCACCGAGAACCTTCGCGACTACACCCGGAAGAACGTCCGCACCGCCTACGCCTCGCTCGACGCCTTCCTCGCGTCATGGAATCACGCCGAAAAGAAACGCGCCATCGTCGAGGAACTGGAGCAGCAGGGAGTCGTCTTCGCCGCGCTGAATGAGGAAATCGGCTCTGCCTTCGATCCCTTCGACTTGATCTGCCACGTCGCCTACGAGCAAAAGCCCCTGACGCGGAAAGAGCGCGCTGAACGAGTGAAGAAACGCGATTACTTCACCAAATACGGCGACCTCGCCCGCAGGGTCATCACCGCTCTGCTCGATAAATATGCCGACGGCGGCCTCCTGGATCTGGAGAACCCCGCCGTGCTCACGCTTGACCCCCTCAGCAAGCTGGGCACACCCGTCCAGCTCATTCGCGCCTTCGGCGGCAAACCCGGCTACGCCACGGCCATCCGCGAACTGGAATCCGCGCTCTACCAGAAGTCCGCATGAAATCCGACCGATCAGTCCCTTCCGACCGATCCCGCCTCCGCCCCAGCGGTGGCTACCGTGATCTCCGCAGCTTCCAGACCAGCACCCTCGTCTATGATGGCACGGTGGACTTCTGCGACCGGTTCATGGATGCCCGTTCCCGCACCGTGGACCAGATGGTTCAGGCCGCCCGCAGCGGTCGCCAGAATATCGCCGAAGGCAGCCGCGCCTCTGCCACCTCCAGCCAGACCGAGCTGCGCCTCGTGAACGTCGCCCGCGCCAGCCTCGACGAGCTGCTCCTAGATTTCGAGGACTTCCTCCGCCAGCGCAGGCTCCCCCAGTGGGACAAAGATTCCCCGGAAGCGCAGGCAGTGCGAGCGGTGGGCCGCACTGCAAAAAATCCGCCCGATTCGGCCAATCCGTCTGATTATTCCTGTTGGCTCTCTCACGCCGATCCCGCCGTGGTCGCCAACACCCTCATCTGCCTCATCCACCAGACGAACTACCTGCTCGACCAGCAAATCCGCGCTCTGGAGCAGGCATTCGTGCAGGAGGGCGGCTACTCGGAGCAGCTCGCCGCGGCACGGGTGGCTTTCAGAAAAAGTCAGTCAGATCGGACGGATCAGTCAGATCAGCGTCCCGCCGCGCCCGACTGCCCGCTTTGCCGCCAGCCCCTCGTCCTCCGCACCGCCAGACAAGGCCCCAAAGCAGGCTCCCAGTTCTGGGGTTGCTCCGCCTACCCAAACTGCAAAGGCACCTTACCCATCCGATGATCATCTGACCGATCCGCCTGAGCGGTCGGATCGGTCCCATCACCCTCACCATGCCCAATATCTCCTCCATCATCAAAAACGTCCGCAACATCATGCGGCAGGACCGTGGCGTCTCGGGCGATGCCCAGCGGCTTGAGCAGCTCGGCTGGCTGCTTTTCCTGAAGATCCTCGATGACAAAGACCAGGAACTCGAACTCATCCGCGACCGCTACCAGTCCGTCATCCCCGGGAAGTTCCAGTGGCGGAACTGGGCCGCTGACGCCGAAGGCATCACCGGCGAGAAACTCATCCTCTTCATTGACCACCCCACCGACGGCCTCTTCGCCACGCTGAAGAACCTCAAGGCCCCACACGCCCCGCAGCGAGCCGCCCTCGTGAAGGAAGTCTTCGACGGCTCCAACAACTACATGAAGTCCGGCTACGAGCTGCGCAAGGTCATCAACCAGCTCAACGGCTTCGACTTCAATAACAGCGACGACCGCCACGTCTTCGGCACCGTCTATTAGTCTATCCTCGTCGAGTTGCGCGATGCCGGGAACAAGGGCGAATACTACACGCCCCGCGCCATCACCCAGCTCATGACGCAGATGACCGCGCCCCGGCTTGGGGAAAAGGTGCTCGACCCCGCCGCTGGCACCGGCGGCTTCCTCAGCGCCGCCATTGATTACATCCGGGAAAAGGAAGTCCGCACCCTCGACGACGAAGCCATCCTCCAGAAATCCATCACTGGCTGGGAGCTGAAGCCAGTCTCCTACGTCCTCGGCCTCACCAATCTCATCCTCCACGGCCTCGACGTGCCGGATTGGCATTACCTCGACAGCCTCAAAACGGAATACAACACCATCGGCCCCAAGCAGCAGGTGGAGTGTATCCTCGCCAATCCGCCCTTCGGCGCCAGCATCGCCGACGGCGTGGAGACGAACTTCCCGCAGTCCTTCCGCTGCCGGGAATCCGCCGACCTCTTCGTCATCCTCATGATCCAGCTCCTCAAGCCCGGTGGCCGCTGCGCCATCGTTCTGCCGGATGGCTGCATCACCGGCGACGGCTACAAGGAGCGCATCCGCGAAAAACTCCTCACCGACTGCAATCTCCACACCATCATCCGCCTCCCGCAGTCCACCTTCTTCCCCGCCACCGTTTCGACGAACCTGCTCTTCTTCCAAAAAGGCACGCCCACGAAGGAAATCTGGTATTGGGAACACCGCCTGCCCGAAGGCCAAAAGAGCTACTCCAAAACCAAAGCCATCCAGTTCGACGAGTTCGCGCCGCTCATCGAGTGGTGGGACAAACGCGAGGAAAGCGACGTCGCGTGGAAGGTGAAGGTCGAGGATTTGAAGCGGGGATTTGATCTCGATGTGAAGAATCCCACTTCCGCCATCGAGGAACGCGAACTGAGCGTGGACGATTGCCTCAAGGAGTTCCGCAAATCATTGGAGCGTGTCGGCAAAGCGCTCGCCACCGTGGAAAAGGAATACGCCAATTAACATGATGCAGTCCCAGTCCGGTTCTCAGCCCCAAAGGGGCGCAACATACCAGCCCAGGGCAACGCCCTGGGTATCCGGCCCCCACACCGTTCAAGCCCTGAAGGGGCGACACAAACGTGACTCCACGCGGCCTGTCGCGCCCCTTCAGGGCTTGGCCGTTTTCTGCGTCATACCCAGGGCGTTGCCCTGGGCTGGTATGTGTCAGGCCGTTGGCCTTCAAGAATCCCCAGCCGTATGAAACGCATACGTGAAATCCTCTCCCGGAATAAGACCGCAGTGGTGGTCGCAGATGGCACCAGCTACAAGCAGGTCACCATTCGCACCAATTACAAAGGCGTCGTGCTGCGTGGCACTCAGGATGGTTCGACGATTCTCACCAAGAACCAGTTCGCCGTCTCCGCAGGTCAGTTCATCCTCAGCCGCATTGATGCTCGCAACGGCGCGTTCGGCATCATCCCGGAAGAACTCGAAGGTGCGATTGTCACCAATGACTTCCTCGCCTTCGACATCAACGAAGACGAGGTCGAGCGCGAGTTCTTCAACGTCTTCCTCCAGTCGCCGATCTTTCTCGAAGCCTGCATCAAAGCCAGTCGCGGCAACACGAACCGCAAGCGCGTCGATGAAGACTTCTTCCTGAACTATGAGGTGAATCTCCCGCCGCTCCCGGACCAGCACGACCTCATCAAGCAAATCAACAAGGGCCGCACCAAACTGGCGTTGGCACAGCACGAAATCACCCACCAGCAATCCCTCCTCGCCAAGCTCAAGCAAGCCATCCTGCAGGAGGCGATTCAGGGCAAGCTGACCGCCGACTGGCGCGCCGCCCACCCGGACGTGGAACCCGCGAGCCAGCTCCTCCACCGCATCCAAGCCGAAAAAGCCCGCCTCATCGCCGCCAAGAAACTCCGCCCCGAAAAGCCCCTGCCCAAAATCACCCCCGCCGAAATCCCCTTCGAGATTCCGAAGGGTTGGGAGTGGTGCCGGATTGGCAATGTCATTGGTGATACGGATTCCGGGTGGAGTCCGGCTTGCCTTAAGAACGAGGCTCCCTGCGGAAAGTGGGGCGTGCTGAGGACAACCGCCGTGCAAGTCCGCGAATATCTCGAACACGAGAACAAGGAGCTTCCGCCAACTTTGACGCCGAGACCCGAGGCTGAAGCGCGGCCCGGCGATATGCTGATGACCCGAGCCGGTCCCGCTAACCGCGTCGGAATTTGCTGTTTGGTTCGCGCTACTCGTCCGCTGCTAATGATTTCAGACAAGCTGGTCCGATTTCGACCGGTCCTTGCAAATCCCGAATACATCGAGCTGTTTGCGGCGACTCCGCAGTTTCAGAAGCTTATCGAAGCAAGCAAACAAGGTATGGCCCAGAGCCAGGTGAACATCTCTCGCGAGAACCTGACTGCTACGCTCATCCCCCTCCCACCCCTCACCGAGCAAGCCGCGATCGTGGAGCGGGTGGAGGCGCTGATGACGACGTGCCGAGCGCTGGAAGCGGAGATCGAGCACGCCCGCACCCACGCCGCCCACCTCCTCCAAGCCGTCCTCAAAGAAGCCTTCGCCCCCGCCTCATGAAGTAGGCGGATTTCAATCGCGTGCGGGCCTTTGGCCGGGGCGTTCCCAGGGGGAGGTGAAATCCGAAGGCCAAAGGCCAGCCGGAGTGAAGCGTAGACAGCCGCTGGCAAAAATCCGAAGGGGCTCGTTCGAAGGGGTTCGAGGACGATTACGAGGACGAGGACGAGGACGAGGACCGGTGCGGGAATCACTTGGCGGCCCACTTGACCATTTGGTCGTCGAGGGAGCGGCGTTGGGAGAGTTTCACGCGTTCGGCTTTCCGGACGCGGTTTTGGGCATCGAAGGAGATGAGGAGGGCGTGCCATCCGTCGAGCCGGGCGCGGTCGATGATCGCGGAGTGGGTGCTGGCGGCCCAGCCGTAAAGGGTCCAGCCGTGGGTTTCCCAGGTGTAGGCGATGCTGCGGGAGCGGGGATTTTCATGGGTGCAGGGGCCGAGCCGGCGTTCGATTTCGGCGCGGGTGGTGACGCCCGGGGTGATGCCCTCGAGTGCCGAGGCGGTCTGGCGTTTTCCGGCGATGGGTTCGCGGGACTTCGGCGGCACCGGCAGCACCCCGACGCAACTGCAGGGAAGGCAGGCGGCGGCGATCAGGAGCAGTGACCTGCGGAGCAGGCGGCCGTGCGGAGGCAGGGAGGCGGCTGATGGGGGGGCGGGATGTGGATTCATGACGGGTGCGAATGGGTGCAGGGCTTGCGAAGCGGCTTGTCATGACTGGATCCGGGTTTGCCGTGGGATGCTTACAGCCGGAGTGCGGCAATGCAGCGAATGCTGCGGTGCTGGCGCCGGTGCCGGTATGCTAACGGGCGCTGGTTTCCGGGATGAATTTGAGGCTGGCGAGCCATTCCAGGGAACCGGTCTGCCAGGCGTCCCACATGGGGCCTTTGTAGCCGTTGAGGCCGTGGTCGCCGGAGGGGAGTTCGAGAAGTTTGGACGGGACTTTGGCGGACTGGAGCGCCTGGTGGAACAGGCGGCTGTTGTCGATGGAGACGACGCGGTCGTCCACGGCGTGCGTCAGATACACCGGGCAGGTTTCCGCGGTGACATTGAGTTCGCCGGAGAAGAACCGGATTTGCTCCGGGGTGGGATTTGATCCCAGCAGGTTCTGGCGGGAACCGGCGTGGCCCTTCTCCTGCATGGAGATGACGGGATAGACGAGGACGGCGAAGTCCGGGCGGCAGCTCAGGCGCTCCACGGGGTCGGTGGCGTCCGCTTTCCCGGCATCGAAATGCGTGGCGGCGGTGGATGCGAGGTGCCCGCCGGCGGAGAAGCCCATGATGCCGACGCGCTTCGGGTCGATCTTCCACTCTGCGGCGCGGGCCCTGACGGTGCGGAGGGCGCGCTGCGCATCCAGCAGGGGAACCATGCGGCGCTTCTGGCCGGGGAGGCGGTATTCCAGCACGATGCCGGCGACGCCGTGCTTATTCAGCCATGCGGCGATGCCTGTGCCCTCGCCGCCGGTGACGAGTCCGCCGTAGCCGCCGCCGGGGCAAATGACGACGGCCGCGCCATTCGGCTGCGGGGCGGGGAAGACGCGGATGGTGACCTTCTCCTGCGTGGTGGTGCCGTCGCCGGAGGGCGCGCTGTTTTCCCACAGGTTGAGGACCGCGGGATTCCCGCTGCTGGCGGCCGGTGCGGCGGGAGCGGTCGGTGCGGCGGCGGGGACGGCGGCTCCCGTGTGGCATTGAACCAGGAGAACGGCGGCGGTGAGGAGGGTGGGGAAGCGCATGGTGTGGAGCGGTTATTTGGTTTTCTGAGAAGCCAGCCACGCGAGCAGGTGGTGGAAATCGGCCTCAGGAATGGAGAGGCCGAAGGTGGCGGGCATGAGGCTGATGGGAGCGAGTTCGTCTTTGGCGATGGTGTCTTTGGCGACGGTGATTTCCTGACCCGCGGCATTCACAAGAACGAGTGAATCCGCGTCGTCGCGGCGCACCAGCCCGGCGTGCACGGTGCCGTCCTTTTGCGTGACAAGGTGCATGCGGAACATGGGATCGACCGCGCGGTGGGGATCGAGAATGTCTTCGCAGAGACGCTCAATGCCGCGCTGTCCGGCACCTTCGAGCTGCGGGCCGACGACGTTGCCTTCGCCGCCGACCTTGTGGCAGATGGCGCAGTGCGTCTTGAAGACCACCAGCCCTGCAGCGGCGTCTTTGGGGGCCGTGGCGTGCTGCGCGATGCGCGTCTTGATGAGGGCATCCGTCTCGGCGCTGGCGGGCGGGAGGTCTTTGATGAGGGCGTCGCGCTTTTCGTTGAGGGCCTGGTTATTCAAGGCGGCGATCTTTTGCGTCACCACCGGCTGGGTGAGCAGACGGGGCACGCCGCATTCCATGAGCGCGGCGGCTCCATCGGCGCTGCCGGCGAGGATTTCCGCGAGCACGCTTTGGATGCTGGCCGGTGCGGTCTTGATGACGGCGGCGATGGCCTGCGGCTGATTCATGGAGGCGAGCGATGAGGCCAGCGTGCTGCGGGTCTCGGCGTTGAGACCGGCGGCGGCGAGCAGTTTGCTGATGACGGGAATGTGCTGCGTGAGGCCGAGTTCTGCGGCCATCTGCGCGGCGGTGCGGATGGTGGCATCGTCTCCAGCGGAAGGCAGGCTGATGACGGCGGGCTCGAACCGGCCCGCGCCGAGCCATGCGTAGGCATCGCCGCTGTCGTTGTTGTCATCGTCCACGATTTCAAAGCGCACCTGCTTCCCGGCGTGGGCGCTGAGGTCCCACTGGACGCGCTGCGCGGTGTCGTTGCGCGGCGGGTAGGCGCGCTGGATTTCCGCGCCGCTGGCGGCATCCACCAAGCGGGCGAAGGTGTGCTCGTGCGCCGGTTTGTCCGGCCTGCCGCGGTGGCCGCTGATCCAGAAGGCGAATGTCGCAGGGCAGGGGAAGGCCGTGGACTTCGCCGTGCCGCTGAAGCCCTCGCCTTTGTTCCCGAGACTGGACAGGACGGTGATCTGCTTGCCGTCCGCGGCGGGCCGGGACTGGAGCACCCAGCCGTCGCCGGGCGTGGGGTCCCACGCGGTGTGCGGGGCGCTGCCGTCGAGTCCGGCAAAGAGTCGCGCGGCCACTTCCGTGAGCCATGCGCTGGCTTCCGCGCCCGGCTTGCCGCCGCGGCGGGAAATGCCCTGACGCAGCGCACCGGCGAGTTCCAACTGCGCGCCGGGATCATTCGCGAACTGCTGCGTCACGAATCCGACGAGCTTCGCCTCGCCGTCGCCGGGCAGGTTCTTCGCCAGCGAGGTGATGGTGCTGCGGAGTTCGTCGCGGTTCGTCTGCGGCTGGGTGAGCAGGTAGTTCAGCGTCCATGCGGAGGCTTCAGGGGATTGGATGGTGCGGATGATGGCGGCGAGTTCCGCAGGACCGGTTCTGGGACCGCCTTTCGGTCTGAACGGAAGGGAGTTGAGCTTCGTGATTCCGCCCGGCAATTGAAGGCACGCTCGCAGCGCCAATCGCGCTGCATGGCGCAGCGAGAGGTCATCCGGTGATACACCACCGAGCGCATAGTCCGCTCCTTCGACTTTCTCCAGAGACGGGTTGCGATACCTACGAAGCGAGGATGCGAGGTTCCACCTTGGTGTAGGACGTTCTAAACCTCCATCCCAACCTACTTCGGATATTCCAAAACTGATTTCAGCAATACTCCGCTTACCGTTTGTTACCCACTGTCTTGATTGAAGTTCTTTTTCGCTGACCGGGTTGGTGGCTACCTTCACGATCCGCCAAATCCTCCCCCGCTCGCGGTCGCGGCCCGGGTGCGTGAGCGGCACTTCGTAATGGCCGATGATGCGGTTATAGAAATCGGCGACGTAGAGCGCACCGTCGGGGCCGATTTGGAGATTCACCGGGCGGAACCACGGGTCGTCGCTGATGAGGAAGTCCGGCTGCTCGTTCGCCTTCGGGGTCGCGCCGGTGAAGGTGATCTTGTCGTGATTGATGCGGCTGGTGACGCAGTTGCCCACGAGCATGTGGTCGTTCCACTCCGGTCCCCAGAGGTCGCCGTCTATATAAACCACGCCGCAGAGACCGGTGGAGCCGTGGGCGTGTTCGCACATCACGGGCGCGAAGCCCATGCCGTCGTGCGGCTTGCCGAAGCTTTGGTAAAACGCGCCGGGGATGAGCTGGCTGATGGGATTGCTGTGGCAGTCGGCCGTGTAGAAGCTGCCGTAGCTGTCCTGACACATGCCGAAGGGATTTACCTGACCCCAGCAATAGGGCTCCACGGCCGAGCCGTCGGGCTTGAAGCGGAAGACATTGCCGCTGTGGAGATCGAGCGAGAAGCCCCAGTCCAGTTCGCTGCGCGGCACGCCGGTATTCTGCGCGCTGGGCGTCGGCTTCTTCGGGCGATTGGCCGCGGCGGGATTGTTCTCCGGGCGCACTTCAAAGTGGGAGGTGTTGTTGAATCCATGCGTGGCGTAAATCCAGCCGTCCGGGCCCATGATGAGGCTGGAGATCATGCCGTGCGTGTCCATTTCCCAGCCCAGCGGGCCGAAGAGGACGGTGCGCTTGTCGCACTTGCCATCGCCGTCGGTATCTTCGAGCCGCCAGATGTTCGGGATGCTCCACGCGATGCAGCCATTCTTGTAAGGCAGCACGCCGATAGGGATGTTCAGGTTGTCGGCAAAGACGGACGGCTTGTCCACCACGCCATCGCCGTCGCTGTCGGAGAAGACGACTATTTTGTCGCGCGACGACGCCAGCGCGCCCTCCGGCGAGGTCCACTTGTCCGGCTTGATGGCCCACGGGTATTCCGCCGACGACGTGCACCAGAGCCGGCCCTTGTCGTCGAAGGCGAGGTTCATCGGCTTATTGATGACCGGCTCGCTGGCGATGAGCTGCGCGGAGAAGCCCGGCGGCAGCTTGAATTTCTTCAGCTGTTCCGCCGATGGGAGCGGCTCAGAGTCACGGACGAGGGACGTGTCCTGCGCCATGAGCGGCGCGGCGGCGAGAAGCAGGAGGGGGTAGCGCATAAGAGTCTGGAGCAGACCATAAACGGCCCGCAGCGTCCAGTTTTCTCTCCGCAGTGAGGAAGTGGCCGCCCCTGGCATCCTCCCTGCGCCACCGGGTGAAACCAACTCTTGCCGGGTGGGCGCACCGTGCTAAGGACGCGGCTCATTCTCCCGTTTTTTACCTCCCAATACTATGAAAGCACCTATTCGTGTGGCAGTGACCGGCGCCGCCGGCCAGATCGGTTATTCCCTTCTTTTCCGCATCGCTTCCGGCGCCATGTTCGGTCCGGATCAGCCCGTGATTCTGCACCTGCTGGAGATCGAGCCCGCGCTGCCGGCCCTCAATGGCGTGGTCATGGAACTCGACGACTGCGCCTTCCCGCTCCTCCAGGGCGTGGTGGCCACGTCCAGCATGGATGAAGCCTTCCGCGGTGTGAACTGGTCGCTTCTCGTGGGCAGTGTGCCGCGCAAGGCCGGCATGGAGCGCAAGGACCTCCTCAACATCAACGGCAAGATCTTCATCGGTCAGGGCCAGGCCATCCAGCGCAATGCCGCGTCCGATGTCCGCATCCTCGTCGTGGGCAACCCCTGCAACACGAACTGCCTCATCGCCATGAACAATGCGCGCGACATTGCCACGGACCGCTGGTTTGCCATGACCCGCCTCGATGAAAACCGCGCCAAGAGCCAGCTCGCTGCCAAGTCCGGCCGCCACGCCAGCGAAGTCACCAACATGGCCATCTGGGGCAACCACTCCTCCACCCAGTATCCCGACTTCCTCCACGCGAAGATCGGCGGCCAGCCGGCCACGGAAGTCATCACCGACCACGAGTGGCTGCGCGGCCCGTTCATTGAGACCGTGCAAAAGCGCGGCGCTGCCATCATCGCTGCCCGCGGCCTCAGCTCCGCTGCCAGCGCGGCGAATGGCGTGGTCGATACCGTGAAGAGCCTCATTACCCCGACGCCCGCGGGCGACTGGACCAGCGTCTGCGTGGCCTCCGACGGCAGCTACGGCATCGAGAAGGGCCTCATCGTCGGCTTCCCCATCCGCACCGACGGCAGCAAGTGGGAAATCGTTCAGGGCCTCGACATCAATGAGTTCGCCCAGTCGAAGATCGACATCACGATCAACGAGCTGAAGGAAGAGCGCGACGCCGTGCAGGAACTCCTCCCTGCCTGAGCGCACCCGCGCCCATGAAGGCATCCCCCGGCTACCTGGCGGCGCACCGCTGCCATGATGTGCCGCATCTGCTGCGGCGCTGGCAGGCAGTAGCCCGCGCGGCCCGTCTGGAATGCCATCCCGTCTGTGAATCCGGCGGGCATCCTGTGTTGTTTCTGCACCGAGCAGACGCACCGGGTGCCCGCTTTTATCTTTCCGCCGGCGTCCACGGCGACGAGCCCGGCGCCGTGATGGGCCTGCTCGAATGGGCCGAGGCCAGCACCAGCCTGCTGCGCCGCATCCCCGTCGCCATCTTCCCGCTGTTCAATCCCGCCGGGCTCGCGCTCAACACCCGCACCGACCACCGGCACACTGACCTCAACCGATGCTTCCATCTGCCCCGGCACCCTCACATCCGTGCCTGGCGCAGCGCCATCCGCGGCATGACCTTCACCGCCGGAATCTGTCTGCATGAGGACTACGATGCCCAGGGCATCTACTGTTATGAGTTGAATAAGGACGCGCGCCGCCCCGTCGCCCATACGCTCCTCAGCCCCTGCGAATCCATCATCCCGCGCGAACCCCGCCGCCTCATCGACGGACGCCGCGCCACCGCCGGTGTCATCCGCCGCCGCCGCGTGCCCGATGTCCCCGGCCTGCCGGAAGCCATCGCGCTCTACGGCACCCACACGCCGCTCACCCTCACGTTCGAGACCCCGTCGGAGTTTTCCCTCCACGACCGCGCCCGCGCCCACCACGCATTCCTCAATGCCGCCCTCCACCACCTGCTGGGCGGGTGAACTGCGGAAATAAAGCCACGTGGGCGCAGTGGCGGCCTGGTTGGTGGTGATAAGCCCGGCCCGACTGCCCAAACGCGCCCGGCCCGGATTTCCGCACCGGTGCGGAATCGAACTTGATTTCGCCGGGTGGCCCGGGAAACTGCACGCCCCTTTTCCCTCCCCACGAATCACATGTCTGACACGAAAAAACTCAAACTCGGGCTGCCCAGCGGCAGTCTTCAGGAGCCCACGCTTGCCCTGCTGGAGCGGGCGGGATTCAGCATTTCCGGCGCGAGCCGGAGCTACCGGCCGGCGGTGGATGATGTGGAGCTGGAAATCCGGCTGCTGCGCGCGCAGGAGATCGGGCGCTATGTGCATCAGGGGTTTTTGGATGCCGGGATCACCGGGCGGGACTGGATCATCGAGAACGGGGCGGATGTGGATTACATCTGTGAGCTGCCGTATTCCCGCGCGACGAATAAGCCGACGCGCTGGGTGCTGGTGGTGCCGGAGGATTCGCCTATCAAGACCGTGCAGGACCTGGAGGGGAAGCGCATCGCCGCAGAGGCGGTCGGGCTGACGCAGCATTATTTGAAGTCGAAGGGCGTGACCGCTGAGGTGGAGTTCAGCTGGGGCGCGACGGAGGTGAAGGTGCCGGAACTGGTGGATGCCATCGTGGACATCACGGAGACGGGATCCTCGCTGCGGGCCAACAAGCTGCGTATCGTGGACACGCTGCTGGAGAGCTATCCGCAACTGGTGGCGAGCCGTGCGGCGATGGCGGATGACTGGAAGGCGGCGAAGATCCGGCGCCTTGCCCTGCTCATCAAAGGAGCGCTCGACGCCCGCGGCAAAGTGGGCCTGAAAATGAACCTGCCGAAGGCGAATCTGAACAAGCTCGTGTCCTCACTGCCGAGCCTGCGCCGCCCGACGATCGCTCATCTGACCGACCCGGACTGGCTGAGCGTGGAAACGGTGATCGACGAAAGCGTCGTGCGCGAAATCATCCCGCAACTCAAGGAACTGGGTGCCGAGGGGATCATCGAATACCCGCTGAACAAGCTGGTGCATTGAGGCTGTTTGAACAGGAGATAACAGAGATTATCCCTGTGACTGCACTCTGTTTCCTCCTGTTCCAATCAGTGTTGGCTTATGCGTCTTTTTCTTCTCTCCGGTGAACGCAGCGGCGACCGCCATGGGGCGGGGCTGATGGAGGAAATGCGGGCGCTGCGGCCGGATGTGGAGTTCCACGGGCTGGGCGGTGCGGAAATGCACGCGCTGGCGCCGGCGATTCCCGACTGGGTGGAGGAGGCGGGTGTGGTGGGCTTTGTGGAGGTGCTGAAGAAGTACGGGTGGTTCAAAAAGAAGTTCGCCGGGACGATGGCGCACATTGCGGAACTGAAGCCGGATGCCGTGGTGCTCATTGACTACCCGGGTTTCAATCTGCGACTGGCCAAAGCGCTGCGCGAAGGCGGCTACCGCGGTAAGATTATCTACTACATCAGCCCGCAGGTGTGGGCGTGGCACCGCAGCCGCATTCCCAAAATGGGAAAGCTCCTCGATTTGATGATCTGTATTTTCCCATTCGAGAAGGACCTCTACGAAAGCAGCGGGCTGCGCACGATTTTTGGCGGTCACCCGCTGGTGGAGTATCACCGGCGGCGGCGCACGGGGGGCACGCGGAAGCCGGGGCTCATCGGTCTTTTCCCAGGCAGCCGGCGGAGGGAGATCGCGAAGCATTTCCCGGTGCTGCTCCAGGCGGCACAGCAGATGAAAGTGCAGCGTCCGGCGCTGAAGTTTGTGGCCAGCGCGGCGTCGGAAAAGCTGGCGGCGATCATGCGCGGCATGGCGGCAGAGTTTCCCGTGGCCGACCTAACTATCGAGACCGGAACGGCGGCGGCACTGATGCAGCGGGTGTCGTGCGGGGCGGTGGCCAGTGGCACAGCGACACTGGAGGCGGCCATCCACGGGCTGCCGTATTGCCTCATTTATAAAGTGAGTCCGGGGACCTATCTCGCCGGGAAGCTGCTCATCCGGGTGAAGTGGCTGGGGATCGTGAACATTCTCGCGGGGCGGGAAGTGGTGCGCGAATTCATCCAGGGCCGCTGCGCGCCGAAGCCGCTGGCGAAGGAACTGCTGCGTCTCAATGACGACAGCGCGGCCCGTGCCGCTCTGGTGCAGGAACTGGAGGCCGTGGTAGCCACGCTGGCCGGGGATGGTGCCTACGCACGGGCGGCGGCCGCCATCGTGGCCGAGGCTGGCGAGACGGTGTAAGGAGCCTGCAGTCGGCAGCGTAAATACGGCTCGTTTTTGCTGGCCATGCCGCCGCTTCCTGTCCTTATCCCGCATAACTCTATGAACTCCCGCAGCGCTCTCCTCCTTGTCTCCGCCTCTCTGGTTTCCCTCGCCGCCGCCGCGCCGAAGCCGGTCTATCAAAGCCACCGCGTGACCCCGGAAACGGTGGGCCATGCCGTGGACATCGAAGCCAGCCTCACCGGCGCCAAGAAGCTCTATCTCGTCATCACGGACGGCGGCGACGGCTACGGCTGCGACTGGGCGCAGTGGCTGAATCCGGTGATCCACGGCGACTACGGGCAGAAGAAGCTCACGGAACTGAAGCCGGTGAAGGCCGATGTGGGCTGGGGTCAGTTGGGCATTAACAGGAATGCGGGCGGTCAGCCGATGGTGGTGAATGGCAAGCCGGAGGCCGAGGGCCTGGGGGCGCACGCGCCGAGCATTCTGGAGTTCGACCTGCCGCCGGGCACGACGAAGTTCACAGCCCGCGGGGCGCTGGACAAAGGCGGGGTGGATCAGGGCGGGGGAACGACGGTGCAGTTTCAGGTCTTCACGGAAAAGCCGGCGATGAAGAAGTCCGCCGGTGGCGGCGGAGGCCTGGACCCGGAGGCCGCGCTGGCGGCGCTGGAAGTGGCCGATGGCCTGCAGGTGGAGACGTTTGCCGCCGAGCCGATGCTGCTGAGCCCGTCGGGTATTGATGTGGATGCGCAGGGGCGGGTGTGGGTGGCGGAGATTGTGAACTATCGCGGGCACAACGGTAAGCGGCCTGCGGGCGACCGCATTCTGGTGCTGGAGGACGTGGACAAGGACGGCAAGGCCGACAAGCAGACGGTCTTCTACGAGGGCACCGACATCACGAGTCCTCATGGTGTCACCGTGCTGGGCAACCGTGTCATCGTGGCGGCGGCGGGCAAGGTTTACAGCCTGACGGATGCCAATGGTGACCTGAAGGCCGACAAGGTGGAGGTCATGTTCAGCGGCATCGACGGCGCGCAGCACGACCACAGCATTCACGCATTCCACTTTGGTCCGGACGGCAAGCTGTATTTCAACTTCGGCAACGAAGGCCACCGGCTGAAAGACAAAGACGGCAAGCCGGTCGTGGACCGCGCCGGCAACGAAGTGAACAACGGCCGCAAACCCTATCAGGAAGGCATGATCTTCCGCTGCGACCTGGACGGCTCGAATGTGGAGACGCTGGCGTGGAATTTCCGCAACAACTGGGAGCAGGCCGTCGATTCCTTTGGGGCGATCTGGCAAAGCGACAATGACGACGACGGCAACAAGGGCGTGCGCATTAACTTCGTGATGGACTACGGCAACTACGGCTACCGCGACGAGATGACCGGCGCCGGGTGGAGCAAGGGCAACGCCAAAACAGAACAGGAAGTGCAGGCCGCTCACTGGCACCTCAAAGACCCGGGAGTGGTGCCGAATCTCCTGCACACCGGCGGCGGCAGCCCCACGGGCATTGTCGTCTATGAGGGCGATCTGCTCCCGGCGAAATACCGCGGGCAAATGATCCACTGCGATGCCGGCCCGAACATTGTCAGGGCCTATCCCGTGACGGCCGATGGCGCGGGCTACAAGGCGGAGATCGCCAACATTCTGGAAGGCAAAGGCGACCGCTGGTTCCGGCCTGCCGATGTGTGTGTCGCGCCGGACGGTTCCCTGTTCGTGGCCGACTGGTATGACCCGGGTGTGGGCGGTCACGCGATGGGCGACCTCGACCGCGGCCGGATTTACCGCATTACGCCGAAGGGGCACAAAGGCTATACCGTGCCGGCCATTGACGTAAGCACGGCGGAGGGGGCGGTGAAGGCGATGGCCAATCCGAATGAAGAGGTGCGCTACAAAGCCTGGACGGCCCTCGCTGGAATGGGTGATGCCGCGCTGCCGGTGATTCAGGCCGCCGCGGAAAGCGCGACGGATTTGCGCTTCATCGCCCGGCTCGGCTGGGTGGCCGGGAAAATGCCTTCCGCAGCAGTGGACGTGATCTCGCACGCGCTGAACCGCAATGAGGAGGAGCTGCGCTGCGTGGGGCTGCGGATCGCACGGCAGACGGAGGGGGACATCACCATGGCAGTGGAGCGCGTGGTGAGCGACAAGTCCGCCGCGGTCCGCCGGGAGGCGGTGCTGAGCCTGCGCTTCAGCAAATCCCCGGACATGCCGAAGCTCTGGGCGCAACTCGCGAAGCAGCATACAGCGGGCGACCGCTGGAGTGTGGAGGCGCTGGGCATCGGGGCGGCGCTGCGCTGGGAGGAATGTCTGGAGGCCTACCTGAAGCTGGTGCCGGACGCTGCGGACACTGCCGCGGGGCGCGAAATCATCTGGCGCAGCCGGACCAAACAAACTCCGGCTCTGCTGGCAAAGATCGTGAAGAGTGACAAGACGCCGGAGGCGGAGAATGACCGCTTCATGCGCGCCTTCGACTTCCAGTCCGGTCCGGAAAAGGACGCCGCGCTGCAGAGTCTGCTGGAATAGGCTTCAAGCGGAAACCGGTCCGTATTTTGCTGAAATGCGCCGCCGGTTTTCTCCCATTGCACGGCCTGGGGCGGTCCGGTAGCCTGGCAGCGCTGCGGCATTCCAGAACTCACCTCTGGGCGGCCAAAGCCGGTCCGGGACGCAACCAACCGTCCGCGGCCATCCTCAATGCTCGACTTCCTTAAGCGTCAAAAGCTCCAGCGGCAGGGTTACTCCTGCGGCAAAAAGCGCCGCGAATCCAACAGCAGCGAATGGGCTGATACCCTGCGCACCAGTCCTGCTGTACGCTGGTTTATTGTGGCACTGTTCCTGTTCACCCTCGGGATCCTCGTGCGATATCTGCCGGAGGGAGCGGCGTTTCAGGAGCTGCAGCCTGCCGGTATGGGCATGGTGGTGCTCCTGGTGCTGCTGCCCGTCAGCCTTGCCCACTTCAAGCTGAACCTGCGTGCCGACTATGAACGGAACAGCCGTTTCATTCTCCTGTATGGCATCATGCTGCTGCACCTCACGCTGCTCCAGGGCGTGTGGACTGTCGGCCGCATCAACAGTCTTCAGGGCAGTTTTCTCCTGCTGCTGGCTCCGGTGTCGCTGGCACCGGTCCTCCTGACGCTGCTCATGGGCAAGCGGCACGGCCTCTTTGCTGTGGTGTATGTCAGCCTCTGGGGGGCGCTGCTGTGTAACTGGAATCAGGCGCTGCAGTTCGCCATCTTCAGTGTGGTGGTCGGCACGTTTAGCGTTTGGTCGGTGCGCCGGCTGCGGAAGCGCGGGGAGCTGCTTCGCTCCGGATTCTACATTGGCTGCGCGGCCTTCCTTGGCGTCACCGTTCTGCGGTTGATCCGGCCGTGGCGGTTTGACCTCGCGGCGATCGACTGGCAGGCGCTGGCGATAGAAGCGGGCACGGCCATGCTGACAGGGGTCTTCACCGCGATGCTCGCGGGGGGGATGCTCCCAGTGCTGGAGGCGGTGTTCCGCGTTACGACGACGATTTCCTGGATTGAATTGTCCGACCTCAATCATCCGCTGCTGCGCCGCATGACGATGGAGGCGCCCGGCACTTACCATCACAGCCTCATGGTGGCAAATCTCGCCGAGGCTGCCGCTGAATCGGTTGGGGCCAATCCGACCATCTGCCGTGTCTGCTCCTACTTCCATGACATCGGCAAACTGGTGAAGCCGGAATACTGCATCGAGAATATCACCGGCGAGGAGAACCCGCATGATGACCTCACCCCCAGCATGAGTGCGCTGGTTATCATCGCGCATGTCAAAGACGGCGTGGACCTTGCCTGCCGTCACAAGCTGAACCGCGAAATCATCGACGTCATTCAGCAGCATCACGGCACGTCGCTGGTTTACTATTTCTACCGCCGGGCCCTGGACCAGCAGGAGGAAATCAAGAAGGCCGTCGCTGAAGGGAAAGCCGATCCTGTGGATGTGCCGGAGGTGAATACCTCATCGTTCCGCTATCCCGGACCGCGGCCGTCGTTCCGGGAAAGCGTCATCATCAGCCTGGCGGACGCCGTGGAAAGCGCCAGCCGAACTCTCTCCAAACCCACGCCGCAAAAAATTGAATCCCTGGTGGAAGAGATCATTCGTTCGCGGCTGCGCGACGGGCAGCTGGATGAATGCGATCTCACTCTGCGCGAACTGAGCCTGGTGCGCGATTCCTTCACCAAGACGCTGCGCACCAGCCTGCACCGCCGCATTCCCTATCCGGACGAGAAGGATGGGAAAGCGGAGGAGGCCAAGACACATACCGTGCGGCTGGATGAACCGCGGGACCGCACCGAGAGCTATGAGCGTCCGCGCAAGCCCCCGAAACCGGCACCGAAGACTGCGGTGGCGGAACCCGCAGCCACAGCGACCAACATCATTCCCATGCCGGTGAAGCCGGAGTCTCCTCCAGCGCAGGATAAGAGTGCTTCCGGCAACTGAATGCGCGGTCCCGAGATGAAGTTTCTCACCCTGATTCGCCATGCGAAGAGCAGCCACGACAATCCGTCTCTGACGGATGTGCAGCGCATCCTTAATGCGCGAGGCCTCAGGGATGCGCCGGCCATGGGGTGGTACTTGCGGGAGCATTGGCAGTTTCGCCCGGACCTGATGATCAGCAGTCATGCGGTGCGCGCAATTCACACCGCCCGGCTGATTGCCGCGGAAATCGGCTATGATGAGCCCCGCATCCGCCTGGAGCCCCGCATCTATGAGGCCCCGGTCAGCTCGCTGCTGCAGGTGGTGAGAGAGCAGGCGGATGAAACCAGGCACCTCTGTCTTACCGGACATAATCCCGGAACTGAGCAGTTTACGCAGTTCCTTTGCGGTGGTCCGGCGGTGCATGATGTGGTCACCTGTGCCATCATTATGCTGGAACTGCCTATCGAACGATGGAAGGACACGGGCTCCGGGTGTGCCGTGCTCCGGCATAATGTTTTCCCCGCAGCCATTGGGCTCGGAAAGCACCTCGACTGAACCCCACCGATTTCAGGTCTGGAAATCTGCTGCGGCGTGCATTAGGAATGCATCCATGCAAATCCCGACCAGACTGCTAGCCCTCGTTTCTGCCGCGGCTTTGACCGCCTGTTCCACTCCCGGTGATGAAGAAACTGAAATCACCGGCCCGCCGACGCTAACGGATGCCGTGCCGGTGCTCACTGCGACCGGCGAGTCCGAACGCTTCATCATTCGGGACAAGCAGCAGCGGATCCGTGTCGATGGCCGGGTGCGCGGCGGCTACATGGATGGCATGTGGGTTTACTATGACTCGCGCGGCGAAAAACTCGCCGTCATCAACTGCCGCCTCAATCAGCGGCAGGGCCCGGCGCAGCTTTACTTCGTGACAGCCGACGGTCCTGCAGTGGGCCGCCTGCGCATGGCTGGCACATATACCGCCGGTACGCTGGATGGCATGGTGCAGAGCAACTGGGCGGCTGGCGGCAAGAAGCTGGAGCGCGATTTCGATCATGGTATCCTCCAGGGCGCGCGGGGCTGGACGGCTAAAGGGGCCCGTATGAGTGATGGTGAAGCCATGACAGCCGCCATTGAGGAAAGCCGCTCCGAAGAGGCGCTGCTCAGCGAGCTGGAGAACTTTGTGATGCTCCAGTTGCGGAAGAAGTCCTCTGACAAAGCAGAGGATGTGGTGCCCGATACCGAGCTGGAGCCCGCGCCGCTCCCGCGTCCGGCCGCCGTTCCGTATTCCGGCGGCACGGCACCGCTCACCAGTTATTGATTTCCCTCTGTGATCACCGTCCCTCCTGCGAGCCGCGGTCCGGTGGACATGCATGTCCATCTCGTTGGCAATGGAAAGGCTGGCAGCGGCTGCTGGTTAAAGCCTGGCTTTATGCACCGGCTGCTGGCGGACTTCATGCTGCGGCAGATCGGGCTGAAAGTCTCGTGGCGTACGGAGGAATTCGACGCCGCCTACGTGGAACTGCTGGTGCGCTGGCTGCGGGAGAGTGCCATCAGTCATGCCGTTCTGCTGGCGCACGAGGAAGTGTACAGTGTGCACGGCAGGAAGCTGGGTTTCGGTTCTTTCTATGTGCCGAACGACTATCTCTTTGCGGTGTGCCGGGAACATCCGGAGTTGCTGCCGGCGGTTTCCATCCACCCGGCGCGGCCCGATGCCCTCGAGGAACTGGAGCGCTGTCTCGACCTCGGGGCTGTCATGATGAAGTGCCTGCCCAACTGCCACAACATCGACACCCGGTTGCCCGCCTACCGCCGCTTCTGGGAGCGCATGGCCAGTGCCGGATTGCCGATGCTCGCCCACACGGGCGGTGAGCACACCGTGCCGCAGTATGACCGCAAGCTGGCCAATCCGGAAATCCTCACCGGGGCGCTGGAGTGCGGGGTAACAGTCATCGCAGCGCACTGTGCCACGAAGAGCGGGGCGCGCGATCCGGATTATCTTCCGGTGCTGACGGAAATGATGGCGCGGCATCCCAATCTCTATGCAGACCTCAGCGCGTTGAATCTTCCCTTCCGCAGTGCGGGACTGAAGACCATGCTGGCCCGCCCGGATTTGCACTGCCGGCTGCTCCACGGCAGCGATTTCCCTGTTCCGGTGCAGCCTTACTGGGCAAAGCTCCGCAAGCTGATCGCTCCTGCGGAGGCAAAACGCTGCGGCGAATTGAAGAACCTCATCGCCCGCGATCACCGGTTGAAGGAGGCTGCCGGTTTTCCTGACAAGGTCTTTACGCAGGTCTGGGATATTCTGCGGGTTCGTCAGGTTGAGGAGTCCGCCTAGTTTCCGGCGCGGATGTCGTAAACCCCGCCCGTGCCGCTCTTCCCGCTGAGCAGGGTCGTGAACCGTGCGGCGTCGCGCGTGAGCGCTGCACTTCGTAGCGTGTCCATGGCGGCCGCGAGGGAGTCTTCCGCTGCTTCGGCGCTGCACAGAGCCCCCGGATGCACCAGGATTTCGGGCAAACGGTCGTTCCAGAAGGTGTATTCGAGCGCGATGGGCAGCAGCGCGGCACTCGGGTGCCGGCGGGTGAGAAACTCCAGTCCTCTGGCGAAATCCAGAGGGCGCTCCCTGACATCGGCAAAGCGCCCCTGCGGCGTCAGCCAGAGCGAGCGTCCCGGTTGAGCAAAAATCGCGTCCGCCGCGCGCAGCAGCTGCCGTGCGCCAAGAGCCGTGCCCGGTTCGATGCCAAAAAGCCCGCATTTCCCCAGAATGGGAAACCGCTTCAGTTGCCCGGCATCCATAGGGCCGTAGAGCTGCCGCTCCGGATACAGCAACGAGCTGAGGAACAGCCCGGTGAGCGGGTCCCACCACGAAGGGTGATT
>Ga0315905_10000731_pt1 | contig 35772 bp, 23 predicted proteins | sample LakEriMetagenome_5_FD_203522 | JGI IMG/M metagenome (GOLD analysis project Ga0315905, IMG submission 203522) | Freshwater fungal communities from buoy surface, Lake Erie, Ohio, United States - Buoy 4 MA121 | ecosystem: Environmental > Aquatic > Freshwater > Lake | place: USA: Lake Erie, Ohio... | reverse complement strand
ACGCGGCATGGCTGGTTCAGGCTTGCGCCCATTGACCAATATTCCTCACTGCTGCCTCCCGTAGGAGTCTGGTCCGTGTCTCAGTACCAGTGTGGGGGACCACCCTCTCAGGCCCCCTACCTATCGTCGCCATGGTGAGCCGTTACCTCACCATCTAGCTAATAGGACGCATGCCCATCTTATACCGTAACCTTTAATTATCAAACCATGCGATCTAATAATACTATGGGGTATTAATCCGAATTTCTCCGGGCTATCCCCCAGTATAAGGTAGGTTGCATACGCGTTACGCACCCGTGCGCCGGTCGCCACCAAAATAGCAAGCTATTTTTATGCTGCCCCTCGACTTGCATGTGTTAGGCCTGCCGCTAGCGTTCATCCTGAGCCAGGATCAAACTCTCCGTTGTATAAAACGTTGAATTTTGTTGTGCCCGTAATGTTTAATTCTACGCTGTTTCCTTATTTCCTAATAATGTCAAAGAACTTTCTTATGCTCTACTTCGTGATCTCATTCACTCGTAAATCTTTCCTCCGCTCGTTTGCGGTGTGCAAAGATAATCAAAGTTTTTATTCTAACAACACTTTTGAAAAGTTTTTTTTATTCCCTTCACTCATGTGTCAAACACCGCTCGATTGCGGAGTGCAAATATACACAATTCCCTTTCATTTTAACAAACTTTTTTTGATTTAATTTTAAATTAATATGCAATATATTGAATAACAATAATATACAAAATAAATTTCAGTTAAGAATAATGGACTTTGTGATGTTAACGGTGATTTTTAATGTTTAGTTAACATTTTTTTTAGCAACTTTAATCGTTCTAAATCTGGGGTATTATGTAATTTAACTGCAGTTTCTAGTGAAGTTGTAATTAATTTATCTCCATCAGAACCTATCATAATGCCATTTTGACCATCCAAAAGTAACTCTACAGCAAATGAACCCATTCTTGTAGCAAGGATTCTATCAAAAGCAGAAGGACTCCCACCTCGTTGGATGTGTCCAAGAACTGTTGGTCGTAAATCATAGCCTTCTAACATTGGAGAAACTTTATTTAAAAGTTCTATACTCCCACCTTCTTGTTCTCCTTCTGCAACAATAATGATGCTACTACGTTTACCTTTATTTTGTTGTTGTATTTGATCGACTAACTGTTTCAAATCTGGAATTTCTTCAGGTATTAAAACACTCTCAGCTCCACTTGCTACTGCAGCATTTAAAGCTATAAAACCTGCATGGCGACCCATTACCTCAATAAAAAAAATACGATGATGACTAGACGCAGTATCTCTTATCTTATCAATTGCCTCAATAACAGTATTTAGAGCAGTGTCATACCCTATTGTGTGGTCAGTACCATATATATCATTATCTATTGTCCCTGGTATTCCAATAACAGGGATACCCATTTCATCAGAAAGTATTGACGCACCTGTAAAAGTCCCATCTCCTCCAATTACGATTAGCCCATCTACTCCATTTTTATTCAAATTATCAATCGCAATTTTGCGTGTTTCTTGATTTTTAAACTCTAGACAACGCGAAGATCCTAGAATTGTGCCTCCAGTATGAATAATATTATCTACGTCTGAATATTTCATCTCAAATACATCACCATCTAACATCCCCTTATATCCATCTCTTATACCGATAGGTACAATATTATAAAACAAGCAAGTTTTTACAATAGCCCTAACAGCTGCATTCATCCCAGGACTATCTCCTCCAGATGTTAAAAGTGCAATTTTATTCATCGTAATTATTTAAATAATTTACTTAAATATAACAAAAAAGAGCTTCAAATTGAAGCTCTTTTAATTAGTTTTTATATACCATTCTTTTTAACAAAGGATTTGGACGATATCTGTCTTCTCCATATTCTTCAAAAAGATCAGTTAATTGAAGCAATACTTTTTCTAACCCTATCTCATCTGCCCAATCTAATAACCCTTTGGGATAGTTTACTCCAAATCTCATAGCTATATCAATGTCTTCTCGAGAAGCAACCTTCATAAACAAAGCATCAAATGCTTCATTAATTAACATACATAATATACGATTGAAAATATATGACCCTATTTTCTCATCTTTAATTGGTTTAGGTTGGATCGCTCCTTCACTATAATCGTAATACCCTTTTCCTGTTTTTCTACCTAAAAGGCCTGCTTCTTTGTGTCGTTTTTGGGTAAAGGAAGGCTTAAATCTTGGATCAAAATAAAATGCTTCAAAAACGGATTCCGTTACGGTATAATTAATATCATTTCCTATATAATCCATTAAAGTAAAAGGTCCCATTCTAAACCCTCCAAAATGGGTCATTGCCCAATCGATTGTTGCAAAATCCGCAATCCCTTCTTCGTAGATACGTAAAGCTTCACCATAAAATGGTCTTGCTACACGATTCACTATAAATCCAGGAGTATCTTTTACTGTAACCGGTTTTTTATTCCAAGATAGAATCTCTTCTTTTGCAGTTTGAGTTACTTCGGAACTGGTTTGCACTCCAGGTATAATTTCAACTAAAGCCATTAAAGGAGCCGGATTAAAAAAATGTATACCTAAAAAACGAGATGGATTTTTTAAAACAGAACTAATAGATGCTATCGATAAAGAAGAAGTATTAGAAGCGAGAATACAAGAATCTTTTACAAGCTCTTCAATTTTTTTGAAAACAGTATGCTTCACCTCTAAATTTTCAATAATTGCCTCAATAACTAAATCAGCATCTTTGAACGCATTATAATCTGTTGTAAAAGTCAAAGCATTCTTATATGAATTCACTTCCTCACTGCCAAGCTTCCCTTTCTCAACTAATTTTTCAAAAGTCTTAAATAAATTTACTTGAGACTTGTTAAGAACCTCATCATTCGAATCAATTACAACAACTTGTTTATTGTTTTGAACAGCAACCTGTGCGATTCCAATACCCATCGTTCCTGCACCAATAACACCAACTACTTTCATTTCTTATTTACCTTTAAATTCTGGAGCTCTTTTTTCCAGAAATGCACTAACACCTTCATTAAAATCATAAGTTTGACCAGCTTCAGTTTGTAAAACCTCTTCTAAGGCTAATTGAGTAGTCAAATCATTAGATAGACTTGCATTAACAGCTTTCTTAGTTAAACCTAAGCCTTTTGTAGGCATCTTAGCTATCTGATTAGCGAATTTATATAATTCATTTTCAAACTCCTCATCAGGTACTGCTTTGTATATCATATTCATTTTGTCAGCATCTATTGCAGAAATTTTATCTCCTGTCATCATTAATGCCAAAGCCTTTTGAGTACCAATAATTCTAGGCAAAAAGAAAGTCCCTCCTGAGTCAGGTATTAAACCTATTTTAGAAAAAGCTTGAATGAAACTTGCTGACTCTTTTGCAATTGTAATGTCGCAAGCCAAAGCAATATTCGCTCCCGCACCAGCAGCTACACCATTTACACCTGCAATAATTGGCTTTTCGATCGTACGAATCAACTCAATAATTGGATTATAATGATCTTTTACTATTGTTTTTAATTCAGGACCATTTGGGTCAGTAGCTTCAGCTAAATCTTGACCTGCACAAAATGCTTTTCCCTCTCCAGTTATTACAATAACCCTTACCTCTTCATTTCTAGCCCCTGATTTTAACTCTTCTTGAAGATCCAGCGCCATTTCACGATTAAAAGAATTAAAAACAGATGGTCGATTTAACTTTAATATTAAAACACCATTTTCAACATTTCTTAAAATACTCATAGTTTAATATTTTGATAATAAATCCTTAGCTCTTCTTATAAGTTGATTCTTAAGAATCTGAGGCTCGACAACTTCAATTTCACCAGCATAGCCTAAAAAAGCACGTATTAACTCTTCTGATATCATTACAGATAACTCAAAAGTCATTTTGTTTTTACCCTCTTTAACTACTCGTTGTGAATGATGAAAAGGCTGTGATTCAATATATTTAGCTGCAATATTTTCAGCTTTAAAAATTACTTTTTCGGGAGCTTCTTCTATTACTGTTATTCCAACAGCATGGTGAAAAAAACGATTTGTGTCAAATGAAATATTTTCAGTATAGTTATTATCTGAAAGTTCAACATTAGACATACGATCTAAAGCATAGGTAATAATTTTTGATTTCACTGTATCAAAACACACTAAATACCAACGATTTCTATACTCTTTTAAAACAAAGGGGATGACTTTTCTTGACTTACTTTTGTTATCAGATAGAAAACTTGTATAATCAAAGTAGACATATTTTCTAGTCCTAATACCATGTAGTAATGGTGTTAAAAATTCATTACCCTTAACAGATGTACCCGTTTCAAACTGGACATAATTTTTTGAATCTTGAGCAAATTCAGGAGTATTTAAAGCGACTCTATCTGCAATTTTATCGATAGCAAAACCAAATTGTTTGAACATATCAACATCTTTAAACTGAGACAAAGTATTGGCAGCAAAACGTATAGCCATTAAATCATCTTCAGTTAAAGGAATATCATCTAAAGAAAAAGTTTCAGAATCATAATAATAACCCCTATTCTTTTTGCTATACATAATAGGTGCATCATGTTCCATTCTTAAATAGAACAAATCTTTTTCAATAGTTGAATCGCAAATACTCTCCCCTTCTGAAGAACCAAAAAGCGCGTCTTCGCAAGCTGTTCTTAATTCCTCTTTAGAAGGAAAAGGCTTGTATTTATTTCTAAGACACTTATCAATGACGCGATACCTAATTAAAGCATTTTTAATTTGACCCATAATGAATTAGCAAGTAATCGACTCTATTTTTTTAGAATATCCAAACAATTCAAAAAATTTAATTGCTTTAACTACCTCTTCTGGTACATCTTGTTCCCAAGTGGAAGACCCAGCATTTATTTTAGCTAACACATCATCTGATAGAATATGTAATAAACGTGTATCAAAATCGTGAATTGCTTCAATTTTATTTACATCTTTTAAATACTGAAGTAGCCCTCTGTATTGGGAAGGTATATCAAGTATTTCCAAATCGTATAAATCTCCTGTTTCAACATCATTTGCTGGATATACAAAAAGTTTGACGTTATGGCCAAAACCTCTTCCGAACGCTTCCAATAGACCTCCTTTTAAATTATCGTAATATCTTTCATCAAAAATAGAATGGATATTGTACACACCAAGAATAACACCCATCAATTGTTCTCTAGCAATAGTTGAAAGATAATCAATCATCTTATAATGTTTCAAATAATTTGAAATCATTACAGTATACCCTAAAGACCCAAGTAAATCAGCACGATCAATGAAATCTTTATCAGAAATTTTACCATCTGCAGTTAAATCTTTTAAAGTCAACTCAAAAACAATTGCTAGATTATCTTCATTTACTCCTTCCTCATTTAAAAATTGTTGACTCCCTTTTTCGATCATATCAATATGAACTTTAGTGACCGGTCTAAAACGACCTCTCATCAACAGAATATTTTTTTTATACAAAGCACTAGCTGGCTGAAGTACTTTTCCGCATAAATCAAACATCGTTGCATCAGTCAATCCACGTTTCACAAGATTCAATGACAAAATACGATTATCCCAACCCTCAAATGCAGGACCTGAAACACGTAACATATCAATTTCAATACGTTCACGAGTAACTCTATTTGTAAGACCAGATAAAAAATCTTCTATATTTTCAGAACAGAAAAAAACAGAATGAATTAAATTCACTCCTAATATACCTAATGCAATTTGTTGACTTCTATTATTGTTATCATGCATATTCACGTGAAGAACAACATCGCTAGCAGCTTCTCCAAGATTACGTTGAAAACGAATTCCAATCCAACCCTGCCCTTGGTTAGTACGATGATAATTTAATGATTCAACCGTGTTACAAAAAGCGAAAAAACGAGTTGACTTTGATTTTTCTGGTAAACGATATTTCATAGTTTCAAACTCAGTTTCAAGCATAGTCATCAATCGTTCCTCACAAACATACCTTGAAGCTGGACCATACATTGAATCTGAAACCTTCATATCATAAGCAGATTGAGTATAAGCTATGGTACCAGAACTACCTCCAGCCTTGAAGAAATTGGCAGCAACTTCTTGTCCTGCACCTATTTCTGCAAAACAACCATAAATATCAGGCGTTAAGTTAATTTTCAGTGCCTTGTCTTCGGTTGTCAATCTCGCTAAATTTATCATACGCGTATATGTTTGTAAACAAATGTATGAAAAATTCATTAGTATCTAAACAATTTTTATGTTCGTTCGACTTGTATCAATTCTAAATTAGAAATATAAAAAAGATACCCTTTCACTGGTTTTGACTCCATTTGAAAAAGCAAATCCATATATTCAGAAACTTGCTGATAATGATGTTTACTTGGTAATCCAGTTTTGAAATCAATTACAATGATTTCATCCTTTTTATAAAATATTTTATCAGGAATCTTTATTTCAAAATTACTTGCAATAATTTTTCTTTCACTACTTACCGAAATCGAACCACTAGAAATATTTATATAGTTTTTATTTGCAAAAACTGCTTTTAAATCTTTTTTCAATCTATTCTCAAACTCTTTCTCTATTAAATCTTCTTTTGAAAATTTATCAATTATTCCATCTATATCTTGAACGGAATTTATAGCTGACAACAAAAAATGTAACTGATTTCCATATCTCTGAGGCTCTGATAATTCAAATTCTTCATTGGTCATTTCCTTGATCAAAGAAATTTTCGGAAACCATAATCTATCATTCAGTTTCAATGGAACAAATTGATTATTAAATGATTTCAAATCCATTTTACTTAAAATTTGTTTTTCGCCAAAAATAAATCGATTATTGTCAATTTTAAAAGCAAGTTCAGAAGCAATAATTCTCAGAGATTCATCAAAAAAACCACCAAAATTCTTTTCTTCAACATAAAAATTTCCAATATATAGCCTCTCAACTGGTCGAGTTGTCATTACGTAACATAAATTCAATTTATCTAAAAAAATATTTGAAAGTTCGGAATTTGACTCCTTCCTGATATTTTTTATCTTGCTATTTTTTGATATTGGAACATAGAAGAAATGATTATTTTGCTCTACTAGTAATTTAGTTCTTTTTGATTCTAATGAAAAATTCATATTTGGTAAAATCACAATCGGGAATTCTAGACCTTTAGATTTATGACCAGTCATAATCTTAATTGCATCTTTATTATCTGGAATCTGAATTGAGCTAGATTTTGATTTGTTATCATATTCTTTAAGGAAACCAGAAATATCAGAACCTATATTTAAATCAAAATGGTAAAGTAAATCAACAAAATGATGTATGTAGGGATTATTAATTTCATCAATTCCAATTAATCGATAAAAAGATTGAATTAAAGAATATAAATTTTCAAAACGAGGGAAAAAATCAGTTGATGATTGAAAATAATAAGCGATGAATCGTGATCGATTAAATAATTCTCTAGAACCTTTCTCACCTTCTACTTTAATAAATAAGCTTTCAAATGAACAATCAGTATTTTCAGAAAAACATTCAAAATACAACTCAATAAATCTTTTTGCTTCTAATTCTGATTCCTGAGCAATATACCATTGAAGATAAGCAACTGTCAATTTAACATATTCATCCGTTTGTACAGTCAAACTATCGTCTGATACTACCTGGTACTTGCTAGACAAAGCTATTGCCCAATTATTACATTCAACTTTTGTATTACCTAAAATACAGATATCTCCAGGGAAATAGCCATCTTCAATAATAGAATCAACCCAATTTATTAAATTAGATACCACATGTATTTCATCTTTAGATTCATATTTTTCTGAATAAATTTCAATATATCCTCCATCTCTGCCTTTTGGGTGTTGAAATACATCTTTGTAAAATTCTTTCTGCTCTTCTGTAAGATTATTCGAAATTTGCTTATAAAACACATTATTGAAATGAACAATATTCTTTCGTGATCGAAAATTATTTTCAAGATTTTTTTTTAACCCTTCTTTTTCAAAATAATTTGATTTTGATAAGATTTCTGGATTATTCTCAGGATTATAAATTTTGGGTAAAGCAACAAATTGTTCGGCTACCCCATTTTTAAATCTGTAAATAGATTGTTTAGCATCACCAACAATCAAATTATCGAAACGATTTGATAATGATTCATATACAAGTGGAACCAAATTCATCCATTGTAACCTTGAAGTATCTTGAAATTCATCTAATAAAAAATGTTTATACTTAGTACCTAAACGTTCATAAATAAAAGGAGCATATTCATCTTGAATTAATTGAGAAATTAGGGTGTTAAATTCTGAAATACGAATAATGTGCTCTTTTTCCTTTACTCTCACCAATTCAGAAGAAATAAACTTTAATAAAGCTAGATTATGAAAATGTTTTAATGCAGTTTTAAAAACTAAATATACCTCCGTGGAAGCAATAAATCTATTGTTAAATATGATTGCCCTTTCAACTAATTGAACAGGAAAAATATCTCCTTTAGGATTTTCTTTATGAAGATTTTCAATCATAGATGTCGTGAAAAAACTTCCATCTTCTTGGGCATAATCAAAAATCAAATCCGAGTTTAGTTTATCTATGGCTAATTTTGATCTTGACTTTCCAGGTAATCGTTCAAAATCTAATACTGAAAATTGATTAAATAATTCTTTTGCTTCTGACTTAATAGAGTTTTCTAATTCTTGAGCTTTAAGTTTAAGTGCTTGATAATCCTCATTTGAGAAATCCAATTTCATTAAATCATCTATTTGAGAAAAGTACTTTTCGTTTGTCAAAATCAAGGAAAATAACTTTAGATCTTTTTGAAAATTCCAAGATTGCTCTTCATTTAACTTTTCCCTCGAATAATTCAAGACTAAGTTTGTTAATTGAATTTGAGCTTTATAATCTAAACTATCTAATAAATTTTCAACTACATTATCTAATATTTCCTCTTCGTTTAATACAATTTTAAAATCTCCAGATATATTTAATTCTTTCGAAAAAGAACGAATTAACCTTAAATTAAATTTATCGATTGTAACAACATTAAAATCTTCAAAATGATGTAATATTGCCTTCAGTGTTTTTTCAGATCTTTTGACAACAGTTGGTATATCTATTTTTAACTGAGAGCCTAATTCACGACAGATACCTTCTGTTTTTTCAAATAAATCACCTTTTAAATCAGATAAAATTGAAATATTATGAAGATACGATATAATTCGATCTTTCATTTCAAATGCTGCTTTATTAGTAAATGTCATTGCCATTACCTCACTAAAAGCATTTTCATCTTTTGCACTATCAAGAATTAACCTTAAATAGGTTAACACTAAATTATACGTTTTTCCACTTCCTGCAGAGGCATTTAAAACAATTAGACTCATATTAAAATTTGTTTATTTTATTACATAAAAAAAGCGGAGATATAACATCTCCGCTCTAAAATAATTATAAAACTATCACTTAACTAAGTTCACATGACCTGTTGTATGATGTTCGTTGTCGTTTGCTTTTTCTTTAAATCCAAGCTTCCAAACATATGTATCATTTCCTAATAATTTATCCCCATATGTACCATCCCAACCAACATGTGGATTTTTTGATTCAAATACAATCTGACCCCATCTGTCAAAAATGGTAAATAAATAGTTTTGTGGATCAAATCCAGACGTAAATATTGGTTGAAATGTATTATTGAATTCATCACCATTAGGGGTGAAAGTATTAGGTATAAAATAAACTACCTCTTCAGGAAAATCAATCCAAGTGATTGCTGTATCACTACATGAAGCATTTGTTGTTGAATTACTCACAATTAAGTAAACTTTAAATTTCCCTGTTAAGGTAGGGTCATATTTATGTTTTACTATTGGTTCATTTGAAAATGAGGAATTATCACCAAAATCCCATTTATAAAACGTACCATTTTGTGAAAGCTTACTATTAAATTGAACTACATTTTCATAAATATTAACAATATTTCTATCTGTAGAAATAACCGCTTTTGGTGAATTTTTAACATGAATTTTATCCACCTTAACTATTTCGCCAGAACATCCATACTCATTTATTACTGAATATGTGATTGTGTAATCCCCTTGTTTTTGATAAGTAAAGGCTGCTGTACCTATATCTTTACTAGAATTTGTCCCAGTACCAAAGTCCCATGTTACATCAGTAAATTTCTCCCCTGATATATCTGTAAAATTAATTTTCAAAGGATAACATCCAATTGTATCAGAAACTGCAAAATTTGGGACTGGATTTTTATGTACTGAAACGAGAGAGGTTAAACCCGTCAAATTACTTTCACAATTATTAGCATCAACAACTTTAGTAATTGATAAAGAATAATTCATCTCAATTTTAGCAGAAAATTTAATTTCTAAATTGGTAATATCTTGATTTATAGATGCAACACCATTTAACGTGTAATCTATTTTTAATGGCGATTTACCTTGAACTGGCTGTACAAAAGCAGATACATCGTTATCATCAATACATAAACTAGTTTTTAAAGGTTGAATCAAATTTACAGTTGGCAATTCATTAATTAATAATTTGACAGATTTTGATTCTTCAGTACATTGACCCGTCTGTTTATCAGTCAAAACAACTTTTACTAAAGCATTATTCATATATGATTTAGTTAATTGAGAAGAAAGAATGTTGGTTGTACCGGTATTTGCGAAATCAGCAAATGAAACATTATTCCAAGTTATACCTGCATCTGTACTAATTTTCCATTGGAAATTTGCAGTTAAATCATTATTTACTCCATTCACGGTAATTGGAGCTCCCTCACAAACAGGAGTAACAATTGGATCTGCTGGTTTAATAGGTTTTGTACACGGAGTAGGTATTCCATTAAAGCCATCAGAAGCGGGACAAAATAAATCTGTTTTAGAAGGATCTTGTTTTGGTGTTACAATTATATATGCTTTTTTATTCGAATTTATACCACCAACTGTAAATTCAGTTGTTGCACCTGTAACTAAAGGACTTGTAACATTTTTATATTGAGCTAAAGTAGGTTGAGCAGCACTTATGTTGGTGATTGCTGTATCAATATTCCAATAATCAGGTAAAACTGATGATGTAGCCCAAGTAAACTTAACATTGTTAAAGTCATTAACTGAAGCAAAATTTATTGGTTTAATTGTTGGTTTAACCATAATTTTAAACGTTATTGGCTGACCAACACATTGATTTAAAGTTGGTATAACAGTTACAATTGAAACAACATCATTTGAAGGGCTAGAAGTAGTAAAAGGTTCAAATTCTGATACATTTTTACTACCGTCCGCACTATTTATACCTTCAAGCTTGACCCCTGTCGTTTGGACATCACTTTTCCAAGTAAATGTAGGCGAGCCAGCTTGACTAACTTTAAAATCAAAATCCTTAGGTTTTAACGGATCGTTAACAAGTGTACCAGGACAAAATGATTTATCAGCAACAGAAACCATTGTTGGTAAAGGTTTTACAGTTAATAATACCTCTTTAGAAACAGTATTACACGTACCACCCACTGTAGCAGTTTTTAATATCACTCTGAACTTGAAGCCATCTAATCCTTTCACATCGCTAATAGATAAAGTTGAGCTTGAATTAGTAGTGCCGCTAACAGAATATACTCCAGCTTGATTTAAAGTTGTCCAAGTTCCTCCAGGAGTTAAAAACTCCCAAGTAGCAGGTGTTGTAACATCAGCAGTATTGTATTCTAAATCAAACAAAGTAGAAACAGGATTCGCTGCAGTACCTTCACATAGAGTAACATCTACTAAATCTTTAGTGATTATAGGAGCATCACATGGTATAGCTGTTAAATCAAACTCAGATGATCCATAACAACTTGGAGTAGCAAGTGGAGTGTTATCCTTTGGTGTTACTTTAATGAAGACTTTGTCTCCTGGTTGTAAGTTGTTTTTAAGGTATTCCCACTTCGAGGTTGATGTATTGTAAGTTAAAGTTCCTGTTGCTGTTCCATATGCACCAACGGTAGAACAACTATTACAAATAAACTCTTCAACTAAATAATTATCTTCATTAGCACCAGTTTGTGTATTAAGACCTGTTAAATCTGACCATTGGAAAGTTACTGATGAAACATCAGTTCCTTTAGAGCTTATCGAAGGCTTTTGTGTTGCTTGTACTTTAAAAGAAGCTATCGTAAAATCACTCGATTTACAACCTGTAACTGTATTTTCTAATCTTACTTTTAGTCCACTATATGTATTTACAGGTAATTTAATTGGCAATCCAGTGATCACTATTGGTGATGAACTCACAGGGATATTAATTGGGGAAACTGACGGTAAGTTAGGATCAAAAACTATCTGGTTTGGATTACCTATTAAATTTGTATAAGCCAGAGCAGGATCATTTCCTTCACATATATCAGATACAGTAGGTACAAATGATGGTATCGGATTTACGGTCAATATAGCAGCAATAGAAGTTTTATTACAACCTGTTCCAGATGACGTTTCTGTCACTAAACATTGATATTTAGTGCCAGTTAATCCAGTTACATTACTTATAGATAAAGATGGTGTAGTAGCCCCAGAATATACTCCGCCATCTGTAATATTTGTTGCAGGGTTGGCACCATTATTAATTTGCCATTGGTAACTTAATGTAGCAGTGGAACTTGCGGCGACCACAAAACTTGTACTTTCACCTGCACATTTTGAAACATTTGCAGGTTCTTGTGTTATGGAAGGAGTTGGACAATTATCAGCAATACAAGTTTGAATTGAAGAAGCCTTAAAACATCCTGTACCTTTTGGAGTTACAATAATCGTAACAGACTTACCAGCAGGCACATTAGAAACAGGATAAGTAGTCGTAGTATGACCTGTTACTGATTGATCTCCTCCATTATCTTTATTATACACAATATCATAAGTGGTAGCTCCTGTAACTGCACCCCATGTAAAAGTAACAGAAGTTGCTGTTGAAGTTCCACAGGTTACAGTTGGTGTCGTATTCGGGTTTATAGATACTGTTGTAGTATTGGTACAACCATTGTTATCAGTATAAGTTATAACTGAATTTCCATTACCTGCTGAAGCACCCGTTACTAAACCAGTGTTAGAAATTGTTGCATTAGAAGTAGTTGCAGATAACCAAGCATTAGTTGATGCTGCAGTTCCTGAACCAGTTAATTGTGAAGTTGTACCTGCGCAAAAACTTAAGTTGCCAGTAATTGTTGGTTTAGGATTAATGGTTATATCTTTTGTAGTTGAACAACCATTTAACGTTGATGTCAACTTTAAGTTAGTAGAAGCAGTTGTTGGTTTGTAAGCTGAAACGTTAAATTTATTTGTCGTGCCGCTAGCAACAACGCCAGCAAAACTAACATCACTAGAAGTTAAAACACCATTACTAGTGTATTCTACAGTTGTTAAATCACATAAAGCTGAAGGTCCTGTTATGGTTGGTTGAGTACAAGAACAAGTATATGTTCCTGTGTACGTTTTTACACAACCTATTTCATCTGTCACGCTAATTGTATAATTATCATTTTGTACTAATCCTGTTAAGTCAATCGTACCTCCTGAAGAGGTAACAGTCGCTGCAGATAAAGAACCTTTATTCGTTGTTACATTATATTTTTTTCCTGTAATAAACTCTGGAGCTCCACCCTCAAATTTTAGTGTAACTTTTGAAGAAGAGCATACTTCTGTAGGTGTAATTTTAATATCGTTAAGGTAAGTTACTTTATAACTTTCATTCTGATAATCCATATTATAACATGCAGGATCATACATTCCTACCGTACTAGTAGAGATCGGTACCCACCAAATAGTATTATTTACAGGTTTGAATGATGTTGTATTTAAATATTGAAGAACGGGACTGGTATTTCCAGTTGAGGTTTCAGATAATTGATTTAAATTAAGTTTAAAATCCGCAGTAAATTTTGTTGGTTCAGTAGAGGGGTTGTTAGAAGTTGGTGCTCCAATATATATAGCATAATCTACGCTTGGATTAGCATTGGTTGTAGTTATTGAAAATATATCATTATAACACAAACCATAAGAGTTTGTAGCATAAACTTTCGTAGCAGGTGGAGTAGAATTATTGATTTTAACGGCTTGGGTTCCGTTATCAGCAGGACAAACATTACCTACATTATAGTAACCTAAACCATTGATCTCAACTGTTGCACATAACATATATGGATCTGTATTCATAGTAAAACAAAGTATATAATCCCCTGGAGCTATATTATCCCACTCCGGGTTAAATCCACTTGAAACAGGTTGAGCATTAGTTCTTGTAGGATTTATTTTAGTACCGCAACCAACTGGTTTTAACTCATAAGTTATAATTTGATCAAGAGGAGAGCCACATGCTCCAGGTGCAAGTGTTGTTTTCATTTTAAAACCTAAAGCAGTAGAACCTTGAGGTACTTTAACAGGAACACATAACGTAGCTGATTCATCTGGAATTAACAATAAACCACCATACTGATCACCTGCACTTGCTAATGCTGTTGTTATATCTGTCCTCCCTTTTGCTAATGTAGTTGCAGTAATCGAAGTTACTTTACAGGTAGCTGTTTCACAAGTAGTACATGTGGGATTTGTTGAAGATAGGTAGGTAATATGTATCGCTTGACCAATATCGTAACAACCGTCTAAGTCTTCATCTATACGATCTTTACCATCAGCTAGACTCACATCTGTGTCAAATGTAACAGGAACAATCCAAAGTTCAGAAATACCTGAAAAAGCACTAGAGCTTCCCGATAAATTTAAATCAGTAGCTGTTTTTGATGTTCCTTTAAAGCAACCAGCTGCTACTCCATTTGAGGGGTCTGTAATATCTATAACTGCGGGTGGTTTACAAGTATATACTAAATACCCCATAAAGCTCCCACCATTACCCGCTGGTGGTAAAGTAAAGTTATTATGTTTGATTGTCCAAGTATCCCCTGGATTTACAGATAATTCATTTCCTGTTCCAGCTAAATTTGTAAGTGCAGCAGTACCAATAGATGCATTACATGAAGAAGAAGCGTCGGCGTTATAAACATATAATTCTACATATTGAATTTCAGCTGGTTTAGCTGGATCAACCTCATCACAATCAGTATCTGCCACATCAAATGTTAAAGTAACGCATATATTATATTTGGTTGAAGGTGTAACATTATATTCGTTAAATCCAGCAGGAGTAGTTGTTGTTGGGGTTAGAGATGTACCACCACATGTAGGTGAAATACTTATAACTCTATTTTCAGAACAATTCTGAGGAGTACCAACATAAAACCTAAAACCTATTTTAGTTTCAGTAGCTTTAGTTGTGTACTCATAACATAATTGATGCGTTTGTCCAGCATCTGTTCTTAAATTCAGAGCACTTAAATCGATTGTAGCCGCAGGTGTTCCGGTTGATGCATCCGCTTCAGCAGCAGCTTTTGTAGTATAATATTGTGGAGAACACAAGTTTGCACCCGTTGCGCCACACCCACATTTTTGAGCAAAAGAATAAGAAGTTAATAAAGTGAAAATTAAAAATATCAAATGATTGAATTTCGCTTCAAATTTCAAATTTATATTCATAAAATTTATATTTGTTCTTGGTTATTTAATGACTATTAAAACAAAAAATAGTTGCTTATAAAGACTTATAAAGTTATAAAAATATCTCTTAATTCAGTAATCTGAAAAAATAAACCCTTTTTTAACAAAAAGCTTTGTGGACTCATTCTGAACATACAAACCACCTGTCCCCAAACCTTGTGGCAAATTATTTTTAAAGGTTGAAGTAAATTGAGCAATTAAATTCAATCCAATATTAGATTCTAACGCAGAGGTCATCCACCATGGAATATCATAACTTTCAGCAATATTAATCCATTCAGTACTTCCTTTTAAACCACCATGAAGGCTTGGTTTTAGAATGATATATTGAGGTTTGATCAGAGATAATAATTGTTTTTTATTTTCCATTCCATAAACACCGATCAACTCTTCATCCAATGCAATAGGCAAAGGAGTTTTTGAACATAAGTCAGCCATTTCTTCAATTTGACCTTGCTTTATAGGTTGCTCAATAGAATGTAATTGAAATTTTGATAGTTGATCTAATTTAGCCAGTGCATCTTTCACAGAAAAAGCACCATTAGCATCCACTCTCAACTCTATTTCTGATGGGGAAAAACGATTTCTAATGCTTTTTAGAATATCCAATTCCTGATCAAAATCAATAGCGCCAACTTTCATTTTCAAACATGTAAACCCTTGAAGTAACTTTTCTTCAATCTGTTGAAGCATGTTTTCTTTCGATCCCATCCAAATCAAACCATTAATGGGAATTCCACGTTCTCTTCGAGTGAAATAAGTATCAAAAAAGACTCCTTTTTTTTCAGAATTTAAATCTAATAATGCTGTTTCTAATCCAAATAGAATAGAAGGATAACTTTCTAGTTTATTCTGATTTTCAATATAATATTCTATGTTTTGACAAACTTCTTGAATTTTACTTTCATATTCAGTAAAATCATTAAAATCAGGAGATAAACCAGGAATAATGCTACACTCTCCTATTCCATTTCTATCCTTACTATCAGATGTAGTTAAATAAATAAACCAAGCATGTTTTTCTGTTAGTACACCCCTGCTTGTACCACTAGGCTGTTTGAAAATATATGTCTTTTTTTCAAACGTTGCATGATAGTTTTTCATTTCTAAAACAAGATTGAAATAATGGAAAATAATAGACTTAATAAGAAAGTAGATAGTGCTACCTTTTTTAATTCAGGGTCAAAATCTTTAGGATCTAATACCTGAACTACTTTCTTTAAGTGAATTAATAAAAAAACAAAAGGTAAAATATATATCAAACTAGTTAACTCAAATTTAAAATAGCCCCAATAAGAAATTAACGCTATCATGATCAAACAAAAATGATAGAATTTTGCGCGATTAAATCCTAGCTTAACTACCAACGTGATTTTATTGGATAATTTGTCGTTAACTTGATCTCGCATGTTATTTAAATTTAGAACAGCAGTACTCAACAGACCAATTGCGATTGCAGGAAATAAAGAAACAAAATCAAAAATTTTGGAATACAATGTGTAACTTCCCATAACACTTACCAAACCAAAGAAAACAAAGACAAAAGCATCTCCTAAACCATAATATCCATATGCTTTTTTACCAACAGTGTAAGTTATTGCTGCTAAAACAGATAAAAGGGCTAAAATCATATAGATATATATGGTGTTTTGGCTCATACCTTTTGAACTGATATAAATCAAATACCCTGCAGAAATCAATGATAAAAGACTAAAAATAAAAACTGCTATTTTCATTTGTGATACTGAAATTTCACCTTTTTGAACAGTTCGTGCAGGGCCTACTCGATTTTCATTGTCTGTGCCCTTCAAAGAATCTCCTAAATCATTAGCCAAGTTTGAAACGATTTGAAATAAAATGGTTGTTAGGAGGGCAAATATAAAAATGGAAACATCCCAAAAACCTTTTGATTTTGCAATAAAAGAACCCATTATTATACCTGAAATAGAAAGTGGTAATGTTCTTAATCGGAATGCCTCTAGCCAACTTTTAATCTTCATGCAGGTCTATAATTTGATGTATTAAACGAACGAATTTAACCAATAAATCGAAAAGACTTTTGTATTTTAGTCGTTTTGATGGAAAGTTTCTCTATGAAAAATAAACTTACAACTTTACTTAACATACAATATCCTATTATTCAAGCTGGAATGATTTGGTGTTCTGGATGGGAATTAGCTTCTTCCGTTTCAAATGCGGGAGGATTAGGAATACTTGGTGCAGGTTCGATGTATCCTGAAGTGTTAGATGCGCAAATTCAAAAATGCAAAGAAAATACTTCCAATCCTTTTGGTGTAAATCTACCACTACTTTACCCTGACATCGACAAACATATTGAAACAATAATTAAACACAAAGTTCCTGTTGTTATAACCTCTGCTGGTAATCCTAAAATATGGACCTCCAAACTTAAATCTGAAGGAATCATTGTATTACACGTAGTTTCCAGTTTGAGATTTGCATTGAAAGCTCAAGAGGCAGGGGTTGATGGTGTAATTGCTGAAGGATTTGAAGCTGGAGGTCATAATGGTAAAGATGAAACGACTACTTTGTGCTTGATTCCTAAAGTTGCTAAAGAAATTCAAGTTCCACTTGTTGCTGCAGGAGGAATTGCAACAGGAAGAGCGATGTTAGCCGTAATGAACTTAGGTGCTGATGGTGTTCAAATTGGAAGTCGTTTTATTGCTTCTACAGAATCTAGTGCTCACGAATCTTTTAAAAATTCAGTTCTCAATACTGATGAAGGAGGTACAATGTTAACATTGAAAGAACTTACTCCAGTAAGATTAATCAAAAATGCATTTTATCAAAAATTAGAAAAAGCCTACGAAGATGAGGCAACTCCAGAGCAATTAACAAATCTGTTAGGAAGAGGTCGAGCAAAAAAAGGAATGTTTGAAGGAGATTTGGTTGATGGTGAATTAGAAGTTGGACAAGTAGCAAGTTTAATAGATGAAATAAAACCAGCTTCTGAAATAATAACCGAAATCATTACTGAATTTAAATCAGCTATTAACGAACAAAATACAGAAAAATTTAATTTTTAATGGTACAATTTGAACGATTTACGTTAACAAACGGATTACGTGTTATTTTTCATAAAGACACTACTACCCCATTGGCTGTTGTCAATACTTTATATGATGTAGGTGCAAGAGATGAACATCCAGATAAAACAGGATTTGCACATTTATTTGAGCATTTAATGTTTGGTGGCTCAATCAACATACCTGATTTCGATACCCCTTTACAATTAGCAGGAGGAGAAAGCAATGCATTTACCTCAAATGATATCACTAATTATTATGATATTGTACCTGGTGTAAATTTAGAAACTGCTCTATGGCTAGAATCTGACAGAATGTTGTCCTTGGCTTTTACTCCAAAAAGTTTAGAAACACAACGAAATGTAGTAATGGAGGAATTCAAACAACGATATTTGAATCAACCTTATGGAGATGTATGGTTAGAATTAAGGCCATTAGCTTATGTATCACATCCCTATCAGTGGGCTACTATCGGAAAAGAATTAAAGCATATTGAAGATGCAACGATGGAGGATGTAAAAGACTTTTTTTCAAAATTTTACAACCCATCTAATGCCATACTTTGTATTGCTGGAAACTTTGAATTAGAATATATTAAGCAAGTAGTAGAAAAATGGTTTGGAGATATTCCTGAAGGAATTAAACCTGCTCGTATTCTTCCTAAAGAACCAAAACAAGAAATACTACGCGAAAAAATAATTGAAAGAAAAGTACCGTCGGATGCAATCTATTTTGCATTTAAAATGCCAGAACGAAAATCGTTTGAATACTATGCTGCTGATATATTATCTGATGCAATAGGAAGAGATAAATCCTCCAGATTATACGTCAGACTTCAAAAAGAATTGAAATTAGTAACCGATATTTTTGCCTATATAACTGGTTCAATAGATGAGGGTTTATTAATAATTGAAGCAAAATTATCAGACAGTAAAACCTTTTTAGAAGTAGAAGAAGCTGTTTGGAATGTTTTGAATGAAATAAAATCTGAAATTATTTCAAACAAAGAATTAAAACGTTTAAAAAATAAGATTAATACAGCTAAAGCATTTCAGGAACAAGGAATGCTAAATAGAGCAATGAATTTATCCTTTTTTGAATTACTTGGGGATGCAAATGGTGTAAATGAAGAACAAAAAATCATTGACCAAATTAATGAAAATCAGATCCACACAATGGCAAATCAGATTTTAAACCCACAAAATTGTTCTATATTAAAAGTTAAAGCTATTTAAAATGATAAACAGAATTCAAGCTCCAACGTTAAAAGAAATTGAAAAAATCAATTTTGTTTATCCTACTATTAAAAAACTAGGAAGCGATGCAGAATTAGTATGGATGAAAGAGGTTGCTGATGAAACGGTTCGTATTGAATTACATTTTAATGCAGGAACGATACATTCAGAAAACAAGGTTGCTTCAATAACAAACGGATTATTATTATCAGGTACATCGAAAAAAAACAGCATACAAATTCAAGAAGAAATTAATGAATTAGGCGTTTTTACTGACTTTGAAACAAATCAAGAGTCGTCGGTTGTTGCTATATATTGTTTAAGGGAAAACGCTACGGATGCAGTACGATTATTATGTGAAGCGATTCGTGATTGCCAATTTCCCGAAGATGAAATTCAAGATTTAATACGTGAACGCAAGCAACAATATTTAATTTCTTCAGAAAAAGTAAGTTTTTTGGCTAGAAGAGAATTTCAACAAAAAATGTACTCAAATTCTGAAAGATATTCTAGGCAATTAACAATAAATGAATTTGATGAAATAACAAGAGAACAAATTGTCTCTTTTTATAGTGAGTATTATTTAAAAGGATTACGAAAAATTGTAGTTGTTGGGAACTTAAATGAAGAACAAATAAACATTTTAATAGATGAGACATCTTCTTGGTGTAATACAAAAAATACAGACTTCGAGGGTAATTTTAAAAATAAAACGGGTCATTTTCACATTGAAAAGGAAGGAGCAGTTCAAACAGCTATTCGCATAGGTATGCCACTTTTCAATAAATCTAACAAAGAATTTATTGATTTTCAGATCTTACAAACAATTTTAGGAGATTATTTCGGAAGTAGATTAATGTCTAACATTCGAGAAGACAAAGGATATACTTATGGAATCGGCTCTGCTATTTTAGAATCATATTTGGCCGGTTCTTTTATAATCGCAACAGAAGTAGGAAGCGAATTTGTAAATGACACACTAAACGAAATAAAAAAAGAAATTGAACGTTTATCAAATGAAATTATTCCTGAAGATGAATTAAATTTAGTTAGAAACTACCTGTTAGGACAACTACTTAAAAGTGCTGACGGCCCTAATTCACTCATGGATTTATATTTAGGAGTTGATATGCATGGCTTAAATTTAGATTATTACAACGACGTCATTTATAGAATAAATACTATCTCTAGTGAAGAATTAAAAAAATTAGCTAAAAAGTATCTTAAATGGAACAATCTTAGTATAATTACTGCAGGTAAAAAATAATAAATGAATCGCTTTTTTGTTATATTCTTATTTATTTCAATATTATTTAAAGTTAATTCTCAAGAGACAAAAAAAAGGTGTGGAATAGACTTCCCCAAAAGTGTTTGTGTCAGCGAAGAGTTAAATGGAGAAATTACATTAAATTGGCGTAAACCAAAAGATAGTCTTGGACTCTTTCTCAAATACGAATTATTTTCAATTGAATCTCCATTTGTACCTATAATCTCAATAAATAATATTTCAAACACTACTACAACGATTCCAGGTATTTTCAAAAAAAATAGTTTTTTTCTAACTACTAGTATTTTATGCAACACAAATGAAACAAAATTCATAACTGATACTAGCAAAATATTAGATATTACCGGTATAAAATTTGAAGAAGGAATAGAACAAATTAAATGGAATGATGATCTTAAGCTAAATAAAAATAAAAGTTATATAGAACGAAGGACAATCAATAATGTTTGGAATTTGATTGACAGTTTTTTATACGAAAAAAAATATTATTACGATACCGTTGATATTTGTAATAAAAATCTGGTTTTTTATAGACTTGGGGTAAAAAAGAATGATTGTATCAATTATTCAAATATCATTTCAGACTCATTACAAGATAAATACCAACCAAAAATTCCTACTATTACCTCGGTTGGTTTTGATACTAGTAATCAAAATTTAAAAATCACTTGGAATAAATCTAGTGAAAACGACATCCAAGGCTATATTATTTATCAAGAAATAAATGGTCTAAGTAGTACACTAGACACAGTATTAAGAAAGGATAATTTAATAAATAGTTTCTATACTATTTTTAATCCTACTATTAAAACTATTTCAAATTTCAGAATAGCTGCATTTGACTATTGTTACTCAACGCCTCCTAAATTTCAAACTAGTGCGCAATCAACAAATTTCTATTCAACAATTTTAGAATATAATTACAATATATGTTCAAGAGAAACAGAACTTAAATGGAATAGACTTAATTTACAAGATGAAATTTCACTTTATAAAATATTCTTAAAAAAGAATAACAAATGGTTTTTAATTGATTCTACTAATAATAGTTATTTCAAATTAGTTTTAGAGAAATTCACAAATAATACAATTTCAATTGAAACAACTTTAAAATCAGGTTATACATTTTTCAGTAATTTATGTCCTGTATATTCTAAATCTCCTAGTGAACCAAAAATAAGTTACACTAATTATGCATCAGTAAAAAATGACTTTATTGAAATAAAACACACTTTAAATCCTACCTCTGGCTTGAAACAACTAGCATTATTTAAAATGAATAAACAAAATGAATTTATGGAGATAAGTAAATTAGAAGCAAATAATAAAGAAATAACATTTAAAGACTATGATGTAGAACCTTCAAAGTATACATATCAATATTATATTCAACATATTGATAGTTGTAATAATTATGTTCAAAAAAATACAATCCAAAATACAATACTTCTAAAAGAAAATGAATTAATTGATGATTCTTTAAATACATCTTCAATCTTCAATAATTATATAGGTTTCGTAGGTGGTGTTAACAATTACACCGTTGAAAAATCTATCGATAATATTAACTTCATTTTTCACACCAGCATTGTAACAGATTCATCTACAATATTTAATCACAAAATTCAAAATAAAGAAACATTTGATGGGAAGATATGTTTCAGAGTGAAAGGTGTAGAAAACATGAATAAATTCGGGACAAAATCTGAAAGTTATTCCAATTCAGTATGCTATTATTTTAAACCCAAAATATTTATCCCTAACTCTTTTACTCCAAATGGTAAAAATCCTATTTTTTTACCAATAATAAACTTTAGCCAAATCGATACTTATGATTTTACGATTTTTAATAGATGGGGTCAACCCGTTTTTAGAACTTCAGATACAAATGAGGGTTGGAATGGTATAAATGGAACAGAAGAATGTCCAAATGGCTTATATGTGTACCAATTAAAAATTAATGATAGCTCAGATAAAGAAATTATCAAACGTGGGCTCATAAATTTAATTAGATAAAATGAAAAACAAGATTGAAGTATGTTTATCTCCCAGAGATTTTAATTTATATAATGAAGGGTTTGAAATTATAGTAGTTATAGATGTTTTGAGAGCAACATCAGCGATATGTGCTGGGTTAGCAAATGGGGTGAAATCAATTATACCAGTTGACAGTATCGAAAAAGCTTTAGAATACAAAAAGAAAGGTTATTTAGTAGGTGCTGAAAGAAAAGGACAGGTTGTAGAAGGATTTGATTTTGGAAATTCACCTTACAGTTTTATGGATCCAAAATTTAAAGATAAAGAAATCGTTTTAACAACTACAAACGGTACAAAATCAATCGAAATAAGTAAATATTCTGGACAAGTAATAATTGGATCACTGGTCAATTTGGAAGCTCTTACAAATTGGCTTATGAAACAAAATAAAAATGTACTTTGCTTATGTTCAGGTTGGCAAGATAAATTTAATCTTGAAGATTCCATATGTGCTGGAGCAATAGCTGACGTATTAATTTCTAGTGGAGAATTTTATTCAGAAGAAGACTCAACAATCTGTGTTAAACAATTATACAAAGAAGCGAAAAGAAGTCCATTTGCATTTTTAAAAGCAAGTTCACATAGAAGAAGATTGAAAAAATTGAATCTTAATAAAGATATTAAATATTGCTTAACACCTAATCAACTGAATATTATTCCTTACTTAAAAAATAATGCATTAATTTCACTAGATGAAAAGAAAGATATATTCTAAAAAAATATTCGCTTGTATTATTTGTCTTGGTTTTTTTTCATTTAGGAATCAAAAAAAATGGGGTTTTGAAGGTCATAAAATAATAAATAGAATGGCCATTTTCACTCTACCTAATGAAATTGCATACTTTTTTAAGAAAAATATCGAGTATATCACTGAACATTCAACAACTCCAGATAGTAGACGGTATACTAATAAAAAAGAAGGAGCAGGACATTATATCGACATGGAGTTTTACTCGGATGTTGATAGCTTGCATTTTCTATCTTGGAATAAAATATCATCCATAATACCTGAGGATTCGCTATACAAGCATGGGATTTTACCATGGAGAATCATGCAATATAAATATTTACTTCAAAATGCCTTTGAGAAAAAATCCTATAAAGATATTGTGAAGTATGCATCAGAACTTGGACATTATGTTGCCGACTCCCATGTTCCTTTACATACAACAAAAAATTATAATGGTCAATTAACAAATCAACATGGAATACACGGCTTATGGGAAACGAAAATCGTAAGCTTAGTTATAAAAGAAGTAAATTATTTCACCAAAAAAGCACAGTATATAGATAACTTAAAGCCATTTATATGGAATATTATACGTAAATCAAATGAAGATGTAACTACTATTTTAAAAGTAGAAGAAAAACTAAACAACGAAGCACTATTTCCAAAATATACTTTTCCAACAAAAAATGAAAAGAAAACATATACTTACAATTATATTAAGGAATATAATCTTAGATTAGATGGAATGGTAGAAAATAGAATTAAACATGCTATTGAGAACTTAGGTTCTATTTGGTATACCGCCTGGGTTGATGCTGGGCAACCGGAATTAAAACAAGAACAAATAATAAAATCATTTTCAAATCGACACATTAACATACACGATTGTGAACATTAAACTTTTCATCAAATTAAGAATAAAATAACCAAATTATAAAACATTAAAAAAGAGGCTATTAAAATAGCCTCTTTTTTAATTAAATATTTATGGAGTTATTTTGTTTTAACTTCAAATTCAACTCTTCTGTTTGCCTCTCTTCCTTTTTCAGTTTCATTAGACTGCTTTGGCTTTAGAGTTCCATGACCTTTAGTTGTAATGCTTGATGCAGGGACACCTTTACCAACTAAATAATCTTTAACTGAATTAGCTCTGTCTAAAGATAATTTATTATTAAGGATATCTTCACCAATGTTGTCGCAATGACCATGTAAGTTAATAACTAAATTAGTATTAGATATTAAAATTTTAGCTAATCCATCTAATTGCTTTTTAGAAGCCAATTTAATAGAAGAACTTTTTGTTTGGAAATTGATATCAGTTGTGAATTTTTCAATGTCATACTTTAACTGACCTTCAACTTCTTTTTCTAAAGATTCTGCAGAAGCTACAAAAGCTGAAGGACAACCTTTAAATTCTAAATAACCTTTAACAGTAGGACAGAAATCCTGTGAATCTTCGATTCCATCTCCGTCAGTATCTGTAACTTTTTGACCGTGAGTATTAACAATTGAACCTTCAGGAGTATTAGGCTCCAAATCCAAATAATCAGCAACACCATCTTTATCAGTATCAGCTAGTTTATTTTCAACTTGTTTCACTCTATTTTTAAGCGCCTCTAATTCAGATGCTGTTTTGTCAAATTTAGGTGCCCAATCAGCATGAACTTTATCTTTCTTAGAACCAAAACAGTAATAATTTACACCAATAGTTGCTGTACCAAAATATTTCCCTAATCCAACATCACTTTTAGCTGATTGCATATCTAAAGTAAGACCCTGCATTTTTTGTAAATTAAGAACAAAATCTAAATTGATTGCTAATTTGTCGTTTAACTTATATTGAGGCATCAAACCAGCATTTACAAAAATAGCTAAATCTCTTGTATAAGATTTAAAAGCATCTTCTTTAGCTATTGTATTACCAGAAGCACCTGCTCCGAAATGACCTAATAAACCAAATTTATTTGAGAATTCACCGAAATTAAGAAAACTTCTTAAGTTCAAAAATCCATTCAATGAAAAAGCGTAAAAATTAGTATTTACTTCATTTGTTTTAGACTTACCAGAAAAATTATTGTAAGCCAAATTTGCTGAAATACCAAAGTCACGATTTAACATTACCCTGTAACCCAAATTTAAAGAAAGTGGATCCAAATATTTCCCGTCGTAACCTACACCAGATCCAGGAGAAAGGACATTAGCTACTCCAACACCAAAGTCGATTGATTTGTTGTTAAAAATAGAATCTTGTGCATGTGTTAATCCTGATATTAACAAAGCTACAGAAAGAATAATTTTTTTCATAAAACACATAAAATCTAAAATTTCACAACAAAACTACATATTTTTTTTAATTAAATAGATAAATATCAACAAAAAAAATATTTTAAGTATTTTTTAAGTATTAATTTGATTAACAAAAAATTACTATCTTAAAACTTTAGAATCAGAAAAATCTTATAATTTTGTAAATTATAATTACAAAAATGATTTTTCCTTACAATAAAACACCAGTTTGGATTATTATATCAATTGATTTTATCCTTCTTTCTTTATCGCTTTTATTTTCTTATTGTATACGCTTCGAATTTATCATTAGCCAAATCAAGGTCGAGATTTTAGAGAAATATTTTAACCAAACAATAAGCTATCTATTCTTAAAATCTGCCCTATTTATCTTTTTTAAAGTTTATCAAAGTATAATCAGACATACATCCATACACGATGTTAAAAAAATATTTTACGCTTTATTTTTAGTGATTTTTTCTGGATTAGCTTTAAATATTATCTTACACTTTATTAACAAACCCTATTTTTTGCCTTTTTCGATTATATCAATAGATTTTTTAATTAGTATTTTTTTGATTTTAGGCTTTAGATTTATGATTAAAATTTTTTACTTGGAAATTAATTTAAAATCAAACGACAAAAAAGATAAAGAAAATATACTTATTTATGGCGCTGGAGTTTCTGGTCTTATAACAAAACGAACAATTGATAAAGATGTAAATTCTACATTTAAAATTATCGGTTTTATTGATGATTCTGTTAAACTAAAAAACTCAAGATTACAAGGGGTTAAAATATATGATTCGAAAGATTTAAAAACCCTTTTAAAAAAACATGAAATCAAAGCTATTATCATCGCTATTCAAAATCCAGATTTTGATAATAAAAATCGTATTTTAGAGATTTGCGTTTCTAATAATATCAAAGTTTTAACTGTTCCTAGTTCTAAAAAATGGATAAACGGAGACTTCTCTACGTCACAAATAAAAAACATTAACATTGAGGATTTATTAGGAAGAAATCCTATTTTCTTAAACCCAGAAAAAATAAGTAATGAAGTCTCAGAAAAAATAATTTTAGTTACAGGAGCAGCAGGTTCGATAGGAAGTGGTATTGTAAAACAATTAGCTAATTACAACCCAACAAATACTATATTATTAGACCAGGCAGAATCTGCATTATATGAATTAGAACAAGAATTATCTCAAACTTTTCCGAACTTTAAATTTGAAATCGTTGTAGGCGATGTAAGTAATCTTATCAGAATGGAGAGATTATTCGAACATTTCAATCCTAATTTAGTATTTCATGCTGCAGCTTACAAACATGTTCCGTTGATGGAAGATAACCCTTCTGAAGCGATATATACCAATGTTTTAGGAACAAAAAATCTAGTTGATTTATCAATTAAATTTAAAGTTGAAAAATTTGTTCTTATTTCAACTGATAAAGCAGTAAACCCAACGAATGTAATGGGGGCGTCAAAAAGAATAGCTGAAATTTACGCTCAAGGTTCAACAAATGAAACAACAAAATTTATTACAACTAGATTTGGAAATGTATTAGGTTCGAACGGCTCTGTCATTCCATTATTTAAAAAACAAATTGAACAAGGGGGACCAATTACAATAACAGATAAAAGGGTTACACGTTTCTTTATGACTATACCAGAAGCATGTCAATTGGTTTTAGAAGCAGGAGCTATGGGTAATGGAGGAGAAATTTTCGTGTTTGATATGGGCAAACCAATAAAGATAGAAGAATTAGCAAAAAAAATGATAAAACTTTCTGGTTTAGAAGAAGGGAAAGATATTGAAATTAAAGTAACTGGATTAAGACCTGGAGAAAAACTATATGAAGAACTTTTATCAAAGGAGGAGAATACAATCCCAACACACCACCCTAAAATTTTAAAAGCGAAAGTTAGAGATAATGATATTGACTTAAAAATAGATATTCAAACTTTGATTAACCTTTTTGATTCACAAAACAATATTGAAATTGTAAAATTGATGAAAAAAATAGTACCTGAATATATAAGTAATAATTCAGAATACGTAATCTTAGATAAATGATTATCAAAAACTTTGTAATATCACCCCGCTTTAAAGATTGTGACATAATGGGGCATGTAAATAACTCCGTTTATCTTACTTATATTGAAGAAGCTAGAATATTTTTTTTCAATCAATTGATTTCTGAAGACTGGGACTGGAGAAAAAATGGAATAATTATCAAAAAACATGAAATTACCTATGATGAACCTTTATTTCTAGGTGATAACATCGAAATTGAAAGTAAACTTGGTAAAATAAATAATTCATCTTTTGAACTTCACCACAAGATAATGATGAATAATAAAATAAAAAGTACCGCTATATCTGTTTTAGTTTATTTTGATTATATCACTAAAAAACCAAAAAAACTTGACGAAAAAATATTACAAATATTAAAATCATGTTAAAAATTCTAAATATCATTTTTATTCTATCGTTTACAAATTCTCTTTTTGGACAAATTCAAAAAGTTAAATGTTATGAAATTGGTAATAAACAGAGAAAATATACTGAATGGGAATGTGGAAAGACTGCCGGTATAGTTAATTGCAACGAAAAAATAGATTTTGATGATAGAACTAAAACATTTCTTTCAATGTCAGGAGGAAAACCATACACTGGAATGTGTGAAACCTGTTTTGAAAATGGAGTTAGAGAAAGAAAAATAACTTTTGTCAATGGTAAAGAGCATGGAGTTGATACAACAAAATATTTTTCAGGCTGTCCTATGGTTGTAAGAAATCATATTAATGGTTTCGAAAATGGTACATGGACCTATTTTTATGATAGTACGACTATCATTGCTTGGGAAATGAATTTTCTTCTAGGTCAAAAACATGGAAAACATGTTTACTATGACAAATTTGGAGATACAACTTTATTTGAAAATTACAAAAACGACCAGTTTCATGGAGTGAAAAGAACATTTTATAAAGGAGGTAAAATTCATAAACATGTAACTTATAGTAATGGAATCATAAATGGCCCTTTCTATTCTTACAACAAAGAAGGAAAATTTCTAGAAAAATTAAATTACAAAATGAGTAAAAAAGATGGAACATTTACATATTACTATGATGATGGAACACTTCTAAAGACCGAGAATTGGGCAAATGATGTCAAAAATGGATCTTTTACTACTTACTACTATCAAGGTTTCGTACAATCTTTAGAAAATTACAAAAAAGGAATAAAAGAAGGTTGGTTTGAAGAATACTACCCAAATAAAAGAATGAAAATCAGATCTTTGTATAAGAAAGGTGTTTTAATTGAAGAACATGAGTTTAATGATAAAGGGAAAGAGATTCGTACATTCCCAGAAGTAATTAAAGAAAAGGAAAGCGAGGATGATGATGTTGAGGAAGAAATTAACAAAGAATCTAAAAAGAAAAAAAAGAAAACAAAAGAATGATTTACTTTCGTTTTAAATCACCTTTTTTCCATGCTTCAACAAATTGACTCCAAGCAACAGGGTTAAATAAATTATTAACTGGAGTCTGCCCCATTGTGTATAATTTAGTGTATTGTTGATTTCTCTGCCAAGAGTATGATGAAATAGCATCGCTCTCAATCATACTAGATAAATAAGCTAAATTTGAACCAGATAACATTTTTTGAGCTCTTCTTAATGCATCATCGTAAGGTTTCATCTCTATAAAAGCTCTTGCAAAATCCTCTTTTGAAGGCCAAGGATAGATAGTAATTACCGGAGGATTAATAGAATCAAGATTCAAAATATGAATAATTGAATACCGATCTTCTTGTAAGGTATCAGGGACTATATAGGATGAATTTAAATAACCAAACCTATTAAAAATAATAGTATCTCCAGGAAGTACAACTGTCGAGAAATAACCATACACATCTGATAAAGTACCTCTTTTAACAGTCTTATTATAAATAGTTGTATACGATATTGGTTTTAAACTATCAGAATTTACAACTACTCCAGATAGTTGTATCAATTTGTTTTTGTTTTGAGAATAAACATTAACTGAAAAAAAGACTAATAGAAATAAAAGATTGGCTGATTTAAACATTTTTTTTAATAAAGATAAAAAATAAAATTTATCGACGTTTAATTAATGTTAAAATATCAAAGGCTTAAATATTATTAATAAATTTGTTGGAATTTATACCAATATAGATTCAATATGGCTTTATCTAGTCTCAATACAGTTAAAGAAGGTTTAACTTTTGATGATGTACTTTTAGTTCCTTCTTTTTCGAAAGTTTTACCTAAAGATGTTGTTTTAAAAACAAAAATAACAAGAAACATAACTTTAAATACCCCAATTGTTTCAGCAGCAATGGATACAGTTACTGAGTCAAGTTTAGCTATTGCAATAGCTCAACAAGGAGGAATTGGTGTTATACATAAAAACATGACTATTGAAGAACAAGCACTTGAAGTTAAAAAAGTGAAACGTTCTGAGAGTGGTATGATTTTAGACCCTGTAACTTTATCAGAAAATGCAAATGTTGGTGATGCTCTCCAAATAATGAAAGAATATAAAATTGGAGGAATACCTGTAGTAGACAAAAATAATCTTTTAAAAGGAATTGTTACAAACAGAGATTTACGTTTTGAAAAAAATATTTCAAAACCAATTATTGATGTTATGACAAGTATAAACTTAGTTACAGCAAAAGATGGAACAGATTTAGCTACAGCAGAAGGAATTCTACAATCGAACAAAATTGAAAAACTTCCAGTAGTTGACTCAAATAATAAGTTGGTAGGATTAATTACTTACAGAGATATTATAAAAGTTAAACAATACCCAAATTCATGTAAAGATTCATATGGAAGATTAAGAGTTGCGGCAGCTGTAGGGGTTACTCATGATACTATAGAACGTGTAAACGCACTTTACGAAGCAGGAGTAGATGCTGTTGTAATCGATACTGCACATGGACACACTGAAGGTGTTGTTTCTAAACTTAAAGAAGTAAAACAAAAATATCCGAATTTAGAGGTAATTGTTGGTAACATTGCTACCGCTGAAGCAGCAAAATACTTAGTAGAAGCCGGAGCTGATGCTGTTAAAGTAGGGATAGGTCCTGGTTCAATATGTACAACAAGGATAATTGCTGGTGTTGGAGTACCACAATTAACAGCTATAAATGACGTAGCATTAGCTCTTGAAGGAACAGGAATTCCAGTTATAGCTGACGGAGGTATAAGATATACTGGCGACATTGTGAAAGCTATCGCAGCCGGTGCAGATACTGTAATGATTGGTTCAATGTTTGCAGGTGTAGAGGAATCACCAGGCGAAACAATTATTTACGAAGGAAGAAAATTCAAAACCTACAGGGGAATGGGATCATTGGAAGCTATGCAAAAAGGTTCAAAAGATCGTTATTTTCAAGATGCTGAAGATGATGTTAAAAAACTTGTTCCAGAGGGTATATCTGGTAGAGTACCATACAAAGGCAATCTTTTTGAAGTAGTTTATCAAATAATTGGAGGACTTAGAGCTGGCATGGGGTATTGTGGAGCTCCAACGATTGATACATTAAAAGGATCAACCTTTGTAAGAATTACGAATGCAGGCATGAAAGAATCTCATCCTCATGATATTACCATCACTAGAGAAGCACCTAATTATAGTATTAAATAAGTATGAAAAAAATTCTTTTTTTTAGTATTATTTTATTAAACCAGTATATAACTTTTGCTCAATCAGATGAGATTGCATTAGAAATAAATGGTAAACCAATATATAAACAAGAATTTCTGCAGATTTATTTAAAAAACAACAATACAGCAAAGTTTGATAAAGCATCAATAGATGAATATCTAGAACTCTACAAGAGATTTAAGTTGAAAGTAACAGAAGCTGAAAACTTAAAATACGATACAATAATTAAATTAAAGAAGGAGTTAGAAGGTTACCGAAAAACACTATCTAACTCCTATTTAATTGATAAAGAAGAAAATAAAAAGCTAGTTGAAGAGGCATATAAAAGATTAACAACTGAAATTAGAGCTTCTCATATTTTGATCAATGTTAAATCCACTAATCCTGCAGATACCTTACAAGCATATTATAAACTAAATGATATTCGAGATCGTATTATTAAGGGAGAGGATTTCAATTCACTAGCTAAAGAATTTTCTAACGACCCTTCTGCAGCCTATAATAATGGAGATTTAGGTTTTTTTACAGCTTTCCAGATGGTTTATCCATTTGAAGAAGCTGCATACAAACTTAAGATGAATGAAGTATCACCAATCATTAAGACAAAATTTGGTTACCACATATTAAAATTAACAGATCAGAGACCTGCTAGGGGAATTATGAAAGCTTCTCATATAATGATTTCAGTAAAAAAAGATGCATCTAAAGAAGATATAGAAAGTGCAAGAAAAAAAATAAATGAAATACATGAGAAATTAAAAAAAGGAGAAAATTTTGAAGAGTTAGCATTAAATTTCTCTGATGACCCTGGATCTAGCGATAAAGGCGGAAAATTACCTGAATTTGGAAGTGGGTCTAATACAAGAATGGTTGCAGAATTTGAGAATGAAGCGTTTAATTTAAAACAAAATGGAGATTTTTCATCTCCTTTTCAAACTGATTTTGGATTTCATATTGTAAAAAGAATCAATCACACACCACTAGCATCATTTGAATCATTAAAAAAAGATATTCAATTAAAAGTAAATAAAGACGAAAGAAGTAAAATCACACAACAATCCTTAGTTAAAAAGCTTAAAAAAGAATATAATTACACCTTAGTTGATAAAAAAGCCCTTAAATGGTTTGTTAAAAATCTAGATTCAAGCTATTACGTTGGAACATGGAACCATGAAAAATTAAATTCTGATAAAATCATTTTTTCAATAGTAAACAAAAATTATACTCAAAAAATGTTTGCTCAATTTTTAAAAACAAATTTTAGAATTTCAAAACAAGAAAATCAATCAGTTGTTTCTAAACAATATGAAAATTGGGTTAGCCAAGAAATATTAAAATATGAGGATGCCAATCTAGAGAATAAATATCCTGAATTCAAAGCGTTAATGCAAGAATATCATGATGGAGTTCTTCTATATGAAATCATGACTGATAAAATTTGGAATAGAGCATCTAAAGATACCTTTGGTTTAAAAGAATTCTACAATTTGAACATCAACAAATATCAATGGAAAGAGAGAATTGATGCTACTATTTATGAGTGTCTAAATAAAGAAATTGCTCAAAATGTAGCTAAAATGCTAAAATTAAGTGATACTATAAATTCAAAGCATGTTATAGAAAAAATAAATAAATCATCTGAATTGAATGTAAAAGTAAAAATGAACAAATACGAAAAAGATGAATTAAGTTATATACAAAACCGAAAAATAAATAAAGGAATTAATCCAATTATAGAACATAACAATAAATTTTATGTGTTAAAAGTTTCTGAAGTAATACCTTCTGGTCCCAAATCTTTAAAGGAAGCAAGAGGTTTAATTACAAGTGATTATCAAAATCTACTTGAGAAACTTTGGTTAGAAGAATTAAATAAAAAATACACTGTAAAAGTAAATTCTGAAGTAATTTACAATTTATCTAAATAAATATGATCAAATATTTCACTCTATTAACGATCCTACTTTTTTGCAAATTAATACATGCTCAGCAAACTAAATCAATTGATAAAATTGTAGCTTATATTGGTGATCAAATCATTTTAAAATCAGACATAGAAAATACAAAAATTCAAGGTTTACAAGATAATAGTAAAGTAATCAATGATTGTGAAATTCTTGATTTATTAATTATGCAAAAATTACTTTTGAATCAAGCAGAATTAGATAGTATTAAAATAAGTGATGCTCAGGTTGATTCAGATATGGAAAATAGATTACGAATTATTGAAAATCAAATTGGTAGCAAACAAAAACTAGAAGAATTCTATGGTAAAACAACCACTCAAATCAAAATTGAGATGAAACAAGCCATAAAAAACAAATTACTCTCTGAAGAAATGCAAAGGAGTATTACCTCATCTATTCAAGTTACACCGAAAGATATTGAAGAATATTTCAAAAATCTTCCAAAAGATAGTATCCCTTACATAAATACAAAACTATCTTTCCAACAAATTGTTGTTTTTCCAAAAATCACACAAGAAGATAAAGAAATTACTTTCAAAAAATTAAATGAAATAAGAGAATCAATTTTAATCGGTAAAAGTTTTGATAGTCAAGCTCGACTTCATTCACAAGATCCAGGATCTGCGGCACAAGGTGGAATTATATCAGCTTCAAGAGGAATGATGGTTCCACAATTTGAAGCAACAGTGTATAATTTAAAACCTGGGGAAATTAGTAAAATAATAGAAACTGACTATGGTTATCACATCATTCAATTAGTTGAAAGAAAAGGAGATGATTATACATGTAAACACATTTTAATGATACCAGAATTTAATCGTGAAAGTTTGAATTTAGCTTCTATCAAAATGGAGGAATGTTATTCTAAACTAAAAGAAAATCAAATTACTTGGGATGAAGCAGTTAAAACTTATTCTAACGATAATAACACTAAAAATAATTATGGTATAATAACAAACCCAATAACTGGCGAGCAGACATGGAGTTCAGAAGACTTAAACCAAATAGACCAACAGATTTATCTACTTACAAGCTCATTAAATAAAGGAGAATTAACCAAACCTACATTGTATTTTGACTTTTATGAAAGAAAACAAGGGATAAGAATTGTTCGATTAATGGATCGATTACCTCAGCATATAGCAAATCTAAATGATGATTACGTACTTATTCAAAGAGCAACAGAAAATAACAAAAAACAATCAGTCTTAAAAAAATGGGTTACATCAAAAATCAGCAATAATTATATTCAGATTGATTCCGACTATAAAGATTGTTCTTTTATGTTCCCCTGGAAAAAATCTTAATTTATGGAAGACGTATTAATAGCAGAAAATTTCAAAACAGATTATGCTAATCTAAAAAATGAAATACACAAAACTATTGTTGGACAAGATGAAATTGTAAATCAACTTTTAATATCTATATTTTCTGGTGGTCATGCGTTATTAATAGGTGTTCCAGGATTAGCTAAAACACTTTTAGTTAATACTATTTCTAAAACATTAGGACTATCGTTTAATAGAATTCAATTTACACCTGATTTAATGCCTTCAGATATAATTGGTACAGAAATTCTAGATGAGAATAAGACATTCAAATTTGTAAAAGGACCAATATTTCATCATTTATTATTAGCTGACGAAATAAATAGAACTCCACCAAAAACGCAGGCGGCTCTTTTAGAAGCCATGCAAGAAAAATCTATAACAGCAGCTGGGAAAACTTATTCATTACCTGAACCTTTTTTTGTCCTTGCTACACAAAACCCAATAGAACAAGAAGGAACTTATCCATTACCTGAAGCACAACTTGATCGATTTATGTTTAATATTTGGGTTGATTATCCGTCTTATATAGAAGAGATTGCTATAGTTAAAT
>Ga0315905_10000729_pt1 | contig 35908 bp, 23 predicted proteins | sample LakEriMetagenome_5_FD_203522 | JGI IMG/M metagenome (GOLD analysis project Ga0315905, IMG submission 203522) | Freshwater fungal communities from buoy surface, Lake Erie, Ohio, United States - Buoy 4 MA121 | ecosystem: Environmental > Aquatic > Freshwater > Lake | place: USA: Lake Erie, Ohio... | reverse complement strand
ATTTTTCTCCAAGATTGTAAATATAGGTATACATTTTGCCGGGTGGCAAAATTACCGAATATCTTAACAGGAGCTATTTAAATGAGTAAAAATCGTTTCGAACAACTGATCGAATATGTCATCAATGATGAAGACGCCAAAGCCAAAGAACTTTTCCACCAAATCGTTGTGGAAAAGAGCCGCCAGATTTATGAAAATCTCATGCAAGAGGAAGATCTTGACGAAGACAATGCCATGGGCGAAGAACCCACTGAAATTGACACAGACATGGACGAAGGTCACGACATGGGCGGAAGCCAAACTGCCGACCTAATCGACGATGTTGAAGTTGAAGAATCAGGCATGCAAGAAGGCGAAGATGACGAAGAAATGGACATGGGCTCTGACGACATGGACAGCGACATGGGCTCTGACGATATGGGCAGCGACATGGGCGGAGACGAGCCTGCTAGCAAAGACGATGTCATGAATCTTGAAGACAAACTGGACCAGTTAATGGCTGAGTTTGAAAACATGATGGGTGGTCAAGACGGCGATGCAGCTGACATGATGGGTTCCGACGACATGGGTGCCATGGACGACGATGAATACGAAACTGAAGGCATGATGGAAAACATCACCCTCAAGCAAGTTCATCCTAAAACAACCACTCAAGAAGAAGGCAACGGCAAATCAGGACCTGTTGCGTTCAACAGTGGTGCAGCTGGTATGGCCAGCAAGCCTGTGCGTATGACTGGTGACACTGCACAAGGTCGCACAGCACCCACAGCCAAAGACATGATTGGTAAAGTTGGCAACAGCCCAAGCCAGTCTACTCAGGCTCCCAAGGCAGCTACCAAGCCGCACACAGCACAAGCTACTGGTGTAAACACCAAGAGCCCATTGCCCGGCGGACGTAGAGGTTAATTGACAATGCGTTACCTACAGGAACATCTCAACTTCAATCAGGCCAAGATTCGTGTCTTGGTTGAAGCTGATGTTCACGGTGACAAAACACTGTACATGGAAGGTGTATGTATCGAAGGCGGAGTTCGCAATGCCAACGAACGTGTGTATCCTGTGCAAGAAATTTCTAGAGCAGTTGAATCTGTCAACAAACAAGTGCATGAAGGCTATTCTGTACTGGGCGAAGTAGATCACCCAGAAGATTTGAAAATCAATCTTGACAGAGTCAGTCATTGCATCGACAAAATGTGGATGGATGGACCTGCTGGTTATGGTAAGTTAAGAATATTACCTACACCCATGGGCCAGTTGGTAAAAACCATGCTGGATTCGGGTGTGAAACTCGGCGTTTCGAGTCGTGGTTCCGGCAACGTGAACGACGGCAACGGACAGGTCAGTGACTTTGAAATAGTCACTGTAGATATTGTTGCTCAGCCTAGTGCTCCAAATGCATATCCCAAAGCAATTTATGAAGGACTTCGTAACATGAAGTACGGTCATAAAGTGTTGGAAATTGCCAGAGAAGCAGGGCATGACAGCAAGGTACAGAGATACCTGACGCAGGAAGTAAAACGCCTGATTCGGGATCTCAAAATTAAGGAGTAAAGCATGCTAGATGCAATCAAGCCATTGCTAGATAGCGGCCTAATCAACGAAGACGTCAGTCAAGAACTCAACGAAGCTTGGGAATCTAAACTGACAGAAGCACGTGAACAGGTCAGAGCAGAACTACGTGAAGAGTTTGCGCAACGCTATGAGCACGACAAGACAGTGATGGTTGAAGCCTTAGATAATATGTTAACAGATAGACTCTCTGGTGAACTCGAAGAGTTTGCTCAGGAGAAAATGGCAATGCGGGAAGACCGCGTGAAGTTCCAGAGCAAGATGAAAGAAAATGCCACAAAGTTCAACAACTTTATGGTAACAAAATTATCTGAAGAAATTGGAGAGTTACGTAAAGACCGCAAGATGCACAGTGAAGGACTAGAAAAACTAGAAAGCTTCATGGTGCATGCCCTGGCTCGTGAGATCCAAGAATTTACCCAAGACAAACGTGATGTAGTGGAAACCAAAGTCCGCTTGATACGTGAAGCTCGTGGTCAACTGGAAGGTCTCAAAGCAAGATTTGTAAAAGAATCTGCGCAAAAAATGAGTCAAGCTGTTAGTCAACATCTCAAGACTGAACTGGGTCAGTTGCACGAAGACATTAAAGTTGCTCGCGAGAACAATTTTGGTCGACGTATTTTTGAAGCGTATGCTGCTGAATTTGGTGCTACTCATCTCAATGAGAAAGCCGAAGTTCGCAAGTTGCAAAACACCATCGCTGCCAGAGAACAACAACTGTCAGAAGCTATCAAACTCAGCCGCCGGGCCAAGGTCCTGGTTGAGTCCAAAGAACGTGAAATACGTATGATCAACGAATCCAATGTGCGTCAAAACACTCTGGAAGAGTTACTTTCTCCTCTCAACGAAGAGAAACGTGAGACCATGCGTAATTTACTCGAAAGTGTTCAAACAGCTAGACTCAAGAACGCTTTTGAAAAGTATCTACCAGCTGTGCTAGCTGAAGGCAAATCCGCAAAAGCCCGTCAGGTGATTGTGGAAAATGTTTCAGAAGTCACTGGTAATAAAACTGCCCATCGCCCGGACGACGACACTGCTGACAACAGCAATGTCATTGCCATCAAGCGTCTGGCAGGACTGTAATTTAAATAAGGAGACTTAAATGTCACAACAATTATTGGAAGGTCGCTGGGACGAGACCAAGGAAGCATTGCTTGAAGGACTGAATGGTTCTAAACGCAATAGCATGAGCGTTATTCTTGAGAATACACGTAGATACTTGAAAGAGAACGCAAGTTCTGGTTCAACCGGCTCTGGCAACATTGCAACACTTAACCGTGTTATTTTGCCTGTTATTCGTCGTGTTATGCCAACTGTCATTGCCAACGAGTTGGTGGGTGTTCAGCCCATGACTGGCCCTGTTGGTCAAATTCACACTCTGCGTGTGCGTTATGCCAACACAATGACTGACAATTCTGCTGCTGCCACAAGCACAGCAGCTGGTGAAGAAGCATTGAGCCCGTTCAAAATTGCTCAGGCCTACTCTTCAGCAAGCAGCACAACAGCTGGTATTGTTGATCCAACACAGAATATCTATTCTGGTGCCAACACAACAGTGCTTGAAGGCAGCGGCGGTCGTCAGATCTCTGTGCAAATCTTGAAGCAGGCTGTGGAAGCCAAGACTCGCAAGTTGCAAGCACGTTGGACTTTTGAAGCTGCTCAAGACGCACAAGCTATGCATGGTATCGACGTAGAAGCCGAAATCATGGCAGCTCTTGCACAAGAGATCACAGCTGAGATTGACCAGGAAATCTTGTTGAGCCTACGCTCACTGGCCACTACTGAGTTCACATACAACCAAGCTACCGTATCTGGTACAGCCACATTTGTTGGTGACGAACACGCCGCCCTGGCTGTTTTGATCAACCGTGTTGCTAACTTGATCGCTCAACGCACTCGTCGTGGCGCAGGTAACTACGCTGTTGTTAGCTCTGCTGCACTCACAGTGTTGCAATCAGCTACAACTAGTGCGTTTGCTCGCACTACAGAAGGCACATTCGAAGCACCTACAAACACCAAGTTTGTGGGTACTCTGAACGGCGCAATGCGTGTGTTTGTTGACAGTTACGCAAGTGACGCAACACCTGTATTGGTTGGCTACAAAGGAAGTTCGGAAGCTGACGCACCTGCGTTCTACTGCCCATACATTCCGTTGATGAGCTCTGGTGTTGTTCTTGATCCAACAACATTCGAACCAGTCGTGTCATTCATGACAAGATATGGTTTCATCGAATTGACCAACACTGCCAGCTCGTTTGGCAATGCGGGCGATTATGTGGGAGAGATAGCAGTTTCGAACCTCTCGTTCAGCTGATCCACAATCCATTTATTTGGACAACAAAAACGCCCTTCGGGGCGTTTTTTATTGACTATAAATTTACGAGAAAGTTAAATTTGTTATAAATAAACATATGAACAAATACACTACTTGGTATATGGCTATTACAGATCGTGCCCGAACACGCAAACTTGAAGGCTATACCGAACGACATCATGTTATACCTAAAAGTCTAAATGGTACAGATGACAAAGCTAATCTCGTTGATCTAACTGCTCGTGAACACTTTATATGTCATTGGCTTCTCACTAAAATGTACACAGGTGAAGCAAAGTCTAAGATGATCTACGCTCTCAATGGAATGAAACGAAACAGTAAATTTACGCAACGATATGAAACACTGGTTACAAGCAGAGTGTACGAAAGTCTTAAAAAAGAATTCTCTATTGTTCATAGTGCTACTATGAAGGGTAGAGACCCATGGAATAGAGGAATTCCAATTACTGAAGAACAAAGAGGAAAAAATAGAATAGCAGCAACTGGTAAAAAAAGAAGTGCAGAGGCTATTGCTAAAGCAGTTGCTAAACAACTTGGTCAAAAACGTAGTGAAGAAACAAAGTTAAAAATGTCATTGGCATCAAAAGGAAAATCCAAAGGACCAATGAGTGAGGAGAATAAACTTAAAATATCACAAGGTACCAAAGGTAAATCTAAACCCGAAGGTATGGGAGCAAAATTATCAGCAACAGTGGCAGCGCAATTGGCAGCAGGAACGCACTATACTCAACAGCCTAAACAGACTTGTCCGCATTGCGGAGTCCAGGCCGGCAAAGCAAGATACAATGGGTATCACGGCGCCAACTGTGGATCTCTAATAAATACCCGATAACAATCCCGGGATGAGAAGTGGCACGAAAGCATCGACAGATGCTTTTTTGTTGACTAGATCTTGAACCAGCTGAGGAACTTGTGCATCCGGTCAACCACTGAATCCCAGTCACCCTGACGAGGTTGACGGAACAGTCTAGCACTGGGATACCAGGGCGAATCTTCACGACCAATCAGCCAACGCCAGCAGTTGCCATAGGCATTGAGTGGTATCCACACAGGACGACCCAGAGCACCAGCCATGTGTGCATTGGCAGTGTCCACAGAAATCACCAGGTCAAGATGATGCATGAGTCCCGCAGTGTCTGCAAAGTTTCTTATGGTGCCCGGAAAGCACACAGCACCTGCTGCCGTGATGATCTCAGTTTCTTCGTCGGTGGCATCCATTTGTAAATTGATCCACTGATGTTCAGGATTGCGACGGATTAGGTCAGCCATGTTCGCCACAGGCATGCTCTTGTGCTGATGTATCCAGCTATCCTTGCGGCCGGACCAGCACACACCAATTCTCATGCGAGTCTTGGAACCCAGTCGACCAGCCCAGATGTTTGCGTTCACAGGATCAGCTGCAATGTACTGCAACTGATGTGCAATGTTTTCCAGAGTCATGCCAATCACTCTGGGAATATCCATCATGGCAATCCAGTAGTCAAATTCACCCAGGTCTTCGCCGGGTTCGTAGATGCCCACAATTGTTCCGGCCGGCTGCGGAAACAGGGGTTTGACACTGGGATTCAAGAGTAATTTTATTTTTACACCGGTTGAGTGCAGATTGGCAGTGAATCTTATGAATTGTATTTGATCGCCAAGTCCTTGTTCACCTATGATCAACAGTGTTTTGTCTCGGAGATCTTGACCGGTCCATTCGGGCTGTGCCAGTCGAGGTTTAGTACCGTCAAGATGTTCAAATCGCCAGCGTGATTCGTACAAGGGCCAGCCACGAGCATAGTCTCCGTTCAGCAAGTAGGCCACTGCAAGATTGAACTCAGAAGTAACGTCAGCAGGATTGATGTCATGTGCTGCCTGCAAAAAAGGAATGGCTCTGGCAGGATAGCCCATTTCTCTCAACACATTGCCGTAGTTGTTGAATGCAGCACTGTGATTGAAATCTTCAGCAAACACCTGTGCGTAACAAGCCAATGCCTGTTCAGGATGATTTTCTGCACGATGTTGATTGCCTTGGTCAATAAGTTCTTGATGGTTCATGAGATATTTAAGAATACCGCAGCCCTGCACAAAATAAACCGTTTTTGCTAAATACAAGTCAACGCAATACTGCGTTTTATGCGGTGATTTACCCTGCCGCGTAGCGAATAGAACTCGCATCGGACTTCTTTAAGGAGAAAAAAATCATGGGTCGTCCTCTTAAAATACAAAAAACTTCCACCGGCTCCGGCAGCGGTGGCGCCAGCGTGGGTGTGGATCTTGGCTATCCAAACTTTGGCTCGCTCACAGTACCAGTGTTCAACTCACCAACACAAACACTCAATGACGCACAGTATGTGGGTGTGGTAGGTGGTGCAGCCCCTACAGATACTCCCAGTGCTACCAATCCTAGAGTTGTGGTCACAGTGAATATCACCTTGGCCACAGGTTCTGCAGCAGGTTCTGCCACTGGTTATATCATACGCCAAAAAGGCAGCCACAAGTATCTGGTGGGTGATGCCACCAGCCGCACTGCTTTGGTTGTGGGCAATGCCTATATAATTGCCGTGGTTGGCAACACAGACTGGATCGCCTATGGTGCTCCTAGCAACTATGGTGTTGGCACAATCTTCACTGCCACAGCGGCTCTGGGCAGCACAGGCACAGGCAGTGTGAATCTGGTTGGCGTGTGTGTGCTCAGCGATTCTGGATCTCCTACCAACGGCAACATGAGCATTGCCTACATAGACAACGCCAGCTCTGATGTGTACATCAGCAAACTTACCAACCACTTTATCCTGGGTTGGGAAGGTGGTTCCAACTATGATTCTGCTTCGGTCACAGGCGATCTTCGCAGCTTGGCCAACTTCTTCACAGACGAAGGCACCATGATCAAATCTGGCACCACTGGTGCTGCCAACACCGGCAGCGTTTCAGCAGGACAACAAAACCTCTTGAATCTGGCACTGGTAGAAAACACCACTTCCTAATAGATTTAGGGTCAGAATCCTCTCAGCTACATACTGGGAGGATTTTTTTATGAGCATAGCATTTGTATTGGGCAACGGCCAAAGCCGATCAGTTATTGATTTGACCAGAATTCGGCCTCTGGGACCAATCTATGGTTGCAACGGACTGTACAGGGATTTTGAGCCCGATTGTCTTGTGGCCACAGACAGACCCATTGCAGAACACATACAACGTTCAGGTTACAGCAAAAAAAATAGATTTTACACTCGTAGACCCTTGCCAGATCTGGGCGCACACCAGGTTCCAAAAAAGTATCACGGCAACAGTTCAGGTCCTATTGCGTGTGCCATAGCTGCGTCAGACGGACACAGACGCATATACTTGTTGGGCTACGACATGTCTGGCACAGCGGCCAGCAAATTCAACAATGTGTATGCAGGAACAGAGTTCTACAAGGCAGCAGATTCAGCACCCACCTTCACAGGCAACTGGATCCGGCAGTTGGCCGCAGTTGCTAGAGATTTTTCCCGAACGGAATTTGTGCGTGTGTGCGGCACAACCACTGCTGAAATTACCGACTTGAAAAACATAGATAATTTTTTACACATTGATCTCAAAGCCTTTGTGCACCGGATAAACACCGGCGAAAACCTGTAATCTCCCTACAACCTTGGCCTTGCTGGCTCTGGTAAATACAGCAAGAGACTCTACAAATGACCCAATATGTTATTGACATTGGCGCGGTACCCGACGACGGGCAGGGCGACCCGTTACGCACAGCGTTTGCATTTACCAACGACAACTTCAGCCAGATTTTTGAATCGGGACCTGTTGGCTCAAATGTAAAAATTGCCAACAACACCATCACCACCACGGTGATAAACAGCAACCTGATATTGAGTCCTTCGGGAATTGGCAAAATTCAGGTCAACAACACACTGCTGCCACGAATCGACAATGTGTATGATCTGGGCAGCTTGTCTCAAAGATTCAACACCATCTATGTGGGCTCCGGCGGCCTGGACATCACAGGTGGCATTGTTGTCAGCGGTAATATCACCGCTGACTATTTTATTGGCAACGGATCTGCACTTACAGGCATTGTAGCCACCACAGGCAGCAGGGTTGTAAACGGCAACAGCAATATCACGATACCCACAGCGGGTTCCAATATATTTGTCACTGTCAACGGCACCGGCAATATTGTGGTATTTTCCAATACTGGAGTGTATGTTGCAGGTGCAGTAAGTGCAACAGGCAACATCGCAGGCAATTATATTCTGGGCAACGGTGCGTTGCTGACAGGAATCAATGCCAACTACAGCAATGCCAATGTTGCTGCATACCTGCCCACATACACAGGTAACCTGGTCAGCCTGACAGGACCTGTTACCACCACTTCTAACGTCACAGGCGCAAATTTAAGAACTAGTGGTCAAATAACAGCCACAGGCAACATCACTGGTGGCAACGTAGACACTGGCAGAGTCAATGCTGCTAATATTACTGCCAGTGGAAATGTTAGCGGTGCATACTTCCTTGGTGATGGTAGTCAATTAACAAATTTACCTACTGGGAATTACAGCAATGCCAATGTTGCTGCATATCTTCCAACCTATACAGGTAACCTGGTCAGTCTTGCCGGTCCAGTAACAACCACAGCCAATATCACTGGTGCTAATATTCGTGCGACTGGACAAATAACAGCCACAGGCAACGTCACAGCAGGCAATGTTGATACCAGCAGAGTCAATGCTGCTACGGTTACTGTCAGCGGGCCAGTTAGTGCAAGTGGCAATGTCACTGGTGCGTACTTCTTGGGTGACGGTAGTCAGTTAACCAATCTACCTGCTGGTAATTACAGCAATGCCAATGTTGCTGCATACCTGCCCACATACACAGGTAACCTGGTCAGTTTAACAGGGCCTGTAACAACCACTGCCAACATCACTGGCGGCAATTTGTTAACCAGTGGTCAAGCCACAGTCACAGGCAACGTCACAGCAGGCAATGTAGATGCCACCAAAGTCAATGCTGTGACTGTTGCAGCCAGCGGGTCAATCAGTGCTGCTGGCAACGTCACCGGCAACAATCTAATTGGTACTACCGTAACCGGAACCACTGTTACTGCCACTGCCAACGTGGTTGGCGGCAATATCACCACAGCTGGACAGATTTCATCTACAGGAAACATAACTGGTGGTAATCTCAGTGTTCCTGGCGGAACAGTCTCAAGTCTCACAGTTAGTGCTGCAGGAAACATTCGTGGCGGCAATCTTGTTACGCCAGGATTTATCACAGCCACGGGCAATATCACAGGCGGCAATGTAGACACTGGCAACATACATGCTGGCAATGTAAATGTTGATAGTATCGTAAGTGCCCAAGGCAATGTGTATGGCGATAACTTTGTTGGTAACGGGTTAGTAATTTTTGGAAATGCATCACTAGGCAATACTTCTGTATCTGGCACTATTGGTGCCACTGTTGTCAGCGCATCGGGCAATGTGATTGGTGGAAACTTACTGACCACTGGCAAAGTCAGTGCCAGCGGTAATGTGTCAGGCAACTATTTTGTTGGTAACGGTGCGTTACTAACAGGCATCACGGTATCAGCTGGATCATCACTGTTGAATGGTAATAGTAATGTTGTTGTGGCTACCAATGGCAACGTCACAGTTGGTGTAAGTGGAATCAGCAACATAGCACAGTTTGCCAACACCGGTGCATATGTCACTGGTGTCATTAGTGCCACAGGCAACATAACAGGCAGTTATTTGCTTGGTAACGGTGCTCTCATCACAGGATTACCGGCAGGATACAGCAATGCTGATGTGGCCAACTTCCTGCCAACATATTCGGGCAACTTACCAAATTTAACCGGACTGGTATCAACCACAGGCAATATTGCTGGCAATTACTTTATTGGTAACGGTAGTTTATTGACAGGTGTTACAGCATCTGGAGTCAACGCCAACGCATTAACCGGCAACACATTAAGTTCAAATGTATTGAACTCCAGTCTAACGTCGGTTGGCACCCTGAGCAATCTAAGCGTAACAGGAAACACAACTAGTGGTAATTTATCAACTGGTGGATTAATCAGTGCAACTGGCAACATAACCGGCAATTATATCCTGGGCAACGGTGCATCGCTGACTGGTGTGATTACCAGTGTGGCCAACATCAATCTTGGCACATCAAATGTTACTGTTGTTAGCTCTGGCGGCAATGTCTCTGTTGGCATAGGCGGAACAAGCAACATAGCAGTATTTGCCACAACAGGCGAATATGTTACTGGCCTAATTAGTGCAACAGGTAATATCACTGGCAGTAACTTACTCACTGCTGGATTGATATCTGCAACCGCTAATGTTACTGCTGGTAACATTAACACAGTGGGATTGATAACAGCAACCGGCAATGTTAGTGGTAATTATTTTATTGGTAATGGTAGTCAATTAACAGGTGTTGCAGCATCTAGTGTAAATGCTGATGCACTAATTGGCAACACTCTAAGTTCAAATGTATTAAACTCGAGCCTAACATCAGTCGGCAATTTGGTTAGTCTAAGTGTGGTTGGAAACACAACCGCAGGTAATTTACTAACAGGTGGCTTGATAAGTGCAACTGGTAACATTACAAGTGCTACCAATATTTCGGGTGGCAACGTTGTCACAGGAGGCCTAATATCAGCAACTGGCAATGCCACCGTTGGTAATTTAAGCACAGCAGGATTAATTACTGCAACCGGTAATATTTCTGGCAACAATATTTTTGCCACAGGACTTGCAAGTGTTACAGGCAATGTGATTGCTGGCAATGTCAATACTGGTGCTATTAGACCTGTCAGCGGGCCATTGACAATTACCACTGCGTCAGGCAATTTGAATCTGCAGCCAGCAGGCAATATTGTGTTGGCCAACACCTATATCAACAGTGTGGCCTATCCAGCACAAGACACTGATGCTGCAACAAAATTATATGTTGACAACATGGTGTCAACAGCTATAGCGTACCATACACCTGTATATGCAGCTACCACTACCACCCTGGCTTCTAGCACAGGCGGAACAATCACATATGCTCAGCCCAACGGAGTAGCTAACGGAGTTGGTGCAACGCTGACCACCACAGGCTCATTCAATCTGATTGATACCAGCAACGTTCAAACACTGGGCACACGTATTCTGGTCAAAGATCAAGCCGATGCGGTACAAAACGGCATTTACACCTGGGCCAATGCCACAGCAATTGTTCGAGCCACTGATGCAGACGAATATGGACCAGATAGTTCGCAACAGATAAGTCTAAACGATTATTTCTTTACCAGCACTGGTAATGTCAATCTTGGTGCAGCTTTCATAGTCAATTCACCGCCGGGCACTATTACTTTTGGCACAAGCAACATTACTTTTGCTCTGTTTAGTCAAACAACTGCCTACACTGCCAACGTTGACGCTGGACTAAGTCTAACTGGTACAGTATTCAGTGCCAAAGTTGATCTGAATACCACAGCATTTGATGCTGGTGGAAATATTATTGTCAAGGCAGGTGCCAATCTTACCACACCCAATATTGGTGCTGCCACAGGCACAAGTCTAAGTCTAACAGGAAATGTCAACAGTGGAAATGTCAACACCAGCGGCTTGATAAGTGCAACTGGCAACATCACAAGTGCTGCCAATATTTCAGGTGGCAATGTAACCACAGGCGGCTCAATAAGTGCAACTGGCAACATTACTGGCAATTACTTTGCTGGTAACGGTGCAGGACTTTCTAATGTCATTGCTTCTGGCGGCGTGGGCAATACCATTACTCTGGGCACACCCACAGATGGTAGCCTAACAGCTAACGTTGCTTACCCTGGATGGACCACAGGTACTTTTGTAACAGACGGTCTAGATGACTTAAATCAGGTGTCATTGAACATTGCCAACAGTACCTATGTGGGCAATGCCTATATCACTGCCAATGTTTATTCTGGACCCAGTCCGTTGACAGTGGCATTCACCAGTTATTACATTGGTAATCCCAACAGTTTCTTGTGGCAGTTTGGAGATGGCACAGCCAATGCTACCACAGCCAATGCGGTTCATACCTTTAGCAATACTCTAGGCGGAACTTTTACTGTGAACTTCACGGCCTTCAATACCAATGGAACCTACAACGGCAATGCAGCCAATGGTGCCAAAGGGTCCACTAGCAGTGCTAACATTTCAAACATTGTGTTGTACACTCCAAGTCCGATACCGTCATTTACTCTGAGCAGCAACAGTTTCAACACAGGCAACACCATAACCATAACCAACACCAGCCAGTATGTGGTCTGGTATGACCTGAGTTTTGGCGATGGTACTGCTAATTTTGCTGCTGGTCCAGGTCTGGGCAATACCTCATTTACCAATGTAACTCATCAGTACAATTCCGTGTCGTCCAACGCAGACAGTTTGTACAGTGCAGTTCTAAGTGGCACCAGCAACACCGCAGGTCCAGGCAACGTTACTGTGGTATCATCGGCTAGCAATGTTAAAGTTTTTGCTCCTCAAACTGGCAATGTGTTTGTCACAGCCAATCGGGCCAACGTGATCAACGGCCTAGGTGGCATAAGTTTCCGCAACGACTCAAATGGCACGCCAGGCAATACAGCCAGTTTTGGCGCACAACAATTGTACAACTTCAACTACGGTGACGGCAATGTTGGCAACGTCAATGTGGGCACAGGTATTGCAGGTAACCCAGCAGCAGCCAATGTCACAAACACATTTGTGTTGAGTGCTGCTAACCAAGCCGGCAACGTTTACCAACAGTTCACAGCCAATTTGTATCTGTACACTGGTTACAGCAGCAGCCCGGCCCAGAGTGGCAACATCACAATCACAATAGAACCTCAGGTGCGTGGCAACTATATTGGAACCACAGCCAACGTTGTGACAGATGCCACTGCCAACACAGGCAATGCCAGAGTGGGATATCTCTATACTGACTACAATACTTCCAACAGATCAACGTTTACATTCCAGAACACCAGTCAGAACAGTAATCTGGCCAACTGGTCCTGGGGTGATAGCACATTCAGCAACGGTGTATCAAATGTGGGCAACACGCTGCACACTTACAACAGCACTGGTGCGTTCACAGTGGCACTCACGGCCAATGGCACGCCCAACGGTATAACCAGCACTGCTCAAAGCAATACCATCTCCAATGTTGGTTATATTTTTATTGCTGCCAATCCCACAGCACCAACTAACCTTAGTGGATTCTCCAACTTGACCATAGCCAACACCAGTCAAGGAACCAGCCCGTTGTTGGCTGCTGGAGCAACAGATGCTTCTGGCGGCAACATTGTGGCCAATGGTGTCAGTGTCACACGTTTTGCAACAACCACACCAATTGCTACTGCTGCCAATATTATCAATGCCAACACAGGCATAAGTTCAACTCAGTTGACAGCCAACCTGTTTGCCTATGTCAACAATGTTGAGGCCGGAAACGTGACATTTAGCAATGTGAGCAACACTGTTGGAACTTCAGGTGCATTGGTAATCACTCAAGATCGAGACTTGCACGTGGCCAATGCTGCTGTGCCAAGCTACTTCTACAAGGTGTTCAATGCCAATGTTGCCTGTGCCCTCAGCAGCTTGAGTACCGGTTACAACAACTACAAATTGGTAGACTCAGTAACAGGCAACACCAACTATGTGGGATTTGTCAAAGACAATTTGAATTCAGCACCTAGCCTGGTCACTGCCAGTACCACTCTGGTTGAAGCCACAGCCGGCACCTATCGATATATTTCAGGTATTCCTTACTACAACACAGGATCCCCCACAATTACCATTGCCACACTGGCAGTGGCAAACTTGTCTGGACAAACATTTAGAAGTGCAGATCCGTTTGTGTTGGCCAGTGGAACAGTGATCGAAGGATCCGGAGCCATATTGTCCGCAACACAGACCAAAGCACTCGGCACAATCAACAATGCTGGCAACAGCTTCTTGACAGGTGCCAATCTAAATGCCAATGTGGGTGTTGGTTCATCTTACACACTTGGCAACTTGACTGCCAACCTAACAGGAGCCAACAACAGCGTGGCCACTTTGCAGGCCAACATATTCAACGTGATAGGAACCAGTGCCACTGTGCAATTGCCGGCAAATATACAGATGTACGCAGGTGCAAATTCTGGCATAAACGAACAGGCAATCATTTGCACACCCACTGCCAACACACAAGCAGCCATACGAATAGTGATGAGCACCGCAGGCAACACTCCTGTATTTTCCAATTCAACCAATTTCTACACTGCCAACGCCTGGTCCGGAGCACAAACCATTGCTGGAACACCAGAAGCTGTGGTTCGATACGGTGTGCTCAAACAGTATGCAGTTGATCTCAGCACAGGATATTTGCCAGTGGGACCAAACTTGTCAGTCACTGGCGGCCGCACCAGCACACAGTACTTTACTTTTGCATTTGCAAGACCAAGCCTGGCAAACTTTGATATTAGATTAACCACAACCACAGGTGTTGCAGGTGTATGGCTGGCTGCACCCGGAACCACAATAGACACAGGCGGATTCTCGTCACCCACACCGGGATTCCCAGGACCTACCAGTACCATCAACGGATGGTTGGAAGCATCTACACAATATGCCGGATCAGGCGTTCCTGGTGCAGCCACTGGCACCGGCGGCAATGGTTCAAATGGATGTGCCTTGACCGGGGCAGATGTAATTCCATTAAATACAGCAATCTCTAACGTAGCTTACACAATGACCCTAGGATCTCAAAATGCCGCCAACAGCACTGGTACCAATATTCTAATTAGAATTGCATTAGCGGCCGGGCAGTCCATCACAGACCTGCAGATAGGAGTGGTGTCTTAATGGCTGCTTCTTTTAACGAATCACAAAAAATTGACTATCTTTGGAAAAAGGTTGGCTACGGCGTAACCAAAACAGCCGAGCCTGCATCCAAAGAAGCCTTCAACGAAAGCATTGCCAGTCCGCTGCTGTATCGCGGCGATCTTATCTGGACACAGAGTGGAGACATACCTGCTTCACCGCCTGCCAATACCACACCACTGGTACAGGTGTACAAGGATGGCGGCGGAGCTGGATACAGTCCCACAGTGCAATGTACAGAAGATCTCACAGCACCAGACAATCAAACCTGGAAAACAAACTCGATCAACTGGATTCCCACACAGTTTGGTGACAATTATCTTGTGCAGGTTTATGCAGCCGCACCTGGTATTACCAATGCTCAAACAGCAGGTACCAAGTTGTTTGGCGCTGGGTCTGGCGCAGACGACACTTGGTTTTTTGACTACCAGTCCGGCGTACTAAACTTCAACGGCGCAACCATACCAGCAGCCATTGGTACAGGAACAGCCAACACAATTTATGTTGTGGGTTATAGATATGTGGGTGAATTTGGTGTAGACACCACATTCATCAGCAACGGTACCAGCAATGTGACTATTGCTAGCGCCAATGCCAACATTACCATGAGTGTGAATGGCACAGGCAATGTAGTTGTGATTGCCAACACAGGTGCATATGTTTCTGGAGCAGTAAGTGCGTCGGGTAATATCACCGGCGGCAACATACTGTCCAACAACTATTATTATGCCAATGGTACACCAGTTCCTCCTGGAATAGTATATACTGCCAATACAGCACCTCCTGTTAGCCCAGCACCCAAAGTAACTGATCAATGGTATGATACTGCCAATGATGTGCTGTATCAATATCTTGATGATGGCACAAGCGATTACTGGATTGACACAACCAGTCCTGCCTTTGCAGGCGGCGTAGTTGCCAACGTGGCAATTTCTGGCACTCTGATACCGGTTGCAAATGTCACCTATGACATTGGTACTAGCACAGTGTATTTCCGTAACACCTACACGCAGAATCTATATACCAACAACAGATTACCTGCGTATAACATGCCAGTAGGTGCAGTGGTACAAACAGTGATGAGTTCAAGTCTTGGGGGCAGTATCACAAACAGCACCAGTTATGCTGACATCAGTTATGCCAACGTGACTATTACCCCATCAAGTGCAACCAGCAAGGTCTTTGTCATGGCCACAGGTACTACCAGTTTTACATCATTGGCAGGACAGGATGTCACAGCTGACGCTCAGTTGGTCAGAAGCCCCAGCACCAGTTTGCAAATACAAACATGCGGAACCACAGTTTCGGGTGGTGGTATTGGTGTCACCGGTTCTGTATCTTACAATTATGTGGACAGCCCAGGAACCACATCACCAGTGACCTACAAACTACAACAAAAAGTGTCCAATGCCAGCAGCACACTGACCAGCACAAATATCTGGTTGATAGCCATGGAGATCACCGCATCATGATAACTGTGTTTCATGCTATACAGAGTCTGGTGCCCGGGGCAGAAGTCAGTGTGGGCATGTATGACAAAACAATAATCTGGCACAAGCCCGAAACAGCTCCAGTGACCACAGCACAAATACTCGAAGAGCAACGGCGACTGCAACAGGCCTATGACTGGAACATGTATCAACGGAATCGTGCTAGAGAGTATCCCAGTGTGCAAGAACAACTGGATGCACTGTATCATGCTGGAGTTTTTCCAGCACCAATGGCAGCCAGAATACGAGCAGTAAAAGAAAAATATCCACGTCATCCAATGGGCGATTCACCAACAGCAGATCCACAAACAGTTGAAAATCCAGTGGCAAAACTCACAGTTGAGCAATGGCTAGCAGAAGAAACAAAAATGACTAATCAGGAATGGCTGGCTCAACAACAATCAGCCAGCCCAATGTCTAGAGAACAGTGGTTGGCCAGCCAGCAACAGATCAAGACAATTCATGCCCCAACATTGTTGCGGGATTCACGTCCTACTATGACAGCAGAAGAATGGCTGGCACAGCAAAAAGCTCAGATAAATGAACCAACGATGACTAGAGAACAGTGGCTTGAACAACAAAAAACCGCTCTGCAACCGCGTCAAATGACCCGAGAACAGTGGTTGGCAGAGCAAGCAAACATAAAATAAGACAGACTGTAATTTTTAAATCTGTTTTTTTTATAAATACAATATAACCAATACCAGGAGCGTAATCAATGGCATTTCCAACAACACCCACAAACGGTCAAGTAACCGTAGTTAATCAGGTATCATACCAGTATTCCAGTGCAACCAACAGCTGGACTAGAATTTTATCTACAGCAAACGTTATTACCGCCAACACAATTGCAGTAAATGGCAACTTGACTGTGGGAGTGGATATTGTTGCCAGCGGCAACATCACAGCTGATTATTACTTTGGTAACGGTAGTCAGTTGACTGGGGTTGTGGCCTCAAGTGGCGGTTTTCCAATCTCGGCAGGCAACAGCAACATTGCAGCAGCAGCCAATAGCAATATTGCAATCACAGTCACAGGAACTCCTAATGTTGCTGTGTTTGCTCCAACTGGTGCTTTTGTAACAGGTGTTGTTAGTGCAACTGGCACAGTAACAGGTGGCAACTTGGCCACTGGCGGAACAGCCAGTGCTGCAGGTAACATCACAGGTGGCAATGTACTCACAGGTGGGTTAATCAGCTCAACTGGCACAGTAACCGGTGGAAATATTGCCACAGGTGGAACAGCGTCAGCAACTGGAACAGTAACTGGCGGCAACTTGGCCACTGGCGGAACAGCCAGTGCCACGGGCAATATCACAGGTGGCAATGTACTCACAGGTGGACTGATCAGTTCGACTGGCACTATTACAAGTGCTGCCAACATCACTGGTGGCAATTTAATCACCAGCGGAGTAACACAAACAGGTAATTTTAGTATTACTGGCAATGTAATTGGTAATTTATTGCCCTCTGCCAACGCAACATTTAACCTTGGTGGTCCAGGACAACTCTGGAAAGACTTGTATCTAAGCGGTAATACACTGAATCTTGGTGATCAAACACTTAGTTCAAATGCCACTGCAATTTTTACAGCCAATAATTTTAGCTCCAACAATCTGTCTGCAACCAATGCGGTGTCAGCAGGAACCACAGTTAGTGCAGTTGGCAACGTAATTGGTGGCAACATAACAACAGGTGGTCAAGTAAGTGCCACTGCCACTGTAACCGGCGGAAACATTGCCACAGGCGGCACAGCATCAGCAACAGGTAATATCACCGGCGGCAATGTCTTAACTGGTGGATTAATCAGTGCCACAGGAACAATCACCGGCGTTGACACAATAACAGGTGGCAACCTGGCCACAGGTGGTACAGCCAGTGCCACAGGAAATATCACAGGCGGCAATGTCTTAACTGGTGGACTGATCAGTTCAGCTGGTACTGTAACCGGTGGAAACATTGCCACAGGCGGAACAGCCAGTGCAGCAGGTACTGTAACAGGCGGCAACTTGGCCACTGGCGGCACTGCGTCAGCAACCGGCAACATCACCGGTGGCAATGTACTTACAGGTGGCATAGTCTCAGCCACTGGTAATGCCACTTTTGGAAATATTTCAACTTCGGGATCAGGCGGTAATATTTCTGGTGCTAATGTAATTTCAAGCACCACACTCAGTGCCACTGCAAATGTCATAGGCGGCAATGTCTTAACAGCCGGACAAGTAAGTGCAACCGGCAATGTTACTGGTAATTATATCTTGGGTAACGGTGCATCACTAACTGGTGTTATCACCAGCGTGGCCAATATCAACAATGGCACATCAAATGTAACTATCGCTGCTGCCAATGCCAATGTCACAGTCAGTGTTGACGGCACATCCAATGTTGCTGTGTTTGCAACCACAGGTGAATATGTTACAGGTGTTGTTAGTGCAAGCGGAACAGTAACAGGTGGAAATATTGCCACAGGTGGTACGTCAAGTGCCACAGGAAATATCACAGGTGGTAACGTACTCACTGGTGGATTGATTAGCTCAACTGGTACTATCACAAGTGCCACCACAATAACCGGTGGCAACTTGGCCACAGGTGGCACAGCAAGTGCGGCAGGCACCATAACAGGTGGCAACCTGGCCACTGGCGGAACTGCTAGTGCTACAGGTACAATAACTGGTGGTAATATTGCCACAGGCGGCACAGCTTCAGCTACTGGCAACATCACAGGTGGTAATTTGTTGACAGGTGGATTGATCAGTTCAACTGGTACCATTACAACAACATCTAATATCTCCGGCGGCAACTTGTTGACCTCTGGACTGGTATCAGTAACCGGCAACGTTATTGCTGGCAATGTTAACACCAGTGCTATTAGACCCACAAGTGGTGAATTAACAATTACCACTGCGTCGGGTAATTTGAATCTGCAACCAGCTGGCAATATTGTATTGGCCAACACATATATCAATAGCTTGGCATATCCAGCACAGTCATCTGATGCAGCCACAAAAGAATACGTTGACAATCTTGCAACCACTGCTATCAGTTATCACGAGGCTGTGGTTGTTGCAACAACCACAACTTTGGCCACTACCACAGGTGGTACAATCACATATGCTCAACCCAATGGCGTGGCCAATGGTGTTGGAGCAACACTGACCACAACAGGATCATTTAATTTAATTGATACCGGCAATGTTCAGTCTGTTGGCACACGTATTCTGGTCAAAGATCAAGCCAACGCTGTACAAAACGGTGTGTATGTCTGGGCCAATGCCACAGCGATTGTTCGATCTACAGACACTGATCAATACGGATCTGACAATGCAGAATCATTCAGTATCAATGATTATTTCTTCACTACTGGTGGTAATGTCAATGCAGGCTCAGCCTTTATTGTTAGTGCGCCAACAGGTGTAATTACATTTGGCACAAGCAACATTTCTTTTAGTATATTCAGTAGCAGTCAAGTTTACTCAGCCAATACCTCAGCTGGTCTGAGCCTAACCGGTACAGTATTTTCAGTTAAGATTGACAACAATACCACAGCATTTGATGGCACAGGCAATATCATTGTCAAGGCTGGTGCTAACCTGACCACACCCAATATTGGTGCTGCAACAGGTACAAGTGTAAGCCTAACTGGCAATGTTGAAGGCGGCAATGTAGTCACAGGTGGCTTGATCAGTGCTACCGGCAACATTACCGGTGGTAATATTTCCACTGCTGGCACATTTGGCGCAGCAAGTCTGAGTGCGTCAGGTAATGTCACTGGTGGTAATTTGCTAACAGGTGGCCTAATTAGTTCGACTGGAACAGTAACCGCTGGCAACTTGGCCACAGGTGGAACAGCAAGTGTTGCTGGAACAGTAACTGGTGGCAATTTGGCCACTGGCGGAACAGCAAGTGCTACTGGCAATATCACCGGTGGTAACTTGTTGACAGGTGGATTAATTTCATCTACAGGAACTATCACAAGCAGTGCCAACATTACAGGTGGCAACGTACTCACAGGGGGACTGATCAGTTCAACTGGCACAATAACTGGTGGAAATATTGAAACTGGTGGCACGTCAAGTGCAACTGGCAATATCACAGGCGGTAACGTCTTAACTGGTGGATTGATCAGTGCAACATCGACTATCACAAGTGCTGCTACCATAACTGGTGGCAACTTGGCCACTGGTGGAACAGCTTCAGCAGCAGGTACAGTAACTGGTGGCAACTTGGCCACTGGTGGAACAACAAGTGCAGCAGGTACTGTAACAGGTGGCAACTTGGCCACAGGTGGCACTGCAAGTGCAACTGGCAATATCACAGGTGGTAATGTCTTAACAGCCGGCCAAGTAAGTGCTACTGGCAACGTAACTGGTAACTATATTCTGGGTAATGGTGCATCGTTGACTGGTGTTATCACAAGTGTGGCCAACATCAACAATGGTACATCAAACGTGACCATTGCAACAGCCAACGCCAACGTCACAGTCAGTGTTGACGGCACATCAAATGTTGCGGTATTTGCCACAACAGGTGAGTACATCACCGGACTATTGAGTGCATCAGGAACAGTAACCGGTGGCAATATTGCCACAGGCGGCACCGCAAGTGTCACAGGCACTATAACTGGTGGTAATATTGCCACAGGTGGTACCGCAAGTGCCACAGGTAACATCACAGGTGGTAATGTACTCACAGGTGGAATAGCGTCAGCAGCTGGTACAGTAACAGGTGGAAATTTGGCCACAGGTGGTACTGCGTCAGCAACTGGCAACATCACAGGCGGTAATGTTCTAACTGGTGGATTAATTAGTGCCACATCAACCATCACAAGTTCAGCCACAATAACTGGCGGAAACATTGCCACAGGCGGCACCGCAAGTGCCACAGGCAACATCACCGGTGGCAACGTATTAACAGGTGGACTGATCAGTTCAACAGGAACAATCACTGGTTCAAGTATACTGGGATCAGTTGTGTCTGTAAGTGGCAACATCACTGGTGGCAACATCAGCACAACCGGATTGATCACCACCACTGGCAACATTGCTGGTGGCAACATACTTTCAAACAACTACTACTATGCCAATGGTCAGGCCATTGTGTTTGGTGTAAATTACACAGCAAATACCACACCACCGGCCAACCCACTTGAAGGCTGGCAGTGGTACAATACTTCCACAGACGTGCTGTATGAATATCTCAATGATGGCACAAGCGATTACTGGGTTGACACAACCAGTCCTGCATTTGCAGGTGGAGTAGTTGCCAACGTGGCAATCTCAGGCAGTTTGCTGGTAGCCACTAGCAATGTGTATGATATTGGTGCCAGCGGACAAACATTCCGAGACGTGTACGCCACAAACTACTATGGCAACGGTGCTTCGTTGAGCGGTATCATTACCAGCGTGAGCAATATCAACAACGGCACAACCAACATGAGTGTGGTCAGCTCAGGCGGCAATATTGCAGCGTCAGTTGGCGGAACATCAAACGTGATGGTTATTACTTCGACTGCGGTAGCAATCACTGGCGACTTGAGCGTGAGCGGCAACGCCACACTGAGTGGCAACATTCTGGGCGATAGAATCCAGAACGGAACCACACAGATTGATATCCAAACGCTGAATGGCAATGCCAACATCACTATTGCTGGAACATCAAATGTAGCGGTATTTGCCACAACAGGTCAGTATGTCACAGGTGTTGTCAGTGCAACAGGCACAATCACTGGTGGCAACTTGGACACAGCAGGCATACTTACTGTGAACTCTGGAGCAGCAGCCACTGCCATTGTGAACGGTGCAGGTAATGCAGTGGGCAACATTGGTAGTTCGACTACATACTTCAATAGACTGTTTGCTCAGGCAACCACAGCACTCTACGCCGACTTGGCAGAGATGTATGTGAGTGACGCTGCGTACGATGCAGGAACTGTGGTAGATTTTGACGGCACTCAAGAAATCACAATAAGTAACACTGATTCTAGCAAACGAGTTGCTGGCGTGATATCAACCAATCCTGCACATCTGATGAATTCGGGCATTGTTGGTGACATCACATTGCCAGTGGCACTGATTGGTAGAGTTCCAGTCAAGGTAACAGGTGTTGTACGCAAAGGTGATCTAATGGTGTCAGCAGGAAATGGTAGAGCTCGTGCAGTGACAATTGCAAGTCCAAAAGTAGGTACCATAATTGGCAAAGCGTTAGAAAACTTCGCAGGCGGTGAAGGCATGATTGAACTTGTGATTGGCAAAAATTAAAAGGGTAGTAGATGGCCTTTCCCAGCACGCCGACTAACGGGCAAATTGCAGTAGTGGGTGGTATAGCATATCAGTATGCTACCACCCCTAATTCTTGGAGTCGAATTCTTTCGTCTGCCAATGTCATCACGGCCAATGTCATCACGGTTGACACTCTCACAGCCAACACTCTCAACGTCAACAGCAATATATCAGCCACAGGCAATGTAACCGGCAACTACTTTTTTGGTAATGGGGCATCACTAACTGGTGTTATTACCAGTGTTGCCAACATTAATCTTGGCACGTCAAATGTTACCGTGGTCAGTTCTGGCGGTAATGTCTCTGTTGGCATTGGCGGTAGTGCCAATGTAGCAGTGTTTGCTACCACAGGTGAATACGTCACAGGCGTGGTCAGTGCTTCAGGCAATGTAACAGGCGGTAATCTACTCACAGGTGGCTTAATTTCGGCAACAGGTACACTGAGCGTGACTGGTGCGACCACCTTGACCACAGTCAGCACTGGAAACATATCAGCAGGTAACGTATATTCTGGTGGTAGTATAACCACTGGTAGCCTGATATCTGCTGTGGGTAACGTCACTGCCGACAGTGGTTTGTTTACAAATATTGTAAATGTGGCCAGTCATACTGGTGCAGTGATTTCGGTAACAGGTAACGTTACAGCCAACAATGGCATGTTTACCACAATCGTGAACACAGCAAGTCACACAGGTTCAGTGGTAAGTGTATCAGGTAACGTCACAGGTGGCAATGTATTAACAGGTGGATTGATATCAGCAACTGGCAACGTTACGGGTAACTATTTTATTGGCAACGGCAGTGAACTTACCGGTATTTCTGTTGGAATTCCTACGCAAATTGCCAGTGGCTCAAGTAATGTTTCTGTGGTAAGTTCGGGGGGTAATGTTACTGTTGGCATTAATGGATATAGTAATGTTGCAGTTTTTGGAACAAATACACTAAGTTTAGGTGGTCCTTTTGCTACTCCCAAGACAATTAACAGTAATATACTTGTGGCAAATGCTGTTAATGCAATACTAATTAGCCCGGTAATTGTTGGCAATTTGGGCAATATCTTTGTTCCTGATGACGCAACATTAACAATTTTTACCCCGGCTTGATAATAAATATAGCATAAAAAGGACACGAGAATGGCAATCACATTAGACGGCACAACTGGCATATCAGCATCGGGTAATATTACAGCGGCCGGAACACTAACCGTTGGCACTTTTGCTCCGTCGGTGTTTAGTGCATCGGGTAACGTAACTGGTGGCAACATATTAACTGGTGGAATTGTTAGCGCAACAGGTAATATTACTGGTAGTTTCATTCTAGGTAACGGTAGTCAACTTACAGGCGTAGATGCTACTCAAATCGTAAACGGTACATCAAATGCCAGAGTTGTGAGTTCAGGAGGAAACATAGCAGTTGGTATTGGTGGAACATCAAACGTGGCTGTATTTGCTACAACTGGTACTTATGTAACTGGCTTGATCAGTGCAACCGGTGATATCACAGGTGCAGTCATTACCGGTAGTAGTTTAACAGTATTAACTGGCAACATCACAGGTGGTAATTTAATTATAACTGGAGCAATTCAAGACTCTGCTCAGTTGGATCTCCAGACCACTGCTGGCAACGCCAATATTGTGTTGACACCCAATGGCACTGGTAATGTCAACATCAGCAGCAACTTCATGCCAACCGGCAATGCCACAGCCAATATTGGTAGTGCTACATTGAGTTTCAATAGACTATTTGCTCAGGCAACCACAGCACTGTATGCTGACTTGGCCGAAGTTTACAAATCAGATGCCAAATATCCTCCAGGTACTGTGCTGGTATTTGGCGGTGATCAAGAAGTAACCGTCAGCACACAAAGTCATGACACTAGAATTGCAGGAATAGTATCTACCAATCCTGCTCATGTGATGAACTCGGGACTGGTTAGTGAATTCACTGTAGAAGTTGGCCTGATTGGACGTGTGCCTTGTCAAGTGATTGGTCCCGTTGCTGCTGGTGATCGAGTGGTATCCAGCAGTCAAGCAGGTGTTGCTGAACGCCTGGACATGCGGCACTATCAACCAGGTGTGATCATTGGCAAAGCAGTAGAAAACTACAACGGCACTGGTGTTGGCACAATCGAAGTGGTAGTTGGCAGACTATAAGGTCTGTTCAATCTGACGAATCTTTTGCTGCACAGCGTCTAGATTCACAGTGTTCCACAATCCAGGATGTAGCGGCCTAGGCCAGCGTCCTGTGCCAATCCAGGCATAGCCCACATGTTCGTGATTTAGTTCAGGCACAAACTCCTGCTCCACACGACACCAGAAGGTGTGATATTCAAATGCTGAATCCGGTGATGTGAATTTTTCAATGGGAATCAGTTGTTTGTACTCGGGCATGGCACCCAGTTCTTCCGAACACTCTCGTTCCACTGCTGCAATTAGTGTTTCACCGTATTCCACCTTGCCACCTGCTAGTCCCCAGGTGTCAGGATACTTGGGATCGTTGCGCAGTAGATACAGATATCTGTGTGTGGCAGGACAAAAAAACCATACCCCCACTGCCTTCACAATATGAGGTTCCATGCTCCTCCGGCGTACAGGCCGTCAATGCTCTTGACCCATTTTACGTTGTCCCAGTAGTACTGAATACCAGTGGTTAGATTGACCACGTACTGAGCACCAACATCGTTTTGACTGTCAAATGCTATGATCCATCTTGCACCATTGTATTCCACAATGTCCCCGCTGTGGGCAATCAAGGGCTGAGCACCGGATCCACTCCAGGCAGTGGGATTGGTGCCCACGTTGGCAGCACTGCCAGTGCTCTCAGTCAGCAGGTATCGTTGACCTGTAGCCGCAGCAGGCAAGCCATCTCCAGGAGCAGCAGTCAAGGGATTCACCACTGAGTTCACAGGATCCAGAGTGTTTTGTGGTGCAGTGTCAGGATCAATGTTGAAGATCAACAATCGGTCATCTGCAGGATTCACAGCAACAGTGCCCACAATGCTGGAATCAGGTGCCCAGGGATTGTCCAAAGTGACGTAACTGATGCCAGGTCTAAGCACTCCATATGCACTGACCACTGCTGGCCATGTGATTTGTGGATTTTCCACTAGAGGAAATGTGAACGATGCCAGGCTCAGTCGATCAGGATTCACAACCTGAGCAGGCTGCAACACCTGCAGTTGTCCATCCAACAGCAGCACCTGATAACTATAAGGAGTGACCTTGACTCTGGTGCCCAGCAACAGGTCGTTGTCCAGCAGGGCATTGTTGGCATCGCCGTTGGCATCAAAAATAGACGCAATCACACGTTCCACAACACCCAGTTTTTTCACCTTGGCCGGACTTGATATCCAGATTGGCAGACTAAAAGTCAGAGTCATGTTGTCTATGGGATTTTCTGTGCCCACAGGAATTGTTCTTGAACTCCAGTTCACACGCTCAAGATCACATGTGGTAAGACTGGTCCAGTCAATGTAGTTGTCTGTGGCCTGTATTTCCAAGGAAGGATTGAACAAGGTGGCAATTTGTTCAAACAACTGCATCTTTTGATTGGTGTTGGTGGTCCATATATCCAGGTTGATTGTCAACTTGTAGGGCACAGGCATCAGGCGTTCAATTTGAAACGCATTGCCCTGTGTGGTTTCATATGTTTCTGTGCCAGGATCATATGATCGCTGACGAACCATCATTTTGTTCACATGATAGGGTTCTTGCATTCTGGGACGATCATAGTCCAGGCCTGTGATGTGAAAAGTCATTAGCGGAGAAGATGGCAGCGAGTTGGCAGAGTTCTGTTGTATAATTGTCTGTGCCTGACGACTGGCGTCACCGTAGCGTATGGGCACACGCACCAGATCCTTGATGCCTTGCTCATCACGCCCGTACTCAACTTCAAACAAGCTGAACATGCGAGTGAATTGCAACAGATATCTACGTATCTGTTCGTCGAAAAAAAATTGACTCATTGAATTGTACCTGGTTAACTGGATTTCTGATATGGCTGTGTGGCCGGATAGGGATTTGCAGTTTTATTGCCGCCATCGTCACCGTTGACAGCATCGGGTATCAGAGCCTGACTCAGACTCTGACGACTAGGTATGTTGCCAAGATCAGTGGAGTTCACAGTGTATGTATTGTTCACAAAGCCCGAACGCAAAGTATTGTTGTTGGCACCCGGTGTGAGGTTGGTGCGTACATCGCTTTCAATCTTGATCCAGCTGGTGCCGTTGAATCTAAACAAGCGATTGGGGAAATAATCCAAGCGCAGAGCAAACTGTCCAGCTACAGGTGCAGGCGGAAAATTAACTCCAGCAGTCACAGGCAATCCATTGGGTGCTTTGCCGTCTCCGGTCAAGTATCCGGCAGTGTAGCCATCTCCGGTTGGAGTGTTGCCATCGTTGGCCACAGTGCGGCTGGCATCTGTGATGGTGTAGTCTGCGGTGTAGGTTGCTGACTCAGGGTTGGCAGGTGTGCCATCTGAATTGGTGGCCACAATATAAAATTTAACCACATCAAATCCTGACTTGGGAACTTCTGCTTCGGCCTGAACCAGGATAGCGTCATTGAGTTCGAGATCCTTGGGTCTTGTGCTTTGCCAATCAGCAATGCTGATGGGATTGGTTTTTTCAGTCCAGTATTCTGCATGGGTTATCTCTGTGCCCGGAGGAACATTTTTGTTTGATATGTAATATTTGTCGCCGTATAACACAGTTGTTCCACCTGGATAAAAATTGCCCGGATCCCAGATGTTGTTGGGTTCAAACGGCTGCTTGGTAATGTCATTGTACTCTTGTGCATTGACCATGGGCGTGGCCTTCACACGCCACAGGTGTGGCAGCCAGGTTTGGCTAAAGCCTTCACTGGCAAACGATGCATCCTGGATCACATACCACTTGGGCAGTGCTCGGGGTATGTCACTGTTCAAAGGATTGTAGTCGCGCAGACTGGGCAATTCTATCACGTCGCCACTCATGAGTTTGCGACCCACAGTGTCTATCATGCGGTTGTAATGAAACGTGATAAACAAGGTGTCGTTGTTCAGGAACAGACCAAATTGTGTAAGATCAAAATCTATATCTTGTGCTCGGTAAACACCACGCATGACATAGATGTCTTGATCGTATTTTCTATCTCGATTTTCCAACAACAACAGATCTTCAATAAACAAAGGATTCAGTGTGTTGTATTTGGGCAAGGTAGCATCCGGATTGCCTCCGTTGTCGCCTGTGGCTGGACCCAGGTATTTGTGCAGATACACGTCGGCTCCGCCCACCTGATACATTTCGGCTATTGTTCTATCAAAAAACTGATAGTCGGCTGAGCGATTGGGTTTGTATAGTGATAATCTGGGCATAGTAATGTATTTATGGGTCAGTTGACCAATAATCCTGTTTGTGTTATAATTACTGCATTAGTAAGGAGTACCATGAAAACCACTGCCACTGCTCAACCAGTTCGCGCCACTGTGCGCCCGTTAAACCCACGCAGCGCCGATACCAAATTCATGGGTGATGAACCCACCTGGCGGGTACAGCCCATTTATGATAGAATAAGTCAGTTGACCAAGGCTTTTAGCTGGTACAATTACTTTTATGGCAAAAAGGATGCCAGAGACATGGTAGTGAGCTATTTGGAAACTCACGGACGCAAAAATGATGTGCGACTGCTTCGAGGTGTTCCTGATTCTGCACTGAGACTAACCACAGGCTGGATGTGCAGAATGAGCCAGGTGGGACTGGACTTGACCGAAGCAGAACAGATACGCTTGGACAATATGTTGGCAGAAACCCTGGGCACCACTCAACAAGTAGAGGTGGAAAAGACAGACACAGCCCCGGCTCGCCAAACAATCCAGGATCGACTGCGAGAAAAACTTAGTGAATGTGCAGGAGAACTAGAAGGATTGTTTGATGACTTTGTGGTGTCCGGTGCCAAGATGAGCGCAGACATCAAGCCCATTACCATTATCCGTGGCAAAAATGTAGCACCACAGATGGTGAACGAAATTGCTGTGGATTGGAAACGCAAACTTGTAGAATTTGAAACTGTAATTGGGGGCAAGGATGCCCAACTAGCAGAAGGCTACAGCAACTTCACCAAGATTCAAATGCGTGGTATTGTGAAGTTCTGCGAAGCAGTGATCAATGACTGCGGTGCATACGTGCAGATCAAGAAAGTTGACCGCAAGCCACGCAAGGCCAAGGCCATCAGTCCAGAAAAACGTGCAGCCAAGTTCAAGTTCCAGGCCGAAATTGTGGACCTCAAAATCAAAGGGCTTGCTCCTGCAAACCTGGTGGACAAGAGCGAAGCCTGGCTGTATGACAGCAAAAAGCGCAAACTGATCCATGTGCTAGCAGACTCGCATGTGGGCACGTTTACTATCAAGAGCAACAGCATCATTGGTTTTAGCACCGCAGAAAGCATGCAGAAAACTGTGCGCAAACCCACTGACATTGTGCGGGCCATGCAGGCAGCTGGCAAGCCCGCTGCTAGAAAGATCTACAAAGATCTAACCACCACAGAGACACAGTTTAACGGACGTGGAACTGAGAACCTGGTTATACTGAAGGCATGGTAAAAGACTAAATATAGGGCACGGAGCCCCTAATGGTCGAACAACAACCTATTGATTTAATCACTCTAAAAACCAATCTCTTTGAGTATGTACGCCTACAACTGGGCCATCAAATCATTGACCTTGAACTTGATCCTGCTCACTTGGAAGCAGCGTATCAAAGAACCGTTGGCACCTATCGCCAACGGGCCAACAATGCCTACGAAGAAAGCTACAGCTTTATGCAGTTGGTGAATCAGCAGAACATCTATACCTTGCCACAAGAAGTGCAGAGTGTTAGACAGATTTTCCGACGCAGTTTTGGTATTGCCTCGGGCCCAACAGGTTCCAATTTTGATCCGTTTAGTCAGGCACAGATGAATGTGTATCTGATCAACTTCAACCAATCAGGCGGCTTGGCCACCTACGATTTCTATACCCAGTATGTGGAATTGGCAGCTCGAATGTTTGGCGGCTTTATAAACTACACCTGGAATCCGGTTACCAAAAAACTGCAACTTATCCGCAGCCCAACCGGTTATGGCGAAGTGGTCCTGTTGTGGACCTACAATCTCAAGCCCGAAATTCAGTTGCTGGGCGACTTCCAGATCCAACAATGGATCAAGGACTACATGGTGGCGGCCAGCAAAATGATCATTGGTGAAGCCCGTGAAAAGTTTGGAAGTATTGCTGGACCACAAGGCGGCGGCACTCTTAATGGTGCAGCAATGAAAGCCGAAGCACAGGCACAAATGGACAAGTGCATCGAAGAGCTCAAACTGTATGTGGATGCTTCTCAACCATTAACATTCGTTATCGGCTAAACACCACTCGACAAACTATTGCAGTTCTGTTACAATCATTAAATGCACCTTATGATTGACCTTGAAGGCCTAGCAACAGGACCGGACACAACCATTCTTACTATTGCCGCTCAAACGTTTGATCCGTTTGGCACGGGCTGGTACGACAAACATTACTATGCCAGAGTCACTTTAGAAAGTCAGGAAAATCGTGCTATCGATGACGGCACAATTGCATGGTGGGCTACTCAACCCGACCATGCCCGCGAAGAAGCGTTCAACGAACAAGACCGTATTCCCCTGGACCAGGCACTAGACGAATTGGCCAAAATGATCTGGCACTCAAAACTGATCTGGAGTCAAGGTCCCACATATGACATGAACATTCTTGAGCATGCCTACAAGAGTTATTGCAAGCCTTTGCCCTGGAAATATTTTCAGGTTAGGGACTCAAGAACAGTGTTTAGTTTGTGGCCCGACCAGCCAATCCCGCCTACAACACACCACTCACTGGAAGATTGCCGTAGACAGATTAGTATGTTACAACGTACACTAAAACATCTTGACGTAAAGGAACTAAAATGATCATAGGAGTTGTGGGATTTATAGGTAGCGGTAAAGATACCATTGCAGATTATCTTGTGAACATACATCAGTTTCGTAGAGAAAGTTTTGCCAACACACTCAAGGACGCTGTGAGCCATGTGTTTGGATGGAATAGAGAACTGCTAGAAGGCCGCACAAAACAAGCCCGTGAATGGCGGGATCAAATTGATCCTTGGTGGGCAGAACGTTTAAAACTGCCCAAACTAACTCCACGTTGGGTGCTGCAATATTGGGGCACAGAAGTTTGCCGTCAAGGGTTTCACGACGATATCTGGATTGCCAGTTTGGAAAACAAACTGCGTAACTCCACAGACGATATTGTGATCAGTGATTGCCGCTTCCCTAACGAAATCAAGTCAATCAAGGCAGCAGGAGGCATCGTGGTGCGTGTGACCCGTGGACCGGAACCTGTGTGGTATGATGCAGCAGTAAGCGTAAATCACGGACCTGACGGCAACTCTAACTGGAGCATTAGCAAAGGCAAGCTGGAACGCAGTAAAATTCATGCCAGCGAATATGCCTGGGCAGGCACCAAGTTTGATGCTGTGCTGGACAACAATTCCACACTAGATCACCTGTATGAGCAGGTGCAGCAGCTGGTAACTCAACGATCAGCCTGAAGCTGGTTGGGAACCCAAGGTATATCCAGCCGCCTTACTTCCTCCATGCAGTTCAAACAAACTGTGCGTAAATTGTTCAAAGACACATTGCGCATGTTTCCGTCCATGTGACACACCAGCAACTGGCCAGCGTATCGTGATCTAAAGCCACATCTATCGCATGTGGCTTTTTTCTTGTAGCCTGCCTTCTTCCACAGGGCTTCGGGCGATTTTACTTTTTTATTTCTTCTAATACAATGATCGCATTTGGTTCGATAGTGTACAACATCATTGCGGGTGTAGTTCACAGCCACCAAGCGTTGGTTACAAGCAGCACATATGGGTCTCATGGGGTATTTATCACGCGAACCTTTGCAAAGGGCAACGCAACACCACTAGTTTTGTCATCATCCGATAAATATCTACATAAGTTTTTAAAGGAGCCAAAATGGCACTAGTATCACCCGGAGTTCAAGTCACTGTAATTGACGAAACAAATTACATTCCTGCAGCCACAAACTCAGTACCTTACATGTTGATCGCCACGGCGCAAAACAAAGTTTCGGGTTCTGGCGTGGGTGTTGCAGCTGGCACACTAGCTGCCAACGCAAATAAAGTTTATTTGGTCACTAGCCAACGTGATCTATCAGCTACATTTGGCAATCCGTTTTTCTACAAAACCACAGCAGGCACACCAATCAATGGTTACGAGCTCAACGAATATGGTTTGTTGGCTGCTTACTCTGCCTTGGGTATCACCAATCGTGCGTATGTTCAACGTGTGGACATTGATTTGTCAGAACTCACAGCCAGTCTGGTTCGTCCCACAGGTGAACCCAATGATGGCACATTCTGGTTAGACACTGCCAACACCATCTGGGGCGCATTTGAATGGAATCTGACCACTGGTGCATTTAGCAATCAAGTGCCCTTGGTTATTACCAGCACCGCAGATCTCACCAGCGGAGTCCCTTCGCAAGATTACGGCAGCATTGGCGATTACGCTGTGGTTGCAACCAACACAGCCAATCCTATATACTACAAAAATGGTGCAGCAGCCACAACTCAAACCACTGCCACCGAATTGTCAGACTTGTACAATACCTGGGTCCTGGTTGGATCCAATGACTGGAAACTGAGCTGGCCAACCTTGACAGGTGCCAATGCTGTGACAGCTGATTTAACAGCTAGCAATACTATTGTGATCAATGGTTCAAGTGTAGCTGTTCCTGTCTCTCCCAACAATGATATTGCTGGTCTTAGTGCAGCTATCAATACTGCCAACATCCTGGGTGTTTACTCAGCAGTCATAGACAACAAACTGTGTTTATTTGCTAACGCCAGTGCCACTGCTGACAATTCCACAGCAGACGACGGTATTGTTGTTGTTAACTCTACAGGTTCCACCGCAGGGCTGCTGACTACCTTGGGTATTACTGCCAATGTTGCCAATTATGCTCCTACCCTGCAACAAAGTGCCAACTTCACTGTGCCACGTTGGAGAACCACAGACGATCAACCTAGACCCACAGGCAGCGTCTGGAACAAGATTACCAGCAGCAATCTTGGAACCTCAATGGTTGTGAAAAAATACAGTACTGCACTAGGTGCATTTGTACAACAATCTGCTGCTGTATATGCCAATGACCAGAGTGCCAATGCAACACTGGATCCCACCGGTGGCGGCAAAAATATTGCTGTTGGCACAACATACACACAATACAATGTGAATCCAGAACTCAGTGGAGTTGCGGCATATCCCTACAACAACACCTACACTCTGCAGGTGTTTGAGCGTGTGGCACAAGGAGCCACTGTGATAACAGGCAGCACCTCCACACCTACATTTACAAATGGTAATCAATTTACTATTCAAACATCTGTGGCAAATTCAACCAGCCTGACTACTGCTGTGACTGCTACCATTAGCGGAACCACTGCTGCGGCATTTATTACTGCGGTAAGTTCTGCTGGTGTTCCTGGTGTGAGTGCAGCAGTAGATTCAACTGGTGCCATTGTGTTTACACAAAGCATTGGTGGCGTAATTGTGCTGGACAATGTGGGTGCTGGTACTGCCTTGAGCAACGCTGGTTTTACCACTGCTACCACTGGTTGCCGCAGTTCTGTAGTAGACGACGAAGTTACTCTGTTGCTTAGTGCATGGGAGGCACTGGATTACACTGCCAGCCCAACTGCACCAGATCAAGACCCAGCTGATGGCCGTTACTGGTATTATTCTACCACCAGCCAAGTTGATATCATGATTCAGAGTGGAACAGGATGGGTTGGATACCGAAACGAAACCAATGACGTTCGTGGCGATAATCTTTCTCTAACCGATCCAGCAGGACCACAAATCTCTGCCACAGCACCTACCACACAAAGTGATGCCACTGCGTTGGTGTATGGTGATCTCTGGATTGATACTAGCAATCTTGAAATTTACCCTGTGATCAAACGTTGGCAAAATGTTGAAGGTGTGGATCAATGGGTCCTGATTGACAACACTGACCAAACCACTGAAAATGGTGTGTTGTTTGCAGATGCTCGTTGGAGTCCCACAGGTACTGTGGATCCAATCACAGGTGCCTTGCCCACGATTGTGAGCCTGTTGACCAGCAATTATCTAGACGTTGATGCACCTGATTCTGCGCTGTATCCCACAGGCATGTTGTTGTTCAACACACGTCGCTCCGGCTTCAATGTCAAGAGCTTCCAGGTTGACTATTTTAATGCTGCTGATTTCAGCTACAGCACCTGGAGCAACAGCACTGCCTATGCTGTAGGCACTGCGGTGTTGTATAATGCAGTTTTGTATGTGGCTATTCAAGCTGGCACCAATCAGAATCCTGCTACACAAACATCTTACTGGGATCTTCTGGTAACCAATTCTTGGGTCACAGCATCTGGCAACAGAGCAGATGGAGCACCCAACATGGGCCGACTGGCACAACGTGCATTGGTTGTGGCAGCACTCAAGTCGGGTATTGATACCAGCATCACAATTCGTGAAGAACAAGCGGTGTTCAATCTCTTGGCATGTACTGCATACCCAGAATTGATTGTCAACATGTCTGCTCTCAGCAATGAGCGCAACAACACCTGTTTTGTGGTTGGTGACACTCCCATGCGCCTGGATGCCAGTGGCACTGAACTGGTTGCCTGGGCTACAAACAACAGCGGTCTTGGCACATTTGCCGGCGACGGCCTGACCACCAGCACACCATATGCTGCTGTGTTCTATCCCAGCTGTCAGACCACAGACCTGGGCGGAAGCACAGTTGTGACAGCACCTAGTCACATGATGGTACGCACAATAATTCGCAGCGACGAAGTGAGTTATCCATGGTTGGCACCTGCTGGCACACGTCGCGGCGTGATTGACAATGCAGCCACCATTGGTTACATCAACAGTCAAACTGGAGAGTTTGTGACCATTGGTAATAATCAAGGACTGCGTGACATTGAATACTTGAACCGTATCAATCCAATCACGTTTATTCCTGGTGTTGGTATTACCAACTTTGGTAACAAGACCATTTATGGTACTGCCAGTGCTCTGGATCGTATCAATGTGGCCCGACTGGTTGCATTCATGCGTGGCAGATTGGAAGAAATTGGCAAGCAGTTCTTGTTTGAACCCAACGATCAGATCACCAGAAACGAAATATCCAACGCTATCAACAGCCTGTGTATTGACCTGGTGGCCAAGCGTGGTATCTATGACTTCTTGGTGGTGTGTGATGATTCCAACAACACACCTGCCAGAATTGATGCCAATGAGCTCTGGGTTGACATTGCTATTGAACCTGTGAAATCTGTGGAATTTATCTACATTCCTCTGCGTCTCAAGAACACAGGCGAAATTGCTGCAGGCTCTGTGGCCACAGCAACCACTGTTTAACATATCGTTAGACTGGTAAATGGGGTGGCAACACCCCATTTTTTTTGGCCTCAACTGAGGTAAATAACTGCATAGGAGATTACAAATATGGCCGTTGCATCATTAACACGAATGACAGTGCCCTTGGCAAGCGATCAAAGCGCGAGCAACCAAGGCTTGCTCATGCCCAAACTCAAATATCGCTTCCGAGTAATATTTGAAAACTTTGGTGTCAGTACACCACGAACAGAATTGACCAAGCAGGTTATAGACTTCAAAAGACCTACCATGACGTTCGATGACATCCCAATTGAAATATACAACAGCACATTGCATCTAGCAGGCAAGGGCAAATGGGCCGAAGTCTCTTGCAATCTACGTGATGATGCGTCCGGTGCTGTCAGCAAACTGGTAGGCGAACAGATACAGAAGCAGATGGACTTTCTGGAAATGGCCTCGGCTGCTTCTGGTATTGACTACAAGTTTACCACACGCTTCGAAGTGCTCGACGGCGGCAATGGCGCAGCCACACCGATTGTGCTGGAAACATGGGAATTGTATGGTTGCTATCTAAAAAGCGTGGACTATGGCAACATGGCCTACGCAGAAAGCACACCAGTGCAAATTGCCATGACCATTATGTTCGACAACGCCAATCAAACACCCAACGGCACAGGGGTTGGATCGACAATTGCTAGAACTGTCAACGACGTAGTAACAGGATAATCAACTATGGCTTTTGGCCAGGATTTCCTCAAAGGCTTTTTTGGTGGGCAAGGTCTCAAAGACTACTCCCACGCTTCCAAGACCTTTCGCACCAATGGATATGAGTATGCACCACGGAACAAGTTCTTGTTCCACTGCTACTTCAATATCAACACGTCTGAAGTTCGTCCATTGCAGGCAGTGTTCTCAGAGACTGAAAAAAGCACAATTGG
>Ga0315905_10000727_pt1 | contig 35982 bp, 49 predicted proteins | sample LakEriMetagenome_5_FD_203522 | JGI IMG/M metagenome (GOLD analysis project Ga0315905, IMG submission 203522) | Freshwater fungal communities from buoy surface, Lake Erie, Ohio, United States - Buoy 4 MA121 | ecosystem: Environmental > Aquatic > Freshwater > Lake | place: USA: Lake Erie, Ohio... | reverse complement strand
GCGTAACAGAATCGAACTGCTATTAGGGGAGTAGAAATCCCCTGTATTATCCATTATACGAACGCCAGATACATGGTGGGACTTCTGTGAGTCGAACACAGCACCAACGGATTATGAGTCCGCTGCTCTAACCAACATGAGCTAAAGTCCCTAAACTATATTGTAACAGGAACGTTATTTAGTGTCAACAGTTTTAAACAACTGCTCGGGGTCGCTGAGATGATCCGTTTTGATCTCGCGCATTTTGAGACTGAACAACTCGGCAATGGAGTTCTTGTAGGTAATGCGTCGATTGTTCCAGTCGCGGATGGCAATGGCTCTGCGACCGATCTCGTCCAGGGGCAACAGGTGCTCCACACCGGATTTAAGCTGCCACTCCAGATCCCAGATCCGGTTATGGATCACAGTGATCTCTTGGATGTTGTGATCCAGAGTCTCACGTTGGTCTGCGGTCAAAGTCTTGACCAGCTGGCTGTATTTGTCTTCATACCAATCCAGTTCATCCTGGTTGGCACCTTTAGTGCGCTCGTATTTGATACGAGCAATGCACAGTCGATCAATCAGTTCCAGTACAGGTAAAAATTCCATGTCAACCTTTGTGCTCTGCCATTTGCTCGGTAATCATGTCGATGACACCCTGCACTGTTGTAAAAATTTTACGTGCAGTTTCTTTGTCTGGAATATTAAGCGTGATATCAAACTCTTCTTCTAAGCTAAAAATAATTTCAGCACGATCTAGACTGTCAGCATTAAATTTTGCTAGTTCGTCTGTTGGTGACGGTAGTTTTTTAAGATTAAGCTCTTTGGCAATAATTGCAATTACTTTTTGGTCAATATCATTCATGTTGTATCCTTGTATGTGTATATAACAATGTTTATCCACTGGCAGTTTTTTTTGAAATCACATTGTCACAATCTTGTACCTGGAATAAGGATAAGTCTCCTGCAACCATTCTAGCAGGCCCGGTTCCCAAGGCAACTGTATGGTGTTGTTGTGGTTGGCAATGTACATCAGTATGTTTCTTTTACAATGTCAAACTGATCAGCAGGCCACTGTTTTTTGAACTCTTCGCTCTTGACATATTCGTTGTAGCTCTTGGCTTCAAAGAACATTTTTTTAAACACAGAGGTAAATGTGCCCTTGGGGCTGATTGTCAAGTAAATCGATTTTGCTTTGCCGGCCATGATGATTCCTTTTGATTATTTGCTTGATGTATGTGTGGAGGTTTTAAACAAGAAGCCGCACAACACAGTCAGCCCCCAGGCCTGCAACCAGGTCACTTCAGAGACACCTGCAACAGCGCTAACCAAGCAACCGTTCCATAGCAGATACACAGGCAAACTCAGCAAGAAGCTCAGTAGCAGTAGACCCGCAATACCAAACATAATTGAGCCAAGAATAGTGATAATTTGTTTCATGATGATTCCTTGTTGTGATGATGTATTATAACACAGTTTTACAGACCTGTCAAGACCCTACGAAGCGTCCAACGGCTATCCATTCTGCTGGCAAACCAGCGGAACAGAGCCCTTGAATCGTCCTGCAGGAGTCCGGGTGCGGTACCGGTCTTGCCTCCTCTAAGCATGCTCATATCAAACTCCTCTTGTGTCGGTATTCAGGTTGGGTTTCATATCGCGGATCAAACCACGCTCTAAATTGTGGGCTTCGGTCTTGCCGCGCACCACAGACAGAACACGCACAGTGAATTCACCAACACCACGCTCACGCATGGTCTCGTACAGCATCCAGCTCTTGTCTTCAGAGCGCATGCGGTAAAAGTGCTTGCGGCAACGAGTAATCACTGATTTCTTCACAGTGCTTTCGGTTTTGGCAGTAACACCGATGTAAAAATCAGCGCCAGACTCAATCATGTAAATCACATGAGTACGATCGGTGCGCTTTTTACGGGCTAGTGTTTTTGTGTTCATGTGTATATTATAACCGATCTTGCGTTTTTGGTCAACCGTTTTTGCACATGAAAAGTAGTACTACAAAATTACTACTTTTTACCCCAAAAAGTGTTGCTGTTATGCAACTTTTTCAATGCTAGCACGCCAGTAGCACTCAGGGCCGCCGCAATCTTGGCGATATTTGTAGGCTTCTGCTTCTTCAAGGGTGGTGAAATACCTGGTGTCTTCGGGATCAACTCGTTGCACACCACAGTCATATTCTGTCACTGTGACTTTGTACAGTGTGGAAAGTTTGACTTCTGCCATTTTGAGCTCCTTTTGCCTGGGTCACTAACTACTACAATTACAGTATAAGCGATCTGGGATTTTTGGTCAACCTCTATTTAGGCCCCGGGTAAACTTAACAATGTCCCCATACAGTGCAAACATGCTGGCTTCTTGACCGTCAAAAAATACCAGGCGAGGCTTTTTGCCCAGTTGTATAAAATATGGATGAGTCAAATGTTTGTTCAGTGCAACCAAGTGCCCAGCATGTGCAGTAGTACCAGGTGGTATATCAAACTCGTAGCTTTCGATACCCAGTTGTTTGAACACTTGATAACCTTCCAAACTCAGACGTAGGCCACCAACGGGGCGAATATCTTGCCACCAATCTTTCAAAGCTATTTCCAAATTCAAGCCATAATCGCCGGGCAACAGCGACAGCGTGTGTTTGGTATAATCTAGTTTAGACAGCATTGGGGAACACTTGGGCTCCCTGTGTCAGCAATACCACAGAGAACTTGTCTGTTTTGAATTGTGTATTGAGTTTGCGAGCCAGATTGATGGCATGGCCTGGATTTGAAAAAGATACTTTTTTATACTTGGGACCAGGATACTGTGTCAGCATGTTTGAAGTTTTCAAGTTGATAGGCTTCGAATCGTAAAACACTGCCCATACACCCTCGCTGGCCAGCACCTGCTCAGTTTTGTAGGTCTGCTTGTTTGTGTTCTCAATCAACACTTGAGGTTTGGGTCTGCTCATACGTTTATTTATCACATAAACTAGGTACTTTTAAAACCACCGCCTGTGAGTTCTATGGTTATCACTTCGTCTTTTTGTGGAGCACTTTTGTTGTGCAACTGCTCCAAAGTTATCAGCAGTTTGGTAATGTCACTGTGTAGATCTTTGGCATCACGCATGCTCATTATAAAGTCTTTTTGTCCACGACTTTCGTGTGCCTTGATATTGTCAACAAAGCGATTGATGTGCAGGCTCATGGTTCAATCCAGTCTGTTCTAGAGGAATCGTGTGCGTACGGTACGGGTTTCTTTATAGTCATGTTGGGTGCAATATCGTTATCAAAAATTTGTGCCATTTGTTGCCACAGTGCTTTGCGCTCCTGCTCAGTTAGTCCAGCAGAGATCAAGCCGCCGGGCCCATCATGTTCTTGGCGATCTAGTCCGTAGTCATGTCGCCAGGTAAGGCACATGCTGGTTATAATTTGTTCACGAGTTTTTGACATGGCTTGGTTCTTGTCTCATTCGATCACGCCACTGAATTGCGTCTTCTTCGTAGTCAAAATGCGGACTGAGTTCTAGATCTTCATTGTGATCTTCAACCCAAACCCAGCAGTCGTTGTATTCATCATGGACCAGTCGCATGGTATATTATTTCTTTAAAAAACCGCTCAACTCCGGAGACTTCCAGCCCACTGGCTTGAGTACCTTGCCGTCTTCACGCTTGCGCACCTTGCCGGTTTCTCGATCAATCTTGGCAAAGTTTGTGCTCATAACTTCTTTCCAGGCGCCTTCACCGTCAAAGCCAGCACTGTGAATAGCACCAATTGTGACCACCAGGATATCAATCAAGGCATCTAACTGTTCAGTCATGTCATCGTCTGCAATTGCTTGTTTGAGTTCAGCATGCTCTTCGTCTATTAGATTCAAATACATCTTGTACTGAGAAATTGCATACGCATCAGTTTTCTGATCACATGCTCGCATAAACTTTTCTTGGTCCCTGAATGGATTGGTCATTTTGCTTCTTCTTTGCTGTGAAACGGACCTTGGTATGTGTAGCGTTGCAAGGTAATGAGTTTGGGATTCTGAACGGTTTTCCATGTACGGTGTTGTTTCACGCGATACCATCCGGCTGCAAACCAAGACTTGCTTTTGTCTTCTTTGGTAAACAACGGTAGTTTGTGTTTGACATCCCACAGCACATTGAATACCGGGGTGCCAGTATCGTAGCCGTAGGCCTGATTGCCGTGAACCACTGTACTGGTCTCAACCGGAGCAAACTCAATGCCTGACTCTCTGCCCAGCATCTTGATAGTGGTGTAGCGTTTTACGGTGTTTTGTATTTTTACAACCACACCGTTGTTGTCTACTTCAATTTCACCAACCTTGTGGTTGTCTTTTTTCAAGATCCAGTAGCGATCTGCAATCACTGGTTTAGCTAATATCATTCAGAGTTCCTTGGTATGTCTGATTCATCCAACGACCAACCGCGTCAGCATGATCGCTGAGTTTGGTCAGTTCGTACTTGCCACAAAATTTCAAGAACTGCGCACCAACCATGCCCACGTCCTTGTGGCTTATTTGTTCTCGAATAGCAGCATCTACCACGTCCTTGATCTCTTGCGGTTGTGCAGTGAGATCAATCAAGGTACAGTTGCGTTCGTATTCATCCAATACCCGCAGCTCTTTTTTATTGTGGTCGGTCCACCGTTGCAGCATGAGATTGTTCCAGGCGTAGCCTTTTTTGTTTCTATCTTCAAATGCTTCGGTGAGTCCCACTGCCTTTTTGGTGCCCTTGATACGCACACCAGGATATGCACTGAACACATTGTCTCCAGGATCGCCACGCATGCATTTCAAAAACAGCACCCACTTTTGATAGTCTTTGGGCAGTACAAATTTAGGATCATGCTTGTTCACTTTGATCTTGCTGTTGCTTTTGATTTCAAAACTCAAGCTCTTGCCCTTGCCATCACGAACACCATCCACACTGAACAAGTGATCATTTACACCGTTGTAAAGCTGCACATTAGGTGCCACCAACTGCACAAAATCTGAATCTGTGCTGACAATGGTGTGTTGATCTTGTGGGTGCAAGGCTATCCATCTTGCAATGACATCATCTGCTTCAGCAGTGGCACAACGAATCACGCTACAGTTTGTTCGAGTAGACAAATACTTGGTCAGCTCATCATAGGTCTCCCAGAACAGTTTGTCTTCGTCTGCTTCGGTCTCGGTCATGGCACCACGGGCTTCAGCACGATTGGCCTTGTAGGGCTTGTAGTGATCTTTGCGCCAGCTGCGACCTTCCAGTGCAAATACCACATGGTCGCATCCAAGATCACGTGCTACCTTGTTTGCACTCATGATAGTCAAGTGCAGTGCAAAGCCCAGCTTGGTCCAGGTGTCTGCTGCTCGGTGTGCTTGATGCCGAGCACGAAAGAACATGTTAGACGTGTCGATTAGCAGGTATTTCATTGGTGCCTAGTAGTTGGTGGTGTTTAATGTATTGTAACAGATATTCGCCCCAAAAGCAATGAGCTTCAGGCCCAAAATGCCAACTATCTGGTCTAACTGTGACAAACCCTTGTTGTCTTAGTACAAAATCGTACGTTTTTGTTGCATTGTAAGGGTCAATGTAACTTGTGCCCCAATCGTAATGTGTGGACAAATCTTCAAAATGGTTATTGCCGTTGAACATCACATGCCGGATTCCAGCCTGTTTGAGTTCGTTATGAAATGCCCAAATTTCGTCATGTGCTTGTTGACGACACTGATGCCAGTCTATATCCAGCACAAATTGACGGTATCGATCTTGCAGTTCTGGTGGCACGTGATCAATGCCACTGGCGTTGACTTGATAATCTTTGCCGTTGTGCCACCACTCTTGTCGCTCCCAGGTAGTCCACTGTATTACCATAAAGCAGTCTTGAACAGCATCAGGATTGGCAGCAATCCACTCTCGCGTGGTACGCATGATGCGAGCGTTGCTGCAACCTGCCTGTGCGTCTAGGTAAAGCACCGCATATAGCCAGTTGGCAAGTTCGCAACCAAAGCTGGCTCGTTCGTTGTCAGGATGCGGTTGTTGCCCTAGTCCCCAGAACACTTCGTCGTCAAGAGCCCAGGCATGAGAATTCACACACTCTGCTGCGGCCGCATGGCTATCACCATTCACATACAAGATCATTTTGCCAGTAATGTTTTTTCAGTTTCGGCAGCTACCACACGTTTGCGAAGACTTGAACTTGAAAAGCTGTGATCTCTTCCATTGAACACTAGTTCAATGTCACGTTGATAGCATTCGTGTTGGCCACTAAATTCTTTATCTTGATATTCCACACCAAGCACACGAACATCCAGTGGTAGTATTAGCAAGAGGTCAACAAGATCTTGTTCGGTTTGATAGACCACAACTTCATCAACATATCGACAAGCGGCTAATTGTATCTGTCGTTCTACAATGCTTTGTATGGGTTTGTTCTTGGTATTGGGTCTGTCAATTGTGGGATCAGTTTGTAATCCGCATATGAGATAGTCACAGTGGTTCTTGGCTTCTGATAGCATGGCAATGTGGCCTGCATGCAGCATGTCAAAGGTGGAGAAGGTAATGCCAATCTTTTTGCCGTCGGCCTTGAGCTGTTTGATGTGATTGAAAATCATGATACTTCGCTGCGTCCGTTGCCAATGTCTCGAGTGTTTACATACTGCCCTGCACCCTTGATAATGGCTTGTTCTTGTTCCCAAGTTTCCATGACCACATGCCTGCAAACATTTTGAAACCACCGGTCCACAATTTCAGAATCTGGATCATCTTTTTTGAGCATGTATCCGGCCTTGATCAATCTATTCACAAAGATCTCATTCCAGTCTAATTCAAATGCACCTTGGTGCAGATTGTTGGGATCTACATCAATGCCCAGCACGGCAATGTAAGGCTCACCTTTTTCTGTGGCCAGCTGTTTGGCTGTTTTGTCAGGTTCTTTGAACTTGGCTGCTTTGACCTTAGGCACAGGAGTTTCGTCTCCCCATGGCACCGAATCCAGTGGCCTAACATTGGCTTTTGCTTTTTTCTTGAACCAATCAAACATGTTATTTCCCCCAACCATTTCCCCACAAGTCCACATGCAGCCGTGGACTATACCAGTAACCTCGTTTGAGTGCTTCGTCGGCAACATGAATTCTGTTGCCATCATACACACTAACAACACCGCCTACTGGCATCACAAACACAGGACCAGCAAATCCTGCCAGGCGATATTCGTCAACCGCACGATCTAGTTCGTCAAAGTCTGTGACTTTTTCAACCACAAACTTCAAGTATGTGACTCCGTGAGTTTCGTAATCAAGCACAATGTTGGGCTTGATGGCATCTGCCCAGGTTTCGCCTGACACCGATAGCTTGGGACTTACACTAAATGTAATTTCGCCGTGCCAGTTTGCAAGATAGTTTCTGAAGTCTCTAGTGAGATCTTGGGTGCCATTGGTTTCAAATGTGATGTGCCGTAGTCCACGTTCGTGCAACAGGTCCAGTAGTTCTGGATAAGCACGTTGCCAACCCAGCAATGGTTCACCACCAGTGATAACCAAGTGGACCGGATTGCCATTGGGCTGTTGCCAGTTGCCGTTTGGTAGCAGTGCAGCCATTTTTTCTACCAATTGCTCAGGAGTGAATGTGGGACTTAGATGTTTGAAGTCTGGATGCCAACTGGCATAGCTATCGCAGCCTGTGCTCACCAGCGGAAGTTCTTCAAATGTCTTGTACAGTTCAACTGTTTTTGCAACCTCATCAGCCTCTTTGCTGACCTCGCCGGGTTTGCATCCAAATCCTGAACAGGTAAAGTTGCATCCGAATGTTCTCAAGAACACACTGGGTACACCAATATAACGGCCTTCACCTTGTGCAGAATAAAATAGTTCGCTAATTTTAAGTTTCATAGTCTTGTTACCTTTGTCATTCCCGACTTGCGGGGATCTTTATTTAGATTGATACTTTCTTGTTGCATTATAACACGAGTAGATTGTGTTGTCACCCAGCCCGGCAACACTTTATCCAAATAGGCCAAATGCTCTGCAGGACTAGGATGAGGGTCACCGTTTCTGTTGGGCCATCCGTCTTTGAACAGCACAGTTCGATAACTAGGCAAAATACAATCAACTACATCTTGATAGATATTTAGAGAATCAAAATGATCCATGGATAAAAACTTCCATTGCACTTGTCGTTTTTCCAACAATGTTTTTACTGCCTTGATGTAAGCTAGGGTTTTTATTAGTAGTCCTCGCTCATCAATGTGTGTGGCAAGGTAGTCTTTGTTATATATCGGGCAACTAAACATATTTCCCAGTGTGTGCCAACGTTCATTGACATATCTGTCTTCTCGGGTGGCAGTGGTCCAGCACACTATCACAGTATCTTGCGGCTCAAATTGCTGGCGCTGATCGGCCTCCATTACGCTGTTAAATATGAATTCGTTGCCTGCCCCGCTCTGTCCCCAGTTCTCAAAACTATCAAATTCTGGTGCCAAACAGTCTGCCCACGTGCTCCAGCGATAGTTGGTAAAACTACAACCAAATGCAAACAGTCGGGTCATTCTACTGTGATTTTGGCCCGACTAGCACCGTCGCCACGCCGTGCTCCATTTGAGTCTTGACCAATTCGTTCTACCATGGCTTTGCCAAAGTTTCGTCGCCGTGCAAAATAAAACAGTTCCAGGAACTTGGGAAAGCTCATGGTCTTGTCTTCTGGAAACTCCAGTTGATAGGTAGTAGGTGCATGTACCAGGTCATGATCAAAACTGAGGTATTCCCAGATATTGTAATCTAGCTCAAGATTCTCAGGATATGTGTTCATGGCATCATATGCCACTAGATATCTACGTTGGAATCTCATGATGCTGTTTAACAGATCCACAGGCAAATTATATCGTGCCATGAACCTTTCCAGCATGTCAAAAATTCCGTTGTATTGTTTTTCCACATGCATGTTTAGTATGGTTCTGTGGATCAGGTTCCACCCGTGTATTTCAATACCAATGTTGGGATGATTGATTTTGCCCGTGGTCATCCAACTGCGATAGTATTCGCGAACTTCTTCTTGCTCACGATGCAGCCACTCATCCTGTTGCATGAATTCAAACAGTTCATCGTAGAACTCACTGTAAGGCACTTTGCTGTACTTGAACATCAAACGGCTCAACAGTGTGCTGACACCATTGATGTGGAATGTGTTGATAAACCAACTAAACACATGTGCATCCAGCATGATGTCAAACGGCATGTCTTTGGTACCGGTAATGATATCAATGCTTTCTTCCACATGCTCATTGCTGTAGCTGCCCGAAAAGTAGTCGGTTACCGGCTGACTGGAGATCTTGAACAGTTTCTTTTGCAGCAGATTCATTTCAGCATTTTCCAGCAACTGTGCTTGAAACACTGTGAGACCAGTATGGTTGCCCATTTCAAACAAGGTCCAGAAGTTCTTTTTCCAAGACTCAAGACTTTCGCCTGGCAGGCCCAGAATCAGTTCTGTGTATGTGGGAATGTTGCGTTGTTCACACAATTCAAACACTTCGTTGAGCTTGTTCATTTCCATGTTTTTGCGACGAATGTTTTCCAGCACATCAAGATCCAGACTTTGTACGCTGAGTGTAAGACCTTGGTTGAAACCACGTGCATCCAGAAGTTTTTTGACAATGTCTACTACTTCCTTCTTTTGATTCTTGGCCCAGGCCACACTGAATGTTCTTGGTGATCCGTACTTTTCTTGACACTCAATGATCTTGTCTGCAATTAAGCTGTCGCGTTCAGCAAACATGCCAAAGTTGGCGTCAGTGATAGAGATAAAGTCAAAGTTACGCTTGGCCATCCATTCCAGTTCTTCAAACACACGCTCCAGTTCAAACTTCTTGACTTTGTTATAGGTCAAGCTGCCCCAGTCACAGAATGTGCAAGCAAACGGGCAACCGCGACTAGTCTCTAGTGTGCCCTGCCACATGATGCCAGGGTTGTCTTCGATCAACTGATCAAACACTCCGGCTAGGTATGGGCTGACCACTTCTTCAAGACTTTCAATGCGTTTGGCTTCGCCAGTGTTTACGGCCTCGCCATCTTGATTTAGCAGCAGTCCGGGAATGTGTGCAAAGCTACGACTTTCGTAGGCTTGCAGTAATTTACGAAAAGTTATCTCACCTTCAAATGTGATCACCACATCCATGAAAGGATTTTTACGAAACAGATCAGGGTCAGTGATAGCAGGTTCAGGGCCGCCAAACACTGTTAATATATCAGGGTTGATCTCTTTGATTCGTCGGGCAAGCTCATAATTGTAATTGTGATTCCATACATAGGTGCTAAACGCCACAATATCATTTTGGGCTAATCGTTGTACAACAGGTTCAACTTCATCTCTACGCCACACCCACTCAGTGAGTTCAAAGTTTTGTTTGATCTCGGGGTCTGTAATGGCATAACTCCATATCACACCTGCTGAATATGGCAAGTAATGAGCATTGAGTTCTTTGGGACCTTGTTGGAAATTGGGTTGTACCCAGGCAATTTTGTGTGTCATTGATTATTTACTATGCGGATTGGCAAACTGAACCATAAGATTGTTAACGTCGTTTTTGGCCAGCTTTTCCCAGGGATCTTGTGTGCCTTTGAAAATATTTTCAAAGAACACTGTGCTCATCCCAATGGACCGCATGTATGTAGCCAGTTTAGCCGAGTCCCGGTGTCGCAATTCCAACATTTGTTTGCTGTGAAAATCTCTAGGATCATCAGGTTTGCCTTCAAGCATGGGACGATTCTGGAATGTTTCGTCGTTGTTGTTGCCTGTTAGATCATATCTGTCGTGCAGCACATCCACAGCAATACGCTCGTAGATATCCAGCATGTATGCCTGTTGACTTACCCAGCCATCTTGTGTGGGATGTGGACTGATGTAGCCTAGTAGATCATACCATTTTCGCGGCACAATAGGAAAAATGCTGTATGGATGTAGATTGTGAGTACGATAGCTCAGTAGCTTGAACTGATTATCGTAGCTCATGATAACTGAATCCCAAGCTGCTGTTTCCATCACAGCATCATCATTCCAAATACACAACCACTTGGCATTGGTCTGTGCTGCCATGGCGTTGTTGTATTTGTGCAGACCAATATAGCCCATGCGATCAAACTTCATTGCAGTGTATGCAATATTTCTTGCATCCAACCAAGGTTGCAGATCAGTTGCAAAGTACTCAGTACCAAGTTCATCATCTCGATCAAATGCAAACATAAGTTGCACTCGTTCAATATTTTCAGCTTGCTCAACCAGGCTACGAATACTACGACCTAGGCTTTCTGTTCTGCTCCTGGTGGCCAGCAGCATTGCAATATCATACTTGAAATCCATCATGTCCTCTTATTCAAATAAATCTTCATTCCACTCACGATGTCCTTCACGAAACGCCATGTTGCTTTGTGTCTCGCGAACTTCCACACGGTAGCACCACAGGCGTTTGGATTCAGCTTGCCCCCACATGTCAGGAATGTAAACACCATTCACATACTTGTACAGCTGATCAGCTAGACCTTCACAGCCCAGTTTGGGTAGGATGGTCAGTTTGGCCAACTTGCGCCGTTCCATCTCTTTGTAAAAGTCCAGTTCAGGATCGTCTTCGGCCACCAGCAAGGTGTGATCAAATTGACTTTCTAATATACCTTTGAGTTCTTTGAGACCGCCATAGTCAGCAGCCCAGTTGCGAGCATCCAGATCATTGGTGCCAAAGTAAAACTTCATGTTGAAGCTGTAGCCGTGTATTAGATTACAGTGACTGTCGGCACGCCATTGACGATAAGCACAGGGAAAAGAGTCGTGATACTCTTTGGTGCTGGTGTACCTATAGTTCACTGGTCTAGTGTTTTGTAAGTTTTCTTCCAAGTGACGAATCAAGTCGCCGGCTGATGAGTTTGCCATGTTTTTCTCCTATGTGATTATAGCATAGGTGGCAGAGTTTGTAAAGCGGGAATGACACCAAGACCGCTTGATCATTACTTATGACGGCTGTTGATAGCCGGGTTGTTTGTAGTTGGCCTGGCCTGCAATAACACCACGCACACCGCCCACAGGATCTGTACAGTCGCCTGTGCGTCTGGGGATCAAATGCACATGCGGATACATCACAGTTTGACCAGCAGCGGCGCCTGAGTTCATGCCCACGTTGAATGCATCACATTCGCCGGCTGCGACCATTCGGTTGCCTTCGGCCATGGCAGATTCAAAACAATCCCGGATCACTCCCACAGTATTGTATCTGGGCACAAACAACAAGTGACCATGAGTCACCGGATATCGATCCTGAAACACAGCCACATGAAAATCTGTTAACTCAGAGACTTCCAAGTTCCAGGGAGCAATTTTGTCCTGCATTGCTTGTTCTAAATCAGTCATCGTGGTGCAAAGTCCTGTTGTAGTTTGATATTGTCAAAGAATTCTTTCTTGACACCTTGGTCTTCCTTGAATGCGCCTTTGAGCACTGTGGTCTGTGTTAGACTCGAATGTGCCATGATGCCGCGATTCTCACAGCAGCCATGTGTGGCCTGTATGTACACAGCCACGTTGTCAGAATCAGTGGCCCGGCTAATCTCTCGGGCAATGTCATTACACAGTTCTTCTTGAAGTGTGCCACGTCTAGCACACCACTGAGCTATTCTGGTATACTTGCTGAGACCAATAAGTTTATTAGCGGCAATGATACCGATGTAGGCAACCCCAGATACAGGCTGGTGATGATGAGAACACATACTTCGTAGCTCACTACGTACCACAAGCATACCTTCGTAGCGGTCGGCGCTGTCGTTTGGAAAAGCTGTTGCATCTGGTGCTGATTCATATCTACCTGCCATTACTTCGTTGAAATACATTTTGGCCAGTCGACGAGCTGTGCCTTTGGAGTTGGGATCGTCGTCACGATCAATGAGCAGTCGATCCAGCACTTGTTCAAATGCTGGTGTTGCTTCGTCAATGAGTCGTTCCACATCGCCTTCGTTTAGGTAATCACTGATGTTGTCACCTGCCCAGAAACGCTTGCCTTCACGTTTCATCTTGAAGCGAAGATGATCACCTAGGTATGCTTCTTTGTAATCTTTATCGTCATCGCCTTGTTGCTCTGCACCTGCAATGATATTGTTATGTGTTTTTGATTCGGCTACAGGATGTAGTAGTGTATCTGGCACAAATTCGTCTGTGCTGTGCAGCAGTTTTTCTGGTACAAATTCTTTTGTCAATTATATTTCTCCGATGTTGACGCAGTGGATTGCGTTTTGTTAATTGTATAGTATTTAGACCGTGAAGTCAATCTACTATGGTAATGTTTCTTAAATCTGGATACACAACATGCACAGGATCAGGATTGGTTTCTTTGATACCTTTTAACAGTTCGAGACCCTGAACAGCTTCTTCGGGTGTGGGCTTGTAGTGGTAGCCAACTTGAAATGTGTGTTGTGTTTGCCAGGGTGTGATATCAAGATCGCGACCATCATAGCGTTGACGGATCATGGTCTTGTATGCGGCTGGGTCATCCAACAAGATAGCACCACCTCGGCCAATGTGCAGAGGTTTGCCGTGGCCAAAACTCAGACACTGCATGGCACCAGGTCGATACATGTTCTTTTCCAGTCGTCGAGCGCTGTCCCAGATTCGAGTGTCATGAATGTGATACTCACCAGTCCAGTCTTCATTTTCCAAGCTGTATTTGATGCCCAGCTTGTGCATGGTCATGGCCACACTCAGATAGGTAAATGCAGTAAAGCTACAGCTTCGTACTCGATCATGGCGTAGACAAAGTTCAATGGCATGTGTGCAGCAATCAGTCATGATCACATAAGGTGCGCCAGTGAACTCTGCCAGCGCATGTTCAAACTTTAGAATCTTATCAAACATACCAGGCCCAGGCATGGCGGATCATAGCATTAAGATCATGTTGTTTCCACTGATCTACTACTGAATCGAACTTGCCTGCACTGGCGGTCAACAATGGCGGATCGCCATCACGTTGTTTACCTGACACAATTTTTAGTTCTTTGCCGGCAATACGCTCTGCCGCAGCAATGATTTCTTGATTGCTGATGCCTGAACCAGAACCCAGATTGTATACACCAGCAGGCACAATACGGTCCAGTGCAAACACATGAGCTCGAGCAATATCTTCCACATGCACATAGTCGCGAATGCAAGTGCCATCTGGCGTGGGATAGTTAGTGCCGTTTAGTGTAAACTCAGCATCGTCTCGCAAACATTCTAGCACTCGAGCAATAATGTGTGTTGCGCCAGGCTCTTGTCCATGACGACCTTGACTGTCTGCACCGCAAGCATTGAAGTAACGAAATGCCACATAGTCCAGACCATATGCACGATGATAGCTAGCCAGGATCTGTTCTACCATCAGTTTGCTTTCACCATAGGGGCTGATAGGCTCTTTGGGATCAACTTCGTGGCACGGAGTCATGACGGGTTCGCCATACACTGCTGCACTACTACTAAAGATAAATCTAGTTTGTGGCATTGCAGACATAACAATGTTCAGAAGATTCAGAGTCTTGACCACGTTGTTGTTGTAGTAATCGCTAGGGTTCAAAATGCTGGGGCCAACTAAGCTGGTGCCTGCACAGTGTACAATGGCTGTGGGCCGCACGGAAATTAACTTGCGATAAGATTCGTCGCTGTCAAAGTCTGCTTGCACAAAATCCATGACGTCTTCAAGATGACTTGGCAAGGGTCTACGATCAATGCCAACCACAGTGTGTCCAGCATCTTTCAACAACAGAGCAATTTCACCACCAATGTAGCCAGCGGCGCCAGTGACTACAACAGTGCTCATGATTCAATCTTTCTCACATGATATTTGTCTTGTGCCACATGATCACGATATCGATTGCCAGCACGATTCCATTGTTCGCCCTTGCCCTCAATGATATCGATTACGCGATCAACTGTGCCGTTGTTCCAGTTACTGATCAAGCCCATGTTGTGATGTGGTTCACGCAACAAGTTCTGCATCTTGTGATAAGCATCATCTATGCTCCAAGGAACATAGAGCCTGTTAGGGTCATTAGAAAAAGTTTCAGGGAAAGACCTATAAGCAGGGTATAGAACATTACAGCCAAGAGTATCTGCTTCACTGACTGTGTTGGAAACCCAATCTTGCAGGGCGCAATTAAACAGCACACGAGTATCATTAAGGTGAGAATAGTAATCATTTTTTGTGATGTTGTCGTAGATTTTTAATTTACCGGCTGCTTCCATTCGTCTAGCACGGGTCACAAATTCAGGATTGTTGCTGCGCAATGCACCGCCGGAGTAGATAGCAAACTCACAAGGCTCGTTAGTAAGTTCACCATACATCTCAATCAGATCCATGAAGAAGCCGGGCTGCTTCTCTTGATCAAAGCGGGCTGCAAAACCCACACGACGTGGGCGATCTTGAAATGGTCGGACGTTTTCGATACCGCCAATGCGTTCCAGCACTTCTGCTTTGCCAAATGCAAGACCTGAGATGTTGTAGATAGGCACATCCCATCCAGCCACTCTCATGTGCATGACCATTTCTTCATTAGTTGCAAGAACTGCTCCACCGCTATCCCGAACCATTTCACACACCATTTTCTCATAGAGACCCATCCACTTAGCCATCCCCCAGACATGAACAAAGTCATCGGGATCGATAGACTGAGCAAGACAGCGAACAAAAATACGAGGACGCAGGTTCTCAGGAACTTGATTGAGTATGTACGGCAGCGATTCAATGCCTGGCTGAAACATGTCTTCAAAGTAGATAACATCTTCATGGGTGATTTCTCCTTGTTGCATCAGACGAACCAGATTCATCAACTGGCTCATGCCAAAGTAGCTGCGACCATGTGCATCCAGCACCTGTCCAACCACGATCTTTTGGCTGTTGTCTAAGGTTTCGCCAGGCACATATACCACATCAAGGCCGCGACGATCAAACACACGTCGATTCCATTCTGTCAGTTGCAGTGTGTAGCGGGCTTCATAAGATTCAAGCCCCATGTAGTATAGTTTTCTCATTTTAGTCCTTGTACTCGGTTCAATACATCTTGATCTATTTGCGTGGCCATAGCTTGTGAAGCAGTCATGACATACTTTTCGTTGGGGTATTGTGTGTATGCATATTTTTCAGCCGAATCACTAGATCGACTCATGGCATTGACTTTTTCTTCCATGCGATGCAGTCGACTATTTAGATGGTTCATATCTTCGAACAATCTTCTCAGAGGTCCGTGATTGCGACTGTGTTCTGTTTTGATCTCAGGACGAGTCAGCGTCACCATCATCATGAGACTGCGTAATGAATCCATCACACGCGGATCTTGACTGGTCAAGGCTTCGTCGAACATGTCAACAAATCGCTCGAGATCAAAGTCTGCTTGATCTTTTTCTCGAGCGGCACTCATGCTGGACGAAATCCTGCAAGTCGACGAGCGTCTTCCCACCACATGTTCTTGGCATTCTTGCCTTGAGCATGCTTGCTGAACTGTTGCCAGGCATAGCTCTTGAAGTTGTAGAGATCCGCTTCATTGTAGCGGTATCCAAAGTCCTGACAGAACTCCAGATATACTTCGAGATCCTCAAAGATTTCTGTAAGACGTTGATTGGGTTTGATAATTGGCTTGGCCATTTGTTTTTCCTTAAATTGCAAGAGATTGCACAGGGCGGTGAGTTTGATATTTTATCAAGGCTCCGTTTTCACCATCTTCGGATACCTCAATCCAGACCACACGATCAGGATACTTTGTTGCAATTTGAATGTACAGATCGTCTGCCATCATCTCGCAAGATTTATAGTCTAGTTGTAGGATTCCATCCTTGTAGAGATTTTCCAACCAGCGTTTGAATTGAATGAATTCAATGTCTCGATCATTGTGTACCACATCAATCCACACTCTAAAGTGAAAGATATGGCGATGTGGTGTTCCTAAAAAACTCACATCGTACTCATCACCTGTGGCCAGTGCGGGGTCTGTGGCAGCAGCAGGATAGCAATGAATTCCTTCTTTGCAAAATGTGACCCAGATCTTGCGTTCTGCCACGGTCATGATTCTATCTACAGTTGATCTTTGTTGTTGGTTCATAATGTTTCGTCCTTGGTATATTTAGACCAGTCAGTGAATGCTGTGCGACTTTGTAATTTGTGTACACTGTGACACCAAACACCGGGATTGGTAGCAGCAAAGTCTTTGTCGTCCAGTTTGAGTGTGGCATTGTAGCCCAGCTGACGTATGTAAGGCAGCTTGACCGATATCATGGGAATAAAGTTGTGATGTTCAGTGAATCCGCTTTCTAGCAAGCCTTCTATGCATTGAACATCTATGTCTAGGGTACACAGATAATCTCGGTCTAGGAATGGTCCAATCATGTTCTCCCAGTCTAGCCAACCACGAGCATTGGTGTCATAGTTGGGAAAACTCTGATTGGCACCAAAGTAGATGTGCTCGCAACCCTGCAAGTGAGCAGCAATATCATCCTCTGTTTGCACGCCTACCACGAACAGAGTTTTCTTTCCCAATGCCGGAGTATGTTCTACTTCCGTGCCTGTAAAGAACTTTACTGATTCGTCATGTCCTTGTCTAATCATTTTGCCTGCTCGTTTTCAAGTTGATCTAGTGCTGCTTCATTCAATTGTACACTATCTTCCTCACTATCGTCAACATTGGTTTGCTCTAAATCAAATAATACGTTGAACTGTGTGCGAGCATTCTTGGCTTTTTTGCCTTTGAAACCTCGTGTGCCCACAATCTCCATCCAGTAACTGTCGTAGGTTTCGATAATAGCCTCAGCAGCGGCCCGATCTGGTGCTGCAAAGATTGCCTCCACAATATCTTCAAACTTGGCATAGTCACCACCTTGACGTTGCATCATAGCAGGACGAGATCCTGCATCAAAACGTCTGTTGGCTTCTTGCACAGCAGTCAAATGCATCCAGACATTATGTCCCATGAGCAAGGCATACGAGAATGAATCCCATGATGTTTTACCTTCTTTACCAATTTTGTTTAGGTCACCCGGTTTGTAGATGCAAATGTCCTTCATCTTGAACAGGTGGCTCAATGGACTATCTTCCCAACGTGGATAAACTCCATCGGCTACTACTCCATCACTCCACTTGCGTGTGTCTGTGGAATATTTTTTGTCGTCGGCCGAAGGAGCCATGCGATACGACCATTTGGAATCGTGTTCAAACACGTTTTCAAAGTAGACTTGTCCGTTTGCTGTTGCAAGGAACGGACTGGCGCAGTCAAACGAGATTGTGAAATTTGGATTGACATATTTTCTTACGGCCCTTTGGATTACAGTTAATAAAACAGCCCACTCCAGTTTGGAGGTTCCCAAGAAGTGCATCCAATCATGCTTGCCCTCTTGAAGTAAATTGTCGTAACGCAAGGCTACTAGGCGTTTTAACACCAAGTGTACATCGCACATGTTCTGGCCGCCCATACTCCAGCCATCAAAGTGAGTGTCTGGATACTTGACAGGATCGCAGTATTCTTTCATGGTTTCATACCACTGGTCTGCTGAAGTATGATTGTCACCTTGCAACACGTTCAAGAACTTGGCACCACCATTGGCAACACCCTTGCGATGTTTCATGAAGTATTCGTTGTTAAATTTGGTAGCGTCCACTGCTTCTTGTAGTGTGGTGATTTGACAAGCCGCTGACGCTTTCTTGTCATGGATTACCCAGGTTGGAATATCCAAGATCATTCCATAGTCTGCTACATTGTCCAGCCAGTTCAAGATTAAACTTCGTTTCTTTTGTGCTTTGACACAACCTGAATTGGCCTTCCAGTCACCTTCCCACAAGCCCTTGGCAATCTGGAAGCCACCTGAGTCGCCTAGCATAAATGTGCCAGGCTCCCGATTACGCACCATGTCTTCTGACCAATCCTGCTTGTTCAAGTCCAAGTTAGCATGCCCGCCCGAGTATAATGACCATTTGTATGGAAACAAGGCTTTAGAACTGTTGAGCCAGTTCATTTGTTCCATGTCGGTAAGTCCAGCTGGGAAACGAGCCGGATCTACATAGTGCTCGTTGCGTTGCTTGCCCACAAACGTGGCGTAGAAACCACTGATAGCCGGCAAGAACACAGCATAGTCATTTTGCTTGGCAGTTAGATTGTCTTGCACATGCTCAGTCATCACTTGCTTTGTGCAGGAAGAATATAGTTGTAAACAGCAACACCAGAGTCAACAGTGATCTGTGCTGCACCATCGTCGCTGATGCGCATGATTTTGTCACCAGTCAGCCCCAGGATGCTGCTTACTTGGTTGGCTGGCCAACTCCATGCACGTTTAAGTGTGCCAGTGACTCCTGCTTGAAACACAAAGTTTCCAGCATGTGTACTATGATCGCCAAAGAAAAACTTAAGATCACCGTTTTCAACCTTGGCCTGAAAATTGGGCTCCTCAACGTTGGCACTCATTTGCATTTTTAACCGCATGATGCTGGCAACACTGGGCTCAAACTCAATGTGCCAGTTGACACCTTTGAACTTGGCAGTTTTCAACTTGTCATTGACAATTTCACTGGCCATGAATCGATAGCTGTTTTTGAAGTCACCGTTTTTGTTTTCAAATGCAATGCCATCAGGTTCACCAGTGGCTCGTTTGGTAATTGTGAGCTTGGCTTCTTCTCGATATTCTTGCAGATTCAGCAGTGTCTTGAGTTTGGTCAAGTTTGGCATACCAAATGTGCCCATAAACTCAGCAACAGGATTTTTAAATTCTGCTTGTACCACCACGCTCAAGTCTTCAGCAAGACCTGAAATTGATGTAGTTTTGTCGTCACCGACAATTTTGACCAGGTCAATACAACCCAAATCATGTGTGTGCTGGACCAGGTCCAATAAGTAATCTCTCATAAATTCTCCTTGTGTGTTAGTATATAGGTTTTATTGCGGGTTTGCAATTATTTTGGCAACACTCTGGCCGCCTCGTAGTGAAACAATTTGACCAGGTCTGCGAAGTTCAATCCAACTGATATCACCTTCGCCGGTGTAATCGTGTGTGATTTCATAACCGATATTTTCTGCAATAATACGCAGTCTGTGTCCTGGCACATAACTCATAAAACTTTTTTCGGCCAGCGCCACTCCGTGCCAGCGATTGCAGTTGTTGTAGGTAAACAAAAATACACCGCCTGGCCGCAGTTTGGCAAACACTTCCTGCAAATACGACTGCACTATGTTGATAGGTTTGTAGTTGAAGTAGTTGTAGGCAAATACCAGGCCAAACTGATTGTCGGGCAGCTGATGCATGGCCGGCATGCCACGATAGTCATTCACCTCGTAAGGACGTAGGCGTCGCTGGTATTCGGGAGTAAATGCTGCAATTGCAGGTGCCAGTAGTTCATTGTTGTGATCCACCACGTACAAAGGATCTAACGGTACTAGATCTTCAATAAAATTTTCTCTACCAGGACGAATGATCATTCCGGGCAGTCTCCAGTCAGTGTACCCTTTGAGTCTAGCTCTTAGGATATTGTTGCTTTCTGGATCAATGGTTAATCTTCGATTCAAAATGTAGTCATTGGGTTCATAGCACATTTCTTCTTCGTACACACGCTGACTCAATTGATACAGCGCTGGTTCATAAGTGTCAATCATTGCTTGAAGCTTACGAGTTAAATCTACAATGTCGTCGTTGAATGCAGATATAGAATCTTTTACTTTGTTAAAGTTTAGTTCTAGATGTTCGCTTACGTTGGCCAGTCTAATTGATTGTTCGCTGATGACATGCATGATCCCTGCCAGGTGCCTGACCGCGGCGCCACACGCAGGATCCATGCTCATGTTATCCAGCAAGTTTTTATACTTTACAACTTCGCTCAGTATCATTCGAATGCAAATAAACTAGTAAATGTATTTTCAGTATTGGTAGCTGCTGCCAGGTCCCATTCCAGCACACCCAACAAGTTATCAATTTTCTGATCCACCACAGTGGCTTCCATTAATCCGTCATCAAATGGCAGTTCTTTGAACCATTCTGGCAGGCGTTGCTCGTCTGTGGGATAGCCAATTGACGTCCAACCCAGCGCATTGTTCTTGAGTTTGCACACAATGGTCTTCATACCATCTACAATTTGCATGCTGTAGTTGTCACTGTTCATTCGTCGCATGTTGTTCCAGTTCATAGCAGCTCTGACATGACCGGGCATGTTGGCTTTGCCTTGTTCTTTTTCAGCTGCACCATACTTGGTCAAGTTGTTCACACGCTTGGGTGAACCTTTTTCCCAGCCAGGTCGCTCCATAAATTCATATTTGAATTTGCGAATGTGCTCAATCACATCATCACGTTGCACACCACTCAGTATCTTATTTAGAATTTCCAACAAAAAGTCTTGAATAACTTTGGGAGTATCACTGCGTTTTAGATCCAGTCCAGTGGCTTTGGTTTTGCCAATCTTGCCGTTCACATCCAGCCGTTTGCCTTCGAGATCAATGATGTTTACAGCGTATCGTTTCTTGGTAATAAACAAACTGCGATCTGCAACCATCTCACGACCACACTTGATCAGTTCGCCCATGTCTCGTGGACAATGAAATGCACGTTCCATAAAGCCTGGAAAGGATTCGTTCACTTGGTCTGCAATTGAGTCATACAAAGCAATACAAGTTTCCTTGCTCCATTCCATACGACCTTGTTCTACTTCGGTCTTGAGCACAGACCATGCACTAAAATAACACGAGTCAGTGTCGCCGTAGATAACAGCCTCGCCCACATGATCATATTTGCCAGTGATACACTCGTTGATGTATGCATCCATGTGCTTGGCAATTGCACGACCCGTCAACGTAGTTGATTGTCCAATACGCTTGTCAAAGAATCTACAGCCAGGATTCAAAATAGCACCATACAAGCTGTTCAAGTTGATCTTCTTGACCAGTTGTCTCTTGTCCCAGAACGCAATGTCTTTGGGATCAGTTGCTGCTTTTTTCTTGGCCTGCATGTCCTTGCGTTCACTATACCAACGCTCAAGTAGACCTGGGATAATACCCTTCTTTTCATATGTAAGAATAGTGCCATTGGCGCTGAGAATCCAGGGCTGGTGACTGTCAAACACAATCTTCCAGATTTCTGCTGCTGAGTGTGTGCTTTCAGAACCATCCTGCCAGTCAATAGTGATCTGTGTGCCTACTTCAGTGTTCATTACACTGGTATACTCAAGACTGCCAAACAAGTTCTCCCAGGCATCTGCAAACTTGCCGCCATTCTTGGCCATCTTGTCTTTGATATAATGGTCAGTCATGGTCTGGCGTAACTGTCCAACAACAGTTTCTGGACCCATGTTCATGGCACGAATCGCTGAGGGATACAAGCTGTTGATGTCAACTGACCCCACCCATTCGTGCATGCCCTTTCGAGGGTATGCAACATATGCGCCAGCAGCTTGGTTGTCAATGCTGTCGTCTCTGTGCTTGCGGTTGGGAACAACCATGCCACGTTCATGTGCTTCGTTGATAATGGCCTGCTCAGTCACTGCCACAGCACCCATTGTGGTCTGCAACAACACAGTGTTGGCATGTGCCAGTTCGCTGGCCAATTCCAAGAAACGCAATTTCTTGTCCAGCTTGTCCAGCAGTGCAGTATCTTGTCTGTTGTATTCTATAAATGTTTTAAAGTGTTGATTGTACAGCTGATCCAGAGTACCTTCAAACTGTGTCTTGCGCTCGCCTAGTTCGTATTCTGCAATGGCATCCAGGCTGTAGCTGTGTCGTTCCTCGTAGGTGTACTTGCGATACAGTTGCATATAGTCCATGTGTACACGGCCTACCAAGTCAAATGTTTCTTGTTCTGCACCAAAGCGTTCAAACATACGCTTCTTGGGATGTTGTCCCCACAAACAAAACTTGCGAGTGTCGTCCTTGCTGAGAATCCTGGTGCAACGATTTATGGTGTAAGGAATGTCATAGCCTTCTGAATTCCAGCCACTCAGTACATCAGCTTCTTGAATCAAGTCCAGGAACATTTTGATCATGTCCTCTTCTCGCTCAAACAAGAATGTGTTGTCAAACTCAGCTACCATTTCCTGAGCAGTGGCCATACTCAAGTGTTTGGGCGGAACTGCCAGTGTGACCAACTGATCCAGCCAATTCAAATAAACTGATATGGCAGTGATTGGGTTGAACGGATCTTCAACTGGACTAAAGCCACGTTCCTTGTCAAAGTCCACTTCAATGTCAAAGAACGCTGTGTACAGTTCAGGAGCGTCTTGATCCTTGTAGTTTTCTTCCAGGCATCTAAAGATGGGATTGATATCTGACTCGTACAGTTGCTTGCCCGAGTGCATGCGAACTTCTTTGCGAAATTCTTTGTTGTTGCGTGTGCTGAATCTTGACACAGGTGTGTCATAGATGCTGCGGAATTTGCCCCTGGCATCATCATAGTAAAAGATGTAGTTGGCAGGATATTCTCGGTAGACTCGATTGCCGTTGCGGCGTTCTACCACGTGAATTCGATCGTGTTCACGATCATAAAGTGCGTCAATATAACTCATTTAACTCCGTTTGTGGCCGGTAAGCCGTGATACATGCTCGTGACGTGAGCGACTCGGTATTGCCGCAATACTTATAATGTTTTGCCCACAGTCTCAAGAATTGTTTCCAGCAATTCGTGATCCTGTTTAGCCTTGCCAAATTCGGCTTTGTGTGCCAGCTTGATGGCTTTTTTCAACACACCTGGCTTGATCTCAAGTTCTTCCGCAATGGCCTTGATGGTGTCGTTGAGTCCACCAGTGAGTGTTTCAATTTCTTGAGTGACCTGCATGCCCTCGTTGATGATTTGAATCAGTTTGATCTTTTGATCGCCGTTGAATGTTTTTTGTTGTGTCATAGAAATCTCCTAAAGTAGTCAGTTAGTATAACTGTTACTCCAGGAGAAGTCAATGTGTTGTTGCTCGTTTTAGGGTACGCAGTAGCGAATTGTTTCCCCAGGGTAGAAGCCACCCCACACTTACGGTAACAAGTACCGGTCCTAAGGGTGTTTGATTAGCTCATTCGAGCATGTTCTCTGCGGCGTTGAGCACCAATATACACCACACGTTCAATCAGGTGATTTCGTTGTGCAAATGCTACTTCGTTGATCAACCCATGTTTGGTAAATTGACGGTCAATGTATTTTTTGATCTTTTCTACATCGTCGCGAGTGGTAACAGACTCCAGCATGTGTTTGACTTGCTTGACTGTTTCGGCCACTGCCTTGTCTGCAGGTAGCTTGGCATTGATACGATTGATATAATCAAGTTCATTCTTGTTTAATTTATTTGCACCGCTTGTGGTAGCTGCCAGTGGTTTAACTTTTGCAGGTGTTGATGTTAAACTAGGAACAGTTGGTTTAGGCAAACTAATACCAGTTTTGATATTGGGTGCATAGTTCACACTGGAATATCCAGTAGGCCCTGCAAAATTAGGCGTAGCTGGTTTCTTGGCAGCCGCTGCATCACGTGCAGCTTGACGACGAGCAACTTCTCTACGACCAACATAACCAGCACCTTGTGGATCCTCGCCCGGGAACTTGCCAGCTGCTGTGGTTGTGGCCGCTGCTGTTGTTGCTGCTGTAGTTGATGTAGGTGCAGCAGCACCAACAGCATTGGGATTATTTGGACTAGCAGTATTTTTGAGCCCTGTTGCTGTTTTTGTTACTCGACCGCCGGTGCTGGTACTGCTTGTTCCATAATTTTGCAACTGGTTTGTCATTTGTCCAAATGGATTTGAAACAGCAGCAGTATCATCAGCAGGTTCATCAGCAGTATCATCAGCAGCAGATTGTTGTGCCTTGGCGAGTGCATCAGCAATTCTTTTTTGACGTTTTGCAGCAAGTTCGCTTGGTAAGTAAGACTTGCCAGTGTCAGGATTTAAAAATCCTGTATCAATAGGAAGTTCAAATTCAGAAGCTTTTGCTGTGGTGCTAGTGGCTGTTTGTGGATCAGCCACGGGTGCAACAGGTGCTGTGTAAGGTATACCCATTTTACTGTAAACTGAAGTTACCACTTCTTGCGGCACACCTTGTGTGACCAACCAAGCAGCCAATTGATCCGAATCACTGGGTTTGCCCTTTTGGTGCCAGTTCATCTTGAGTTTCTCTTTGGTAACGTTGGTGGTAAATTGACGACCAAATGTGCTCAGTGCACCACCTACTTTGCTGAGCCCACGGCTCAACAGGCCGGGTTTTTTGACTGCAGGTGCAACTGGAGCACCCGCCATGTCGGGACGATACAATGCCGGGCGTGTGCTTCCAGGAACACCCTTGAGTTCCATGATGGCTTTGCGGTATCGGTCAACGTTTTCAAACACTGTGTAGGCGCCAGCAGTGGTTAAGTTCACAGTTTTGCTCTTGCGCCCTGTGCTTTCGTTCAATTTCCAATTCAAGATGGTTGTTTTTTTGTCAATCAACTGACTGACCGGCAATCTTATTACCTTGACAGATTCTGTGAATCCTTTTGGTCTTATTGAACCGCTGCCGCTGGCACCACCGGGTGTGTAATTTGATGGACCCATTGGTGCCAACCCTGGTTTGGTAGCTTTCATAGATCCGTCTGGCTGTAGTTCAGCATTTGGAAAACGTTTGGTAAAGTCTGCTTTCCAGGCATCATAAGCGGCTGTTTGTCTGGCCAGTTCGTCAGCGGGCAAACCAGTGTTTGGTGGAATAAAACTACCCTTGTCGTTGACAGGAATGCCGTATTCTAAGTTTTGCCCCAGTGAGTCAGTGCTGGTTGGTCCCGATTGACTGTAATCAATAGGAGCAGAATATTTTCCTGGATCAACAGCAGCTTGACTCACATCAGTTGTCATTCTGGTTCCTGCATCTTGAGCCACACGGTCAGCTGCTATGCCGCCGTCAGGCCCAAGGCGGCCAGCACCTTGTTGTTTTAAATTGGTTGTAGCGTCAAGACTGTATGGACTGTTGTTTGGATTATACTGACCAGTATAGCCAGTGGTGTCAGTGGTGTCATAGTTTGGATCAAACCGTGCAAAATTAGCAGGATCTGGAGTGCTATAACTCATTCTATTCAAGTCAGCAATGTCAGCTGGATCCGGCAGTTTGATAGTTTGTCCTGCTTTTATGATGTTAGGGTTGCCATCGGGTCCAAAAAATACTTCGCTGCCAGGCAGACGCCTGAACGCTTCTGGATTGATTTTTCTATCCGCCAAAATATCAGACAGTGTGTCGCCTGGCTTGACCTTGTAGTCTACAGCATTGCTTACAATATTATCAAATCTTGATGGCACAGCATCTGTGGCACCGGGGCCTACAATTTCTTCACCTGCACCCATACTGTCTTGAGCACCAACTTCGGCACCAGCTGCTGGGTCTGCACCAACTTCGGCACCAGCTGCTGGTTCTGCCCCAAACATACCGGCAATAGATCCAGCTGCCCAGGCAGTTGCGGCTGCGATGGTGGCCTTGCGTGCAATATCTGAAAACTTCTCACCTTTGATGGCTGAATCTAAACCATAGATCAAGGCCACGGCGCCCGGTAGGCCAGCGCCGCCTGTGACCAAGCCAGTGATACCAACCAAGGCTGCTTTGGCTAAGCCAGCTGTTTTAGGATACTGTTTGGCCAACATGCGATACTTCTTGATCGCCTGCATTACTTGTCCTTTTTGTCCGCCAGCCAGGCCAGCCAAAGCATCGGTGGCTTGGTCATAGGCCACATCAACAGCAGAAACAGGAACTGAATTTTGTATGCCGCTCCAGACGCCTTTTAGAGCATCAGCTACACCGCTGGCAAAATCCATGGTGGTATCTTTGCCACGACCCAGCATGGTACGGTTGGCACCAGTGGCCTTGTCAGTCATGCCCGCTTCAGCATCAGCAAACACTTGCAAAATTTCTTTCTCGCTCATGCGGCGTTCAGCAATATAACGTCCTATCCGTTTGAAGTTACGGTAGACAGGATCTTCCATGAGCATGCTTTCATACAACAGTTTCCCTTGACGTTTGGGTGTTGTTATTTTTTTAGTGTAAAGTTGTTCAATAATCATATCATCGCTCTTCTATGTAATCTTGATCAAGCTCTTGTGCTTGATTGGCCTTGCGTTTCTGAAACAACTTGACTGCAATATCTGCGTCATCTATGTTGCGGAATCGGGTTGGCAACTTGCGGCCGCCACGACGGAGCTCAAAACCACGAGTTTGATCTCCATATGCCTCAAGTGCAATTCCATCTTCCATGGCATAACTTTTCACAGCTGATTCAGGCAATTGTGGATCCTGCATGGGTGGCGGCGGAGTTTCGACACCTATCTCTTGCTGAGTGGGATCTTCGTCTAGTTCGTAGTTTTCTTCTGCTTGACGTTTTTGCACAGCATCGACGGCTTTTATTTTGAGAGCACGATCAACATGTTGTTTCTTTTCCAGTTTGTCCAATGGAGAGTCGTCTCGATCACGGCGGCCGTCATCGGACATTTTCTTTGCCAGCTGATCAAGATAGTGGGTGAGGTCTTTTTTGACTTTGCTGACCATGTCTTCTTCAATCTCACCCATGGCTTCTTCGAGTGCATTTTGTTTTGGCTCAACACTGTCTCCTACCAACTCCCCTTTCATGGGATGTTCAGGATCTGTTTTGCTTTTGAGCACTGTGCTGATGTCTCTGGGCTTGAACAAGGCCGGCAGTTGGTGAACTGATTTTTGTTGGGGATTTAGTCCGTGCTTGACACTGACCGGAGTGATCTTGCCTTCCAGCACGGCCATGCGCTCTAGAATACTCTTGATGTCGTTGCTCATGCTCTGGTATCTCTCAAATAACTACGCAATTGCCAATGATATTTTCCATGTTGGCTCAGACGTCCTGCCACGAAGTCAGCAATGCCCTGTTGATTTTCTTGTTCTGCTGCTGCAAAACATTGATTCAACAGATCAATCATTTGTTGATTGTTGGCCAACAGTTCTTCAATCATGAGTCGAGCACGTGGTATTTTGGTCTGACCTGAAATTTGTGTGAGCTCGCTGAAACGTTCAAAACTTCCGGGTGCATACTCGTCAAGATATCTTATGTATTCTGCGACAGGATCTATAGCTGAATAGGCATCCTCATAGATATTTTGAAAAAACTCATGCAGTTCGCCAAAGTCTGGACCTTCCACATTCCAGTGAAACTGTTGTGCTTTGAGATAATAAGCAAAATTACTTGCCAATAGAGTTTTTAAATTGTCCGCGAGCATTCTTGTTCCTTTTGTATTCCTTGGGCGTGTTAGGCGTAGGATCGTTGGTGTATTTACCACTTAATAGTGATCCACCCATTCTTGTTTGTGTGCCCAGGGCCATACCGACAGGAGCAACACTGCCTGCTGATGTAGCACCTGCCGAAGCGTTTTCCATTATTTCATAAGCCCGCATGCCAAACCTCCAATGTGCCTTGTTTATCAACTATACGTCCTGGACCGTGTTCTACTCGCATGTTGCGAATTTTCAGACTTGCATTATTATTGTATCCGTCCACTAGCTCGTAGCGAATAGTGTATTTGCCTGGCGCAGCATTGATCTGCAACATTTCTTCAAGATACATGTCTGACCATACCCAGGTGCGTTCTGCAAACAATTCGTTGTTGACATATGCACGGTATCGCGCTGGTGTGTCTCTACACTTGCAGTATATGTCACTTAACACAGTTATAAACTCTGACTTCATAAGAATATTTAGCAAAATGTATGCCTATAAATATTTGCATGTTGCAGAAATTAGAACAGCTAAAATCCATTCACATAGAGCTTACAACCAGGTGCAATGCAAGATGTCCCATGTGTGTGCGCAATTATCGAGGCCATGATTATAATTCAGGATATCCCACTTGCGAATTGACCTTGACTGACATTAAAAAAATGTTCACAGCCAAAGTATTGTCTCAACTACAAGGCTGTACAGCCAACTTCAATGGCAATGTTGGTGACTTTAGCAATGCCCGGGACGGAGTTGAAATTGTTAAATTTTTCATTGACCACAACATCAAAGTAACAATCAACACCAATGGCAGCACTAGAAACACAGATTGGTGGAGTCGGTTGGCCTTGCCAGGAGTCAGCATTGGCTTTGCACTAGACGGACTAGCTGATACACATCACTTGTACCGACAAGACACAGACTGGCAAAAAATCATTGACAATGCCAGTGCATATATTGCAGCAGGCGGTCATGCAGTGTGGAGATTTGTGCCATTTGATCATAACCGTCATCAAGAACAAGCATGCAAAGACATGAGTCGTGCTCTAGGATTTAAAAGATTTGAAAATATCTATGATGGTCGTGATCGTGGTCCTGTTTACAAAAGAGATGGGGAGTTTTCGCATTGGCTTGGACTTGCAGAAAAATCAGCTCCGCCCATCAAAGACATGCTGCACAGTCACGTGACCTGGTTCCGTGTAGACACAGTCAACTCTCCCAAAGACACACCTGAAATAAAATACAACTGCCAACATAAAAGAGCACAAGAAATATACATAGCAGCAGATGGTTCTGTGTATCCTTGCTGTTACTTGGGGTTCTATCCTGGACAAATGACACATCCAGGCAATGAACAATTGCTGCCATTGGTAAAAGAAAACCTTGCACTTGAGTACGGACTAGAACACAGTATGGCCTGGTTTGATCAAGTGGAAGCCACCTGGACCAAGTCTAGCATAGCAGATGGTAGACTGTATCAGTGTGTGAACAGTTGTGGAGCAGCCAAATGACCGTGGCACGAATATTGTTTCTTGCAAGATATCGTATTCCTCATGCATGTGTGAGTTTGCAGTTTGATCACAACTTGCAGGGCATAGACTATACAGTAATTGCTAGCCCTGTGCCAAAAGATGAGTTATGGTCTATATTCCACAATCACGGAATAGATACCAGCTGTTTTGAATACGTCAATGATGATGTGATCTACCAAAACTATCCCGAAGTGAACCGCTGGGTGTTTGAAGGAGACTACAGAGGTTGGTGGCTAAGGCAACAGGCTATCAAACTCAGCTTCTTGGATCACTTGAAGATTGATGTCATGCTCATGCAAGATCCAGACACATTCCTAATAGAACCATACCGTTGTTATCAAGACGGAGTGTTAAACTTTCATGCCTTGATGAACACCACACAGGGCAGTTACAACGGAGTGTTTGAAAGTATCACAGGATTGCCGCATCAAACACCACACTGTTTTGTCACAGAGTTTGTGCCAGTTCGTTACGCAGACTGGGTTCAATTACGAGAACACCTGGCAAAAAAGTGGCCCGGCAAACACTGGTTGGATGCTATTATTGATGCGGTTCCAGGCATGCCCACAGTGCCACCCTGGGGCAACGGTAATATTATCAAATGGTTCAGCGAGTATGAATTTGTAGGCAACTGGGCAGTACATTGCGGTAATGTTTCTTTTCAATCACATCAGCGTTATGAATACGATAACCTAGGAAAAATGACCAATTGGTTGCCCGAACACAATGCTATTGCTGACGCCATACCTGATCTAAGACTCAGTCTACAGATTGAAAACGGCCGTGTTGTGGACTTTGATCACTATATGAATTTGATAAATGAAAGATTAAAATGACTTTTGCGTACACTGTTTACAACCCTCATCATGAAATAGTTGATGTTGCCAAGGACTGGGGGATCAGTAATACAACCACAGACATAACTGTGGCACTAGCACAACCATACCGTGTGGCAGCAGTGCGATTGCGATTCAACGATCCATACATGTACGATTATCGAGCAGAATTGGCCAACATTGATCTTAAAGATTTTGATCTAGTGTTGATCAGTGATGCAGAATACCATTCAGTTCCGGCCTCACTTGAGTGGATTCAAAGTCTCGGAATAAAGAATTGGCTGTTTGCCAAGGGTGGGTTCAATCCCAATGATCCAGAACATGATCGTGTTATGTACCGTCCCTACTGGTTGTCAAGATTCCTAGAAGTCAACACCTATCAAGATTCTAGAGCAGCACATAAACCATTTATGTTTGACGCTCTCATGGGTGCTCGTAGACCGCATAGAGACTATGTGATGATGAGTGCAACACAAAGCGGACTTGAATCAAAAAGCATTTTCAACTACAGAACAGTTTTTCCTGGCAATGTGTTTGATGGGCAAACTAGAGAATATGCAGCAATATTTCCTGAAACCAAAGTAAACTGGCCCTGGGTCAGTCCCAATCTGGATCCTGCATGGGAAGTAGCCGGCAACATTGACAACACCGTGAGTTTTATCAGCCCTGTTGAAATTTATCGTCGTTGTAGATATACCATTGTGACAGAAACTTTATGCACTGGTCCTCAGTTGTTTTTTAGCGAAAAGTCCATGAAGGTGTTGTTTAATCAACGAGTGTTTGTGATGTTTGCACCATCATTCTTTTTGCAGCATCTTAGGGATCTGGGATTCAAAACATTCAATGGCATCATTGACGAAACCTACGATACCATTACCATTGATTCTGAACGTTTCAAACTAGCAATGCAACAGGCACACCTATTGAGCTGGGAAAATCCCAATGATATAGATGCTTTGGTCAGTGAGATTGTTGATCACAATCATCACAGAATGAGTCAACTACATCGGGAAAAACAACAAGAAATGCGCTGCTTGATGCAGAAACATATTCCTGTTCAGCATTGGTCAGTTTAGGCCAAAATGGTCATGCAGATGATCGGCCCAGTGCGCAGCAATCACTTCTTGCCCTGCAGGCGAACTGTGATAACCAGGATCCTCACCTTCAAACGGATGGTTTCCGCTGAGTGCTTGTACGGTGGTACTTGGATCTAACTGTATATAATGATCTGGAATCAAGTACGGAAATGCTTCTCTCCACTGAGACGAATGTGCAGGATCAAATGGCCACAGCAGATTGGGCTGCACCACAAACTTGATATCTTCAAGATACATCATTAGAATGCCTTCTCTAATGATCCATTCGTCTTGTTGTTTTTTCCAGTTGCTATCGTAGATGCCATCAATGTAATGACGCACAGCAGTTTGTGCTGTTTTGCTGATCAGGCCTGAACGATAAGGATGATTGAAGTTTTCTGCTAGGGTATAGATAGTCTCGCAGATCATGTTGTAGTTGTTGTTGCCGTAGTTGACATTGTTGATGCCATCCTCGCGATCATAGCCGTTCTTGAGAGTGCGATCCTGCAGGTGCCGTTGGATCTCAGGATCCCATCCACCAGTGCTTTTTTTCCAATCAAAAGGAGCAGCAGTGGCTGGTATTTCCATTCTGTCCCAGAACGTGGGTGTGACAATGGCAAAGTCTGGCCGTTGTCTGCGTATTTCATCAATCTGCACACGCACGCCTCCGTTGCTGCATCCTTGTCGTGCTAGGTTAACCAGTTCCCAGCCCAGTCGCCGGGCCAGCACTTCGCTCCAGCTGGTGCCTGGCAGGCGTTGACTTGTTGCAGAATAACTGCACCCTGCTACCATTAGTTTCATGGGGCTATTTCCTTGTGAGGTTCTGTGTAACTATTTTTGTGTTCTGTTAGATGAAAACTGGAAATGATCTCACCATGCAATGGTAATTCAGTCAGACTATACGTTTCTGCTGGAATTGACCATGTGACTGTGCCTTGATTGTGCGGAGCAAACGTGATTAGGTTGTGATGATGTGCCACAGCATCATGCACCAGTCTATGATGTATGTGCCCGTAGTCACCATGTTTGTCATGAGTGAGCACTAGATTATAGTCACGTGCCAGCTCCCAACATGCATGTTTTGCCTCTGCCTCATTCCAACGTGTGAATTGATTTTGTTCATTGTCGTGCCAATGATCTTCAAATCCCAAAAACACACATTCAACACCACGCCGCCGCCAAAATGCAGCAAGTTCTGCACCACGTGGATCTTGTGGTGTGTAGGTCAAGTACCCTATGGTCCAGTCCAGTTCTAGATGAGCATGGATATAACTGTAGGCAAAGATTACACAGTCATCAGGATGAGCCACCAAACAAAGTGCTTTCATATTTGCCATGCTTGTGTTACTCCACGATCAATCAAGAACATTTGATATTGTTGTTGCTGCTCAGGAGTCATTTTTATCCAAGCAGCACGATGTATACTCACAGTGAGGGTGTTGGGTTTTTTCATTTCAGCAAACTTGCGATCCCATGCTTCAACTTCTGAATGGCACACATTAATTATGCCACCTATGTTGTTGTGTTGGCTGTATAATATGTCAAGACTGCCTGCACCTTTCACAATGTAGCCCGAATACAACATGAATTCTGTTACCAGGCCTTGGCTTTGAAACCAAGTGGGAAAATTTTGATGAGTATATGCATACACATCTGCAATCATGGCACGTACAACGTCGTTGCATACAAAGAATGGCACGCCACCAGGACCTGCTTGTTTTTGCAAGTCAATGTTCCAGAGCCGGTTGACTATTTGTCGACAGGGTTCAAACACAGGAAATACATCCAGTTGTCCTATTTGTAACTGTGCTGATTGATTGAACAATTTGTCCAGCGTGAGTTCTCGAACAAATATAGTCTTGGCGTCTAGAATCATGCTGTAATGACTGTAACTGATGCTGGCAGTCAGCAGCTTGAGTGCTTGTTGACTGACCCATCCGTTGCTGTGCCATTGAGTTGAAAACACAGACCTAGGAGTAACAATCACACGATCGTGCAAATCACCCCACCAACTTCCGTCAATTAGTTGTGTGATATTGTCTTCGTCGTTGACCACAACATAGATATTGCCTATGTTCAGTTGTTTGCAATAACGTGCAACACTTTGTGCTTGTGCTTGCAGAATCTTCAACTCGTCTCTAAATACTACAGTAATAACATCAATCATGTCTGTATGTATCAGACCTACAAATGTCAAGAAATTTTAGTTACGTTGCTGACCACACTGTCTGTGCCGTACTGACCCTGCAACAAAAGTCTAGCCATGGCAGGTGATTTGGCAAAAACAGCCACGTCAATGCTGCTGCTATACATGGGATTTTTGACCTTGACACGGGCCATGTACACATCAAATCCTGGTGCCACACCTTCTTTTAGGCAAAACTCATGTGCTCTCATAGGCCAATCTTTCCTGGATACATTGGGCCAGACTCAACCCGTTCGCCGCCATCAAAGTAGCTGATTTCCACTGGCAGTTCGTTCCAGCCCAGAGCAGCAGCAGCCATGATACGATGATTGCCTTCGTTGACCCAGGCACTGCCATCGTAGGCCACATTGATGAAAGGCTTGTATTCTTCGTTAGTGTGTGCATGCAATGGCAGCTTGCCAGTGTCGTTCATTATTTTCATAATTGCAGCAAGATCTGCTTGGCGAACATTTTGTTGTTCGTTTCGCATGCCAGGTATTCGTCGTAGTAAGCCAACAGGAACTTCAACTTTTCTAACAGTGGCAGTGGTCTTGCCCATGTAAGGTAATCCTCTACGGTCAGGGCTGTGTGACTTGGCATACTCAATAGCATCGTCGAGCCAGTCTTCATTGGGCACATCAACTCTGAGACTTTCCGTCATAGCCTGTTGACCAGTTATATTTTGTACAGCTTTTAAGTGTCCACTGCCGGTGACATAGACACCAGCTTTCCTTGTAGCAAGGTATTGATCTCTAACATCAACTGTGGCTGCTTTGGCTATTTTTCCTGCCCGGTTGGGATATTGTTCCCAATTGCTAGGCCACATCAAAGACTCGCCTGCTTTGAGAAATCTAGTGAGATTTTGCTGTGTGGCAGGTTGTTGGCTCATTTTTACAAAATCATACTTGCCTTCACTGGCCATTTGCAGAAACTTTTGCAGGGCTTGAGCTGTGTATCCTATTCCTTGGAACGAGTTGTCTTGGGCAGTAGTCAACAATCGGTTGAATATTGTATCTTTAGGGTCAACTCCAACTCGCTGAACTCTGTTGTTTTCATCTACATTGGCAAACAACACATACAACCATTTGGGATCATTGGGGCTGGCAGTTTTGGCAACTTCGTCATCCCAACTGCCAACATATCTGTCAATCTGTCCCTTTGTGTAACTGCGGTCAGTGCCGTTGCCCTCATAGTATGCACCATGTTTGGCCGCTATGGCTTGAATTTTTTTTAATGTGTTAGGTGACAATTCTAGTGGTTGTCCATGTGCCTGTCCCACTACCACTGTGGTTGGATTTAAGAACACAGCTGATTCTACTAATTTGCCTTCCGCCACACCTTGCTGTGCAACTGCCACATAAGCAGGCCCTGTATAACCGTTGGGATACTTGGCAAAGTGTTGTATTGTTCTATGCCAACCTTCCAATAGTTCATAACCTTTTTCGGTTTTTATTAGTAGTACCGGCTCTTTTCTAACACCGCCTTGTTGTTGTGCCAATGTCGCTTGAGTAGCGTGACGTTCTTTATCCCGTGGCACATCTAATCCCATATCACTGTGTCCGCCAGCACGACCTATCAGGCGTTCCTTAGTCATTGGCTCAAACATGTTCATTGTAAACTTCATATCGGGTACAAGTTGCCATTTAGTACTTGGAGAAAGACCTTGTCCTTTTAATTTTTCCATTATTCCGTTTTTGATTGCGTCCACAGGCAGATTACTAAAGTTGCCTTTGTTGGGCACTAACCAATCTTTAAGAACATACTCCGGATAGTTAGGTAACAGACTCTTGACATATTGCAATAGTCTATCTCTGTATTCAACTATGAATTCGTGTGCTCTCATTATGGCTCCATAACTGGATACACTTCAATTGGTACACTGATGTTGTTGCTTCTAACCCATTGGCCTGCAATTCTGTTGGCATCTGCTTGACTGTTGCCTATACCGCCGAATCTATACAATTCGTCTCCGGTATTGCTGTCTACGACCTTCCACTGGCCGTCCCAGTTGCCGCCGGTGACGGCGCCGGCGTACTGGCGCTGACGTTGCAGATCTAAAGTACTGCCAGGCACAAAGTTCTGTTCTACATCTGGCTCAATGTCAATGACGCCGGGCACAGGTGTTGTGGCCGCAGGACCTTGAATTGGGGTGTCAATTGGTGCGTATCTAAAGTCATCTCTGCCGCCGGCCGCTGGACTCATCAACCAGTCAGTGAATTC
>Ga0315905_10000725_pt1 | contig 36011 bp, 34 predicted proteins | sample LakEriMetagenome_5_FD_203522 | JGI IMG/M metagenome (GOLD analysis project Ga0315905, IMG submission 203522) | Freshwater fungal communities from buoy surface, Lake Erie, Ohio, United States - Buoy 4 MA121 | ecosystem: Environmental > Aquatic > Freshwater > Lake | place: USA: Lake Erie, Ohio... | reverse complement strand
TGCGACCTGGTGTTCGCCAACGAGGCGGAACTGCTGGCGATCTACGAGACCGACGATTTCGATGCGGCCATGGCGCAGATCGCCAAGGACAGCCAGATCGCCGCGATCACGCGCTCGTCCAAGGGATCGGTGATCGTGTCGGGCGGGGATACGTGGACAGCGCCGGTTGCGCCTGCGTCAGTGGTGGATGCGACGGGTGCGGGCGACCAGTATGCAGCTGGCGTGCTCTACGGGATCACGCACGGGCTGTCGCTGCAGGAATCGGCGGTGCTGGGCAATCTGTGCGCGGGCGAGGTGATCTCGCATATCGGGCCGAGGCCGTCGGTGAACCTGCGCGAGCTGGCGCTGAAGGCGGGGCTGAAGGTCTAGCCCAACCCCTTTGGCGTGATGACGTGCTCTGCGCCTTTCTTGGTGAGCTCGGTTATGCAGACCCAGGCGAAGCCGGCGACGCCGGTGGCGCCTGCGGCCGTCGCGGCAAAGCCAGTCGCCCAGCTCAGCGCGCTGAGCGCGCCCAGCATGATAGCCCAGAGGGCGAGGCCGATGACGCTGGCGAGCGCGACAATGGCGATCGGCGCGATGATGAGCGACAGCCAGAAATCGCCCATGAAGATGGTCTCGCCCTTTGTGCGCCAGACATTGAGCACGGCGAAGGCGAGCGCGCCGAGGCCCAGCTGCACGAGCGCGGCGATGCCGCTGGACTCCCACAGCCGCGCGGCGGTGAAGACCAGCGCGTAGAAGGGCGATTGCAGGCCCCTCCCCTCCGGCGCGCCGAAGCCGGACCAGCCGCCATTGCTGGTCTCGCCGGAGATGGCTGACTCCAGTTCGACGCCGAACGTTATGGCGAGGCTGATCGGCGAGGTTTCGGCGACGGCGTTGACCCAGCCGGCCTGTGCGTCCTTTGCGCTGGCCAGCCATTCAGGGCTGGTGACGCGCTCGGCGACGGCGCCGACAATGAGCGTGACAATCAAGCCAGCAATGATGGAGAGCACGCGGCGCGAGAGGCGCGTGAACGGGTTCGGTGTCGGTTGGTCTGTCATCGCCCCGGCCTTCTCCCCGTGCGCGGTCTGGCATGGGTGTGGGGCTGGGGCAATCGGCTGCATCTGTGAGCCCGGCCTCGTCCTTCGAGACGCCGCTTCGCGGCTCCCGAGGATGAGGCCTCACAGTTGTCGCGCATGTTGAGAAGCCCTCCTCCTGAGAAGGCCGAAGGCCGTCTCGAAGGACGAGGGCGCGCTCACCCTCGCTTCAGCGCATCCTCGACGAAATCAAGCCGGTCCTGGCCGAAGTGCATCTCTTCGCCGTCGGGCGTCTCTACGAAGAAAGTCGGGGCGCCGAAGACGCCGCGGGCGACGGCTTCGTCGGTGACGGCTTTCAGCTTTTCCTTGTTGGCGGGGTTCTCGGCGGCGGCGAAGAATTCATCCGCGGAGAAGCCGGCCGTGGTGAGGATTTCAGCGAGCACGGCCTTGTCGGCGATGTTCTTCTGGTCCTGCCAGGCGGCGGTGAAGATTGCGCTGAGGTATTTCTCGAAGTGGGGACCCTCGACCCATTCCTGGGCGACGCGCTGGACCATCAGCGTCATCATCGGGAAGTACGGGTTGGGCTGGAAGGGCGTGTTGAACTTCTTGGCCCAGCGCTGGAGGTCGGCGGCCATCCACTTGCCCTTCTGCGGCAGCGTGCCGGGCGGGCGGTTGCCGGTGGTCTGCATCACGCCGCCGAGGAACATGGGGCGGTATCTGATCGTCGCGCCGGTGCGCTGCGCGATCGCAGGCAGGCGGCGCCAGGCGAGATAGGCCGTGGGGCTTGTGAAATCGTAGAAGAACTCGACTTGCTTCGGCATCCGTCCATGCCTCCTTCTGTTTTCGGGTTGTTCGGCGCTAGGCCATCTTCTCCATCCACGGACGCAGATCGAGTTCGTGGGTCCATGCATCGCGGGGCTGCGCGTGGAGCATCCAGTAGGCGTCGGCGATGTGGTCTGGATTGAGGATGCCGTCCTGATCCTTGAGCGCGTGGCGCTGCGGGAAGTTCTTCGCGATCCATTCAGTGTCGATCGCGCCGTCGATGATGGTGTGGGCGACGTGGACGCCCTGCGGGCCGAGTTCGCGGGCCATCGACTGAGCGAGCGAGCGGAGAGCGAACTTGGCGCCTGAGAAGGCCGAGAAACCTGATGCGCCCCGGATGGAGGCAGTGGCGCCGGTGAAGATGATGGTGCCCTTGCCGCGTGGGACCATGGCCCTCGCGGCTTCGCGGCCGGCGAGGAAGCCGGCGAAGGCGGCCATCTCCCACACCTTGCGGTAGACGCGCGACGTGGTCTCGCGGATCGGGAAGTTCACGTTTGCGCCTATGTTGAAGACGACGACTTCGAGCGGGGCGATCTCGGCTTCGATCTTTTCGAACAGGGCGACGGTCTGGTCCTCGTCGCGGGCGTCTGCGCCGAAGCCGTGCGCTTCGCCGCCGCCGGCGCGGATTCTCTCGAGCAGCGGGTCGAGGCTGGTCAGTTCGCGGCGGGTGACGACGGTTGCGTAGCCTCCGCGGGCGAAGCGGCGGGCGATGGCGCCGCCGGTGGCGTCGCCGGCCCCGACGATCAGGGCTGAGCGCTTTTCTGGCATCGGCAATGCTCCGTTCAGAAAAGGAACCTACGCTCTTTGCATGGGAGTGCAATCGGTGCAGGGTTCTGAAATGGAACGAAATAGGGATGCTAAAGCGAGCCGGTGGGACGAGCTGGCGACGGACTGGTGTCCGGTGGCGCGGGCGCTGTCGGTGATCGGCGATCGCTGGACGATACTGATCGTTCGCGACTGTTTCCTCGGAAAATCAAGGTTCGAGGAGTTCCAGACCAGCCTGGGCGTGACTCGCCATGTGCTGTCTGACCGCCTGAAGCGGCTGGTGGACCAGGGGGTTCTGGAAAGGAACGCGTATTCGCAGCGGCCGCTCCGGTACGAATACCGGCTGTCGGAGAAGGGACGCGACTTTGCGCCGGCGCTGGTCGGGCTGAAGGACTGGGGCAAGAAACACATGCCTGTTCGCAAACGAGCGTCGGCGTAGGTTCTGTTTCGGAATGCTACGCTGATATCGCGTAAGCCAGGCAGCCAAGCCAGGCAGAGAGCGTGGTCGAGATCGCGCTCGTTGCGGTGTCGGCGAGCGCGAGACGGATATTGTTCGGTTGCGCGAGGAGCCGACGGACAAGTTGGGCGTGAAGGTACAGGCCCGCGGCTCCGACAAGGCCGCAGGCAAGGATTGGAGCCGCGGAGGATGGCGCAAGCAGCGCGCCGAGGTCTCGACCGCCTGCGACGCCGCTCATCACCGCCTGCCCTGCTCCGGTGGCGACAATCGCGGCGAGCGCGGCGACCATGAGGACAGCGAGGCGGGGGGGGGCGGGCTCCGGGCCGGACCGTCGAAGGCCAGCCGCGGGTACCGCAGCGATCAGGCTAACGGTTCCGGCCAGCAACATGGACAGGTCTGGCGCAAACGAACCGCCGGGCCAGTCGGGCGCCAGCAGGATGCGCGACTGGGCGACGGTGATCACGATCACCATGATCATCTTGGCGATGGAATGGAGGATGGCTTCGAGGCTGGGAGAGCCGCCTGCGTTGCGACCCTCCAGCACGCCGGCGCACGTCAGGCGGATCAGGCTGGCGAAGGAGACGGCGAACAACGCAAGCGTGGTCAGCGCGATGATGGCCAAGGCATCAGGTGGTGGCATTGCATCCCCCTCGTGTGGAGGTGGGCGCAAACAGGACGAAGTTCAATTCACGTCAGGCCGTGACGCCGCCGAGGCCGCCATTGAGCATGATCAGGTAGCGCTGGGCGACGATATCGGCGTAGGCCTCGTTTGCCAGCTTGGCGGGGCTCATGCGCTGGTTGATGGCTTTTTCCTGCGCCTCGATCGACTGGACCGCGATCTGCTTGGGGATGTTGAAGGCCACCGTGACGACCTCGCGGCCGAGGGGCGAGCCCAGCACGTCGACAGCGTCCTTGAATGTCTTGGCGACCTGCTTGAACAGCACGGCCGAACCGAGGCCGGGCAGCTGGGCGTCGAGCATGTCCAAACGTTTTTCGGCGATGTAGTTGTCGCTGACGGCCTTGAGCGCGTCCTTGAAATAGGGCGTGGCGTTCCAGTCCGCCTCGACTTCAACCCCGTCATCGAACTGCGCGCCCGAGAGGCCGTTCTTGTCCAGCGTGCCGGTTAGGCGGCTGGTGTGGAGTTCGTCGTCGGCGTCGCGCCAGAGAAGGTCGAGCGTCACGTCCTCGCCATCGACCGTGATGGGGATCGGGACGCCATCGACCTCGGCCTGCCAGGCGCCGCCCCTTGCCTGCTTGATTTCGAGCATGGCCTCGATGGCTTCGCCTTCGCGATCGAGATTGATGCGCCAGCGGCCCTCGACGCCGTCCATCTGCGGATAGAGGCGGTCGAGACCGTTTGTGGCGAGGTCGTATTCCTTGGCGAACGCCAGCCATGCGCCATTGATCTGGGACATGCGCACCGCCACGGATTTCGGGTCGGTCGGGTCTGACAGCATCGCCTTCTTCAGGAGGCCGATATTGTCGATGTCGCCCTTCAGGCCGCTGGCCGTCATCAGGACCTTGCGGGCGATGGGGTCGTTCAGAACGTCGTCGATGGAGTCGGCGTTCTTGAGGACCTTTTCGTAGCGCGCGAGGTCCTTCACGACCTGCGGGTCCTTCGCGACGTCGGCCAGCTGTTTTGCTTCATTCTTCGCGGCGTTGCTCAGGGCGAGCTTGATGGAACCTGCGTCGGCGGTAGCGGTCGCACCGGAGGAACCGCGCGTGATGAACGACAGATCCACCCCGCCCGACGACTGCGTCGAGCCGAACAGCATGCTGACCGTGGAAAGCGGCAGGACCATCCCGGTACCATGCCATATCGCCGTTAACTGCTGCTTAACCCGGCGAGAAGGGACCGCGCGGACACGCGTGAAACGGAATGCTCTCGGGGCGGGAACAGGTTTCGGCGCCGTCCGTTGCTTGTGTCAGGCGGCGCTGGGCCGTCTTTCGGACACATTTCAAAGACGGGGCTGAGCAACATGTGGCCTTTCGAAACCAGGAAGAAGAAGGCGGTTGTGGTGTTCCACATCGATCATGACGGCCATGCGCGTGGCGCCTACTTCCGCGGCGACGCAGATGTGCTGATCATCGACGAGCGCGACCCGCAGAACCGGGTCTATCGTATGCAATCCGAGACCCCGGTCGACGAGATCCGCCGCAAGATAGGAAAGCATCCGATCGGCCGCACGCTGGACGACAAGCCGAACTCCGCCCAGCTGCCGGTGCTCAACCTGCACTGGCGCGTGGACGGTCCGCAGACCGTCTGATTTCCAGTCATCGCAGTTTCGATTTCACGCGGCCGCGCCATGGCGTCATGGCGCGGTCACGCGCCTGAGGGTCAGATTTATCCGCCCTCCTCCCGGCACGAGCGTGGAACTGTCGGGGTAGATGCGATCGACGCCGTGATAGGCCTGACGCGCAGCGCCTCCCAGTACGACGACATCGCCAGAGGCCAGCCGCATGGATGAGGTGGGGCTTTTCCGCTCCAGCCCTCCAAGGCGGAACAAGGCGCGGGAGCCGAGCGACACGGAGATGACTGGCGCGTCCCTGGCGCTTTCGTCGGCATCAATGTGCAGGCCCATGCGCGAGTCCGCTTCATACCAGTTCACCAGGCAGGCCTGGGGCGGCGCGGGAAAATTCGCAACGTCACGCCAGAGATCGATCAGCGCCTGCGGGATAGGCGTCCATGCTTTGCCGGTTACGGGGTGGGTCGGCTGATAACGATAGCCCTTGATGTCGCTGACCCATCCGAGCGGTCCGAGATTGGTGTTGCGGACGGAGAGCGGCTTGCCGGTGCGGGGCATTGACCCGCGATAGAGCGGGTTGTCGTCGAGCAGGCCGATGACGTCAGCCAGCAACGCCTTCTGGGCGGGCGGGCTGAAGTATTCGGGCAGGAAGCGGAAGCCTTCGATCATGTGATGAAGTTAGGCGCGCGGGGCTGCATCGTCGCCGGGTTTGCGACAGGAATGGCAGCGACCAGGGCGTGCTTCCCGATCGGTGTTACGCCAGATCCTTGAGCTCGCTCACGAGATCCGTCTTCTCCCACGAGAAGCCGCCGTCGGCGTCGGGCTCACGGCCGAAATGGCCGTAGGCGGATGTGCGGGCGTAGATCGGCTTGTTGAGGCCGAGATGCGTGCGGATGCCGCGCGGGCGGAGGTCCATCACTTCGCCGAGACGCTTTTCGAGCTTGGCGAGGTCGCATTTTTCCGTGCCGTCGCAATTGGCGTAGATCGACAGGGGCTCGGGAACGCCGATGGCGTAGGAGAGCTGGATCACGCAGCGGTCGGCAAGGCCGGCAGCGACGACGTTCTTGGCGAGATAGCGGGCGGCGTAGGCGGCCGAACGGTCGACCTTGGTCGGGTCCTTGCCGGAGAAGGCGCCGCCGCCATGGGGGGCTGCGCCACCGTATGTGTCGACGATGATCTTGCGGCCGGTGAGGCCGCAATCGCCATCGGGCCCGCCGATGACGAACTTGCCGGTCGGGTTGATGTGCCAGACGCAGTTGTTGGCGATCGGCAGCGTGTCGCCGAGGGCCTTGCGGATGTAGGGCTCGACGATTTTCCGAATGTCTTCGGAGGTCTGCTTCGCGTCGGTGTGCTGGGTCGAGAGCACGATCGAGACGGCTTCCTTCGGCTTGCCGTTCTCATAGCGGACGGTGACCTGGGATTTCGCGTCCGGGGCCAGCGTCTTCTCTTTTCCGCTGTGGCGCGCGTCTGCGAGGAGTTTCAGGATGCGGTGGGAATACTGGATCGGGGCCGGCATGAGTTCCGGCGTTTCGTTCGTGGCATAGCCGAACATGATGCCCTGATCGCCCGCGCCCTCTTCCTTGTTGCCGGAGGCGTCGACGCCCTGGGCGATATGTTCGGACTGGCCGTGGAGCAGGACTTCGATGTCGGCCGTGCGCCAGGAGAAGCCTTCCTGATCGTAGCCGATGTCCTTGATCGCCAGACGCGTGTGGTGGGCGATCAATTCCTTGGTGACGGCGTCGGTGCCGCGGAATTCACCGGCGATGACGACCTTGTTGGTGGTGGCCAGCGTTTCGGCCGCGCAGCGCAATGACCAGACGTCGAGCCCCTGCTCGATCGTGGTGCGATAATAGAGGTCCACCACCTCGTCCGAGATGCGGTCGCAGACCTTGTCGGGGTGTCCTTCGGACACGGATTCGCTGGTGAACAGATATTCGGAACGCGCCACGCGAAACTCCTCATCCGGAAACCCGCCCGCCATAGCCCGAGGGGGGATATAAGGAAAGCTTTATATGATTTAGCGCTGCCCAACCGAGGCTTGAGCCTAACGCTTGCGCCGGGGGGCCTTGGCGACGGGTTTCGGCTGGGGGCGGGCCTGTTTTTTTGCAAGATCGATCACGGCCTTGCGGGCGCCGGCCTGCTGGATGCGGCGAAACGCCCCCAGCAATTCGAGCTCTTCGCCGGTGTCCGGACCGGTGAATTCGGACTGTTCCTCGGCGACGCCCCGGCGTGAAAGGGCGAGGCGGGGGGCGCTTTCGTAGAAGTACTGGATGGTGACGCCCAGGGCCTTGGCAATCTCGTAGAGCCGGCCGGCGGAGACGCGGTTCTTGCCGTTCTCGTATTTCTGGACCTGCTGGAAGGTGACGCCGACGCGCTCGGCCAGTTCGGGCTGGGACATCTCGAGCTGGTTGCGGCGCGCATAAATGCGTTCGCTGACGATGCGATCGATATCGGATGGATCCCGCGTTTCCATGCCTGCCCTGCCCTGCCCCTGGCAGCCGCAGCAGGTATCGCCACAGCCAGAAGTTGCGTAGCACCTAGCCTAGCGGCGCGGCAGAACGAACAACCCGAGGTTGAGTGAAAGCAGGATTATCCAGAACAGTCCGTCGCGCCAGTTGCTGTAGGGCGTCGCCGGCAGCGCTGCGGGTATACGCGCGTCGACCACAGCCGAGCGCCAGCCTTCGGGGTCGGCGCCATAGACGGCGGGATCGGCGGTTGTCGCTCTTGCCGTCCAGCGGCCAAAGGCGTCGATCATGCCGGTCTCGCCGCGGCTGGCGACGCGGGCCATGGGCAGGCCTTCCTCGATGGCGCGATAGCGGGCCTGGGCTGCGTGCTGTCCCGGGCCGAACAGTTCGCCGAACCATGCATCGATCGAGATGTTGACCAGCCATTGCGGACGGTCTTCGCCATTGGGCGAAAGGCCAGGGAAGATCGCCTCGTAGCAGATCAGCGGGCCGAAGGGCGGCACGCCTTCCGCGGCGAAGGTCGAGGGACGCGGGCCAGCCTCGAAACCGCCGGGCGCAAGGTCCTGCAGCGTCTGAAGGCCGATCGTCTTCAGCACCCACGCGAACGGCACGAACTCGCCGAACGGCACCAGCATGTGCTTGTCGTACCAGCCCGGCATCCGCACGGCGCTGTCGCCATCGAGCACGGTGAGCGAGTTGTACCATTTCTGATCGGGCCCGCCGGCGTTCTCGACACGGGCCGAGCCGATGATCAGCTTGCGCGTGCGCACGGTGTCGGTGACGGCGCGGAGCGCAGGATCCCACCGGAAGAGATCGTAAGGCAGCGCGCCCTCAGGCCAGATGAGGATTCGCGGCGCGCTCGCCGTGTCGGGTCCGGTGAGTTGCAGGAAGCGCTCGACGACCGCTTCGGCATTGTCGGGATCGTGCTTGGCCGCTTGCGGAATGCCGGCGTCGATGAGGCGCACCATCGCGCCGGTTGGTTCCGTCATGGGCGCCTCGCCAAGCCGGCGCGCCCCCCAGCCCCAGATGGCGCCGAAGACGATGGCGGCCACGATGAGGGGAGCTGCGCGCGAAGCGGCCGATCCGCGCGGCCGGGAATCGGCTAGCACGGCGGGCGAGGACATCGCGATGACGGTGAGCGCTGACAGGCCGTAGATTCCCCAGATCGACGCCGACTGCGAGATCGCCTCGCCCGGGGCCCAGATCATGCCGGGAAGGTTCCACGGCAAACCGCCAATGCCGAAGAGCGAGGCGCGGAACCATTCGGCGAACATGAAGGCGACGGAGAACAGGATCAGCCGCGCAGGCCCCGCGCACCAGTAAGGATAGATCGCCCACAGGCAGCCCGCCAGGATGGCGGTAAGGATGCCGGGAAGTGCGATGAGCGGCATCCAGATGAAGATGAGATGCGAGCCCGGGTTCACGAGGAAGGCCCACGCGATCCAGTGGAGGCCGACGAGATAGTAGGCGAAGCCGAAGGCGGCGACGCGCCAGAAGGCGGCGCGGCGCGGCCGTTCCATCAGGCGCGCCGAATCCAGCATCCAGATGAGGCCCGACAGGCCAAGCGCCAGCGCTGGCCAGATGTGGAAGGGCGGAAAGGCGAGGTTCGAGATCGCGCCCAGCGCGGCGCAGAAGGTCAGCGCGCGCCAGCCCTGAAGGCCGGCCACCCACAGATAGGCTGGCGCGAGAATGTGGCCACGGCCGTGCGGCTGTGGCGGTGCGCCTGTGCGTGGTTCCTTCATCGCCCCTCCCCGACTCGCCCGGCGATCGACCTCAGGCGGCGGCTGGTCAACGGTCTACCGTTTCGGTCTTGCCTTCGGCAAGGACGGATGGCGCCGCACGGGGGCCCCGTAGTTTTGCACGGATAACGCGGCGCGGATCGGCCTCGACGATCTCGATGGTGAGGCCGCGCGGGTGCTCGATCGTCTCGCCAACCGCAGGCACGCGCCCGGCGATGGCGGAGATGAGACCGCCGAACGTATCGACCTCGGTTTCGAAATCGGCGACCAGGACCGGCAGGCCGGTCTGGCGCACCACATCGTCGATTGTAGCGAGGCCGGCGACTTCCCAGCTGGACTTGCCGCGTCGCGCAATCAGCGGCGGCGCCTCGTCATGCTCGTCCTCGATGTCGCCGACGATCTGTTCGACCAGGTCTTCGAGGCAGACCATGCCGCCCGTGCCGCCATACTCGTCGATCACCAGAGCGATGTGGATACGGCTAGCCTGCATGCGGACCAGCAGGTCGGGCAGCGGGGTTGATTCGGGCACGAACATGATCTCGCGTACGAGCCGGTCGAGCGGTTTGGAGGCCAGCGTCTCGGCCGTCCAGCCGCGCTTTACGCCTTCGGCGACGACATCCTTGATGTGGACGAAGCCGAGCGGTTCATCCAGCGAGTCGCGATAGACCGGCATGCGGGAATGAGCCTCGGTGACGAAGAGATTCATCAGGTCGCCAAGCGTGGCTTCGATCTCGACGGCGGCGATCTCGATGCGCGACGTCATCACGTCACGCACGGTCGCGGTCTCGAATTCCTTGAGGCGCAGGCGGATGGCGGTCGGCGCGGTGACGGCCGTGCTGGCGGTCGGCGGGACCATGACGCTGTCGGCCTGCCCTGCGATCAGGCGCGCGAGGCGCTGGCGAAAGGATTCGCGTTGCGGAGGCTCTCCATCGTTCGGCATGGATCAGCTCCCGGGCCCGTCTTCAACGTTGGGATCGCCGGCATAGGGGCCGGAGGCATAGGGATCGGGCCAGCCCAGGCCGGCGAGAATTTCGGTTTCGAGAGGTTCCATCACCTGCGCATCTTTCGTTTCGATGTGATCATAGCCAAGCAAATGCAGGAAGCCATGAATCAAAAGGTGGCTGACATGGCCGGGAAACGGCCTTTGCATCGTCTCGGCGTCCCGCAGTGCGGTTTCATAGCCGAGCGCAACGTCGCCAAGGTATTGAGGTTGGCCCGGAATTTCGGGCTGGTCGGAGGGAAATGACAGGACGTCGGTCGGCTTGTCGAGGCCTCGCCACTGGCTGTTGAGGACGCGCATTTCGGCGTCGTTCGTGAACAGGATTGCGAGTTCGCCGCTGGTTTTCATGCGGACCGCGGCGCGGCCCAGCACGTGGGCGGCCAGCGCATCAACATCGCCGAGCGCCTCCCAGCGCGGATCGGCAACCCTGAGATCGAGGGACAGGGCGGCGTTGGCGCGTGCATCGCTCACTTGCGCGACGCCCCTTTGGCGTCCTTGTCGTAAGCGTCGATTATGCGGCCGACGAGTTCGTGGCGGACGACGTCTGCGCGCGTCAGCTGTTCGATGGCGACGCCTTCGACGCCCTTCAGGATCGACATGGCGTGACCGAGGCCGGACTTGGTGTTGGGCGGCAGGTCGGTCTGCGAGGGATCGCCGGTGACGACCATGCGCGAGCCGCGGCCGAGACGGGTGAGCACCATCTTCATCTGCGGCACGGTGGCGTTCTGCGCCTCGTCGATGATGACGAAGGCGTTCTTCAGCGTGCGGCCGCGCATGAAGGCGAGCGGGGCGACCTCGATCTCGCGGCGCTCCTTGCGGCGGTCGACTTCCTGCGCGCCGAGGCATTCGTTGAGCGCATCCCAGATCGGCAGCATGTAGGGATCGACTTTTTCTTCCAGCGCGCCGGGAAGGAAGCCGAGCTTCTCTCCGGCTTCGACTGCGGGACGCGCAACGACGAGGCGGTCGCGCTTGCCGGCCTTGAGCTCGGCGGCGCCGATGGCGACGGCGAGATAGGTCTTGCCCGTGCCGGCGGGACCGACGCCGAAGACGAGGCCGAGATCGTCCTGACGCAGCTTGTCGAGATAGGCGCGCTGGCCGGGCGTCTGCGCCATGACGGGTTTGCGCAGGCCCTGGATGACTTCGCCCGTTCCAGTGGTTGCGGATGGGCTCGCGGTCAGGCGGATGGCGGCTTCGAGTTCGGAGGCGGTCGGGTCTGCGCCATTGGCGATGCGGCGGGCGAAGGCCTGCAGCGAATCGGCGGCGAGGCGCGCGCCGTCGCCCTCGCCCGTGACGATGATCTCGCCGCTCTGGGCCTGGCTGTCGACGCGTACGCCATCGTCGGCGAAGGCCTGTTCGAGCAGTTGAAGGTTTGCGTGCGCGGGGCCGCAGATGTCGCGCAGCATCTTCTGGCTGGCGACAGGTACGGTGTAGCGCTGGCCGCGTGTGGGGGTTGGCTTGCGGCTCAAACGGATGCCTCTTCGGTCACCATTGCCGCAGTCGCCAGGCGACCGGTGAGGCTGGTCATGCTGGCGCCCACGATCTCGATATCGGCGATCCTGCCGGACAGGTGCGCGCCGTTCGCGACGTGCACCGACTGCATGTAGGGCGAATAGCCGAGAACCTGACCCTCATGCTTGCCGGTGCGCGTGAAGAGCACGGGCAGCGTGCGGCCGACCGTGGCGCTGTTGAAGGCCTGGGCCTCCTGGTTGATCAGCGCCTGGAGACGCGCGAGGCGTTCGTCCTTGACCTCTTCGGCGACCTGCAGCTGCATGCCTGCGGCCGGCGTGCCGGGACGCGGCGAGTACTTGAACGAATAGGCCTGCGCGAAGCGGACGGCTTTCACCAGCGACAGCGTGTCCTCGAAATCCTTCTCGCTCTCGCCCGGGAAGCCGACGATGAAATCGGAGGCGAAGGCGATGTCGGGACGCGCCTCGCGCACGCGATCGGCGATGCGAAGGTAGTCGGCCGCCGTATGCTGGCGATTCATCGCTTTAAGGATCCGGTCGGATCCGGCCTGCACCGGCAGGTGGAGGAAGGGCGACAGGGTTTCGACGTCGCGGTGGGCGTCGATAAGATCGTCGCTCATGTCGCGCGGATGGGACGTCATGTAGCGGATGCGCTCGAACCCGATCCGCGCGATGTGGCGAATCAGATTGCCAAGGCGCCAGTCGCCGCCCTTGCCCTCAAGCGCGGGCGCTGCGCCGTGCCAGGCATTCACATTCTGGCCAACGAGGACGATCTCCCGGACACCCTTGCTAGCCAGTTCGCGCGCCTCGGCCGTGATGGCGTCTGCGCTTCGCGAGAATTCCGCGCCGCGCGTGTAAGGCACGACGCAGAAGGTGCAGAACTTGTCGCAACCTTCCTGCACGGCGAGGAAGGCGGAGGGGCCGCTGACCTGGCGCGACTTCGGCAGCGCGTCGAATTTTTCCTCGGCGGCGAAATCCACCTCGAGAATGTCGCCGGTCTGACGCGACAGGCGCGCGATCATTTCCGGCAGGCGATGGTAGGATTGCGGGCCGACCACCATGTCGACTGCCGGCTGGCGGCGCATGATCTCCTCGCCCTCGGCCTGCGCGACGCAACCGGCCACGGCGATGCGCATGGCGCCGCCGCTGAGCTGTTTCATGTCCTTCAGGCGGCCGAGTTCCGAGAAGACTTTCTCCGTCGCCTTCTCGCGGATGTGGCAGGTGTTGAGCACGACGAGGTCAGCCGCCTCCGCCGAATCCACGGGCGCATAGCCGAGCGGGGCCAGCACGTCGCGCATGCGCTCGCTGTCATAGACGTTCGCCTGACAGCCATAGGTCTTGATGAAGAGCCCCTTGGGGGACTTTGGCTCGGACACTTACTTCTTCTCGTCCTCGGTGAGCGGGACGCCATAGAGTTCGAGGCGGTGATCGATCAGGCGGTAGCCGAGCTTGCGCGCGATCTCGATCTGCAGCTTCTCGATCTCCTCCGACTTGAATTCGATCACTTCGCGGCTCTTGATATTGATCAGGTGATCGTGGTGCTCCTGGTGCGCATCTTCATAGCGGGAGCGACCGTCACGGAAGTCGTGACGCGCAATGATACCTTCATCCTCGAACAGCTTCACGGTGCGGTACACGGTAGCCAGAGAAATATTGGGGTCGACCGCGGCGGCGCGGCGGTGCAACTCCTCGGCGTCTGGATGGTCAATTGCTTCCGACAGAACTCTTGCGATCACGCGGCGCTGGTCCGTCATCCGCAGGTTTTTTTCTTCGCACTTCTTTTCGACTTCGCTCTTGTGCTCGATCACGCGCGACCTCCTTCCAGAATGCCCGGCCAGAACGCCCCGCCCAGAACGCCAGCCTCGACCGGACCGCGGGCACATATGCGTCTCAGGCGCCGTCCTGTCCACCTGTCGGGCCAACCCGGCGGGACATGACGAGCGCATCCGCACGGCCGTCACCTGACTTGTAATAGGCTTTCCGGACGCCGATTTCCACGAATCCGTGAGACTTGTAGAGCCCCTGCGCCGCAACGTTGTTGCGCGCCACTTCAAGAATCCAGCGTTCGAGGCCACGGGCCTGCGCCTTTGAATCGAGTGCGCGAAAGACTTGCCTGCCCCAACCGCTGCGTCGCTGGGCTGGGTCGGTCGCGATGGTCAGCAGTTCGGCGTCGGACCCCGCTGCGAGCGCGAGGCCGAATGCGACTGGTTCGCGTTCGCGGAGGGCAAGCACGGCAATGCCTTCCGTGCGCGCGAGCCATGTCGCGAAATCCTGCGTCGTCCAGCCGTCGTCGAAGGACGCGGCATGGATGTGCGAGAGGTCGGCGGCGTCGCCGGGCGTTGCCGCGCGGATCGTCATTGCCCGGCCGGGGTGACGGGCCGCTGCATCGGCGTCGCGTCCGGCTCGCGGACATAGATCGGCCGCGGCGGAGGCAGGTCGTGCCGCGCCATGCGCGCGGCGAACAGGGCGGCGGCGCGCGCGGAGGGCGCGCCCGGGATCTGGCGCTTCCCGAGGCGGGGCAAGTCGTCGAGCCCGCCGCAGACGGCATCGGTTCCAGCGGCGAGTGAGGTGAGTTCGTCTTCGACCGCCTCGAAGGGTTCTGCGCCGCCCCTGCCCGCATCGATCAGCTGTCCCCACCATGTGCGATGCGGCGGGCGGCGCTTTGCCGGCAGCAGGCCAAGCACATAGCCCTGGCCCGGCAGGCCATCGATCGCCTCAAGGCTTGAGACGCCGACGGCGGGAATTTCCAGCGCCAGCGAAAGCCCGCGCGCGAACGCCACGCCGACGCGGACGCCTGTAAAGGAGCCGGGGCCGACCACCACGGCGACGCGGTGAAGGTCGCCGAAGGGAATGCCTGCGTCGCGCATGAGTTGCTCAACGACCGGCGCGAGCCGCGCGTCATGGCCCTGGTTCATTGGCTCGGCGCGCTCGGCGATCACGGCGCCGTCGCGCACCAGCGCCGCCTCGCAGGCGTCGGCGACGGTGTTGATGCCGAGGATGAGCATCAGACGACCCGGCAGGCTTCGTCGAAATCGAGACGCGGCGAACGGGGGCGCAATCGCGTGTCATCGCCATGGCCGATATTGACGAGGAAGTTCGAGCGCCAGGATTTCATCACGGGATCGTCCGCGAAGAATTCCTTGTCGACGCCCTCGCGGCTGAAGCCGCCCATCGGGCCGCAGTCGAGGCCGAGCGAACGGGCGGCGATGATGAGATAGGCGCCTTGCAGCGTTCCGGACTGGATGGCGTTCCATTCGGTCTTTTCCGCGCCGGCAAACCATTCCTTCGCATCGGGCGCGTGCGGGATCAGCTTGCCGAGGTGGTCCGCGAAAGCAACGTCGTAGGCCACGATGGCCGTCCATGGCGCGGTGCGGGTCTGCGCGCGGTTGCCCTCATCCAGATGCGGCGCGAGACGCGCCTTGGCTTCGGGGGAGCGCACGAACATGAAGCGTGCGGGGCAGATGTTGGAGGCGGTCGGCGCCATCTTGAGAAGGTCGTAGGTGGCGCGGATCAGCACCTCGGGCGTCTCTTCCTGGGTCCAGCCGCGGCGGGTGCGGGCGGTGCGGAAGATCAGGTCGAGGTCCGCGTCTCCGATCGGCTTGCCCATCAGGCGGCGGCCTCGACGGCGGTGACCTCGGGCACGTAGTGGCGCAGCAGGTTCTCGACGCCCGATTTCAGGGTCATCGCGGATGACGGACAACCCGAGCAGGCGCCGCGCATCGCGAGATAGACGATGCCTGTATCTTTATCGAAGCGTTTGAAGATGATGTCGCCGCCGTCATTGGCGACAGCGGGGCGCACGCGCGTGGCGATCAGCTCCTTGATCTCGGCCACGATCTCGGCTGTCTCGCCCTCGTAGACGGTCTCATCCTCGCCTTCGGGCGCGTGTGCGCCGGGGGCCGCATCCGCCAGCAGCGGCGCGCCGGAGACGAAATGGTCCATGATCGCGGCCAGCGCCTGCGGCTTCACGACCGACCAGTCGGCGTCCTCATTCTTGGTGATCGACACGAAGTCAGAACCGAAAAAGACGCCCGTAACGCCGTTCACACCGAACAGGGCGGAGGCAAGCGGAGAGGCTGCCGCTTCGTCCTGCGAGGCGAACTCGTACGGCGTGGAGGGGGAAACGTCCTGTCCTGGCAGGAATTTCAGTGTGGCCGGGTTGGGCGTGGGCTGGGTCTGGATGAACATCGGGATACCGCCTTCTCTACCCGCTACATGGCCCCGCCGGGGCCCATGTGCAATTCCGAAGTCGCAACGGGCGCCCCCGGCAGGGACCTTCACCCGGACAGGCCGCCGATCTCCGCCAGCTGTTCCTCGCTCATGCCGCCGGGGATCACCGTGACGGCGATCGGGCGGTTGGCGATGGGCTTTCCCTTGGCCAGGCGAGACACCAGCGGACCGGGCCGCCAGCCCGACGCAGACGCAAGGATCAGCACCTTGATCGCGGGATCGTCCCTGACCAGGTCACGGATCGCATCGACGGGTTCTTCCTCGCTGATGACGATCTCGGGTTTTACGCCGATCTTTTCTTCAAGTGCGTTGGCATGGCGGACGGCTTTCAGCCGCGCGGAATCGATCGCGTCCTGGCTTATCTCCTTGTCGAGGCCGACCCAGCCGCCGAGGCCCGGCACGCGGGCGCAACGCAGCATCACCATGCCAGCGCCGACCGCCCTCGCCCGCATCGCGGCGAACATCAGCGCGCTCATGCACTCTTCTGTCTCGTCAGACACGGCGAGAAATTTGCGTGACGTAGTTGTCATGAGCGGATCAGGCTCCCTTGCGCAGGTCAGGTCAAGCTTGACCTGACGCCCGCAGTCAGGGCGCAGCGCCCGAGGCGGGGGAGGGCGTTGGCCTCGCAGCGGGAGCGGCGGCAGCTGCGCTTGCGAGTGTCTGCAGAGCGGATGTCGCGGTCTGGGCCTGCGCGATCAGGAAGCTCATCGAGGCGGCGTGGTTGCCGAAAAGCGAGCCGTCGGCATCGCCATTGAACACGATCAGCGGGTGGAACTCTGCAACGTCGCGCCAGGCGTTCATCGCGGCATCGCGCGCCTTTGCCGCTTCGGCGCTGGTGGGCCACTGGAGCGAGGCGAGCATCAGCCAGGAGACCGTGGCGCGGCCCTTGGCGGCGTAAACTGCACGTGTCGCTTCCTCGTCCATCGGGCTGCCGCCGATGGCGGTGGCGGATGACACGATGCCGGTCTGGCTGGCGGCGGCCCATGACGACAGCAGAGCCAGCTGCTCGGCGACCTGGGAGGTCGTGAGGTCGGTGACGGCGTCCTGCCTGCGCAGTCGGCGATCATGGTTGACCAGTGCATCGCGCGCGGCGCGGAGCTGGATCGCTGTGGAGTCCCCGTTGACCAGACGCGCGGCGGCGGACAGATCGATGTCGGGCTGACCTGTCGCGATGGCGCGCGCATCAGCGACGCGAATGAGATCGCCGAGCGCTTCGGCCATGGCGGCCTGGTAGGCGGGCTTCGCGGTGAGCCGCGCCATCGGCTCCCAGGGCGCGGCATCTGGCGCCCAGCCGAGCTGGTTGAAATGATCTTCCATCAGCGCCGAGGCGCCGCCCACCCAGGGGGCTGCCCAGTCGGCGCGATTGACGAGGCGATCGAAATCGCGGTCGCCGACATCGCTGGCGGCGACGACCAGTGTCGGGTAGGCGCCCAGCACGGTGACGATGGCGACGGTATTGGCCCAGAAACGGATGTGCTCGCCGAGCGTCTTGTGCCGGCGGTGGGGCTGCGCCTCGTGCTCTTCGTGAGCCTCGGCCTCGTCATCGACCAGCGTGCCTTCGACGACGTCTTCGGCCTCACGTTCAGCGTCGAGTTTGCGGAGGGGGAATGGGCGATCGGTCTCACCGGCCTTCGCGGCGGGCGGCTCGTCGTCGACCACGACCATGTCGCGGCGGAGTTTCAGAACAGACATCGCCCAGCCCCAGCTAGCGTAGTCAGACCCTGAATGAGCCTGTCGTTAACCTCAACCCAATAATCCTTTATGCCACGTTACCGTAGCGTTCACGACGCGGGCGCACCAGCGAAGGAAATCGTCTCCACACGGCCCGACTCTAGCGTTATTTGAATCGGAAATGTGGCAGGCGCGGCTACGCGCTGCGGTTCGATCACCATCAGGTGGAGGCCACCGGGGCCGAATGTCACGGTTTTTCCGGCCGGTAGCTCGACCGCGTCGCGTCGCTCCATGCCGGCCATGCCGCCGGTGGAGGTGGATTCATGGATTTCGACAGTCTTTGCCAGAGGCGATGACACGCCTGTTATCCGGTCGGCCGTGTTCGAGGTGATCAAAAAATAGGCGACGCCCGTCCCGCCATCGACCAGCGGCGCACGGTACTGGGCGTCATCGACGGTGAGGCTTTCGATCTGGCCGCCGCTGCAGGCGACAGCGAGGGCGGTCAACGCCATGGCGATGAATGTGCGCATCATGGCCGCCAGAATCCGATGACGCGGCGGACTTCGTCCATCACGGGGGCGGCGATGGCGTTGGCGCGTTCGCCGCCATCCTTGAGGACCCGATCGACCTCGGCGGGATCCTCCATCAGGCGGCGCATCGTGTCGGCGACAGGGCCGAGCTTCGCCACGGCGAGATCGGCAAGCGCAGGCTTGAACTTGCCGAAGCCATGGCCGCCGAATTCGTCGAGCACGTCCTGCTCGCCCTGGCCGTTCAGCACCGCATAGATGCCGACGAGGTTTGCCGCTTCAGCCCTGCCCTCAAGGCCTTTCACGTCGAACGGTAGCAGCTCGCTGTCGCTGGTCGCGCGCTTGATCTTCTTGGCGATATCATCCGGAGTATCGAGCAGGTTGATGCGTGATGCGTCGGACGGGTCCGACTTCGACATCTTCTTCGCGCCGTCCTTGAGCGACATGATCCGCGCGCCCGGTCCCTGATAGATCGGCTCGGGCAGCGGGAAGAATCCCGGCGCGCTGAAGTCGCGGTTGAACCTGGCGGCGATGTCGCGGCTGAGTTCGAGATGCTGTTTCTGGTCTTCGCCGACCGGCACGTGCGTCGCCTTGTAGGCGAGGATGTCGGCGGCCTGCAGCACGGGATAGTCGAACAGGCCGACCGAGATGTTCTCCGCATCCTTGCCTGTCGACTTGTCCTTGAACTGCGTCATGCGCTCGACCCAGCCCATGCGGGCGACGCAGTTGAAGATCCAGCCGAGTTCCGAATGCGCCGGGACCGAGGATTGCGCGAAGATGATCGCCTTCGCGGGGTCGACGCCGGCGGCGAGATAGGCCGCGGCGATCTCGCGGGTCTGGGCGGCGAGCAGCTTCGGGTCCTGCGGGACGGTTATCGCGTGCAGGTCGACGACGCAGAAGATGCAGGGGTATTCGTCCTGCATCTTCACGAACTTCACGAGCGCGCCGAGATAGTTGCCGAGATGAAGGCTGCCTGACGGCTGCACGCCCGAGAAGACGCGTTTCGGGCCGGAATACTCGACGGGCTTCTGATCGGATTTTTCGTTGCTCATGGGGCGGGGACTTATCAGCCCTCCCCACCGGACGGAACCCCGGCGACGCCCTTCTCGCGGCGCAGCGCGCCCTTGATCTCCGCTAGCGTGATGGCGCGGAGCACGAAGGCCGCAACGCCGTAGATCACGACACCCACAACGATCACCACGAGGACGGCGACTTCCTTGGTCCAGAGCAGGTCCGCCAGCAAGGGATACTGCGAGGCGCCGACGGCGACAAAGGCGCCCATCATGACGCTGGCGCCGATCAGGCGGATCATGCGCTTCCAGACGGCCGCGCCCATCGTGTAGGCCCCTTCCCGCGCCAGCGCGCCGGCCAGCAGGAAAACGTTGACCCAGGCGCCCAACGACGTCGCCACGGCAAGGCCGATCGTACCATCGATGCCCTGCGTGGGAAGCCAGTACCAGAGCGCTGCGCCGACGATTACCGTGATCGCCACGGAGATCAGCGAGAACTGCATCGGTCGCTTGGACTTCTGCCGCGCGAAGAAGGGCGGGGTCAGGACCTTGGCCAGCACAAACGCCGGCACGCCCCACGCGAACTGGCGCAGAACTTCGGCGGTGCGCTGAGCGTCGGCTGCGGTGAAGGCGCCGCGGGTGACGGTGGCGTCGATGATGAAGAAGGGCATCAGCAGCAGCGCCACCGCGGCGGGCAGCGTGAACGCCATGGAGAGGCCGATGCCATCGTCCATCGTGCGCGCGGCGCCGGCCTGGTCGTTCTCGGCAAAATGGCGCGACAGGCGCGGCACGAGGGCGAGGCCCACTGCTACGCCAATGAGTCCGAGCGGCAGCTGGTAGAGGCGATCCGAATTGTAGAGCACGCTGCGCGCGCCTTCGTCCGAGCCCGACAGCGTCTGCGTGACCAGCGAGGATACCTGCAGTGCGCCGCCGGCGATGGCGCCGGGAACAGCGATCGCCAGCATGCGCCGCACGCCCTTGCCCAGAACCGGGAGCCCGACCCGCAGGTCGACGCCCAGCTTGCGTGCGCCCCACCAGAGGAGTGCGCATTGCAGCAGGCCGGAGATCGCGACGGCCGCAGCGGCCCATTCCGCCGCCTGCTGTTCGGTCGGCGCGATCAGCAGCGGGATGATGGTGCAGATATTGAGCATGATCGGCGCCGCCGCCGTGAGCGCGAAGCGGCCCAGCGTGTTGAGCACGCCCGACAGGAGGGCGGCCAGCGTCATGAAGACGAGATAGGGCATCGCCAGCTGCGCCATCAGCGTGGCGGTCGCCAGCGTGCCGGGATCGTCGACATAAGCCGACAGCAGGAAGGGCATGATCCAGGGCATGGCGACTTCGATGCCGATGGTGACGAGCGCCACCACCGTCATGATGAAGGCCATCGCCTGCGAGGCCATGCGGTCGGCCGCGGCCTCGCCTTCCTGCGCGCGGGCGGCGGCGAACACTGGCACGAAGCCCTGCGCGAAGGCGCCTTCGGCGAACAGGCGGCGGAACACGTTGGGCAGCATCTGCGCCGTCGCCCACGCATCCATCAGCGGCCCCTGCCCGCCGAACCGCGCATTCAGAGCGAGGTCGCGGGCAAAGCCCAGGACGCGGCTGCCAAGCGTGAAGAAGGTCTGCACGAACACGTTGCGCGCAAGAGACATGCGGGGTGTGTCCGGGTCTAGCGGTTGAAGGAGGCAGGCGCGCGCGCCAGCGTGTGAGCGGGGATGCGCGGCGCATTCGGCGAGTGGGAGCGCAGGACTTCGACAAGGCGCTCGGTCAGCACCACGTCGAGTTCTTCCGGCATCGTGCCGCCATTCAGCATCTCGACATAAAAGACGTCATGCACGCGCTCCCCATAGGCGCCGACGTGGGCGGAGCGGATCGAGATGTTCGAATCCGCCAGCTGCTGCGCGATGTCATACAGCAGGCCGAGACGGTCGCGGCCCGAGACTTCGATCACCGTATGGTCGGCTGACGCCTGCCGGTCGATGCGAACGAGCGGCGAGATGATGAAGGCCGCATGACGCCGCGTGGGAGCTGGGGCGCGGCCCGGGCGCTTGACGCCATCGCCGCCTGCGGCCGCAAGCTTGAGATCGGCGATCAGCCTGTCGAGCGCGTTGGGATGGTCGGCGCCCATGGGCAGGCCGCGCAGGTCCTGGATGTCGAAAATGTCGAGCACGCGGCCCTCGCCTGCGTCATAAAGATGGGCGGCGACAATGTTGGCGCCGGAAGCGCTGAGCGTGGCGCAGAGGTCGGCGAACAGGCCGGGGCGATCGGGCGCCGACACGAGAAGCTCCGTGGCGGAGCGGCCCTTGTCCACGCTGGCGGAGACGATGATCGATTGTCCGGCGCCGCGGGCCAGCACATCGGCATGGCGCGCCTGCCCCTCGGGCGAGAAGCTGATCCAGTAGGCGCCTTCGACTGCAGCCAGCTGCGGCGTCGGGCCGATGCGGTCGGAGAGGACGCTGCGCGCCTGTTCGGCGCGTTCGGCCAGTTGCGCGCGAACGCTGTGTTCGTCGGTGCGGCCGCCGCGCAGGGCGGCTTCGGTCGAGAAGTAGAGATCGCGCAGCAGCTGGCCCTTCCAGCCATTCCACACGCCGGGGCCGACGGCGCGGATGTCGGCGACGGTGAGGATCAGCAAGAGGCGCAGGCGTTCGAGGTTGCCGACCTTTTCGGCGAAGCGCGAGATCGTCTGCGGATCGGAGATGTCGCGGCGCTGGGCCGTGTCGCTCATCTCGAGATGGTTGCCGACCAGCCAGGCGATGAGTTCGGCTTCGTCCTCAGGCAGGCCAAGGCGCAAGGCCGCCGACCGCGCCTGCTTGGCGCCTTCGATCTGCTGGTCGCCTTTGCCCTTCCCCGTGTCGTGCAGGAGCATGGCGAGGTAGAGCGCGCGGCGGTTGAGGATCTTGGGGAAGATCTCGGTCGACAGCGGATGCTGCTGCTTCTCCAGCCCGCGCTCGATGTCGTGAATGGTGACCACGGCCATCAGCGTGTGTTCGTCCACGGTGAAGTGGTGGTACATGTTGAACTGGGTCTGGCCGACGATGCGGCCGAATTCCGGCAGGAAGCGCCCGAGCACGCCCGCCTCGTTCATCAGCGGAAGCACGCGGCCGGGATGGTTCTTGCCGGCGACGATGTCGAGGAACATCGCGCGGGATTCCTCGTCGGTGCGCGCCTGACGCGTGACGGCCCAGAGCGAGCGGCGGGCAGCCGTCATCGCGTCGGGGTGAATCTCGACCTGGCGCTCGTTGGCGAGCCAGAACAGGCGCATAAGCTTGCGCGTGTCGGCGGAAAACATATCCGGGTTGGTGATGGTGAGGCGGCCGCCATCCATGGCGAAGCCTTCCTCCTTCATCGGCTTGAGGGAGGCCTGCGCCTTCATCCACATCAGGCCGGCCGGGCGTTTCTTCTCCTCGACCTCGAGCTTCGAGCAGAGGATGCGGGTAAGCGCGCCGACTTCCTTGGCGGCAAGAAAATAGCGCTTCATGAAACGCTCGACCGCCGTGGCGTTGTTGCGCTCGGTGTAGCCGAGGCGCCGCGCCATCTCCGGCTGCAGGTCGAATGACAAACGCTCTTCGGGGCGGCCTGTAAGAAAATGCAGATGGCAGCGCACGGTCCAGAGAAAGCGCGCCTCACGCATGAAGATCGCCTTGTCGGCGGGCGAGAAGGCAGCGTTGTCGAGAACCTCCTGCAGGTTGGTTCCACCATGAATGTACTTGGCGAGCCAGAACAGTGTCTGCAGGTCGCGCAGGCCGCCCTTGCCGTCTTTCACATTTGGCTCGACGCGGTAGCGTGAGTCGCCCTCGCGTGCGTGCCGGTCGGAGCGCTCCTGCAGCTTGGCGGCGACGAATTCCGCGCCTCGGCCCGCGATCACGTCCTTCTGGAAACGCTCGTTGAGCTTGTCGAAGACGCTGCGGTCGCCGAACAGGAAGCGCTTGTCGAGGATCGACGTGCGGATCGTCACGTCTTCCTTCGACAGCTTGATGCATTCGTCGATCGTGCGGAAGGCGTGGCCGACCTTTAGGCCCATGTCCCACAGCGCATAGAGCATGTATTCGATGACGCTCTCGGCCCACGCAGTCTGCTTGTGGTTGCGCACGAACAGGATGTCGACGTCGGACGATGGCGCCAGCACGTTGCGCCCGTAGCCGCCGACGGCGACCACCGCCATGCGCTCGGCCTCGGTCGGGTTGTGGGCGCGGAAGATGTGGACGACGGTGAAGTCGTAGAGCGCCGACAGCGCCTCATCCATGACCGCCGACATCAGCCCGGCCGTGTCGACGCCGTCCGCGCCCTCCTCCAGCCGGTCTTGCGCGATCATGCGTCCGCGGAACAGGGCGGCGTGGATGAGGTCGAGCGCGCGCTTGCGCTGGGCGATCGGGTCGGAGCCATTGTCGAGGGCGGCGGCGGTCAGCTGGATGCGCAGCTTGCGGCCGTCCACGATGTCCGCAATGCGCCACGGGCCGGGCTTTACCGGCCCGGTCCTGACCCTGGGGATGTCGGATGCCGGCAAGGCGTCGTTCATGCGCCGATCTCTAGCCCTGTTTGGGTTGATGAAACAGGTGGGGGGGCAACAGTTGGCAGCTGAAGGGCGCTTTGTCGCCAGCCATTGCCGGCTGGTTCGGCTCGCGGCAGGTTCCCGGCGGGGTTAGCCGGGGACTCGCTGGAAATTGGCATGACCGATCCGCTGGAGATTGCAGCGACGGCGTTTACGCTGTTGTCGGTGATCCTGTCTGTGAAACGAAGTCTCTGGCAGTTCCCGACGGGACTGGTCGGCGTGAGCTTTGGCTTCTTCGTGTTCTGGCGGGCGGGCCTCTACTCGAGCGCTGCGCTGCAGCCGATTTTCGTCGCGGCTCTGGTTTATGGCTGGTGGTACTGGATCCGGGGTGACCAGAATCGCGCCCCGCCTATCCGGTCGACGCCCCTTGTCGTGGTTCTGGGCGCCTGCGGGCTTGCGGTGGCCGCGGCCGGCCTGGGCGCCTGGGGGCTGGAGACCCTGACCGACGCAAGGATGGCGCTGCCGGATGCAGCCATTCTGGCGCTGAGCGTGGTGGCGCAACTTCTGCTCAGCCTCAAGCGGATCGAAAACTGGCCGGTCTGGGTCGCGATCAATGCAATTTCGGTGTTCGTGTATGGAAGCCAGCAACTCTGGCTTTATGCGGCTCTCTACGCGTTCTTTTTCGTCAACGCCTTCTGGGGATGGTGGGAGTGGCGGCGGGAGATGCGTGGACAGGTGGGCGCCAGTAAGCGGGCCGGGGGACAAGTCTGAATGAGCGCGGCAAGTACGGGCAGGCTGCAGCGCGTGACGCTGTTCGGCGCGGAGTCGACGGGCAAGACGACGCTGGCCAACCTGCTCGCTCGGCATTTCGGCACCGTGGTCGCCCCTGAATATGGGCGGACCTATACCGAGATTCACGGGCAGGGCGCCTGCTCGAAGCAGGACATGTTGAAGATCGCCAAGGGGCATCTGAAGCTTAGACGCGAGGCCGAGCGCGAGGCCCATCGCGTGCTGTTCGAGGATACCGATCCGGTCATCACCGCCGTCTGGTCGGATACGCTGGCGGGCGGGCATGACAAATGGTTCGACCGCTTCAGCGACTATCCCGACCTTTACCTGCTCTGCGACATCGACCTTCCCTGGGTGCGCGACGGCGTGCGGTATTTCGGCGATCCGGCCGATCGCATGAAATTCCATCTCGCCTGCGAGGCGGAGCTCGTGAAACGCAAGGTTCACTTCACGCGGATCGCCGGCGAGCCGGAGCAGCGGCTGATTTCTGCGATCGCGGCGGTGGATGGGCTCCTCGCCTCCCCTCAAAAATGAAACCGGCCAGCCGGGGGAGAGGCTGGCCGGTTTTTTGGCTGGCTTGCCAGGCCGCGGGGAAGGTTCAGGCAACCCCGCCGCTGACGATGACCGTCGTCATCACGTACAGCACAGCCGCAACACTGAAGAGGGCGATGGTGAAGGAACCCAGGAAGTGGAGGTTTTCGAGTTTCGAGGGTTTGATCAGACCGTACATTGTTTTTCTCTTCTGGGTCCGGGATCCGCGGGTGAGCCGTCTGTCGGGCCTTGCCGCGGGAAGGATCTGGGGAGGCTTGGGGGAAGTGGATCGCCTAGGCGACCATGCCGACGAACATGTAGAGGGCGGCGGCGGCGCCGAAGAAGGCGATGGCGAGGGAGCCGAGCTGGTTGATGGCGTCGAGCTTCGTTTGTTTGATCAGACCGTTCATTTTCTGTCTCCGTTTCTTGTTTTTCGGCTGCGCCACTCTGTGTTGGCCTCGCCGTTGAAGACATGATTGCAACCCGCGTGCCAACTTGTGTTAATCACGCCGGTATCTGATTTTATTCGCTTTTCTCGGTTTCGCGTTAAACTTCGCGGGGTCGATGCGGCTTTATTCGCCGCGTGATTGGCGGATTTCGCCTTGGTGTGGCGAGAATTGTGAGCAGGTGCGCGCAGGCGCGACGCGCCGTTTGCGTGTGGCGGAACGCGGGTCCGCGTCCGGACTGGCGTAGGCCATCCGGAATGCTGTGGGTGTGGGTCTCCGAACAGATGGAGGGCCCCGGGGGGCGCGGGAGGCCCCGCGTGGTCTGGCGTCCCCGCTGGTGGCGGAGCTACCGGCAGAAAAAGGGTTCGCGGATCCCGCGTCCCCGGCAGTGTGTCGTACGGCAGCGCGCGCACGGCGGCCCTGTTTCATACGCCTGGCGCCATTGAGCTGCCGGCGTGCGGGCTGGACTGTTCAGGACCAGTCCCCGGTAGAACTCCTCAGGTCGTTAGCTCGAGAGGCTCTTCACGCTCGCCTGCATCCATCCCGCGCCGTTACACAGTGATCAGCCGCCCTCCGTGCGGGATGGATGAGCGGAGTATCTCACAGGTCCGGAGGTTCGGGACGCACGTGTCGCGAACCGGCCGGTTTCGTCCGTACAAGTGATTGAGGTTGTTCGAGGCAGCCGGATTGAGCTTTGTCCAAAATCGGCCGGTTCTGGTGCGCGTTGATCGTTCCGCCCGCTACGCAGGCGGCCCCCTCCCCCAGCTTCGCTCCCACCTCCCCCCGCCTTCGGCGAGGGAGGACATGAGAGCGATCAAACGGAGAAGGCGCCGCCTGCTTCTTCCATGCCGAGCGCTTTCATGGCGAAGGCGAAGTCGCGGGCATCGTCCTTCAGGCGGTCGAAGCGGCCGCCGCCGCCGCTGTGACCGGCGGTCATGTTGATGCTGAGAAGGTAGGGGCCGGCCTTGGGTGCACGATCACGGATGCGGGCGACGAATTTGGCAGGCTCCCAGTAGGTGACGCGCGGATCGGAGAGCCCGCCGGTGCACAGGATTGGCGGATAGGGCTTGTCGGCGAGATTATCGTACGGGCTGTAGCTCATCATGTAGTCGTAGGCGGCGACGTCGGTGAGCGGGTTGCCCCATTCGGGCCATTCGGTCGGCGTGAGCGGCAGGTCGGTGTCGCTCATCGTGTTGATCACATCGACAAAGGGCACGCCGGCAACATAGCCGCCAAACAGGCCGTCGGGCGCAGTGATGATGACGCCGCCCATCAGCAGACCGCCGGCCGAACGGCCAAGGCCAACGAGCTTGCCGTTCGATGTGTATTTCTTGGCCACGAGATCCTGCGCGACTGTGATGAAGTCGGAGAAGGAGTTCTTCTTCTTGTCTTTTCGACCTTGCGCGAACCAGTCCCAGCCCCGCTCCGCGCCGCCGCGGACGTGGGCTGTCGCCCAGATCCAGCCGCGGTCGACGAGCGAAAGCTGGCGAACATCGAAGGTCGATTCCGAGATCAAGCCATAGGAGCCGTAGCCGTAGAGGAGGACAGGCGCCGAGCCATCGAGCTTTGCATCGGCAAGGCGCAGCACGGTGACGGGCACTTCGGCGCCATCGTCCGACTTCGCGGAAAAGCGTTCGACCCTGTACTTCGCCGGATCGTGGCCCGAGGGCACTTCCTGGGTCTTCACCACGACGGAGGCGCCTGTCACCATGTTGTAGTCAATGGTCTGCGTCGGTGTGGTGGGCGATTGGTAGGTGTAGCGAAGGGTGGGCGTGTCGAACTCGTAGCTGCGGCTTGCGCCAAGAGCGAAAGCGGCTTCGGTCTGTTCGATCGTCTTCTCTGCGCCGGTTGCGCGATCGCGGATGACGATGCGCGGCAAGGCGTTGGCGCGTTCGAGGCGGACGAGATGGTTCGCGAAGGCCTGCAGGCCTTCGATGTAGCGACCAGGCTGGTGCGGGGAGAAATCCTGCCACGCGGTGCGGGCGGTGTTGGTGAGGGGGGCGGTCATGATCTTCATGTCGACCGCGCCATCGGCATTGGTGACAATATACCAGCGCCCGTCGAAATGGACGGGCGTGTATAGCTCGCCGGTCTTGCGTTCGGCGAACAGCGTTGGCGCGGACGTGGGCGCGCTTGCGGGGATGGTGTGGAACTCGCTGGTCTCCCCGTCCCCGGCATAGATCATGATGAAGGCGCCGGATTCGCTGACGCCGACATCGAGGAATTTGCCGATGTCCTTTTCCTCGTAGACCATCACGTCGTCGGCCGCGGCGCCGCGCACGGGGCGGCGGAAGATTTTCGCGGGACGACCGTTCTGCTCGCGCCAGACCCAGAAGAGATAGGCGCTGTCGGGCGAGAAGGTGAAGCCGCCGTAGCCGTCCGTGATCGGGCTCGGCAACACCTCGCCGGCGCCGAGGTCCTTGATGTAGATCGTGTAGACTTCCGAGCCCTGGACGTCGGCGGCGTAGGCGAACAGGTTGTGGTCTGGCGAGTGACTGGCGACGCCGATCTCGAAGAAGGCCTTGCCTTCTGCGAGCGGGTTGGCGTCGAGCAGGATCTCCTCCGCCCCGCCCGCGCGCGGCGTGCGGGCGTAGACCGGATGGGACTGGCCGGCCACGTAGCGGCGAAAATAGGCCCAGGGGCCATCGGGCGCCGGGACGCTGGAATCGTCCTGCTTGATGCGGGCCTTCATCTCCTCGAACAGCTTGTCCTGCAGCGGCCCGGCGCTCTCCATCGTCGCGTCGTGATAGGCATTCTCCGCCGTCAGATAATCGTGCACATCCTTCTTGAGGATCGACGGGTCCTTCAGCACTTCCTGCCAGCGATCGTCCTTGATCCACTGGTACTCATCCTCGCGCGTCCGGCCGAGCTGGGTGATGGTCTTGGGGACTTTCTTCGCGACGGGCGGTTCGGGGACCGCCTTTGCCTGCACTGGCTGGCTGCAGGCTGCGAGGACGCTGACAGCGGCGCTGCCCATGAGGAAGAAACGGCGGTCGATCACGCGTGTGGAGGCAGATTGCATGGATGGAGTCCTGTCCCTGAGCCCGCACTCAATGTGCGGTTGGCGCGCGCGTCAATGCCCTTCGCGGATGAGGCGGAAAACCGGCGGGCGGCGCCCGGAAAGCGGGATCAGGAAGGTTCAGGCTCACCCAGCTCAGGTAGACCTGGGGCCCGCCCCGGCCTTGAGGCGGTAGACGAGTTCGAGCGCCTCTTTCGGGGTCAGCGTGTCGGGGTCGAGGGTGGCGAGGATGTTGTCGGCTTCTGACGGAGCGAAGGTTTCGGCGGGGGGGTCGGCGAAGGATGCGAAGAGGGGGAGTTCTTCGAGGCGCTTTGCCCCGCCCTCCTTTGCTTCAAGTTTTTTCAGCACGGCTTCGGCGCGCTTGACGGCGGCGCTGGGCAGGCCTGCGAGTTTTGCGACCTGCACGCCATAGGAGCGGTCGGCGGGGCCGGGCTTCACCTCGTGGAGGAAGACGAGATCGCCTTTCCATTCCTGCGCGCGGAGGCTGGCGTTGCTGCAGGCGGTGAGCGTGTCGGCGAGGCCCGTGAGTTCGTGATAGTGCGTTGCGAAAAGCGCTCGGCACTTGTTGACGTCGTGCAGGTGTTCGACGGCGGCCCAGGCGATGGCAAGCCCATCCCACGTCGATGTGCCGCGGCCCACTTCATCGAGGATGACGATGGAGTCCTGTGTCGCCTGATTCAGGATCGCGGCGGTCTCGATCATCTCGACCATGAAGGTGGAGCGGCCGCGGCTGAGATCGTCAGACGCGCCGACGCGGGAGAAGATGCGATCGGCAAGTCCGAGGCGAAGTTTTCGCGCGGGGACGTAGCAGCCGGCCTGCGCGAGAATCGCAAGCAGCACGTTCTGGCGCAGGAAGGTGGATTTGCCGGCCATGTTGGGGCCGGTGATCAGCGTGAGGCGCGGGCCGGATGATCCACGCGCATCGAGGCGGCAGTCGTTTGCGGTGAAGCCCTGCCCCTGCGCGCGAAGGGCGGCTTCGACGACGGGATGACGCGCGCCTTCCGCCTCGAAGACAGGCGCGTCGGCGATTTCGGGGCGCGTGGCGGAGATGTCACCCGCCCATTCGGCGTTGGCGGCGGCGACGTCGAGACGGGCGAGGCCGTCGGCAACTTGCGCAAGCTCTGGGCCAAGCGCGTCGGCTTCGCTGACGAGGCGGTTGAAGATTTCCATCTCGCGGGCGAGCGCCTCTCCATCGGCGCGCGAGATTTTCGCCTCGAGTTCGTTGAGCTGTGTCGTGGAGAACCGCATGGCGTTCGCCATGGTCTGGCGATGGATGAAGGTTGCGGCGAGCGGCGGCTTCACCAGCTGGTCGCCGTGCCTGGCGTTCACCTCGATGAAGAAGCCGAGGACATTGTTGTGCTTGATGCGCAGGCCGGAAATTGCGGTGTCGGCGGCATACTGTGCCTCGAGGCGCGCGATGATGGTGCGCGCGTCTTCCTTCAGGGTGCGGGTCTCATCCAGCGCGGGATCGAAGCCTGGGGCGATGAAGCCGCCGTCGCGAGTCTGCACGGGCAGGTCGCGCGCGAGGGCGGCGGCGACCTGTTGTGCGAACGCGCTGAGGCGCGGTTTGTCGGCGAGCGACAGCGCGGCGCAGGCGGAGGCGATTTCCGCCGGCGGCGCTTCCTGTGAAGACACATCGGCGCAGATTTCTTCGCCGACGCGCAGGCAGGCGGCGAGTGCAGCGAGATCGCGCGGGCCGCCCCTGCGCAGCGAGAGGCGCATGCGGGCGCGTTCGAGATCGCTGGCGCGCTTGAGGGCATCGCGGGCGAAGTCGCGGCGGTCCGAGGCGTCGAGGAAGAAGGCGACGGCGTCGAGGCGTTGCTCGATCTCCTGCCTGCTGCGCGAGGGGCGGCTGAGGCGCAGGGCCAGCAGGCGGGCGCCGGCGGCGGTGACGGTGCGGTCGATGGCGGCGACGAGCGAGCCCTGTCGCGCCCCACGCGATGAGCGTTCGATTTCGAGGCTGGCGCGAGTGGCGGGGTCGATGGCGAGGAAGCTGTCGGGGGCCGTGCGGATGGGCGGGTCGAGCCGCGCCTGCCCGCCTGCCTGGGTCACGGCGAGATAGTCGAACAGCAGGCCGGCGGCGATGAGTTCGGCGCGGGAGAAGGTTCCGAACCCATCAAGCGTCGAGACGCCGTAGGCGTCCTTAACTAGACGCTCGCCGAGTTTTGCGTCGGCGCGGGCGTCTGGGCGCGGGGTCAGGGTGAGGCCCTGCGTGGCGCGGGCGACGTCGGGATGGGACATGACGCTGTCGGCGACGAGGACTTCGCGCGGGGCGATCGCGCCAAGCACGTCCTCAAGGGACGCAGGCGCGAGGGTGAAGAGTTCCAGACGGCCGGTGGAGACGTCGGCGAGCGCAAGGGCGGCTTCGCGCCCTCCTCCGGCAAGGCCGATGGCGGCGAGGCAGTTGGCTGACCGGGCCTCAAGCAACGATTCCTCGGTGATCGTGCCGGGCGTGACAATCCGGACAATCTCGCGGCGGACGACCGCCTTGGAGCCGCGCTTCTTCGCCTCGGCGGGGTCCTCGACCTGTTCGCAGACGGCCACGCGGTGGCCGGCCTTGATCAGACGAGACAGATAGCCCTCGGCGGCGTGGTAGGGCACGCCAGCCATGGGGATGGGTTGGCCATTGTGTTGGCCGCGATGGGTCTGGGTGATGCCGAGCGCCTGGCCGGCGAGGATCGCGTCCTCGAAGAACAGCTCATAGAAATCGCCCATCCGGAAGAACAGCATCGCGTCCGGGTGACGCGCCTTCATCTCGAGATATTGCGCCATGAAGGGCGTTGCGCCCTCGGCGGAGGGATGCGCGCCGCCTGCTGGGGCGCCACTTTGAGCAACTTCCTGCTCCGGTGGAGAGGGTGCGGGCCCTTTCACGCTTGATTCCAACCCCTTTTGCGGCTCAATGCCCGCCTGCCCCGCCGGGCGCCTGCGTCCTCGGCGAGACTTGCCTAGTCACACGCGACGCCGCCCTCAAGTCCTAAAGCCGCCAGTCCATACATGACAACCAAACGCCCCAGCTTCACCGACGAGGAAGCCCTCGCCTTTCACCGCTATCCGCAGCCGGGGAAGCTGTCGGTAACGCCCACCAAGCCGATGGCGACGCAGAAGGACTTGTCCCTTGCGTACTCCCCCGGCGTGGCGATCCCCGTTCTGGCGATCGCGGCCAATCCTGAGCTCGCCTACGACTACACGTCGAAGGGCAACATGGTGGCGGTGATCACCAACGGGACGGCGATCCTGGGACTCGGCGATCTCGGGCCGATGGCCTCGAAGCCGGTGATGGAGGGCAAATCTGTCCTCTTCAAACGTTTCGCTGACGTGGATTCCATCGACATCGAGGTCGACGAGAAGGACCCGCAGAAATTCATCGACTGCGTGCGCGCGATCGGCGCGACCTGGGGCGGGATCAACCTTGAAGACATCAAGGCGCCCGAGTGCTTCATCATCGAGAGCGAGCTGCGCGCGAAGCTCGACATCCCGGTGTTCCACGACGACCAGCACGGCACGGCGATCATCGCGACGGCCGGGCTGATCAATGCGTGCAAGATCACGGGTCGGCAGCTGTCGGACGTGAAGGTGGTGATTTCGGGCGCAGGCGCGGCGGGCCTGTCGGTGGCGGGCCTGATCCGTCACCTCGGCGTGAAGCGCGACAACATCCTGATGGTCGATCGTTCCGGCGTCATCTATGAGGGCCGCACGGAGGGCATGGACCAGTTCAAGTCCGCGTTTGCAGTTAAAACCAAGAAGCGTACGCTGGCGGAAGCCTTCGAAGGCGCCGACGTGTTCATGGGTCTGTCGGCCAAGGGGACCGTGACCCAGGCCATGGTGAAGTCCATGGCGAAGAACCCCATGATTTTCCCGATGGCGAACCCGGACCCGGAAATCACGCCGGAGGAAATCCGCGAAGTGCGCACGGACGCGATCATCGCCACCGGCCGCTCGGACTATCCGAACCAGATCAACAACGTGCTTGGCTTCCCCTACATCTTCCGCGGCGCGCTCGACGTGCGGGCGCGGACGATCAACGAGGAGATGAAGGTTGCGGCGGCGCAGGCTCTGGCGCAGCTGGCGCGCGAGGACGTGCCGGATGAGGTTGCTGCGGCCTATGCCGGTGCGCGGCCGTCTTTCGGGCCGGACTACATCATCCCTGCCCCGTTCGATCCGCGCCTGATCTGGTATGTACCGCCGCTCGTTGCACAGGCCGCGATGGATACCGGTGTTGCGCGCAAACCGATCGCGGACATGCAGGCGTATCGGGATTCACTGGCGCAGCGTCTCGATCCGGCGGCGGCTTTCCTGCAGCGCGTCTATGGCAAGGTGCGCTCCGAAGGCCGGAAGCGCATCGTGTTTGCGGAGGGCGAGGAGCCCGCCGTGATCCGCGCGGCCTGGCAGTTCAAGACACAGGAGCTGGGCGAGCCCATCCTCGTCGGCCGCGACGAACAGGTGATGCGCAACATGCAGTTGCTGGGCATTCCCGCCGGTGAGCTGCAGATCGTGAACGCGCGGGTGTCTGACCAGAACGAGGCCTATACCGAGTTCCTCTACAAGCGCGTGCAGCGGCGCGGCTATCTGCAGCGCGACGCACAACGCCTGATCAACCAGGACCGCAACGTGTTCGGCGCCACCATGGTCGCACTCGGTCATGCGGACGGCATGGTGACGGGCGTGACGCGCAACTATGCGACGTCGCTGTCGGACGTGCTGCAGGCGATTGATCCGCGCACGGATGTGCGGCCGATCGGCGTCTCCATCATCATCGGCAAGACGGGCCCGATCATGATCGCCGACACCAGCGTCACAGAGATGCCGGGCGCGCAGGAGCTGGCGGAGATCGCGGTCTCGGCGGCGAAGGCGGCGCAGAAGCTGGGCTTCACGCCGCGGGTGGCGTTCCTGTCCTATTCGACGTTCGGCAATCCGCCAGGCGAGCGCATGGCCAAGGTGCGCGACGCGGTGGCGCTGCTCGATGCGAAGGGCGATGCCGGCTTCGAGTATGATGGCGAGATGGCCGTCGACGTGGCGCTGAACCCGGAGGCGCGGCGACTCTATCCGTTCTGCCGTCTCACCGGGGCGGCCAACGTGCTGGTGATGCCCGCGATCCACTCGGCGGCGATCTCGACCAAGATCGCAGCGACGCTTGGCGGCGTGACGGTGCTGGGCCCGCTGCTTGTGGGCCTCAAGTCATCGGTCCAGATCGCGCAGCTTGATGCGACGGCGCAGGACATCGTGAACCTGGCGGCGTTTGCGGCTTACAATCCGAACGGTTGACATGGTGTCGTAAGCACGGCCTCGTCCTTTACGCGGGTTCAACGACGGCAGTCCTTCAGTGCGATCGTCTAGAAGGACGAGGGCGGGCTTCGCGCCCTACTCCGCCGCCTGAGGCGTCGCGCTATCCGCCTCGACCGCCGGCTTCTTCGCCATCGCCTGCCGCGCCCATTCGGCGGCGGAGAGGCCGACGGCGATCATGCCGATCCAGACGGTGAGAATGAAGAAGTCGTGGTAGCCGTTCGTCTCGATGTAGGTGCCGAGTTCGGCTCGGCCGAGCGAGCCGATCAGCATAACCAGCGAGCCTAGTAGTGCGTACTGAACGGCCGCGAATTTCGGGTTCACCATGGCTGTGAGGTAGGCGACGAAGGCGACGCTGGCGAAACCGCCGGCGACGTTCTCGACCGCGATCGCAACGATGAGACGCGCGAGGGCGGGATCACCGAAGCCGGCAAGCGCGGGGCCTATGCCTGTCATCGCGAGGAAGGCGTCCATGCCTGCGCCGCCGGCAGCGAGGTCTGCGAAGATCAGGTTGGTGAGGGCTGCGATCAACGCGCCGAAGACGAGGCATGGCAGGCGGCCGATGGCGATCAGGGCGACGCCGCAGATCACCGAGCCCGCCACCGTCATGAAGACACCGATGGTCTTCGAGGCGATGGCGACGTCGGTATTGGAATGGCCGAGTGCGCCCTGGCTGATGTCGGGATTGCCGATGAGGCCAACCGTGGGGTCGCCGAGATAGAACGGATAGGCGAAGCCGCCCCAGATCAGGTCAACGAAGCGGTACATCAGCACCAGGCCTAGGACGAGGATCACCGCCCAGCGCAGGCGCTGCACGAGGTCCATCAGCGGGTCGAGAATGGTGTGGAAGAGCGTATCGGCAGCCTTGGTGGCCCACGATCCCGGCGGCGTGACGTGCGGTGCGGCGACCGGCTGGCGGCGCAACAGCCATGCGGCGATGAGGCCGGGCAGCAGGATCAGCAGGGACACGATGATCGGCGCCTGGACGCGCGTGAAGATGGCGGTCGAGGGGGGCGGGGTCTGCGTGAGCGAGTCGATGAAGAACACCACGATGATGCCGATGGCGACGGCCCAGCCGGCGGCGACGGCAGCGACCGTGGTCTGCACCGTCTTCTGGCGGAAGGCCGCCGCAAAGGATGGCCGCATGTCGTGGCCGCCCTTCTCGGTCGACGAGTGGTCGGGCTCCTGCGCGACCAGCGTGCCGGTGGCGGAGACGGCCATGCCGACGGCGATGATCAGGTAGACGGTCGACCACGGGATGTGGTCGGCGAGGGTCAGCGCGAACAGGCCGGTGAACAGGCCAGCGAAACGGTAGCCCATCTGATAGACCGCCGACATCAGGTCGCGGTCCTCGTCAGACTCGGCGATCTCGATCCGCCATGCTTCCAGAACGATGTCGTGCACGGACGATGCAATCGCCACGATGACGCTGATGCCGGCGAGATAAAGGACGCCCTCGCTGGGGCGTGAAAGGGCGAGAAGGCCGAGGAGGCAGGCGACGATCAGCTGCATCACCAGCAACCAGCTGCGGCGCGGTCCGAAATTCTTGAGGAAGGGAATGCCGATGCGCGGGAACCACGCCTTCTGGAATCCCGGCGCCCAGATCAGCTTGAATGAATAGGCGAGGATGATGAAATTGAGGATGCCGATCTGGCTGGGCGTGACGCCTTCAGCAGTAAGCCATGCGTTGAGTGTGCCGAGCACGGCGCCGTAGGGGATGCCGGCGGCCAGCGAGAGGAGCAGCATCGCGAGCATCTTGCGATGGCGCAGCGCCTTCAGTGCGCGCAGCCAGCGTGGGACGGGCTTTGCCTTTCGGCTCGCTGTTGCGGCTGCGTCGGTCATTGGGCGGCCTTCGTGTGGACGCGCGCCCAGCGCTCAGCGAGTTCGCGCAGGCGCGGCGGGTCTATGGGCTTGGCCGCGAGTTGCGAGACGCCCGCGCTGCGGCAGCGCTCTTCCAGCTCGGGATCGATATCAGCGGTCAGCGCCACGATGGGCGTCTGCGAGGCGGGGCCCGCGAGGCTGCGTATCCGCCGCGTCGCCTCGAGCCCA
>Ga0315905_10000724_pt1 | contig 36024 bp, 33 predicted proteins | sample LakEriMetagenome_5_FD_203522 | JGI IMG/M metagenome (GOLD analysis project Ga0315905, IMG submission 203522) | Freshwater fungal communities from buoy surface, Lake Erie, Ohio, United States - Buoy 4 MA121 | ecosystem: Environmental > Aquatic > Freshwater > Lake | place: USA: Lake Erie, Ohio... | reverse complement strand
ACCATTTTGCCAACGTCACCTCACTCGGAGCCCGCCCGCCTATCCGGGGAGGAATTCTGACCCTCAGGCGGATATCTGGGCAATGTCAGCCGATAAGCCGACTTGACCTTACCATTATGGTAAGGTTCATAATCAAACCCTGATTTGGAGAGACCGTGTTCGTTTTTGGGACCAATTTGCGCCAACTTGGCGTCGCCATGGCCATGGCGGCATTGCTGGCGTCTGTCCTGCACGAAGGCTTTTCTCCACATGCGCATGCGGCGCCTGGCGTGAGCATCGACACGCAAGCGCAAGATCATGCACACGACAATGGTCACGTGCATACGCACAAGCCGGCGCACAAACATGCAGGCCTGCAGCCGGATGGCGATGGTGTGGATCGCTCCTGTGATGGCGAGTGCTGCAGTCTTGCTTGCGCCATAGCGCTGCCAGGTGCTTCGGTGGCCAATATCGCCATTGCAACTGGATGGACGGCTTTGTGCTGGAGCTACGATCCCTTGCAGCATGGAATCGCTACCGACGGCCTTCGACGACCACCTCGACCGACAAGCGTGAACTAAGGCGCCCCCTCACGACACGGGGCGTTTGTCCTTTGTCCGTCATTCGGGGTTGTCATGCCTTATCTTCCGTCGGGTCGCCTGCGCGGCCTTATCCTCATCGCTTCCCTCTTTCTCGCAGGCCTTTCGGCCAATGCCCATGAGGGCCACGATCATGGCGCGCCGCAGGCACAGCCGCCGGCAACAGCTGTGCCGCGTATTGCGCTGCAGTCGGACCCCTATCAGCTCGTTGCAATCCTGCGCGGCGACACATTGACGGTTCATCTGGACGAGTTTGCAACCAATGAACCCGTGCGCGATGCCGCGATCAGCGTCACGATCGGGGCTGAGGATGTGGTTGCGCGCACGATCAGCGCAGGGCTGTTCCAGCTCGTATCCCCCAAACTGGCAGGCACGGGCGCGCTGGAGCTTGTCTTTGCAATCTCGGGGCCGATGGGCGACGACCTGTTGATCGGCACGCTGCAACGTCCCACGGCCCTCCGCGACGCGCACGCCCATCTCTCGTCTTTCTGGATTGCCGGCGGGTCGCTTGCCGCAGGCCTTGTGCTGGGCGCTGCCCTGACAGGCTGGCGCAGGCGCGCCATGGCACCGGCAGCTGCCATTCTTGTCGGACTGCTCCTCCCAACTGATCGCGCTCGCGCGCATGAAGGCCATGATCACGGCGCACCGCCTCCCGCAGTCGTGTCGGGCGATGCGCCCCAACGCCTGCCAGACCGGTCGGTCTTCCTGCCCAAGGCAAGCCAGCATCTGCTCGACATCCGCACCCGTGTCACCGCCAATGAGACCGCCCAAAAAGGCGTGACGCTCGTTGGTCGCATTATTGTCGATCCAAATCGCGGCGGTCTTGTGCAGAGCATTTCGGGCGGTCGTATTCTTGCGGCCGAGGGCGGTCTGCCACGTCTTGGGCAGCAGGTGAAACGCGGCGATCTCCTCGCGCTGATCGAGCCAGCACTGCCGCAGGCTGACCGCACGACGATTTCAGAGCGCTCCGGCGAGATCGAGCAAGCAATTGCGGTCGCCGAGGCGCGGCTACGGCGGCTCAGGCCTCTCGCTGAGCGCGGCATTGCGCCCCAGAGCCAGATCGTCGATGCGGAAACCGAGCTCGAAGGCCTGCGCCGCCGCCGCGAAATCGTGCGCGAAACGCGCGTCGAGCCCGAAGCGCTGCGCGCGGCCGTGGACGGTGTTATTGCTGCAGCGAAGGTGCAGGCGGGGCAGGTTGTGCAGCCGCAAGACGTGCTGTTCCAGATCGTCGATCCGCAGGGCCTCATCGTCGAGGCGCTGGCCTTTGCAGATGTCCTGCCTGCTGCCGCGACACGGGGGTCAGCGATGACGGCCGATGGCACTGGACTGCGCTTGCGCATGCTGGGCTATGGCCGCGCCCTGCAACAACAGGCCATGCTCGTGCATTTCGCTATCGAGGACGCACCCGATCATCTAAGCGCGGGCCAGCCGGTGACGGTAATGGCTGCAACAGGGGGCGATGTCACGGGCATCGTGCTGCCGCGCGAGGCGCTTGTGCGCGGGGCCAATGGCGAACAGCTTGTGTGGCGCCATGTCGAGCCAGAGCGTTTCGAACCTGCTTCTGTTCGCGCTGACATGCTCGATGCCGGTCGCATCGTCATCCGCGCTGGCGTGAAGGCGGGCGAGCGCATTGTCGTGCGCGGCGCCGACCTCATCAATCAGGTGCGGTGACGCAGCATGTTCAATTTTCTGATCAACAATAGTCTTCGTCACCGTCTCTTCGTCATCGCAACAGCACTGGCGATGATGGCTTATGGCCTCTTTGTTTTGCCGCGCCTGCCGGTCGATGTCTTTCCCGATCTTAACCGGCCGACCGTCACCATTATGACGGAAGCTGAAGGGCTTGCGCCACAGGAGGTCGAGCAGCTTGTTACCTTCCCGCTCGAAGCGGCGATGAACGGAATGCCCGGCGTCAATCGCGTGCGCTCCGTGTCGGGCGTCGGCCTGTCGATTGTCTATGTCGAGTTCGACTGGTCTTCAGATGTGTTTCGCGCCCGCCAGCTTGTCGCGGAAAAACTGGCTTTGGTGCGCGAACAATTACCGCGCTCAACCAATCCGCAAATGGGGCCGGTGACCTCGATCATGGGCGAGATCATGCTCATCGCGGTGACAGGCGAGAGTGTGTCGCCGATGGATTTGCGCGAGGCGGTGGATTTTACCCTCAGGCCGCAATTGCTCGCCTTGCAGGGTGTGGCGCAGGTAATCCCGATCGGTGGCGAGGTCCGCCAATATCGGATTGCACCCAATGTCGCCCAGATGCAGGCACTCGACATCACAGCCGAACAGATCGAGGCAGCTGTCTCGCGCTTCGGCACAAATACAGGCGGCGGATTTGTCGATCAGGCGGGACGTGAATTTCTTATCCGCAATGTAGGTGCAACAAACAGGCTCGAGGATTTGCGCAGCCTCGTCGTCCTGCAGCGGCAGGGCCAGCCGGTCTTCCTGCATCAGGTTGCAAGCGTCGATTTCGCACCGCGGGTGAAGCGCGGCGATGCCGGCTATCAGGGCAGGCCTGCGGTGATCGTCTCCGTGCAAAAACAGCCGGGCGCCGATACAGTAGAGCTGACGCGCCGCATTGAGGCGCTGCTGCGCGATGTTCAGAAAACCATGCCCATCGGCATCAAGGTGACGGATATCCAGTTCCGTCAGGCAAGTTTCATCGAAACGTCGATAGGCAATGTGGGCCGCGTGCTGCTCGAGGCTGCGGCTGTTGTTGCTATCGTGCTCATCCTGTTCCTGATGAACGGGCGCGCCACTTTCATTTCCCTCACCGCCATACCGATCTCGATACTCATCACAATCATCGTCTTCCAGATTTTCGGACTGACGATCAACACCATGACGCTGGGCGGGCTCGCCGTTTCCATCGGCGAATTGGTCGATGACGCCGTTGTCGATGTGGAGAATATTCTGCGACGGTTAAAAGAGAATGCCGCTTCTGCGACGCCGCAGCCTGTGCTGGGGGTGATCGCCCGCGCCAGCCAGGAAGTCCGCTCGGGCATTATCTACGCAACGATGATCGTCATTCTCGTTTTCGTTCCGCTCTTTGCCCTTTCGGGCATTGAGGGGCGTCTCTTTGCTCCGCTTGGCGTCGCCTATATCGTCTCGATTCTCGGCTCGCTGATAACATCCATCACCGTGACCCCTGTCCTGAGCTATTATCTTTTGTCGAAGCGCACTGCTGCCCATCGGCCAGAGCCACGCCTTGTACTTGCGCTCAAGCGGATGAATGCGGCAGCGCTTGAAAAAGCGTTCGGCAATGCGCGGCTTCTTGTCGTGATTGTTTTGGTTGGCATTGCCGCTTCAATTGCGGCGGCGCTGCATCTGCCGCGCGCTTTCCTGCCGCCATTCAATGAAGGCACGCTGACGATCAGCATGATCTACAATCCAGGCATTTCATTGCAGGAGAGCAACCGGCTCGGCGCCATTGCCGAAAATCTGATTCGCTCCGCACCAGAAGTTACCTCAGTTGGTCGCCGTACAGGCCGCGCCGAGCTCGACGAACATGCCGAGGGCGTGCATTCCTCTGAGGTCGATGTCGATCTTCACCGCTCCGCGCGCAGCAAGGCGGAAGTAATGGCTGACATACGCAGCCGATTGTCAGTACTGCCGGTTGTGCTCAATGTCGGCCAACCTGTTTCCCATCGCCTCGATCATATGTTGTCGGGCGTGCGCGCCGAGATCGCGCTCAAGATCTTCGGGGACGACATGGATACCGGCCGCGCCATCGCCGAGGCGCTGCGGCTTCGCCTTGCGACCATTCCCGGCATCGTCGATCTGCAGGTCGAGAAACAGGTGCGCATCCCGCAAGTGCGGGTCGATCTCGATTATGCCCGCGCATCCCTGTTCGGAGTAACGCCAGCTGCTGTGACGCAGGCGCTGGACCTGCTTTCCAACGGCCGTGTCGTCTCACAGATCGTGGAAGGCAATCGTCGCTTTGATGTCGTGTTGCGTTTGCCGGATACGGATCGCTCCACTCACGGGCTTCGCGATCTCCTCATCGCGACGCCAGCCGGCCATGTGCCCTTGCGCATGATCGCCGATGTAACCGAAACCGACGGTCCAAACCAGATTTTGCGCGAAAACAGCCAGCGCCGCATTGCAGTCTATGCCAATTCGGATGGCCGGCGCGACATGGCTGAAATCATAGCCGACATTCGGCGGGCGATGAACGAAGCCAATACACCGCAGGGCTATGTGCTACGGCTCGAAGGTTCATTCCAGGCGCAGGAAGAGGCAAGCCTGCGCATCGGTGGATTGTCTCTTCTCTCGCTGCTGATGGTCGCAGCGGTACTTTACAGCCGCTATCAATCCATCGTGCTGACAGCCATCATCATGGGCAATATACCGCTGGCGTTGATCGGCAGCGTGATCGCGCTGTGGTTAGCCGGACAGCCCCTTTCAGTTGCCTCGATGATCGGTTTCATCACGCTTGCCGGCATATCGGCGCGCAATGGCATTTTGAAGGTGAGCCATTACATCAACCTGATCCTGTTTGAGGGTGAAAGCTTCGGCAAGAAAGCTGTCGTGCGTGGCAGTCTTGAACGCCTGACGCCGGTGCTGATGACGGCGCTGGCTGCGGGTCTTGCCTTGCTACCACTGATCGTGGGCGCGGACGAGCCGGGGCGCGAAATTCTACATCCTGTCGCAGTGACAATCTTTGGCGGACTGATCAGCGCAACGCTGCTCGACACATTGCTCACGCCGGTGCTCTTCCTGAAATATGGAAAACCTGCCGTCGAACGACTGGCGGCCGCGCGCGCATCGAATCTGCAACCGGCGGAAGCCTATTGAGGGAGTATCTGATGAAACCGTATTTTCTTGCAGCCCTGATCCTCGTTGGCGCTTCTGCCGCCGCAGCACATGAAGTGGAAAAGGGACCAAATGGCGGTCAGCTCGTCGATATTCCCGGCCACCATGTCGAGCTTGTCATATCGGGAACCAGCCTCGTCTTGTTCCTGAGCGACGAGAAAGAGCGGCCTGTCTCCTCGCAGGGCGTTCAGAACGCACGCGCCATTGTGCAGGACTCGGGGAAGACCTTAACTGTGCCGCTGATATCGATCGCGCCCAACAAGCTCAGCGGACAATTGGCTCAGCCGCTCACCACCGGCGCACGCATTGTCGCGTCCGCCACCATGGCCGATGGCAAAACGATCCAAGCGCGCTTCGTGCGCAGGTGATCGACCTTAATGCAATGCATAGTTCCATGCGCGCCCCCACAAAAGCAAAACGCCCCGGAGTTTTCACTCACGGGGCGTTTTTGTGTTTGCTTGTGGGGATCCGCAACCACCTCTACCGAACCGCCTTGAGCAGGGGGGGCTATCTTAATTTGAAGAGGTCAAGGCTCGCCGCGCACAGGGACGTATGGCGTAAATATTACCGGCGCTCTTATCGATCCACCTCATCAGCGTATTGAGGTCATTGATCTCCAACCCCTAGCGCTTCAATTCCGTTAGGAGGCTATCATTGTGTCTTGACCATTATGCCAATGTCACCTCGACGCAATCGTCAACTAACATAACGAACGGATCACCTCGTGGGGTCTGGCTAGGCGCGCACTTGAGAGCGGGATGGCTTCTCGATACTTTGGGTGACCATTACTTTGCAGAGGGCATGCCATTTTGAAAAATAAATACTGACATTGTCTTAGTGTGTACCGCTAAATACTCAACCATGTAAAAGCTGATGGAAGATCCTGGCTCCCAACAGCGCAGCCTGTTCTTAAAGGAGCCATCAGCATCCCCAATCCTAAATGCTATCGAGAGGACATGGAGCTAACGATGGAATTCAGAAATTGACGAATGTGCGAAGATCAATAACACCGCAAGAGCGGGCCATACCTCAAACATATGAGGTAGCCTCAAGTCTTTAAGTTGAAAAATATGCCCCGATGCTGGTCGAATGATACTGTTTCGTATTTTGGAACAGCTACCGGCTTAATTCGAAGAAAACAGCTTCAAAGCGCTTCCGCCGCACTAAGGAGACTTCTCAAGCGTCGGATTTTGCCATACTCTTCGAATAGTTAACTGAGACAAGCCCTCAGGTTCGAGGTTACATATCGACCTGCGGTCCCAGAGCGCGAAGTTCAATGTTCTATTCCGTTGAGAAAAATGATCACGGGCTGCGCTATTCGCCATTCAAGTCCTGTGTTGTTCCTCGTCCTATCGGGTGGATCTCGACACGGAGCAAAGCAGGGGTCACCAACCTCGCGCCCTATTCATTATTCAACGTGCTCGGCTTCGATCCGCCCTATGTCATGTTTTCAGCGAGCGGCCATTCGAAAGGTGGGCGCAAGGATTCGGTAGTTAATTCAGAGGAAACGGGTGAGTTTGTCTACAACATGGCCACCTGGGATCTCAGACACGCTGTCGTTCAGACGAGCGAGATCATCGATTTCGGGATCGATGAAATGGCTGCTGCCGGCTTGGAGCCGGCGCCTAGCATGCTGGTTAAGCCCTTAAGGGTAGCAGCGTCGCCAATCAGTTTCGAATGCAAGCATTACCAGACCATGGTGCTTCCCGGGACAACGCCTGAAAACAACAATCATGTAGTAATCGGGCGTGTCGTGGGCGTTCATATCGACGATGAGGTCATAACGCCTGATGGGCGTGTCGATATTTTAAAGATCCGGCCGTTGTCGCGGCTTGGATATCTTGATTACGCCACGATCGATAGCATTGTGGAATTGCGCCCATCGACGATGGATGCACGCGTCTTGACTGCGATGAGTGGCGGAAGAGGCAATCAATCGACGAACTGAGAAGACAAGGGGGCGGAGCATGCGCGCACGTTCGGCATTAGGGATAGTCCTGGCGACATTCGTCTTCTCGTCTCCCATGAGCGGAGCTGCCAACGCAGCAGAATTTTCGGGCAAGACCGTAACTTTCGTCATCCCGTTTGCCCCTGGCGGCGGCTCCGACATCTGGGGTCGGTTCAATGCAGGCTTTCTGCAAAAATACCTGCCCGGTCGTCCGAATGTCATTGTGTCGAACCAGCCAGGCGCGGGGTCGCTTTCTGCAGCCAATCAATTTGCGGCAACAGCGAAGCCAGATGGGCTCACGATTTTTGGTACGTCTTCCTCAACCCAATTCCCATATCTGCTCGGCGAAACGCGCGCAAAATACGATTACAAGAAATGGAACCTCGTTCTCGCCGCTCCGACCGGCGGTGTTGTTTATGTGAGTTCCCGGACTGGCGTCCGAAGCCTTCAGGATCTGAGGAAGTCGCAGCTGCAATACCATTATGCGAGCCAGGGGCTAACATCGGGAGATCTTGTTCCGCTGCTTGCGTTCCGACTGCTTGGCCTTGATGTGAAACATGTGGTTGGGTTCCCCGGCCGAAACGAGGCCCGGCTGGCCTTTGAGCGTGGTGAAACGAACATAGATTATCAGACAACGTCCGGGTTCACACGAAGCGTCACTCCCCTTATCAAGAACGGGGCAGCCGTGCCGCTGTTCAGCTGGGGCGTGCTGGGTGCTGACGGCAGGATCAGCCGCGACCCTAATTTCCCTGATTTGCCGAGTGTCGAAGAGGCCTATGAGATCGTGCGCGGGCAAAAGCCCTCGGGGTTGGAGTGGGATGCGTTTCGTGCATTTCTCCTGGCAGGTTTCGCTGCACAAAAGCTCATCGTCCTACCCGCCGGTACGCCAGACGACATTGTAGAAGCCTACAGAAAAGCTGTGCGAGACCTTCGCAAAGATCCCGAATATCTGGGACGTCGGGATGACCTCATTGGTGAATATGAGCAATTGACCGATGCTGAAGGTGAAAGGCTATATGCAGCCGCAACTACCATCTCAACAGAGGCGCGCGAATGGGTCAGAAGTCTTCTCACGCGCGAATATTCTGTCAAATTCGATTGAGCGACCGAACATCAATCCAGCCTCACTTATCATAACAATACAGACCGTCTTAGGAGGCCGTGAAATGGAAGGCTTCAGACCTCCGACCAGCTGCGACGACGACTCCCATGCTACCTATAAGTCCAATCATCAGGTAGTATAATGTTTGGGTTACCCCGTGTGGGACGGCCATGTTCTCCTGTCAAAAGAGCCACCTGTAAAAGATGATATCTCCTCAGGCCTGAATCCAGCGTGATCTCTTGGTTGATTGCTGTCGCTCCATCATTGTCTTTTATTTAGTAGCTTGCTTGACTTATTCGCAAGCTAATCCGTATCCTCTTCAAAAGACGATGGTTCAACATCGCCCGCGGAAACAACCGGGGAGGGGTCCATGTTGCGAATGGTTTCGCTCGTGACGTCTATTGCTTCAGCATGTCTTTCAGCGACGCAGGCTTACAGCCAGAATCTAGGCCCGTCCTTTAAAGGTAAAACCATTGACGTGATCATCGGTTTTCCAACAGGCGGTGGAAACGATGTCTATGCGCGCCTGCTATCCGGACATATGGGCAGGCATATTCCCGGCAACCCAAACTTTGTTACCCGTAATATGCCGGGAGCGGGCAGTTTTCTTGCCGTAAATCACATTTACAACAGCGCTCCGCGCGATGGGACTGTTATCGCTCTTGCTGCCCCAACCATCGCGCTCGATGAACGGCTTGGAACTGAGGGCGTTCGTTTCAAAGCGCAAGAGCTGAGTTGGCTTGGACGGATGAATTCCAACCACAATCTTCTTATGACGTGGAAAACATCATCGGTCAAAACGTTTGAACAAGCTCTTCTCCAGGAAACCACTTTGTCTGGTACGGGCGTAGGTTCAACAGTCTCTATATATCCAACCGTTCTCAACAACGTGCTCGGTACAAAGTTTAAACTTATTATGGGCTATCGTGGGTCCAACGAGGCCATGCTGGCCATGGAGCGCGGCGAAGCGGAAGGCCACTCGACCGCTTGGGCAGCGATAAAGGCTGCGAATCCCGACTGGATCAAAAGCGGCGCAATCAATCCTGTTGTTCAATTCGGACTCCAAAGGCATCCAGAGTTAAAGGACGTGCCGACGGCAATCGAATTAGCCAAGACACAGGAGCAGCGAGAAATCCTGTCTGCAGTTCTGAATGCGACTGAAGTCGGATACGCCTTTTTTTCGACCCCAAGACTTCCGACCGACACACTCGCTATGCTTCGATATGCTTTTAACGCGACCATGGAAGATAAAGATTTCCTGAAAGATGCCGATCGTATGCGTGTCGAAATCGCACCACTATCAGGTCAAAAACTTCAGGAGATTATTGCAAATGTCATAAATCTCTCGCCGGGTTTGGCTGAGAAAGTTCGCAGCGCTTCTGAGCAGGGCAAATGAGGCATTGCGGAGACCAAGGAGAAATCGAGTGAAGAAAATTGAGCGACCTGAAGGCCATTTATCAAATGCAGTAAAATGGAAGAGCGACATTGCTGCAGAGATGCTACGGCGCTCAAAGATTCCCTATGTAGCGCTCAATCCGGGTGCAAGCTACCGCGGCTTTCACGATAGTCTTGTCAATTATCTGGGTAACGAAAATCCGCAGATGCTGCTTTGCCTGCATGAGGATCATGTCGTTTCTATCGCTCATGGATATGGCAAAGCGCTCGATGAGCCCATGGCCTGTGTCCTCCATAGCAATGTTGGGTTGATGCATGGACTAATGGGGATCTTCAATGCTTGGTGCGATCGCATCCCGATGCTGATTGTTGGCGCAACGGGACCGGTCCAGCCGGAGAAGCGTCGTCCTTGGATTGATTGGATCCATACAGCAAAAGACCAAGGTGCTCTCCTACGAAACTATACGAAATGGGATGACGAACCCCGCTCCGCCGATGGCATCGTTGAAGCGTTCCTGCGTGGAAACCAGATTACGCGAACCTCACCAAAGGCACCGGTCTATATCTGTCTTGATGCTGGCCTTCAGGAAGAAGAAGCACCAGACAATTTTCATATCCCGGATGCAGGACGGTACGGCAGTGCTCGCCCAAGCGGCGCCACGGAATCAGATATTTCCGAGATCAAAGGGCTGATCGAGAAATCCCGAAAGCCTCTCTTCCTCATGGGGCGGGGCTCACGTGATCTTGGCGATTGGTCGCGCAGAATTGAGCTTGCGGAAAAGGCCGGCGCTTACGTTATGACCTCTGTGCGCGAACGCGCCATTTTCCCGACTGACCACGCCCGTCACCCAGCGCCACCCCTGACTTCGCTGCAGCCAGAGGCTAAGCCCTTTTTTGAACAGGCTGATTTGATCATCAGTTTTGACTGGGCCGATCTCGCCGGTCTCTTGAAGCAGGTGGAGCGCCATCCCGATAAGCTTCCAGCAAGGATTGTGCACATCAGCCAGGACCGTGCCTTGCATAATGGCTGGAGCATGGATTATTTCGGACTTCCTCCAGCTGATATTTCGCTGGATGCAAATCCAGATACGCTGGTGACGCAACTGGTTTCGGCGCTTGGGCCTCTCCATCGGGAAACATGGGTGGGCATGAAACTGCCAGAGCGTAAGGCGCCAACATATTCCCCGCAGAGCGACACAAAAATCGTACCTTTTGATCTTGAGGTTGCAATTGCAGAACTTGCCACAAAGCGTCCGATATGCCTCGCCCATACCAATCTCGGATGGACAGGCCGCGCGTATCAATTGCACGGCCCGCTCGATTACCTTGGTCACGATGGCGGAGGCGGTCTATCAGCTGGCCCGGGCTTAACTATCGGTGCAGCACTTGCCTTACGCGATTCCGGCCGAATGGTCGTGGGCGTTCTAGGTGACGGGGATCTGATGCAAGGCATCACCTCGCTCTGGACTGCTGCCCATTATTCGATTCCAGCTCTTATGATCGTTGCAAACAACCGTTCGAATTTTAATGACGAGGTTCATCAGGAGGCGATGGCAAAGGTTCGCGGGCGACCCGTCGAGAACAAATGGATTGGCCAGCGTATCGACGATCCAGCAGTCAACTTTGTGAGCATTGCCAATGGCCAAGGAGTCGAGGGGGAGGGGCCAGTCGAGACAATTCCGGCCCTCATGGCAGCCATTGAACGTGGCTTGAAAGTGGTCGATGCCGGCCGTCCCTATCTTATCGATGCCCGGATTGTTCCAGGGACAATTTCAAAAATAGTCCACCGCGGCGATTGAGACGGGCAGCGCTTCAGGCCGGAGCATTGAGAGGGGAGGATAAGCAGTGATCCGGTCCAGCGCTGGCATTCTGCCCTCCCAAAGTTTGGTCTTGATGCGCTGTTTCGGCAATTTGTTTCGCAATTGAAGGCCTGCTTGGTGCGCCACAGCGCTCGACCTATGGCATCAGCGAAGGTGCACTAATCCAGATGGTGCGCATGCTGGCGGTGGAATGGGGACCGAAAAACATTCGCATCAATGCGGTTGCGCCGGGGCGATTGCTCATCGATTCCCCGTCCCGCGCGGGCACCGGATCCAATGAGGCTTATCTCGCCAATATGCTCTCGAAAATCTCGCTCGGCCGCTTTGCGTCGGTGGAAGACGTCGCCGCAATAGCCGCCTTCCTCGCCGGAGCGAAAGCCTCTTCTATGATAGGCCAGATCATTCCGGTCGATGGCGGCCTGAGCGCAGCTTCACCTTGCTACTTTTGCTAAGCCAGATTGCGTAACCCGGAGGTATCAATTTCAGCTGCTCCATGAACCAAGGTCTGCTTCTGTCCCCTTCTTTCAAAACAGCCCGTGAATACGAACACTGTAAAAAGCCCGCTAGCATCCTTGCATCATGTGCGGTCCCGCAAAAGTAAAACATCCCGGAGTTTTCATTCACGGCGCCTTTGTTTGCTTTTCGATTTGGGTGCGGGGAGGCGTTGCGATCTCTACCGAACGACTTTGAGCGGACGATACTAATCTTAATGTGAACCGAGCGAGGCTCGCCGCGCAAAGGGGCGTACGGCGCTAAAATTACGTCCGGCCTTATCGATCAGCCGCGTCAGCGTATTGAGGTCATGGACATCCAATTCCCAGCGCTTCAATCCAACAGAAAACCAACATTAAATCTGGACCATTTTGCCAAAGTCACCTCAGCTGTAGCATATCCCGCAAGGTCGGCGGACTTCAGCTGCCTAGCTAGGGCGTCCGACCCATCCGTCAGATCCGGGTCGCTAGTCTTTCTGCGGAGCAGGCAACTGGGCTAAAGCCTGGGGGAGCCCCGCCAGAACTCTCCTAAAAAACTTGCGCTGACTGACGATTGTCTGGGGACTTGGATGGTCGAAGAGCGCTTCATTGATCATTTGAAGGTTAGGCTTGATTGATTCTAGCAGGGTCGAACCCTTTTGGGTGACCTCCAATTCGACGGCGCGGTTGTCCTGCTCACTGGCCTGTTTCCTGACATAGCCCTTGGAAACCAAGACGTTCACCTCGGCGGTAATATGTGCTGCCGCCACATGGAGATGATCTGCCACCTGCCGTATGTTTACTGGTCCGAGGGAGGCAAGCCTCCCCAGCGACAGAAGAATTCCCAGCTCAGTTCCGCCAAGGCCCACGCGTTTGCCGATGGCGCGTCGCAGGGATTGCATGCCCGCTGACATTGCAAAGAGATCCGCAATGAAATCCCTAAATTCCGCATCCTGCTCGAAACCTTGCTTTGTCATTTCCAATTTGCCGTCTTTCCGTTTGAAAACCCAAGATTGCAAGATTGGCTGCCGATTGACAGTAGCTAAGAAACATAGCTATCTTACCTTCACTTGAGAGATGGGGTTCACCATGCTTCGAAATGGCAAAGATTACCTGGCTTCCTTACGCGACGGACGTCGCATCCGGCTTGGCTCAGAGCTGGTGACGGATGTCACCACGCATCCAGCCTTCAGAAACACAGCCCAATCTTTCGCCCGGATCTACGACCTCAAAAGAAGCGCAGAACACGCTGATTATATGTCATATGAAGAGGATGGCCAACGCTATTCGGCATGGTTCAAAGTGCCGAAGTCGAAAGAGGACCTGCAGTTGCGCGCGGAAGCTCATCGTCGCGTGGCGGAATGGAGCTGCGGTCTGCTCGGTCGATCAATGGACCACGTGCCCTCATTCATCGCCGGCATGAGCATGAAGCCCGAACTTTTCGACGCCAATCGTGATGGTTTTGGTCAGAATATTACCAGTTACCTCGATTATCTCCGCAATGAAGATCTTTTTGCCTGCTATCTTGTGCTGACGCCGCAAACATCGCGTGGCGTTGTGGGCCCAGCAAAAGCCAATTTCCGTATTGTCGGTGAATATGACGGCGGGATCATTGTCTCCGGACAGAAAATGCTTGGAACATCTGCTGTCTTTTCACATGAGGCATGGATCGGCAGCATGATTCCGCTGGGTCCTGATCAGGTGGAAGAGGCCGTAACATTCGCGCTACCGATTAATGCGCCGGGTGTCGAGCTCTGGGTTCGTAAAAGCTTTGAGCTGAATGCCCGCAATCGAATTGACAATTATTTTTCTTCGCAATTTGACGAGTCCGACGCGGTCATGATTTTCAACGATGTTAAGGTGCCGTGGGAACGCATTTTCTGTTACCGGGATATTCCCTTAATGCGTGATATGTATTTCAAGACGCCGGCGCATATGCTCGGCAACCATCAGTCAAACTGGCGCTTTGCTGAGAAGTTGAAGCTGATCAACGGAATCGCACATCAGGCAGCGGATTATGGCGGTCTTCTTGGCGTTCCGGCTATCCAACAAACTCTGGGTAGATTGGCTGCAGGCGAGGCTACGCTGCTTGGTTTGTTGTCGGCTCAGGTTGATCAGTTCCAATCATTGCCGACAGGCCATGTCCACGTAAACAATCGTTTTCTCTATGCCGCCCTCCAATGGTGTGCTCGCAGCTATCACGAGATTGCTGAAGACGTGCGGCTGCTTCTGGGTGCTGGCCCGTTCACTATTCCGGCTGATGCGTCTATCCTCGAGGACGGCGAGGCGAACGATATTTTCGAGGCGAACTGGAAGCTACCGGGTGCGTCTGCCGACGAGCGTTACCGTTTTGTGCGTATGGCATGGGATCTTTTGGGCTCCGATTATGCGGGGCGCCACCAGCAGTATGAACGATTCTACGGCGGGCCTCCGCATATTATGGATCTTTACAGTTTCTGGCACGCGCCTTGGGCGGAGCGGCGGCAGGGTGTGCAGAACATCCTCGATGACATGGTCACACCGCCTAAGCGTCTCGCAGCCGAATAAATTCGGCACCTGGGGGAAGTGACTTGGATCAAAACACTCAGGAAATCCCTAAATTCACGAGCCGTCACCTGCGCGACATGTTCGGATTATTTCCGACGGGCGTCGCAATTGTGACGGCCGTCGCAGCTGATGCATCATATCTAGCGGCCACGGTTAGTTCTTTCAGTACGGTCTCGCTGGACCCCCCGCTTATCCTCTTCAGCATGGCGCGCAGTTCAAAATCTTTTGAGGGCTGGTCCGCCGTAAGCGCTTTTGCAGTCAATATTCTCAGCGAGGACCAGCGCACATTATCGTCGCAATTTGCACAATCTGTTGGCGAGAAATGGCAGGGAGTTAAGCCAGAGATTGCGGCTCACTCTGGCCTGCCGCTTATTCCCGGCGCACTCGGCACATTCCAATGCCGCACATGGGCGAAATATGACGGCGGAGATCATCTGATCATTGTCGGCGAAATTTTTGAAATGTCCCGATCAGAAGCGGGAAGGCCGCTCATCTTTTCGGGAAGTCGATACTCAAAACTTGCCGAAGAGGCTTTTGCGAATATCATCTGAGACCGAAACAGGCGCAACCAAGACGCCTGGGGTTTAAGTAAGCTTGTACGAGTTCGGCTTTGGCTAGCTTCTCGCTTTCTTTCAACTAAGCGTTGATCGAAGTAAGCGAAGACAAGTGGAAGGGGGAAGTCATGAATGAATTTACAAAGCGTGCGGCCAGCCGCCGGTACGTACTGGGCGGCATGGGCGTCCTAGCTAGCGCTGTAGCCATGCCGTCGGTCTTACGTGCGCAGTCGCCGATGATCATGAAGATCGGGACTCCGACGATCAATGACAATCAGCATGAATGGATGCGCAAATTTGCATCACTCGTCGAAGAAGGCACCAAAGGTGCCATCAAGGCCGAACTCTACCCCGCAAGCCAGCTTGGTACCGCTCCGCGCATGATCGAGGGGACGCAACTTGGCACTATTCAGGTCATTGCCATGCCGCCCGAATTTCTGTCCGGGGTCGACAGCCGCTACGAAGTGCTAGGAGCGCCGGGGCTATTTAAAGATCTCGAACATACGCAGCGCACAATGCAGCATCCGGAATTCAACAAGGCGTTCCTGTCGATCGGCGACAGCAAGGGGCTTGCTGGTCTTGGCCTGTTTATCTCTGCGCCGATGATCGTGAATTGTCGTACCAAGCTCAATTCGCCGGCTGATCTGGCAGGTAAGAAGATTCGTGTCCTTGGCTCCGCCATGCAGATCGAGCAAATGAAAAGGCTGAAGGGAACCGGGATCCCCATGTCGCTTGGCGAGGTCTTGCCCGCCTTGCAGCAAGGTACGATCGACGGCATTCTGGGCAGCCTACCGGTCATCACGGCATTTCGCTATTACGATACGGCCAAATATGTCCTTGACACCGGGCATGCTACGATCACGGTCTATGCGGCGGCCAGCAAGGTCTGGCTCGACAAGCTGCCGAAGGAACACCAGACTGTGGTGCTAAATGCCGGGCGGCAGGCAAGCGAATATATCCACAAATGGACGCTCGACTTCATTGAGGCCCAGCGCAAGGTCTGGATGCAAAACGGCGGCGAAATACAGTCCGTCTCTGCAGCCGACAAGGAGGTATTAATGAAACTCCTGCTGCCCATCGGCAATGAAGTCGCTAGCCGGAGGCCGGCGGAAAAGCAATTGTTCGACATTCTCATGAAGACTGTTGCAGCGACTGCCTGATGACGGTCAGGTCACGTCTCGAGCAGGTGGGCGAGATCATCTCGCACACCTGCACGTTGATCGCCGCAGCGTCTCTGGCGGTCATCGTCTGCATCAATGCAGCTAACGTCTTCTTGCGCTATTTTTTTCTTTCGCCATTCACTTGGGCGGAAGAGCTCATGCTTTTCCTGATGATTCTGACCGTGTTCTCAGGGGCGGCCGCCGTGACTTGGCGACAGCAGCATATTAGGATCGAAGCCTTGTTGATGCGGCTTTCGCCGCAATGGCAGCAGATTGCGCTTTTAGTCAGCGGTCTTGTTGCGCTTGTTGCGCTGGGTGCGGTCATTGGTTCCGGCTCAAGGGTTGTCGGCATGCTGATGCGCTTTGACCAAAGGTCAGAAGCGCTCGAATTCCCCATGTGGATCGCACAATCATCGGTACCCGTCGGATTAGGCCTTGTTATCTTCCTCTTCCTGGCGCGCGCTTACGTCTCCCTGGGGCGGGACAACGAATCACACGCGCCCGGAGGCCTGTGATGAGCCTTCTCGTCCTCGTCATCATCCCCTTGTTGCTGCTTGTTATCGGGATGCCGATCTTTTTAGTGTTGATCGTATCGGCTCTGCTTGGCATTCTCTTTCTCGGCGGGATCCCCCTTCATGCCGTGCACACGGCCATGTTTGGCGGCCTAGACAGTTTTCCTCTTCTTGCCATTCCGCTCTTCATCCTTGCCGGCGACGTAATGGGACGCGGCGGCATTGCGCAGCGCCTTATTGAGCTTGTCATGAGCATTGTGGGCGGTGTGCGCGGCTCCCTCGCTATTTCGACAATCGGCGCAGCCTCCGTTTTTGGCGCCATGTCAGGCTCGAGCGTTGCCTGTGTCGCAGCTATCGGCAAACTTACGCTGCCCTCGCTAGAAAAGGCTGGATACAAGCGCGGTTTTGGCGTGAGTCTAATCACGGCTACGGGCGTGATCGATGTTATTATTCCACCGTCGATCCCCATGATTATTTACGCAATCGCTGCACAGCAATCTGCTGCAATCCTGTTTCTCGCCGGCATCGTTCCTGGTCTTATCGTCGCTTGTGCCTTGTCGATCTATGTCATGATCCATGCGCGTATCGAAATGATACCAGTCGGCGACCCCGCGCGCTGGATAAATATCTGGGAATCGCTCAAGCGCAGCATTTGGGCGATTTTTGCGCCCGTGGTTATCCTTGGTGGAATTTACGGCGGCTTCTTTACGCCGACTGAAGCTGCAGGCATTGCCTGTGTCTATGCCGTTTTCGTATCAGTGTTCATCTACAAGCAACTTAGCTGGAAGGATGTCTGGCAGATCACTCTCGACTGCTCACTGCTTGTTGGCCAAATCATGATCATTGTTGCTGCGGCCGGAGCCTATGCTTGGTTCATCACGACTAGTGGCCTTGCTTCAACTCTTGTCCAGGCGATCGCCTCTGTCCAGATGGAAACATGGCTCCTTCTGCTTGCCATCAATATCCTACTACTCGTCGTGGGGAGCGTGGTAGAACCGCCTGCCGCCATTCTTGTGCTGATGCCGCTGCTGGTTCCCATCACGGCACAGGCGGGGATCGATCCGGTTCATTTCGGATTGGTCGTTACGGTGAACCTTGCAATTGGGATGTTCCTCCCGCCATTCGGCCTCAATCTCTTTGCAAGTAACGCCTTGTTCGGCACGCCTCTGCCGGTGCTCTATCGTGGGGTCCTGCCATTCCTCCTCATCTACCTCGCCATTCTGACGCTGCTCACTTATGTCCCTGCAATCACACTCGTGCCTGTTTCGCTCATGCGTTAGCTTTGGGAGAATATATCATGCATATTTCACCGCTTGCTATCAAACGTGCCATCGCGCAGCAAGGCGGCTTGTATGTGCTCGACGATCTAGTCGCTGCACCTAACAGCTCCTGGCGTCAAGTATATGTAAAAAGTATGCATACGAGAGACAGATGCTCGTTCGCTCTTTAAAATTGTGTTCAAGATCATTCAAGGTACCATTTATCAAATAGCGTTAGAAAAGCTGAGGGCGTGCAGCAAAGTCAAGGCGACGAGTCTGAATACAGAAAGCATGCAGTGGAACAAGAACGAGATAAAAGTAAATGAGCGCTTGAGCGCCTTTTGTATTTTTTGTGCCTGTCTGGAGCGGAGTTGATTCATGACGGTGAGATATGACGACTTGCGGGAGTTCATAGATCAGGTCGAAGCCCTTGGTGGGCTCCGGCACATCAAGAAAGCGAATACGCAGTATGAGATTGGCGCTATCACTGAAGTCGCAGCGGGAACACCGGAATGTCCAGCGCTCCTGTTTGATGAAATACCAGGCTTTCCGACAGGGTTCCGTATTTTTACCAATGCGACAGTGAATGCGAAGAGAGCTGCACTCGCGCTCGGCATCGACCCGTCTCTTACGCCGATTGAAGCGCTGAAAACCTGGAAAGCAAAAAGATCCAAGCTGACCCCTATAGAGCCCATCAAGGTTACGACCGCAGCCTTTCTTGAAAATTCTATGCTTGGCGATACAGTGGATCTCACGCGTTTGCCCGCACCCCATTGGCACAAAAAAGATGGCGGTCCTTATATAGGCTCCGGCAGTCTCGTGATTACGCGGGATCCTGATACGGGATGGATCAACGCATCGATTTATCGTGTTCAGGTGCATTCGCGCGATCAGGTCACCATTCAGTTCGATCATCTCGGTCGCCACGGCAATATGATAGCCCAGAAATACTGGAAGTCCGGAAAGGCTTGTCCCGTTGCGGTTGTCGGCGGCCAGGATCCAGCGCTTTTCATCGCCGGCTTCGAATATCTTCCTGAGGGTCGCTCCGAATATGCTTTTGCGGGTGGGATCAAGGGCCGGCCAATCGAAATATATGATGGTCCGGTAACCGGTCTTCCGCTTCCTTCGCGAAGTGAAATCATTCTTGAAGGTTTTCTCGTTCCCCCAGAAGAATTGCTTCTGCCCGAAGGCCCATTCGGAGAATTCACCGGTTATTATGCAACTGATGCGCGACCTGCGCCTGTGATGTCGGTCAAGGCGATTCACCATCGCGACGCGCCCGTTTTGCTCGGATCTCCGCCGATGAAACCTCCCCGGTTCCATTTCGGACTTCCCTTCCGCGCAGCTGGGATCTGGAACGACCTTGAGGCGATTGGCGTAAGCGATGTCGTGGGCGTCTGGCAGCATGTCTCGCAATTGATGACAGTGATTGCGATCGAGCAGAGATATGCGGGCCATGCAAAACGTGCTGGCCTGATTGCGGCGGCCAATAGTTACATGGGCCGAATCGTAGTTGTGGTTGACGAGGATGTTGACCCATCGAACCTAGCCGATGTGATGTGGGCGATCACCACGCGCTGCGAACCAAGTGAATCTGTCGACATCGTTCGCAATGCCTGGAGCTCTGGTCTGGATCCCCGCATCCCAGACGAGGCGAAAAAGCTCGGCATGACTTCGCATTCAAAAATGATCATTGACGCTTGCAAACCATTTGCTTCACGCAAACAATATCCGCCAACTTCCTCTCTTTCTATTCAGGAATCGCTTGATATCTGGCGTAAGTGGCTCGAGCCTAAATGAAAACGACGGAAAACAGACTTGGTACGCAAATTATGCCTGAGAAATTCAATGCAGCGAACAGATCTGTTCAATGAGACGGAATGAGCTAGACAATCCATGAAGACAAATTCGTATGTCCTCATAGAAGCCTTTAATGACTTGACAGCACTCAAGTTGAAGAGGTGATATGAGAATAAAGGTATCGAGTTTGATGCTCGGTTAGAAAATAAGCCTGTAAATGGCGACGGCAGTTAGGGGGATGCAGTGAAAGATATTGATCGACTTTCTGTTGCTGAAAAAAACAGCAGCCTTGCATGGAAAAGCGACATTGTTGCTGAATTGCTTAGGCAGTCTGGCATCCCTTTCATCACGCTGAACCCTGGCGCGAGCTATCGTGGACTGCACGACAGCCTTGTCAATTATCTCGGCAACCATGATCCGCAAATGCTTTTGTGCCTGCACGAAGATCATGTTGTCTCTATTGCCCATGGCTATGCCAAAGCGACGGATCGCCCGCTCGCTTGCGTCCTGCACAGTAATGTCGGTCTGATGCATGGCTTGATGGGAATTTTCAACGCTTGGGCGGACCGGGTGCCGATGCTGGTGCTTGGTGCAACAGGCCCTGTAGAAAGTGAAAAGAGAAGACCCTGGATTGATTGGATTCACACGGCGAAGGATCAAGGGGCACTGCTGCGGAATTATGTCAAATGGGACGATGAGCCACGGTCAGTTCACGGCCTGATCGAAGGTGTCGTGAGGGGATTGCAGATCACCACGACCGCACCGCGTGCGCCTGTTTATATCTGCCTCGATGCAGGCCTTCAGGAAGAGCCGATCGACAAGGATATAGAGCTTCCGGATCTTTCACGTTTTCAGCCGCCACTTGCGCCCTCGGGTTCTCCCGAAGAAATTTCCAAGATCGCGAATATGGTTGCATCCGCGAGCAAGCCCGTCCTGATGTTCGGGCGCGGTTCACGCGCGGACTCAGATTGGAACAATCGCGTCGCGCTTGCCCAGAAGACCGGTGGTGCTGTGATCACGTCGCTTAGGGAGCGTAGCGTGTTTCCGACAGAGCATCCCCAGCACGTTGGGCCGCCTAGCGGTTGGGTTTCGGCGGGCGCAAGATCGGCTATCGAACAGGCCGATCTGATCGTGAGCTTCGATTGGGCAGATCTCAGCGGTTATCTGCAGCAGATCAAGCGGCCGACTAGCAAAATCGTAGCCAAGATCGTGCATGTGTCGCTCGACAGCGCGCTGCATAACGGTTGGAGCATGGATCATTTTGGCCTCGCACCGGCCGATGTTTTGGTCTCTGCTGACCCCGATCGTTTCTTGTCTCTGCTGTTGCCTGCAGTTGAGGCAGAACTGAAAGGTTCAAAGCGCGATTCCTGGTGCGAGATCGCGCCTGCTAAACCGCGCGGCTATAGTGAACATGCGAAAACAAAACTCGTCCCGCATGACATTGAAGCGGCTCTCACGGAATTACGCGAGGAAGCAGCGTTTACATTGGCGCACGTCACCATTGGATGGGCTGCAACCGATTATCCCTTCCGCAGTCCGCTCGATTATCTGGGTCATGATGGCGGTGGCGGCCTTGCCGCTGGTCCTGGGCTTACGATCGGCGCGGCACTTGCACTGAAAGACACGGACCGCGTGGTGGTCGGTGTGCTGGGCGACGGCGATTTTATGCAAGGAGCGACTGCACTCTGGTCTGCAGCTCATTACCAGATTCCTGCGCTTTTCATCGTTTCGAACAACCGATCGAATTTCAACGATGAGATACATCAGGAAACAGTCGCCAAGACACGCGGTCGGCCGGTTGAAAACCGGTGGATCGGTCAGCGCATCGACGATCCTGCTGTCGATTTGGCTGCGCTGGCGCGCGCGCAGGGGATTGAATCCGCCGGACCAATTTCAAATGCGCCTGATCTCCTTGCGGCCATTCGCAAGGGTATTGAAACAGTTCGTAGCGGCAAGCCTTTCTTCATCGATGCAAAGGTCGAGCCGGGCTATGCGAATGTCATCGTCAGCCGTCACAGCTGAACCGATATGGACGACAGGAGGATAATATGCGTCGACTATGCGCTCTAATTGCTTTCTCACTCGTCTTCGCGACGCCGGGCCTCGCGCAAGAGTTTCCCGTGCGTCCCGTGCAGATCATCGTCCCCTCATCTCCCGGCGGGATCAGTGATACTGCTGCACGTATGATCGGCGAAGGTCTGAGCAAAATGTGGGGACAGTCTGTTGTCGTTGAAAATCGACCAGGCGGTGGGGGCTCAATTGGGACGGGCATCGCACGCCGCGCAAAGGCCGATGGCTACACGCTGTTAGTCACAACCAACGGAGAATTTGCGCTCAATCCGGTCATCTATCCGAATCTTCCTTACGATCCGAACAAGGATTTCCTGCCGCTGGTGCTGGCGACCTACAACAAGATCGCTGTGGTCGCCAATGCCGGAGCGCCCTACAAGACTTTCGAGGAATTCGTTGCCGCGGCAAAACAGAATCCCGGCAGCATTTCTTGGGCCTCCGCCGGCGCCGGTACATGGAACCACCTTGCTGGTGAACTGCTGGCAAGCGAATTGGGCGTCAAGCTTATCCACGTCCCCTACAAGGGAGGTGGCCCTGCTTCAACAGCCGTTGCCGGTGGTGATGTGCCGATCGGTCTTCTTTCGATTTCATCGGTTCTCCCGCACATTAAATCCGGCAAGGTGCGCGTGTTAGCGGTCACGGCGAAGGATCGCTCGACCTATGACAAGTCATGGCCGACGGTCATCGAAAAGGGTTATGCGAATGTGGACGCAACCAATTGGGTCGCTTTCTTTGCGCCCAACGGCGTTCCCAAAACGGTGGCGGACAAGATTGAGGCTGACGTTAGGAAGGTGCTCGCACAGCCGGAATTCACGGAACGGCTCGTCTCTATGGCGATCGAGCCATCCGGCGCCTCATCGAAAGAACTGACTCAAATTATCATAGCTGACCGGGCGCGGGCAGAACGCGTCGCCAAAGAAGCGAACATCCGCGTCGAGTAAACAAAGGTTCGCGACGGAGAGCCGGCATGGGATCGAAAAACGATGTTTTCGCGGGCTTGTTCTTCGTCGCAATAGGCCTCGTTTTCATGCTGGCGTCGACAAATTACAATATGGGCTCGGCCTCCCGCATGGGGCCGGGCTATTTCCCGGCGCTGCTTGCCGGTTGTCTCATGCTCATCGGTTTGGTTGTAGGTTTACGTGGGGTAAAAAACTGGTCGCGTGATAACGAAAAATTCGAACACCCGATCTCTCTGAAGAGCATTATTTTTATTCTCGGGGGAACAATTCTTTTCGGGCTCACGCTCACCCCGCTCGGTTTGTTCATAGCCACGGCTATTCTTGTGATTGTTTCTTCGGCTGCTGCTGAACGAGCTTTTCATTGGCAGACCCTTCTGCTCGCGGCCGCGCTGGCCTGTTTCTCGGCTGTTGTGTTTGTTATCGCTCTCGGCTTGCCGATCCCACTATGGCCCCAGATCTGAGGAGAAAAATTGGAGACCCTCAACCAACTTATGTTTGGGCTCAGCATCGCGATCACGCCCATCAATCTTCTGTATTGCTTTATCGGCGTCCTGATTGGGACGCTGGTTGGCGTACTACCCGGCCTTGGGCCGATCGCCACGATTTCCATGTTGTTGCCGATCACTTTTACACTTCCAGCTGACACGTCGCTCATTATGCTCGCCGGAATTTATTATGGCGCACAATATGGGGGCTCTACGACTTCGATCCTGATCAACATTCCGGGCGAGGCTTCGAGCGTTGTCACAGCGCTTGACGGACACGCCATGGCTCGCGCGGGGCGCGCTGGCGTGGCGCTCGGAATTGCAGCGATTGCATCCTTCATCGCAGGCTGTGCTGCCACTCTTGTGATCGCATTTTTTGCACCCATCCTTTCCAATGTTGCGCTGAGTTTCCGACCCGCCGATTATTTTTCGCTGATGGTGTTCGGTCTCGTAGCCGCGGTGGTGCTCGCCAGCGGCTCGGTCTTGAAAGCGCTTGGAGCGATTGTGCTCGGTCTTCTGCTTGGACTTGTCGGGAGCGACGTGAATTCCGGCGCACTGCGGTTCACTGGCGGCGTGCCGGATCTGATGAATGGAATTGAATTTGTTGTTGTGGCCATGGGTCTCTTTGGCATTGCAGAGACGATCTGTAACGTCCAGCGCAAGACGTCCCAGGATGTCATCACAACGCGAATCGACAGACTCTTGCCGAATAGTTCGGAAATGCGCATGAGCCTGCCTGCAATCGGGCGCGGAACTGTAATAGGCAGCGTTCTTGGCCTATTACCTGGTGGTGGCGCATTGCTGGCCTCCTTTGCAGCCTATTCGATTGAAAAGAAAGTCGCGAGCAAGCCTCGCAATTTCGGCTCCGGCGACATTAGAGGCGTCGCGTCTCCCGAGGCGGCAAACAATGGTGGAGCGCAGACCTCCTTTATCCCGCTCCTGACCCTCGGTGTTCCATCAAACCCAACAATGGCGCTTGTGCTCGGAGCATTGCTGATCCAGGGCATCACTCCCGGTCCTCAAGTCATGACAGAAAGGCCAGCCTTGTTCTGGGGCCTTATCGCGAGCATGTGGATCGGCAATCTCATGCTTGTAATCCTGAACATTCCCCTCATCGGCCTGTGGGTGCGGCTGGTCAAAGTGCCGTACCATTTTCTCTTTCCCTCAATCCTCGTGTTCTGCTGCGTTGGCGCCTATACTATCAACAACAATGTATTCGACATTTATGTTATGGCCGCTGCCGGCGTCCTTGGCTATGCGCTTTTCCTGCTGCGTTGTGAGCCCGCGCCCTTGGTTTTGGGTTTTATTCTCGGGCCGCTCATGGAAGAGAATATGCGTCGAGCGCTTCTGATCTCAAAAGGAGATGCGGCCGTATTTCTGACGCAGCCAATCAGCCTCGCATTTCTGTTGGCCTCTGTTGCTGTCGTTAGCCTACTTAGCTTTTCGTGGTTCCGGCAAACGCGTGAGACCGCTCTGGCGGATCCTTGATGCAATAGGCCTGACAGACAGTCGGTCTTAGAGAAACTTGTTGGGCTCAAGAAAGAAGCACAGAACAAGCGCACCCTTCGGCGCGATCGCGACATGGCGACTGCCGCTTGGTCGCCACACAAAATTGCCTGCGGTCACTTCGCCGTCTTCATCGACGAGACTGCCTTCCAATACATAGGTCTGTTCCAAGCGAACATGTTCGTGAAGCGGCAGGACCGCGCCGGGTGCCCATCGGAAGAGGCACGTCATCAGACCGGTATCGTCATCCTTCATGAGCGTCTTCATTTGAATGCCATCAAAAGGGGTTGGAGACCACGCGAGACCCGCAACATCAACCAGACGGGAGGCCAGTGGCGCCAGCTTGCTGAAGTCTATCCCCGGCGTATGCACAGTCATGTATCTTCTCCCCTTAGAAAGCTCCTATCAGATCGTATTGCAGCGCGTTCAGAAAGCAGAAAATAGTCTTAGAAAAGTCCATTTTTCTTTGGCTCGGCCTGAGTAATCAGATGTAGCTTCAGCAAAACCAAGATACGCCAAACAAAATAGACACGCGTAGTCCTGAACCAACATTCAAAATGGATCACTGAATGGGGCTGACTACTCCTGCTTTCAAGACGCTAAAATAAAAAATTTCAAGTCTACAGGCTAGACAGCTCATTGCTTCCGATCATATATTTGAGCAAGGCATCAAATATGCCGCGGGAGAATGCCTGGGGGATTTTGCGTTCTGCGCTCTCAGCGACAGAGATGTTTGTTTCCTTTTCCTCCATTAATTCCGCCTGCGCACTGCACGTATTGCATGCCTCGGGAGGTAGAGATGCTGAGAGTGGAACCCTTGTCTCCAAATATTGGCGTCGTTGTTGAAGGTGTTGATCTTAGCCAGCCTGTCTCTCCCAGTATTGGAGGAGAGCTTTTTCGGCTTTTCAGCGAGAGCTGCATTCTCCTGATACGAGGACAAGCGCTCACACATGATAACCTTGGCGCTGCTGCATCATGGATTGGGCCGCTTGAGAAGCGCGGGCGTCCTACAACTGTTCTTCGCGAGTCGGATCAGTATATTACGAAAGTCTCTAATATCCGCGAGAATGGGAAATTGATCGGATCTCTGCCTGATGGAGAGATGCTTTTCCATGCGGATAATTGCTTTAAAGAAATGCCAAACAGGTCGAGCTTTCTCTTTGCGGTGGAGATTCCATCGTCCGGTGGCAATACGCTTTTTGCCAATTTGATGAAAGCATATGACATGTTGCCTGTTTCGCTGAAAAAGCGGCTCGACGGCCTACATGTCCTTCAATCTTATGATTACTCTACTTACGAAGCAGACGCAAAAGCGGCCGGAATCTCGAACGTGAAGGAGACCGTCCATCCGATGGTTTTTCCGCATCCGGTCACCGGGCGCCTTATCTTGTTCGTTAATCGTCTCATGACAAAGCAGATTGTTGGTATGAGCGAAAAGGACAGCCGATCTCTCCTCGATGAGCTGCTTGTCTATGTCGAGCATCCTTCAATTGTATATGAGCATCACTGGAAACCCGGTGATTTTCTGGCTTGGGACAATCTTTCATCCAATCATGCGCGCACAGATTTTTCAGCAAGTGAAAGGCGACTGTTATTGCGTGGCACTACAAAGGGAGACTACAGGCCGTCTAGCCTTGCAGCAGCCTAAAGTTTGATCCGTCAGTTACCAAATAACTTAGGAAGGCACCTATGTCCTCATCCTTAAAAAAATTGATGGCGGCCATCATTGCTATAGGCGCCATGCAATCTCAAGGCTTCGCTTCAACGTCTGAAATTGAAAATTTCTATAGAGCACGAGGCCTCTCGATCATTGTCGGATTTAGTGCTGGTGGAGGGTTTGATTTGTATGCCCGACTTCTGTCGCGGCATATTGGAAAGTACCTGCCTGGTAATCCGCGTGTTGTTGTTCAAAATATGCCCGGCGCTGGCAGTGTTACGGCAGCACTCAATATTCTGGACGTAGCCCCTAAAGATGGTTCTGTCATGGGTCATTTTGGGAGAACGGTTGCTGTGACGCCGCTTATGTCAGATCGAAAATTTGACGGCATGAGATTTAGCTGGATCGGCAGCATTACGGATGAGGTGAGTGTTTGTATTTCATCGGCCAAATCAAATGTAAAAACTTGGCAAGACATGCTTGATCGTACCTTCGTTGTTGGCGGTGAGGGGCACGAGTCCGATCTTGATATCAACGCTAATCTACTCAAGAATTTGTTCGGAGCAAAGATCAGGCTAGTTACTGGATATCCGGGGACAAACGAGATCAAACCCGCAATCGAACGCGGCGAGGTTGATGGTGTCTGTGGCCTGTCTTACAGCACGTTACGGGCGCGGTATGCGCAAGAACTAAGAGACAAGCAGATCAACGTTCTCGTGCAAGTATCCTTGAAAAAGAATCCAGCCCTTGGCGACGTGCCGTTTGTCGGATATTTCGCAAAATCCGAGCATGCTCCTGCGTTACAGCTTTTACTTGAGCCGCAGGAGATGGCGCGACCTTTTGCTGCGCCGCCAGGAATTCCGCCCGAACGTCTCGCTGCTCTGCGGGCAGCTTTTGACGCTACGATGAAAGATTCTGATTTTCTATCTGAGGCAAATAAGCTGAGACTTGAAGTCAATCCGATGAAGGGCGAGGATATCGCTAAACTTGTCGCTGGTCTTTATGCGTTGCCAAAGGATGCCGGCGATAAGGCGCGGCGTGCTATGGGACTGGAGTGAATTATATTATGTCTTTACTGCATCAATCATGACGACTGCGCGCAGCTTCGACTACATTGTCGTTGGCGGCGGTTCTGCGGGTTGTGTGCTTGCAAGCCGTCTCTCCGAGGATCCTTCTGTTACAGTGCTTCTTCTCGAGGCTGGCTCTCGTGATTGGGATCCGCTGATACATATTCCACTAGGTATGGCCAAGATTCACGAGTGGAAACTGCATGATTGGGGTTATCGATCCGAACCAGAGCCATTCCTGAACAACCGTCGAATTGAATTGAAGCGTGGCAAGGTTCTTGGTGGTTCATCTTCTGTAAACGTCATGGCCTATACGAGGGGCCATCGCGGCGACTATGACCGATGGGCTCGCAATGGTGCGACTGGTTGGTCATATGATGACACGCTACCCTATTTTCGTAGAAGCGAATCTTGGGCGGAGGGGGGAAACGAGTTCCGTGGTGATGCTGGGCCTGTAGGTACAGAATTTGGGAAGACTAAAGATGAACTTTACGAATTCTGGCGCGCTGCCGCTCTCTCCAAGGGATATGACTTCACACCAGATTTGAATGGGGCACAAGCTACGGGCTTCGGTCGTAGCCAATATACGATTCGTGACGGTCGTCGTTCCTCAACGTCAAGAGCTTATCTCAAGCCAATTGCAAGCCGTCGTAATCTGCGCGTTGAAACAGGTGCTCATGTCACGCAGGTTCTATTCAGTGCATCGCGTGCAAGGGGTGTGGAATTTATCGGACGAGACGGCGTCTCTCAGGTGGAAGCGCGCGTTGAGACACTTCTCTGCGGAGGAGTTTACAATAGTCCGCAAATATTAATGCTGTCGGGTATCGGTAGACCTCATCATTTGAGAGAGATGGGTTTGGAGCCGTGGCTTGATCTACCAGTTGGTGAAAATCTGCAAGATCATATTGTAGCGCAATTGTGGTACGAACGTCAGACACCAGGTCCTTTCAGGGAGGCAATGCGCTTTGATCGGATGGCCGTCGCTATGGCGCGTGCCTATCTCTTCGGGACGGGTCCAGCAACAGTCGTTCCGGGCGGACTCTATGCCTATGTGAAAACGAAGTCTTCGCTCGAAACGCCCGATCTTGGATTTATGTTTCGTGGCGCGCCGGCCGGTGCACATCTTTGGTTTCCTGGATTTCGTCGTGCTTATCAGGATGGCTTCGGCATTCGCGCAGCCTTGCTTCATCCTGTAAGTCGAGGCCGTATTCTACTCCGCTCCAGAGATCCGCGCGATTCAGTAAGGGTTTTCGGAAATTTTCTGAGCGCTGACGAGGATGTGCGTGCCCTTCTCAATGGAATTCTTCGAGCTCGTGAACTCGCAAATGATGCAGCTATGGACAGTATCAGAGGCAGAGAAGTTTCTCCAGGACCAATAGTCCGTGACGAAATGGCGCTTGAAGCTTGGATGCGACAAGTTGCGATAACGGCCAACCATCCTTGTGGAACATGTGCAATTGGCAGCGACAATGCTGTGCTTGATTCGGATTTACGTGTGCGCGGGACGGAAGCGCTCCGTGTGGTTGATGCATCCGCTATGCCAGACCTGGTCTCTGGCAACATCAATGCTTGCGTTATTATGATGGCAGAACGCGCTGCTGATCTGATCCGTGAGAAAATGGCGTGCCGTAATCATTAAAATGCAGAGACCAATAATCAAGTCGTATTTTGTTATAAATGATACTTAACTAAATATGTTCTGAAATTGATATTAGAGACAAATAAATTTTTTTATCTAAAAATTTTCGCTTTACTCGTGCAAAGTTAACTCGGGGGAAATGTCATGCGCAGGCTCTCTTATCTCGCATGTCTCGTACTGGGCTTAACCGGCACAGCGAGCGCACAAGACAATGCGGCTCAATTCTACAATGGCAAGACAATCAGTTTGATTATCGGCTATTCGGCCGGTGGTGGTTATGACACATATGCTCGTCTCGTCGCACGATTTTTAGGTGAAAACATTCCGGGGAAGCCGATCGTTGTCCCCCGCAACATGCCCGGCGCCAGTAGTCGTGTCGCCATTGCATATGCCTATAATGTTGCACCACGCGATGGGCTTACTTTATGCACCGGCGATCAATCATTAGCGCTTGCTCAAGCCATGGGCGAGCCACTCAATTTTGACATGTCGAAATTTCTCTACATTGGTAATCCAAGCTCTGAAAATAATACGACAGTCACATGGCATGCATCCGGTATTAGAACTATTGCAGAAGCAATGGCCCAAGAAGTGACTATGGGCGCGACAGGCGGCAGTCCTTCTTCCCAATATCCACGAATTATGAATGCGGTTCTAGGAACACGGTTCAAAATAATTCTCGGATATCCTGGCGGAAACGAAATTAATCTCGCCATGGAGCGTGGCGAAGTTGCGGGGCGCGGATCTAATAATTGGGCTTCTTGGAAATCCACTCGTGCCGACTGGCTGCAAGAGAAGAAGATCAATATTCTCGTACAGGTAGGTTTAAAAAAAGCACACGATTTGCAAGATGTCCCCTTGCTCATGGAGCTCGCGCGAAATGAGGAAGATCGCACGCTGCTTAAACTGCTATCGACTCCAGCGACCATCGGGCGACCTGTTTTTACTACGCCACAAACCCCAGCCGATCGCGTTACAGCTCTGCGTGGGGGATTCGATGCCATGATAAAGGATCAGAACTTTCTTGCCGACGCTGCGCGCCTAAATCTCGAAATTGATCCGGTCTCAGGTGCCGAACTTCAAGAGATTGTTGCTGAAATTCTTAAAACGCCAAAATCTGTCAGCAAGCGGCTTGCAGAATATTTGGCTGAAGGCGAAACACCTAAAAAATAGGAATATCCATGACCATCATTATCACGGACGAGGATGTCAGCCGTCTTCTTTCGATGCGCGAATGTATCGATGCGATGAAGATAGCCTTTATGGATTTTTCTGAAAAAGTGGCGGTCAATCGTCCGCGCGTGCGCTATCTCGCCAAGCACCCAGATCCTGCACGCCGTTATTTTGCCAATGTCCATGTCGGTGCCGTGCCCTCGTCCGGTATTGCTTGCGTAAGGGCCGGCTCTCAAATCATGATCCCACCAAACGAAAAAAGTACGAAGCGGTTGTATGAAAATCCTTCCGCTTTCAATTGGGGAATTGTAATTCTTTATAGCATTGAAACAGCAGAGCCCTTGGCATTCATGCATGAATTTAGGCTTTCGGGCCTTCGTGTCGGCGCTACAACAGGCATGGCGGTTGAGAATATGACTCGTCAAAATGCCAGCCGTCTCGGACTGTTTGGTACTGGAAAACAGGCGCGTAATTCGCTCGAAGCCATTTTGGCGGTACGCCCGATCACCCATGTGAAAGTTTACGGCACCAATCGCGAACGACTCGAAAAATTCGTCGCCGATATGCAGCGCGTAGGCGTTGAAATTGTTGCCGCCAACAACCCGAGTGAAGTGGTTGTCGGTGCTGATATTATCTCCTGCGCCACATCCTCAGTTCATCCGGTCTTTGACGGCTCCTTGTTGAAGCCTGGGCAATTTGTCGTCACAATTGCCAATTCTGACGTAACCAATATTCGTTCCGAAGTTGATGAAACGGTTTTTCAGAAGGCGAGCAGCATCATCGTCAATGACTGGGAAAGCGTAACAGAAAATAATCAGCTGGAGCTGACCGGCCTGATTGAAAAGGGCTCCGTTGAGCGCAAGCGTGTGCATGAACTCGGCGATGTCTTAACCGGCCGTGCAAAACCGGATCTTTCAGGTATTGTATATTACAAGAATAACTCTGGTCTTGCTATTCAGTTTGCAGCAGCGGGTGGAATTCTCTATCGCAAGGCCATCGCAGAGGGGCATTGTAAGACCATTCCAACTGAATGGTTTGGGAGCGATCTTTCTGAATATTATAAACAGGGACTAAGACCCTCGCCCTGAGATAAAATCAGGAAATATGACATGCACTCTGCATCGGGGCGTCTCTCTTTTTGAAGGTTGAGGCGCTTGCGTGATGAACGTCAGCCCAAGGCATTCCTTGATGATGTCATGAAATTTATCCAGATGCCAAAGTGAAAACAGACAGGAGAGGCAGGCGACTGCTTTGAAACGCCCCGGTCTATTGTAACGATACAAGTCCGCATAGCATGCATCGAAGGCTTGAAGTGTAATCGTGTAACTGGATATACTTCAAAATGAATTCTTTGGGGGAAGCATTCAATGACTGGTACGCAAGCATTTTTTGACGGAGCAGAGGTGCGCCGTTGGACCGATCAAAGATGGCTTCTGGACAATGTAATTGCTGCCAATGGTATTGACTGGGATCAGCCCCGCTCTCGCTATTTTAACAGCGCCTGTGGCATCGAATCGAATGCTGATTTTGAATTGATCCGTCAGAAGGTGCGCAAATTTGCTGATTTCGGCCCCGCCTTTGAGGCGATAGCGGCACGCCGCCAGAGAAAAGCGGAAGAAGCCCTCGATGAAGGGCACTATGTAACCGCACGCGACAATTTTTACATGGCTGCCATTCATTGGGGCGCTGCGATATGGCCGCACCATTTTACCAATGACGATGTGGTCAGGCTGAATAGCAATCGTCGCGACTGCTATCGTGCTTACGCCAAACTTGCTGACCATCAGATTCACGAAGTTTGGATACCATTTCAGGGCAAGCAACTGCCGGCTTGGTTGCATCTTCCACCACAGTACAGCAATGAGAAAGTGCCCGTAGTCATCTCCTTGCCGGGGATGGATACGTTCAAGGAGCTGTTCGTATCGCTTTCCAATGATCGTTGGCTATCGCGCAATGTTGCGGTGCTCGCAGTCGATGGTCCTGGTCAAGCCGAATCTCTGGTCCTTGGCACCACAGTGTCAGTAGAGAATTTTCTAGAGGCTGGTCGAGCCATTTTCGACTGGATACTGAAGCGCCCGGAAATTGATCAAAACAAGATTGGTCTTTTTGGAAATAGTTTTGGTTCTTTCACAGCAACGCTCATCGCCTCCCATGAGCCGCGCCTTAAAGCCTGCGCTGTTTCCGCAACCTGCTTGGAGCCAGGCTTTCACACGCTTCTTGAGACATCATCGCCAACCTACAAGAAGCGTATGATGTATATGACAGGCTATACTGAAGAGGCCGCTTTCGATCAATTTGCCAAAACCCTGTCTCTGGTCGGTCATTCGCAACGCATGAAAATCCCTTACCTTTGCGTAGCCGGAGAAGCAGAAGAATTATGTCCTCTGCCCCATGTCGAGCAAACGCTCAGTACGATTGGTAGTGCGAAGCGTTATGTCGTCTATCAGGAATCGCGACATGCGGTCGGTTTCGTTCCATCCGCCAATCTCGGACCCTATCCCCCGACGCTTCTGTCAGACTGGATGCTCGACCGGTTTGAGGACAAGCCGTTGAAAAGCGAGCGCTGGTATATCAGATCGGATGGCGCGATCGAAAAGACGCCTCTATGAGGTAGATCTTTAGCTAAGCCGGCTCGCCCAATATTGCCAGGCGCGCTCAATCGCCATGGGCTTGAGCATGCCTGCACGCTCAATTTCACCTTGCGTGAGTTGATCGCAGCGTCCAAGCCCTAGGGCGAGAAGCTGGGACTGTGCATTGCCAACGGTATTAATGGTACGGAAAGTCATTTCCTGAAGGCTTTTGCCAACCGTCGTGGCGCCATGCCGCCGCATAAGAACGGTCCAATTCGGCCCTAATCGCCTTGCAAGGGATTGGCCCTCCTCAGGGCGTACCAAGAGCAGATCCGTGTCCCCAAAATCTTCCTGGCTGTCCCAGACCGGGACGTCCTTGCCGAGCACCGCGCCCATTTGCGACACGGGAACAAGCTTAAGATCGGTCAAGCAAAATGCGAGCACAGCCGGAGCATGGTAATGGCAAACCGCCATGACGTCCGGGCGTGCTTTATAGATTTCGCCATGAATGACCCGCTCGGCATAAAAAGGGGCATCAACAGTCTGCGCCGGCGTGGAATCGAGATGGAAGGTGATAATATCTTCTGGCTTGACCAGAGACGGCGGCAGCGAGCGGGACAAGAGAAACTTTTGAGGATCATCCGGATGGCGCATGCTGACATGACCAAAAGCATCCATCACGCCCTCATGGGCGAGGATGCGATTGGACAGGGACAGGTCGTTGCAAGCCGTTGCTAAATTCATTCCTTGAACCCTGCCTTTTCGAGCTCGACAGATGCCCGCTTCAACAGAGCTTCAGGCACATCGAAGGTTTCCTTAAGAAGCTTTTGAATACCGTCGGCATCAAGATAGCGAAGCTCCAAACCAACTTTTTCCGCTTCCGCCTTCACTTCCGGATCCTGCATCATCTTGGCGAAACTCTGCCTGACGGCCGTCAAGCGATCCGCAGGAATGCCGGGCGGAAAAGCGAAAGGCCGGCTGTATTCTTGGGGGCTCAGGATCATTTTGATAATGTCTTTGTTCTCACCCTCGGGTAAAAAATCCATCAGGAAGGGCACGTTCATTCCCTTCAGCTCATCATGCCGATTGACGGCTATGTCGAGCGCGACTTTTGCAATGCCGCGATCAATCATACTTTTCGCATTCACGCGCGCACCATCCCAGGACCAGCCGCACAAGCCGTTCACCTCGCCGTTCTCCATGGCAAGCTGTACGTTAGAGGTTGAAGGATAACCTTGGACCAATTTGAATTTTGTACCGGCAAGATTGTTGAGCAGTAGCGGAACCATGGTGACAGACCCAGTGGTGGCTCCCAGCAGGATTTCTTGGGCAAGCACGTCCTTGCCCTGAAGATCGCGCGACTTCCCCGAGAAGGCGCAGATCGTAGAGGTAGAATTCATGCTGCCGATCCATGCGAGCTGGCGCATGTCAAAGCGCATGTTCTGTGTCTTTACGATCTGGTTCAGCGTATTTGTAAACTGGATTCCGGCCATGGTGAGGCCGTCAGGCGCACCCAAGGAAAGAAGGCTGTTTCCCGCAACAATACCTCCAGCACCCGGCATGTTTTTCGGAATAATGCCCGGACTGCCAGGGATATGTTTGCCAAGAAAGCGTCCGAGGAAACGTGCATAGAGGTCGTAGCCACCTCCCGGACCGGATGGGATCAGGAGACTGATCTGCTTACCGCGATAAAAGTCAGCGACAGGCTGCGCAGATGCGCCACTCGCGACACCAAAGATAAGACCAAATGCAATAAAGAGGGATCCCGTCGAACGCATTTTGCTGCCCCCGGTTTTTTGTTGAATGCCACGAGCAGTTAGAGTCTGCTCAGATAGGATAAACACTCGTCAGCCTCAACAATATCAGCATATTTCTGCTGCAAATCAAACAGGTTCGCTTCAAGAACGGCGGGCGATCGATCTGCAACGCCCTCGCGGACAATCATGCAGCGAATGTCGCGCATAAAAGCATCGGTTGCTGTGGCGCGAACGCATCCGCTTATACTGGTGCCCGTCAGCAGGAGTGTATCGATCCCTGCGACTGCCAGAAAAACTTCCAGATCGGTCCGGAAAAAAGCGCTTGGGCGCCATTTTCGAATAATCCGGTCGCCGGGCATGGGTGCGAGAGCATCAATGATGGCGGCGCCACGACTCCCCTCGATCTGGACGTGGCCCAAGCCATGATGTTTCATCTTGAAACGCCAAAGGCCTGCGCTGGAGCCGTCGGCTGCAACAAGTCCCTGCGTATAAATCACGGGTACATTTTTCGCACGTGCGGCAGCGGCAAGTTGTCTGATCGGTTCTATGGTCGACTGGATTGAAGGAAACAGCGTGGATGGTGCATCAGCATCGCAAAAGTCATTCTGCATATCGACGATCAGTAAGGCCGGCCTTGCACCAAAACCAATTTTTTGTCCTAGGCCCTGCTTGGCATAAATTTTGACTGAATCATCCATCTCGTTTCCTCAGCTTATATCTTGGTGCGGTAGAAAATTAGTAAGCTTTTTATTCAACACGCAGATCGATTGCGCGAATCATGCGGCTCCATTTTTCGATATCGTTGTGGAAAAATGAGCCAGCTTCCTTCACTGAATTATACATGGGCAGAAAACCGCCAGGAATTAGCTTTGCAACGATCTCTGGGTCTTTCATAATATCGGTAATTTGCTGGTTAAGCTTGTTCACAACGTCGGATGGCGTCTTGGCCGGAACAAAAAAACCTGCCCAGGAAAGGGCTGAGAAATCAGGATATCCAAGTTCAATATAGGTTGGAACATTGGGCACGATTGGCACGCGCGTTTCGCTCGCAATCGCCAGACCGCGCAAAGCACCAGACTGAATATGTTGTACGAAACCGCCTGCCATGGCTGCTGCTGCCAGCTCGATATGATTTCCCAGCACTGTGTTCAAAAGAGGCGCACCACCTTGAAAAGGCACATGCG
>Ga0315905_10000723_pt1 | contig 36044 bp, 12 predicted proteins | sample LakEriMetagenome_5_FD_203522 | JGI IMG/M metagenome (GOLD analysis project Ga0315905, IMG submission 203522) | Freshwater fungal communities from buoy surface, Lake Erie, Ohio, United States - Buoy 4 MA121 | ecosystem: Environmental > Aquatic > Freshwater > Lake | place: USA: Lake Erie, Ohio... | reverse complement strand
GAGACCGGGTTCGGGCCAAACTGGTGGAAATCGCCCATCAATTCCGCCAGGTGGAAAAGACCCAACACAACCGCGACCCGTGAGGTCTGACCCTCTAGCTGCGGCACTTTTTCAAAGTCCCCTGTCTCATCGGCAGGGGACTTTTTGATTCATCTTGTAGAACCCGCTTTTTTAACCTTTTGAACGAGGAGCTTTGCCATGTTTCCCAAGAAAAACCAGACCGTTCTCAAAGTGGAAGCCTTGGAGTCCCGGTGGATGCCTGCGGGATTGAATCCAGGGCAATTGCTGGAATCGGTCCATGACAGACCAGATGGCGTTGTGTTTGTGGATAAGGCGCTGGTCAACCAAGTCCCGGAGTCAGAGTTTGGGGATGACCTGGTGGTGGCTGTTGACGGGCAAAGCGATCCCGTGGAGCAGATGGGAGCGGTGATCCGGGCCGGTGACGGAATCCGATCGGTCCGAATTATCAGTCACGGTTCCGATGGAACCATCTGGCTTGGTGGTAGGGCGATCAATAGCGATTACCTGTTGTCCAGGACGGAGGAAATATCCGAATGGGCAGGGCATTTGAGTGATGACGCCGATTTGCTCCTTTACGGTTGCGATGTTGCTTCCAATGAAAGTGGAAAAGAATATGCGGGGCTATGGTCGAGCCTGACAGGGGCCGATGTGGCGGCCAGTAATAATGCCACGGGTGCAGGTGGTGACCTGACTCTGGAATATGTGACAGGGCCCGTTTCTGTTGCGCTGAATGGCGCTTTGGCGAAATGGCAAGAAGGAGGTTTGACCTTAGCTGTCCTTCCAAATCAAAGAACCGCTACAGGAGGCGAGTGGAGTGCTGGAAATGGTAAACAGTATCCAAACAGTTTTGCCTTTGCAGCTTTAAACAAAGATGGTTCGATTTCTGCTTGGGGGCTTGAAACGAGTGGAGGTACAGGTGCTCCATTAGGAAATGATTTTGTGGAAATCGTTTCTAACAACCAAGCTTTCACAGCCCTAAGGGCAGATGGGACTGCTGTTACTTGGGGAAATAAGGAATATGGAGGTGGCGCAGCACCTGCGGGTGTTCGTTTTAAGGAAATCTCTTCCACCAATTCTGCATTCGCTGGTGTTACAGAAGCTGGCGCGGTTATGGTTTGGGGAAATCCGAAGCAAGGAGGAGCCGGAGCTCCTTCAGGAAATGATTTTGAAAAAGTGTATTCGTCTCATATTGCATTTACTGCGCTAAGAAAAGACGGATCACTTTATACATGGGCTGAAGAAAAGCCTTGCGAAATCCCCTGGAAAGCACCTGTCGGAAAAGGATTCAAGGAAGTTTATTCAACCATGTACGGGTTCAGTGCCATTCAGGCAGATGGAACTACTTTTGCATGGGGTGACTGGAGCTATGGATGGGCCAATGAAGGTTTCCCATTCAAGAATGTTAAAGAAGTTTATTCTACTCATGGAGCATTTACCGCTGTTCATAACGATGGCACATTGACTTGCTGGGGGTCGGGATGGTGGGGCAATTTGGATGTACCAACTAGCGGTGGTTTCACAAAAATTATTACCAATGAAGGAGCTTTTGCGGCCATTAAGCCCGATGGTACGGTCACATCCTGGGGGAATTCTGCCTACTCCGGGATCGGGGCGCCTTCTGGAAATGGTTTTGTCAATATCGTTTCCACAAACTACCACTTTGCAGGTTTGAAAGAAGACGGAAGTATTGCAACTTGGCGTGATCAACCTTCGGGCCCGGCAGGGAAAGGGTTTAAGGCCATCTACGCAAATGGAGGCGCTTTTGCCGCCCTGAAAGAAGATGGCTCTATTGTGACTTGGGGAGATGCTGGCTTTGGAGGTGGTTCTTCACCTGAAGGAAAAGATTTTGTCCACATCTATACTAATTGGTGCTCATTTGCTGCCATGCGGGCGGATGGATCGGTAGTCACCTGGGGGCCTTCCAACGCAGGAGGAAAAGGAGGCCCTACTGGAACAAATGTTTTAGCTATTCACTCCAACCAAATCGCTCCCCCTTATTTCGCCCCAGGTACGCCAGTCAATTGGAACGCAAGCACCGGTGTAGCCTTCAGCGCAAACGGTGCCGCCAAGGGTCTTGGAATCAGCTACTCGGTAGCCAATGGAGAATTGCCGGCTGGATTGAGCTTGAATGCCGAGACAGGCCAAGTGCAAGGCACTCCCGTAATTCCCGGCAGTTACCAGTTTGCGATTAAGGCTACCAATTCAGCCGGCAGTGCTATTTGCAATCTGGCCCTCCGGGTGGGTGGATCCAAATTGCTGCCGTTCCAGCGCACCGGATCGGGCGAAAATATTAATTCAGGCAGCGGTCAGCAATTCCCTAATGCCTACGCTTTTGCAGCCTTGCGAACCGATGGCAGCATCGCCGTTTGGGGTGCAGGGAATGTGGGAGGAGCCAACGCTCCTACCCGCAGCGGTTTCGTGGAGATTGCATCGAACCAGTACGCCTTCGCGGCCTTGCACCAGGATGGGACCATCTCTGCCTGGGGTGACCCGAATCCAGGAGGAGTTGGAGCTCCAACTAGCAATGGTTTTGTGAGTATCTCGGCCAGCGCAGGAGCGTTCGCTGCTCTGAAATCTGATGGTACTGTGGTGACCTGGGGAGTAGGGAACCGGGGCGGAATTGGTGCCTTGCCCGGTAATGACTACGCCCGAATTTTCTCCACCCGAGATGCTTTCGCTGCCCTCAAGCGGGACGGATCCATCGTTTACTGGGGTTGGGGGGCTGCGGGAGTTACTAGCGTTGGCGGTCCCGGGTACCAAGAAATCGTTGCTGCACGATGGGCTTTCGCGGCCCTGAAGGAGGATGGGAGCATCATCTCCTGGGGCGATGCAGGCAGAGGTGGCAGTGGTGCACCCACGGATAAAGGCTATGTGAGGATCTTCTCAACAGGACATGCGTTCGCGGCCCTCAACAAAGATGGCCGGATTGTTTCCTGGGGAGAGGCCGGATGGGGTGGCACTGGGGCGCCGACGCGTGATGGCTTTGTATCCGTCTATGGCAATGCGGCCACGTTTGTAGCGCTGCATCGCGACGGGTCGCTTGCCTCCTGGGGCGCAGGGGGAACTAAACCGCCCGCGGGCACCAATTATGTCAATGTCTACAGCACGATTGACGGATTCACCGCGCTGACTTCCGATGGGAAATTGGTCACCTGGGGAGGCGTCAGGGGTGTAGGGGCGCCCAAGGACTCTGGCTATGTGAAAGTGTTTGCCAATAATGCCGCGTTTGCCGCCCTTAGGGCTGATGGGTCCATCGCAGCCTGGGGGGCTGAGGACCATGGAGGGATTGGGGCACCAGCAGGTACCGGGTTTGTTCATATCTATGCCTCGGGCACCGCTTTTTCAGCCCTGAAAAATGATGGGACGATCGTTTCCTGGGGCAACAAGGATCATGGCGGAGTCGGCGCACCAACCGGCAACAGCTTCATGGCTATCCAGTCTGTGATGGTTGCCCCGCCTTACTATGCCGCAGGTACAGCAACCGATTTTGTGGCGAGCACGAAATTGGAATTCTCGCAAAGCCTGGATGCAAAGGGTCTTGGAGTTTCCTACCGGATCAGCGCGGGGGCGCTCCCCTCCGGGCTGACCTTGAATCCAGCCACTGGAAAGGTCTCGGGAAAAGCGCTGGTTGGCGGCCAGTATTCGTTCACGATCCAGGCGACCAATGACGCGGGGAGCGTGTCGAGGAAATATAACCTGAGGGTATTTGGAACAGGTGTATTGCCAACCCAGAGGTTAGGATCCGGTTCATCCAGTTACACCGGAACAAGTGTCCAATTCCCTAATCTGGGGGCTTTTGCCGCAATCACCAAGACGGGCGAAATTGTCGCCTGGGGAAGCCCAGGTAGTGGTGGTGCTGGAGCTCCATCTGGAACAGGTTTTGCCGAGATTTTTGGAACCGAAGTTGCCTTTGCAGCTTTGCGGAAGGATGGCAGCATTGTTTCTTGGGGCCAAGTGGATGGTGGCGGCCAAGGTTCCCCTGTCGGTAAGGGATTTGTAACGATTGCCTCCAACCAAAGGGCCTTCGCAGCCTTACGTGAGGATGGATCGATCGCTGCCTGGGGCCAAGGTGGTTACGGCGGGACAGGGGCTCCATCTGGTAACGGGTATGTGGCGATTTTTGCCACAAGGGCTGCCTTTGCAGCGATAAAAACGGATGGCACCATTGTTACTTGGGGGTCAGGAGGCTGGGGTGGAGTTGGGGCTCCAGCAAAATCAGGTTTTGTGCAAATTCAATCGGGTGGTCTCGCTTTCGCAGCTCTGAATCAGGATGGAACCATTTCATCTTGGGGGGATCCCAATTATGGAGGCAAGGGAGCTCCTTCCGGAAATGGATTTGTTCGAATTTATTCGACGGAGGGCGCCTTCTCGGCACTCAGACAAGATGGCAGCATCGTCGCATGGGGAAACACTGGTGTCGGCGGAAGCGGTGCACCTTCCGGGAAAGGATTCGTGGATATTGTTTCTAACCCATTTGCTTTCACCGCCAAACGGGCTGATGGAAGCCTCGTATCTTGGGGTAATGGGAATTGGGGTGGGGTTGGAGCGCCCAGTGGAGCGGGCTTTGGCCAGGTGGTATCAGCTACGATCGGTTTTGCCGCAATCAAATCCGACGGAAGTTTGGCTTTGTGGCCTGGTAACCCACCAGCGGCAAAGGATGTTGTGCGGCTTGTTTCCAACAGCCGTTCCTATGTCGCCTTGAAATCAGATGGGTCTCTACTTTGCTGGGGTGATCCGGATTGGGGAGGCACCGGGGCGCCAGCAGGCAATGGTTTCACCGATGTATACGCAACCGGAGCCGGGTTTGTGGCCGTGCGAACCAATGGAACCCTGGCTTCCTGGGGAAATTTTGGACCGAACGCTGTATTGGCTCCTGCCGGCCGCGAAGTGGTGATGGTTCAATCAGCTCTGGTAAGCCGGCCTTATTTTGTGCCCGGAAGTCCTGATTTGATCCAAATAACACCAAGCAAGGCCTTCAGCCAAAAATTGGATGCTCGGGGTTTGGATCTGACCTATGAGGTCATTTCCGGGAATTTGCCCGAAGGGCTTTCCCTTGATTCGCGGACTGGGGTGCTTTCTGGGACCCCGACTGGCAAGGGATTGGGGTCATTCACGGTTCGTGTTTCCAATGAAGCGGGAGCTGTGACCCGGGTGTATGGCATCGGTTCGGAAGATTCGAACCTTGTTTTCAACGGGGATTTCGAGTTAGGCAATGTCGGTTTTACCACCGATTACATCTTCTCCAAGGGCGATATTGGGGGGGCACAGTGGTACGATGTCCTTAACAATCCCGCCCAGGGACGGCCGCGCGATATCAATCCACCCAGCTATACCGACCATACCAGTGGCAAAGGCCTGATGATGGCTGCCAATGGTGCCGTTAGTCCGAACAAAGTTGTCTGGTCGCAGACGGTGGATGTGATTCCTGGAAAGAGCTATGACTTCTCGATGTGGATTTCGAGCTGGTATGCGGGTAACCCGGCCAAGCTGGACATCCAGTTCAATGGGGTCTCTGTTGGGGTGCCAGTCGCACCCTCCTCGGTTGGACCCTGGGCCCAGTTCAAGACGGTCTGGAATTCAGGAGCTTCCAACCAGGTTGTGATCAGGATTATTGAAACAGGCAGGGCTGACATCGGTAGTGATTTCGCGCTAGATGACATCAGCCTGACATTGTCCAAATCCTCTGCACCTGCTTTCACCAGTGTGGATACAGCCACATTTGTTGCTGGAAAGCAGGGATCGTTCCAGGTGACGGCGTCTGGCGCACCCTCGCCGACGATTTCTTTGGCCGAAGGCAAACTACCTGCCGGAATGACTTTGAACGAATCCGGCCTTTTGTCTGGTACACCTAATGCTGGTACCGGGGGCACCTATTCCCTGAAATGGAAGGCCTCCAACGGGATTGGTGTGGATGCCGTGCAATCATTCACCCTGGTTGTTCAGCAGGCTCCGGTTTTCACCTCCGCTCCTTCAGCCGCATTCAAGGTGGGAGTCGAAGGAAAATTCCAGGTGGTTGTCCAGGCGGTACCGGGGGCGAATATCTCCATCGCCACAGGTTCCCTGCCGAATGGATTAAGTTTTGATGCTGCTAGCGGGCTGGTTTCTGGGAAGGCCGCAGCAGGCACCGGAGGGATTTATAAGCTGACCCTCAAGGCAAGCAATGTCCTTGGGGAGGCTACCCAAGAATTGACCCTATCGGTTGGCGAATCACCTGCCTTTACCAGTATCAACAAGGCTACCTTTGAACTGGGTAAAGCTAACGCCTTCCAGGTAACAACAACAGGTTACCCGGTAGCCCAAATCACCCTTGCCAGTGGGAAATTGCCAAGGGGTGTTACTCTGAGTCCATCAGGCCAACTTTCTGGAGTTCCTTCTGGTGGTACCAATGGGACCTACCAGTTTGTCCTGAAGGCTGCAAATGGTTCGGGCCCAGACGCCACCCAGAAATTCACCTTGCTTGTCGGGCAAGCCCCGGCGATCAACAGTGCCGACAAGGTTACCTTTGTGACTGGCCAAAACCGTGTTTTCCAAGTGAGGACAACCGGTTCACCCGTTCCGACCCTGTCCGTGGTGGAGGGTTTGCTTCCCACGGGTTTGGTTTTGGATTCGACGGGCAAACTATCCGGTTCTCCCGCTGAAGGAACCGGAGGTATTTTCAAGGTAACCCTTGAGGCCAAAAACGGGGTGGGTACACCTGCCCGTCAAATCCTGACCATCACGGTCAACCAGCCCGCCAAGATTGTCAGCCCGGCTGTAGCGCAGTTCCAAGTGGGACAAACCGTTCGTTTCCAAGTGGAAACCACCGGATATCCCAAGGCTGTAGTGAGCCTGGTTTCCAGGCAACTTCCAGCGGGATTGTCTATGGATTCGAGTGGCCTGATTACCGGAACACCAGCAGTCGGCACCCAGGGAACCTACAATCTTTTGATTCGGGCGACTAACCAGGTTGGTGCTGTTGCGACACAGACCTTTGTCCTGACGGTTTTGGGTTCTGTTCCTTCAAAAAATCTCCTTCAAAATGGTGATTTTGAGCAAGGAAATACCGGCTTCACCAGCCAGTATCGGTATAGCAAAGGTGCGGTGAACTATTCACAAACCTATGACATCGTCACCGATCCGGTGAAGGCTGGAATGGGGAACGGTGGTTGGGCATCTTACGGTGACCATACCACCGGAAAAGGGATGATGATGGTTTTGAGTGGTAGCCCGACCGAGGGTCAGGTAGCCTGGTCGCAAACCCTTGATGTCCAACCGAACAGTAACTACCGGTTTTCCCTTTGGGTTTCCAGTTGGCTTACTACCAATCCGGGAACCCTGGATATCCGGCTGAATGGAGTTTCAATGAACAAACTCCAATCGCCGGGGTCTACAGGGAAATGGCAGCAAGTGACGGTTGACTGGAACGCCGGGGCCTCCAAGACTCTCAAGATTGAGATCTTGAACAAGACCCCAAGTTACATGGGAGGCCACGTTGCCTTGGACGACCTTTCCTTGGTTAGTATCTAAATAAATTGAACCACCTATTCAAATAGGAAAACCAAAAAAGCCCCCCAACTTTCAGGAGTTGGGGGGCTTTTTAATTCCAACCCAGAAGAGTTGATGTATTTCTGTTCATTTTTTCTGTCACCAGGCGAATCGTGCCAAGCTGGAGCTCTCTAAAAAACTGTTTTCTTGGGCTTTTGCAATATCCCCTTGCACGAAACTTGGGCCGCACACGATCGATCCTGCTGTCTAATTTGCTGGGACCAGACCAAACCCAATGCCAAGTTTAATGAACCAAGTTCAGGGTATTCAAAAAACTTTTTGGGAAGGAGCGTTGATTTACCCCAAAAACGACTGGACCATAGCCAAGCAGGATCCGTGCCTTTCGTTGGGGTTTTGGCGTAAAGCCTTACATAGAGCCCGTGCTTCTGGTTTGGACAATCTGGCTTCGGAAAAATATTTGCCAAGTTTAACAGGGTCGTTTTTTATTTCCAAATCTAGCGGTGCTACTCCCCGCAAAATGGAATAACTCAAAGCCAAGGAATACTGGTCAGAATTTGGATGAGTTGCACCGTTTTCCGCTTCTGGAGCAATGAAATAACGAGTGACCCCTGGGGGTTGAAACAAATCACTCCCAAGGGTGGGACGAAAAGATCCAAAGTCTCCTACTTTGCATCGGCCCCCTAGAAGCAGCAGGTTTGCTGGTTTCACATCACCATGTGTCATTACCAAATCCAGGGATTGAAGGTAATCCAAACCTTCTGCGGCATCTCGAAACCAAAGTTGCAGGGAAACGGGGTCCAGACCGATCAACCCATCGACTTGTGCCTTTTGCCATAAAGAATAAAGGTCTGTATCAGCTAATTCGCTCACTACTACCATCCACCCATCGACCACCCAAATTCCAAGAATAGAAAGTAGATGTGGATGCCGGATGGTTCGGCAATGCTTCAAGCCATTCCATTCCACACTGGATTTAGGTGAACCCAGCCAAATGAACTTCATGGCCACCGGGATACCGCCGGGGCCTTTCGCGGACCAAACGATACCGAATCCACCATTCCCTAGGGATTTGGTAAGGAAAAAACCCTGAATTGGTTCACAGCCGGCATGAAATGGAAAAGGTTTGACTTGAAAATTCTGTTCCTCATGATCCCCCATTTGGTGGGACAAGTTACTGATAGGGTTAGTTTTGGGTCGACTGGCCATAAGAAACCAAACGGGTGGACGGGGACTCCCACCCGTCTAAACGAACCATCAGCCTGGATTGGGCCACCCATCCCGAAAATTATTCCCCAATTGATTCAGGGCCATCTTCCAGCGCCTTTTCACCGTTCGCAACGATAGGCCCAGCAGGTCCACGGTTTCCTCAAAAGTGAGCCCCCCGTAAAACCTCGCCTCAAACACGTCCCGTGGTTCCCGGTCCAAATTTTCTGCCTGCTGATGGAAGATTTCCCAATCCAACAGATCTTCTGGTTCGCCCGAAGGCACCCGGATATCAGGTATTTTTGAACCCAGATTACCGAGAGGGTAGATTTCCTTCCTCCGGCGCATGTCCCTGGCCAAGTCCCGCAATGCCCAACGCGCATGCTGCAGGGCCAAGGCCATAAAGGCCCGAGTCGTGTCCGGCTTCAACTTCACCACGGCGTTGTGCAGACGGATCAGGGTTTCCTGCAGCAAATCATCACTTTGCTCAAAGTGCTGCAGGCTTTTATGGGCCACAAACATCCGATGGGCCAGTTGCCGAACCCGCCAAAGGCATTTGGAAAACAACAGATTGATTGCCTCAAAATCCCCCTTCTGAACCTGCACCAGGATCCTGCGTACACCGCTGGAGGTTTTGAAGGGATTCACGGGCATTTTCCAAGAATAATAAAATAACAATATTTAAATCGATCCAAGTCATAGAAAGGGGCCAAAATAATCAAAGAATTTTTCAGAAAAAGGAAAACAGGCCAAAATCGGGCCCCAAAGCCCTCATCTGGAAAGGAAAAAAGCACCACCCTAAATTTTTTTGAAATTTTGGCACTTTTTTGCTTATTGTTGCGATTTAAAAATTGTTGACTTTTATAGTATATAAAGTAGTTTGAAGATATTTCAGCTGCGTAACAACCGGAAAAATTGGCTTTTTCATTTTCTGAAAATGTAAAAATAGGTAGCCAATAGCGTAAAAGAACTTTTTTGCCGGTTCTTTCGTCCCTAACATTCAATGGCCCAATCTTCGTTGACCCTTCGTTTAGCTTGTTGGGGCAAACGGATGATTTGGCTCAAGCGGGTGGTTTCACCTGCTCAAGGATGCTTGTCTACTGCTGGCCATTGATTGTTTTTGAAATGGGCAGGGATTCGGGCGTCAAAGGTTTTCCACCGGTCCAAGCGCCGGGTTGACCTGTCCTGAAAAATTGCAAGGGGTTGAAAATGGGCGCCTGGACCAACAAATGGTTTTCATCCCGGCCGAAGATCTCCGACTGGAAAAAGGAACCATCAGCACCCCGCAAGAAAAACCGGGCCATCCTTGCTCTTGAAGGTCTGGAAGAGCGCGTGGTGCCTGCGTTGGTTACAACTTTGGAGGACGGCCCTAACCCTTCCAGCCCACTACCCGGTTCCTTGCGCGAAGCGGTTAAGGTCCTTGCCAAATCAAACGAAACCATCACCTTTGACGCTCAACTTTTTTGGGACACTAAGGTTTCTGCCTACGTTTCAAAAACCCTCACACTCAACGGTGCTGTCGGTGCCCTAAATATCGAACAGACCGGCATCACCATTAGGGGGCCACAAGACGCTCTGGGTAATCCCCTTTTGGATGCTAACGGTAATCCCCTTTTGACAATTCAGTCCGATATGGGCTTCAAATCGGTACAAGTCACCAAAGGCGGAATAGGTTACAAAGTGGGTGATATCCTCGATCAGGATGTCAGCGGTTTGTCGGGCGGTGCCCGTTTTCAGGTGACAGCCGTTGGTACCGGTGGCGTCATCACCCGCGTCGGGGTTGTGGTGCCTGGTGCCAACTCCACCTTTTCTGGCAAACTGTCCACGGTTGGTGCCGTACCTTCAGCCACCGGCGTCAATCGCCTGAATCCGGTTGGAAATACCTCCGGCACTGGTGCAGAATTCAACCCTACCGGGTTCACTCAAGCAAGTGGCCTTATATTCCAGCAGAGTGCAGCCGTGTCTGTCACTCCACTTTCCATTGAATATTTAGAATTCGGCCACTCCCAGGGAACCCCGGTCATCCAGAATCTGGGCTCTCTTTCCTTGACGAACTGCCTGTTCCAGTCCGCCGACTCAGATACCACCACCTTTGTGTACACGCCAAACGGCGCGAGTGGCCTGTCCCTGACCAACACCACCATGATCGGTGGTGTCAATCAGATCCAGTTTGCAGGCACTGGTCCGGTATCCATTTCGGGTTTTCCGAATCCTTCAACACAGACCCGCCCATGGGCTTCATTTTCAGGCGCTTCCAACACTTTCCTGAACTACACATCCACCACCGGTTCCCTCACCATTTCCGGTGCGGATTTTGATGGTGCCTCAACCCAGGTCTTCTTTGCTGGTTCCGGTGGCACCACCATCACTAATTCTAATTTTGTCCATGCAGCCAGCCGTGCTGTCCAGACCACCAATGCCGCTGGTTCCATGGGCATTTCCAAGTCCACTTTTGCCGATGGTGAATTTCAGGTTTCGTTTGCCGGATCCGGCGCTTTCTCCCTTGCCGATTCCAGTTTCACCGGGGCCAAAGCCTCCACCGCAACCGGAACCGGGTACGCCGTTCAGGGTGGTGGCTCCGGCATGACCATTACCAATACGGCATTCTATGGCGATACAAAAAATAGCCGACTGGAATCTGGTGTCAGGTCCTCGGCTGCCACTACAAAAGTCACCAATTCCTACTTCAAGGACATCTCCAACAGCGCCCTCATACTCAACGGGTCCGCCGGCACCATCACCAGCGCCTGGTTTGCCGACAACAAGGCTACCCGCCTGGCCATTGAACCCACCACCGTGAACAACACCATCACAGGCGGTGGCGCGATCTTCGCCTTTGGCGGCGGCAGCCTCACTATCGATGGTTCACTCTTCGAGAATAACTCTGCCTTGGGGGTCGACAATTTCAATTCCGGCGGCGGTGCCATCCACAACCACAATGGCACACTATCCATCAATCGGACCGGCTTCACCAACAATGCCGTGTCAATCACCGGCTACCCCAAGCTCGACCCGGCAAACGATCCCACCGATTTTTATGCCAATCCGGAACTAGCCCCCTCTCCAGCCAATTCCGGCGGAGGTGCCGTCTATTCAGGCGGCGGCACCACCATCAGGGACAGTTATTTCAATAAGAATCGGGTCACCAGCACCGTCGATTTCTGGCAATACTCCGGTACCTCCGCCATTACCCAACCCCAGTTTGGCGGGGGCGGAGCAATATACCTGACCAGCAACAATGGAAATGCGATAAACAACATTTCCAACACCACCATTGCCCAAAATGAGGTGCTGTTCGATGCTACCAATAAAACACTCAATCCCTACACGGGCACCTTTGCCACCGGTACCGGCCTCAACGGCGGGGCCATCCTGATTTCTTCCGGGGCCTCAAATACCGCTCCCAACGCCGTGGCATTCCGCCCCTTCACCGGTTCAACCACAACCAACCTCACGAACACCACCATCACCTCCAACACCCTCGTCAATCCATCGGTGGTCAGCACCGTAGCAGTCAATTCGAACAGCCTGTCCGCAAATGCCGCCAATGGCAGTGCGGCCTATCTGAACAAAACCGATACCGGTGGCTTGTTTAGCAACACCTCCGCCGGTTCGAAAACCAATTTGCTCAATACCATTCTGGTTGAAAATGTCGGCGTGGTTTACTCCGGGTCCGGGGTTGGCTTTGTCAGTGAATCCAACACCGGGACGGCTCCCGTCCTTCCCCCACCGCCAGCGGTACCTCCTGGTTCTAATGCCTCGGGTACTCTGGTCACCTTGGGCCATAATTTGTGGGATTACGCTTTTTCCCAATACAATCCCACGCCAGGCGATTACCTGTTGGTTCCAGGCATCGGAGATTTGGTGCGAGGAACTTCCCCATTCAGTCCCATTTTTGCTCCAGAGGGCCTGCAGGCCAATTACTCCCCCAATCCCCGAATCGGTCTTGCAACTCCTTCTGCAATCACTCCGGCACCAGCCGCATCCAGTCAGACCAATATCCTCACCATTGCCCTCAACACGCTCAGTCCAGCGCGCGATAGCGGAGACAGTGGGGTATTTATTCCCAATAATCCCCCGTATCCTTACCTTCGCTCTGATGGCCGCGATGTCCAACGCAAAATCAACCTCGCCGTGGACATGGGGGCTTTTGAGGTCCAAAGCGCCACCCGCAGTTTCCTCACTGGGGTCAACTCAAGTCCTTACACCGGTGGCACGGTCATCGCCCAATGCGGCGTGCCCTTCACCCTCACCGGTGCCGTTTCCCTGAATGACAACACCGATCCCGGTACCGCAATTACCCGAACCCTCCTTCTTACCGATAACGAAGGTAAGGTGGTGTACGGTTCCGGCACCGTCATCGCCGGCACGCCTGCCACCCAGGGCTCAGTGGTTTTCACCCTCAATCAGCCCAATCCGTCAGTCCCGCTACCCGATGGGCCCAATTCTTATGTCATCCGCTATTCGGGTGATTCCATCTATGCCCCGTCTGTGAGCAACCCATTCACCATTGATGTGCAACCCACCACGCCGATAGTTTCCATGGGGGCCGGTTCACCTAACGCCCAAGCACCCGGGCTGTCGGTTATTTTCACAGGCTCCATTGATCCTGGACTATCTAATCGATTCACCACCACCAGCGGCACCATCACCCTGCAGGCCGCACCCGCAAAAAACGGGGTGGCAACGGGCGCCTATCAAGACCAAGTAACTGGTATCGCCCTTTCGGCTACCAACACCTTCACCGTCACCACCACCTTCCCGGACAAGCCTAACCTCAGCGACTGGTTGGTCCGTGCCGTGTTTGTCTCCGCCGACCCGGATTGCTTCAACAACTCAGCCCCGTCCGCACCCCCTGTCTACCAGGAGATCGGGTACATACCGACCGTGACGATTTCTCCATTTATCCCATCCAGGGTTGAACGAGCTTTACCGGTAACCTTCAAGGCAGTGGTTGGTTTCAACCAGGCCGATGGTGTGCCCACCGGCAATGTCACTTTTGTGGATGCCTCCGGGAATACTATCGCCGTTGCGCCCAATCCAGGTGGGCCAGATGCGGCCGGTAACACCATCACCTACACCGTGACGCAGGACCCCACTTCCTTGCCGATTAATGTCACCAGCCAAATCTTCGCCCGTTACAACCGCAACGGTGGTGATTACCTCACCACTGTGTCCACCAACTCTCAGCCCCTTACCATCACCCCTATCGCCACTTCTGTCGTCCTAGCCCGCGTCACCCCTAGTCCCTCTACCTATGGTACCCCTGTAGTGTTCACCGCCACCGTGAACCCCCAGGACAGGATCCCCTTCTCACCGGATCCTTCATCGGATCCTCCGGTCTCAGGTTCGGTGACTTTCACATTCACCCCCACCAGCACTACCGGGTCCCCATTCACCGAAACAGTTCCCCTGCAATTGTCCGCCGGCCGGCCCAATCCTGCCACGCTGACCATCCCGCCCGACTCCAAGGTCTATTCCTACATCAACGCTGGCACCTACACCGTCAACGCCGAATATTCTGGGGATGGTGCTAACTATTCCCAGTCCGCCCCCTCCAATTCCAGCGTCCTGCAGATCACGCCCGCCTCCACCTCCATGACCCTGACGGCCAACACCACCCTGATTGAGGCTGGAGGCGGCAGGTCGGTTAACCTATCCACCGGCTTGATGGTCCAGGCCCCTGCTCCCCAGCCTGGCTTGCCAGTCAAATTCCTTGTCAACGGGGTGGAGACTATCCCGTCGCCTATTACGCTGGATTCAACGGGCAAACTGAACTTCCCCTGGTCCGTCCCTTCCACACCCGGCAATTACTCCCTTCAGGTGCAATTCCCAGGGAACGGTAACTATCTATCCTCGTCCGCCACAACCGTGGTATCCGTCTACGCCAAAAGCAACACCACTACTACTTTGGTCTCCAGCACATCGCAAACGACTTACGGCAATCCAGTCAACTTCACGGTTTCCATCAGTCCCTCGGCCAACCCCCCTGCCAATCCGCCCTATACTCCCGGCGGCAAGGTCACGCTCATCATCAATGGTCAGCCTTGGTCAGGCTCACCCAATCCCAGGGTGGTCCCCATCGATTCCCTGGGGAATCCTCAGTCGGTGGTTTTCAGCCTGCCCACACTACCTGCTGGCATCAGCCAGGTGAGTGCTTATTATTCAGGCGATGGGGTGAGGTACCAGCCTTCCGCCTCCAACCCGGTGACAGTTTTGGTTGACAAGGCGGCAACCGGTCTGCAACTGACCGCCAGTTCCACCTACCTGGGTGCCAATAAACCCATCACCTTCACAGCCACCCTCACAGATGCGGTGGATGCTTCATTACCCCAGCCGGCAGGCTCGATTGACCTCTACCGAGATGGCCTGAAAATTGCCTCCCAGCCCATCGTCAATGGAGTGGCCGTTTTTGATCAATTGACTCCTTCCAAAGCCGGTTTCTTCCAGTACGAGGCCCGCTACGCCGGTTCCGCCAACTACGGGCCCTCCAATTCCGGCCTTGAAGTGGTCACTTTCCGAAAAGCCGATGAGAATTTTTATCTGGTGGCCCCGCAGCAGGGTTCCGTTATCCAGGTTTACGACCGGATCACGAACACGCAGAAAGCGGTATTCCAGCCTTTCGGACCTGGATACCTGGGAGGCTTCACCGTCGCCAAGGGCGATGTGAACGGCGATGGTGTTGCTGATATTCTCTGGGCTCCGCGCACTGGTGGCACCATCCAGATATTCGATGGCGCCAATTATAATCCCCTAGGGTCGGTTGCCCCCTTCGGAGCCGCTCTTCCGGGGCAGTTGAGTATCGCAGTGGGTGACATCAACGCCGATGGCTATGGGGACATCATTGTTGCCCCAGCCTTTGTCGGTATGCCACCCCATGTGATGGCTGTGAGCGGCAAGGATTTTTCAAGGGTCCTCTTCAGCCAGTATGCATATGCACCTGCCTTCCGTAGCGGGGTTACCGTTGCGGCTGGGGAGATCAATGGGGACGGCTACGCTGACATCATCACCTCACCCTTTGTCGGTGCGCCTCCCCATGTGGTTACTTTTTCTGGCAAAACAGGCAAGGTTCTGCAAAGCTACTACGCCTACAACCCGGCTTTCCTGGGCGGCACCTGGATCACCGCATCCGATCTCAACTCTGATGGTTACGCAGAAATCATTTCTGGCGCGAATTTTGGCCCGCCCAATGTTGTGGTGGTGGAAGGCAAAACAACACGGGTTTTGAGCAGCTTCTACGCCTATTCACCCGCATTCCAAGGTGGGGTGCGCGTCACCACGGTGCAGGATGCCAACAACGATGGCAATGACGACATCATCACCGCCCCAGGCGTGGGTGCGTTACCCAAAATGATTCGTTTCAGTGGCAAGGCGGCCATGACAGGCTCGGTTCAGGTGATCGACAGTCTTTTTGCCTATGGCTTGGGAACCAATCCAAGCATCAATTACACCGGTGGAACCATGGTTGGTTGATCCGGATTTTACCCCACAGCTATTCCCAGAATCTTGTTTGTTTGGAACACGGAGTCAGGCACCATGGCGCGCATGAACAATTGGTGGATGGGCGTGAAGAATTGGCTGAAAGCATCCGGTGCCCCGGCCAAAAGGCGAAGCATTTCCCACCGCCGCTTGATCGGTCTGGAAATTCTGGAGGAAAGGGCCGTTCCCGCAATCATCACGGTCACCAATCTTCTGGATGGGACCAACCCCACCAGTCCATTGCCTGGGTCGTTGCGTGAGGCGGTGAAAGTTCTGGCGAAACCGGGGGATGAAATCCATTTCGATCAGGCACTATTCGCCAGCGGAACACCCCAAATTCTCACCTTGAATGGGGCTGTTGGTGCCCTACAGATTGAGCAGAACAACATCACCATCGTTGGTCCGGGGAAGTTCACCTCGGGAGCCTTTGCAGGTACCTACCAGTTGACCATCCAGGCGGATTATGGGTTTCAGGATACGATTCCGGTAACAAATGGAGGATCCGGTTACAGGGTTGGGGATTTAATAGACCAGGGTTCCACCAAATTTACAGGTGGTGCAAGGTTCCAGGTGCTGACGATTAACAATCCGGTTGGCGGGGTCGGTGGTGTAACTTCCGTAAGGGTGGTCAATCCTGGCTCCAACAAAGATTTTCCCATTAACGCAAAGTTATCAACTAGTGGGCAAGGTATTAATAACCTTGCACCGGTGGGCGCGGTTAGCGGAACAGGGTTGGAACTTGAGCCCAATGGCAATATTGGCCTTGCGAGTGGTCTGATCTTTACACAATTGATAACTAGCAACCCACAAAATTTTTCAATTAGTGGATTGCATTTTGGGGCTTCAAAGGATGCGACCATTCATCAAAATCTTGGAAGTCTAATTGTAAAAGATTGTTTGTTTGATAGCCCGGCTACAAATTTTATTTACACAGTTGGCCCGGCAAATTCAGTCGACATCAGGGAATGCGTTTTCGATTCACTAACATCTGGTCCTCAGGTTCAGATTTTGGATTATGGCAGTGGTCCTTTGACAATTTTGAATTCAAGGTTTATTGGCGGACTCAACCAAGTTGCCCACAAAGGCTCAAATTCCGTCAGTCTGACAGGATCTGAATTTATTTCTTCTAAATCGTCTTTTGCCGGATTCGCACTTGATACATCCATAAATCTGGGAAAGAGTGGGACATCCAGTTGCATTGTGAGGATGCCACCTTTAACTGCGAGTCCTCCGAATCCTGCAGATCTTCCATTTGTTAATGGTCAATTGATAAGCCTCGGGCTTTTGGGCTCGGTTGTGCCAACCGTTCAGTATGCCAAGGTGGTCAACTATGAACCCCGCACCAACGAACTAACGTACGAAAAGATCGGTTTCCTAGGAAATCCGATCGCCCCAATTACTGGCACATGGCGGGTTACAGGCCAGGATCAATCTGGCTATGGACTGACTACTAATGGTTCAGGAGTGTCTATTAAGGATTCTAAGTTTGGTGTCCCAACAAATTCTATTTCCAAAAAAATGATATTATCAGATTCCGGGCAATTCCTAATTACAGTTTCCAAAGACCTTCAATTAACACAGGGTGAACCGGTCGAAATTTTCGCGACCAACTCCGAAGGTCAGCTAATCCTGCAGAACTCGGTACCTGTTACTCAATATGGTCGGGTTTTCAGTTATGACCGGATGACAGGAGAGCTGGTTGTTGAAAAAATGGCTTTTCGAGGCGCGGGTACTTTTGATAACTGGGAGATAAGTTTCAAGTATGAAAATCGGCTTGTTATTTCTACAAGTGGGAATGTCATTGCCGACAATTCTTATTGGCAAAATATTTGGAACGGGGCTTTCGCTCAAAAAGGTGGTTTGCTTCGGATGACCAATTCGGCTTTTCAGGGAAACAACAATTATCAGTTGGGCTTCCCGATTGATACATCCACTGCTGATCCCGACAATCCCGGGTGGACATTAAATCCAAACAGGGGGGGATCGGCGATTTTTGCATACGGAGGAGCAAATTTAACTATCCGCAGATCAATATTTGAAAACAATACCTCATCTGGAATACAAACTTTCAATTCCGGTGGTGGGGCAATTTTTAGTTACAGTGGTCAAGTTGTTATCGATCAATGCGGGTTTACCGGAAATGCTGCAGAGATTACTGATTATCCAAACCTCGACCCCGCAAACGATCAAACAGATTTTGTGGCTAACCCCGAAAAAATGCCCTCCGCCGCGAATTCTGGTGGTGGAGCAGTCTACTCAGGCGGTGCTACCTCCATCACTAACTCCTACTTTACTGGAAACCGCGTCAGTAGTTCTGTCGACTTCTGGTATTACACGGCAAGCCCCCAGGGAGGAAGTACGCCTGCCCCATCCTTACCACAATATGGTGGCGGTGGAGGCATATTCCTGACCAGCAATAATTCCCAAAATGTTAATTCAACCTTATCAAACGTAACACTAACCGAGAACTTCGCTGAAATTAAAATACCTAAAAGGAATCCCTATATTGGTACAAGCGTTCAGGATATTGTTTCAGGAGACTTCAATGGGGATTCTTTTCCGGATATGATTGTGGCAACTAACATGGACTCCTTAACAAGAGACCCAAGTTCAACAAGAAACATTGAGGTTTGGCTAGGTACATCAACTGCAGGTAATTTCATAAAGCCAAATGCTAGTCGGATTATGAACGGACCTGTGAGAATTACCTCCGTAGGTGCCGGGGATTTTGATAAAGATGGTTTTTTGGATTTGGCAGTAGGTAGTAACACTGCTAGTGAACCTTTTTGCATATTTTGGAATAAAGGCGGAAAAGGGAATAATTGGAAAGGCTTTGATAATTACCAAGCGTATACTTTTGAGGCTCAAGGGAACCAATCCAAGCCATCAAATGTGCTGGCACTAGAAACTGGTTTTTTAAATCAAGATACTATTATGGATATTGCCTTTGTTTGCGATATGACTCAAGGAAACGTTTGGACAATTCTGGGGCGAGATAAAGATAGGCAACTTGATTCAAACATTGGCAAGGTGACCTATTTCGGTACCACTGTTGGGAACTCCTCTAATAAACCAACCAGCCTTTCTATTGGAAAATTAAATGTTGAAGACGGTTTAAATGATATCGCTGTTGGAATGAATTCAGCGGCGGATAACGTATATTCTTTAATCAACAATAATTTTTCACCTGGATATCAATTTGACAGTTATCCTCTTGGCTCGGCCGGATCCAGTCCAATAGTTGATATTGGAATCGGCAACTTTGACCCGAGGACAGATCCCACCAAAGGCGACATCGTCGCTGTTAATGCTGATAGTTCAAATAATGTTCAGTTGCTTCTCAATTACGATTATACAACAAACAAAAATTGGTCCGGTTCAACCATAGGATCTAATTCAAGGTCTTTAGAAGTTGCAGACTTTACCGGCGATGGTGCCGACGATTTAGGTATTGCACAATATTCAAATCCAAACAATCTACAAATTGGCAGAAATGATGGCAAAGGTGTTTTTACGGCAAATCCCTATACATTTCCGGATCCAAATGATACTAGCGTTTCCTCCTATGCCAAAAATGCCAGAGCAAACGCCCTGACCCTTTATCAGTTTGATTCAAAAGCACCGATTAGCCTGTTATTGGGGAACTCTGTTGTTGAAAGAAATCTTGTTTATTGCAGAAACAATAATAACGGACTTTTTGGGTTTTATAATCTGATTGGGACAACTGAAAAGCCCGAACCTACTGCAACCGGTCTAACCGGCGGTGCTCTCTTTATTGCCAGTGGTGTTAATCCATCAGCGCCAAACGCAGTTCCAGAACGATCCTTTAATGGAACTACTACAGCAGTTTTGGCAAACACGACAATAACTAATAACTATCTTAAAAATCCGTACGTGTATAAGTATGATTCTTCCGGGAAGTTGATTCCTGTTATCAATTCCAATGCCGGTACTACACAGGCCGGTTACTACAATCAAACCGATACGGGAGGAATTTTTTTCAATCTCTCAACAGCTTCGAAAGCTGAATTAACCAATGTTATTGTGGTACGAAATATTGGACTTGTTTATGTAAATGGCATCCCGCAAGAAGACTATTCAAATTCTGGTACGAGGTATTCTGCATCTAATCCAGGGCCTGTCACGACTCTAGGTTATAATTTCTACGGCCGATCCAGTTCATTTGGTTTTATTGCGCCGGGTAAAGGAGACTTGCCCTCTTCCGACACTGCACCAGTTTTTGACCTGTTTGGCCTGAAGAATAACCTGGGCCCACAAATTGGTCTGTTGCTTCCCAACCCTGCCTTGCCAAATAAGGGCCAAGGCAACATTCTCACCATGGCATTGGATCGCCTGAGCCCCGCCCGGGATGCTGGAAATGACTTGGTTTTCACTGCTGGTAGCCCCGTGCAATTGAACACCGATGCCCGCGGCGTTCGGCGAAAAGTGAATTTAGCTGTGGATATGGGCGCGTACGAGGTTCAAATTGGCACTGCTACTGATATTGAAGGTTTGACGACTGATTCCACCCAGGTAAATCCGTACCTGACCGGCACCTATGGTGTTCCTTTGACGATTAAGGCGCTGGTTGAATGGAATGATGTGGTTCCACCTCCCGGCGTGATTTCCGGTACAGCCCAATTGGTTAGTGAAGATAATCCAGGGGTCGTGTTTGCCACCGCCACTGTGACTGGTGATCCGGATAACGTTTTGGCTGGTGGAGAAGCTGTCTTCCAGGTCAACAGTTCTTTGGCGAGTCTTCTTCCTGCCGGCGTGAATAATTTTCAGGTGGTCTATTCCGGTGATCCGACTTGGGCACCCAGCCAGAGCAACTCCTTCAGTATTTTAATCAACCCAGCCGCCACAGCAGTGATGCTGAATTTAAATCCACCGCCACTTCCGCCATTGACCCCGCAACAACCCAACACAGGGGTGACTTATTCCGGATTGGTAAACACCGCTTCCATTCAGGTTCCACAAGGGTCTCTCAATCTCAGAGCCCGGAAATTGCCTGGCGGCAGTGTTCCCATGGGGGCATGGACTAATCTTGCGACCGTTCCCGTGGATTCCCAAGGAAAATTTAACTTTAATAATGTGAATTTCGCTACCCCGGGCAACTATGAGGTCCAGGCGGTATTCACCAGCATTACCCCCAGCCAGTTCACTAACTCCACTTCCGCCTCAGTGGTTCAGGAAATTGGCTACTACTTCACAGCCGCAGTGCCCTTGACCGCCTTCTCTGTTGATCCCATCACCCTTGCCGGAACTCCGGTTTCCACGGTGGAACGGGGCGATTTGGTCACTTTGAAGGCCACCGCCCGGTTCAATACCGCCGACGGCCTTCCCCTTGGCACCGTCCAATTCCTCACGCCCGCCGGGACCGTCATCGGCAGCGGCACCGGCAACCTAGTTGCTCCCGGTCAGATGGAGTACACCCTGGCCAATATCGACCCAACCATGCTGCCCTTGGGCAGCAGCCAGATCATTGCTAGCTACACCCGCCAATGGACGATAGCGGGTGACCCGTACCTCTCCATGAATACCTTGAACTCACAGCCGCTCACCATCACCTCCATCGCCACAACCACCAGCCTGACTGCTGCACCCGCCAGCTTGATCTATGGCAACAACCTTTTACTCACCGCCACTGTCAGTCCCACCAAGGCTGGGGTCAACTACCAGGCCGGCACCATCGACTTTTACAGTGGCACCCTGAAGCTGGCTTCAGTTCCTGTTACCGGCAATTCACCGTCCGCCACACTCAACACCAAGACTCTTACCCCCGGCAATTACTCCATTACAGCAGTCTATTCCGGCGATGGCCTCAACTACGGTGCTTCCTCCTCTGCCCCCAGGACCGTGGTGGTGGACAAGGCATCTACTGCGTTGGCAATATCCGTCACCCCTCCCGCGACAGTCACGATTCCTAATCAGGTCACAATCACCGCATCGCTGACCAACAATGCCGGCCCGGGTGCGGCCAAACCTTCCGGGCTGATTTACCTGTACCGTAACGGCGTGACCCTCGCTAATTGGGACCTGAGTCAATCTGGTACCCCAACCTTCACTGACACCCCCTATGTTGCCGGCACCTACACTTACGAGCTGCGGTATACGGGAGATGTCAACTACCAGGCAGCCAGCCCGGTTAGCCAGGTGGTTCAGGCAATTGTCAGTCCGGTCACCACCACAACCCTGCAGGTGAGCGCCAATTCCACCGTGTACGGCACTCCGCTGGTGTTCACAGCCAATGTCGCCCCCGCCGCCGGAGTGGCCTATCAACCTGGACGCAAGGTGAAATTTGAAGCCTGGAATGGCCCAACCCTGGTCAACCTGGGTGAATCCACCCTGGGTTTGAACACCAACGGCTGGCCACTCCCCGTGGAAATTACCTCCTCCTCGCTCCCGGCTGGTAATTGGGATATAAAAGCTCTCTACGAAGGAGACGGCCCCGGCGGGTATTACCTGCCCTCCACTTCGGTCCCAGTACCTCTGACTGTGACAAAGGCCGCCACATCCCTTTCCCTTGCCATCTCGGGTACCTACGTGGATGGCCGGGCGGCTGTCCCGTTTACCATGACCCTGAAAAATGATGCCCAGGTGCCATCCCTGCCTCCATCCGGGAGCATCATGGTCATGGCCAACGGCAATACCATTCGCACTCTGCCGGTCACACCTGGTTTGACTACCTACACCGTGAGCGATTGGATTCCAGGTACAGCGGGCACTTTTAATTTGGTTGCATCTTATTCAGGGGACAATAATTACCAGACCGCCAATGCCACCGGCCAGGTGACCACCTACCTGAAGACCAACACCCAGACTGGGGTGACTGTCGTTCCAGCAAGCACCACCTACGGCAATTCGGTCTTGTTGACAGCCAACGTGACACCGGCCGGACTGCCAGCCGGCGGGCAGGTGCAGTTTTATGTGAATGGAGTCGCTCTCGGCGCGGCACAAACATTGGATGCCAATCAAAAGGCCAGCTTAACTACCACAACCCTGGATGTGGGCGCTCAGTCTATTACCGCCAAATACCTGGGCCGTCCGCCAGAATACCTGGAATCAATTTCCGCCCCGGCGGTGGTCACGGTGGCCAAAGCCGCCACCTCCATGACCCTGGTCCCCAGCAGCACCCTCATTCCCACCGGCACGCCGGTAACCCTGACCGCCACCCTCACAGAATCGGTCTCGCCTCCGGCACAGGATCCGGTGGGGAACATTGAATTCTGGGTCGATGGGGTATCGATGGGAAGCGCCCCCATTATCAAGGGGGTGGCCACTTACACCGTCACACCCCAGATTCCCAAAACCTACCTGTATGAGGCCAAATTTGCCGGATCTGGCACATATTTTGCCTCCGCCGCCTCCACCAAGGTCACGGCTTATCAGGGGGCGCTGGAAAAATACTATGTGGTGGCGCCCCAGGTGGGCTCGGGGCTCTATATCTATGACCGTGCGACCAACCGGCAGGCTGCTGTCCTGTATCCGATGGGTCCGTCCTACTCCGGTGGTTTCACGGTGACGCGTGGCGATATCAATGGCGATGGGGTTTCCGACATCGTTTTCTCCGGGCGCAACACCGGACTGGTCCAGGCTATCGATGGCAATGACTTCACGTTAATCGGTTCGGCGTCCCCGTTCGGTGCCGGTGCCCGGTTCCCACTTAGTATTGCTGTTGGTGATGTGAACGGGGATGGCAAGGGAGATATTATTTCGGCCCCAGCCGGTATCGGTATGCCTCCGCATGTTGTGGCTATCAGCGGTAAGGATTTCCGCAAGGCCTTGTTCAGCCAATATGCATACTCCGCCCAGTTCAAGGGTGGTGTGAGCGTGGCTGCCGGGGAGGTGAATGGCGATGGTGTAGCCGACATTATCACGGCACCTCTGGTAGGTGCTCCACCGCATATTGTTTCCTTCAGCGGGGCTACCGGGAAGGTGCTTCAAAGCTATTATGCTTACAGCCCCCAGTACATGGGTGGCACCTCCATTGTGGCCTCCGACTTGGATAATGATGGCTATGCTGAGATCATCACCGGAGCCAGCGCAGCGGCTCCCCACATCGTGATCGTGGATTCAAAAACTCAAAAAGTGAAGGCCAGCTTCTACGCATTCGAACCAGGTTTCTCAGGTGGTCTGCGGGTCTCAGCGGTTCAGGATGTCAATGGGGACGGCATTGATGATATCCTTGTTGCCCCCGGTGCAGGTGCACCGCCTAATGTTTTGCGCCTGGATGGTAAAAAGGCTCTTCAGAACCAATTGGTCGTTCTGGACAGCTTCTTAGCCTATGGCTTTGCTGACCCGGCAACCAACTATTACGGTGGAACATCTGTCGGGTGAAAATCCGATGACTCTTTTCCCTTTCTTAAGATGAGATGACAAGTTCTTGGTTTCCATGGAAACCAAGAACTTGTTTAAAGAAATGATTCTTGTCTCGTTTTCAACCCCCTTTTCCCATTCTGTTTTCGGGAGATACTGCCAGAGGGTACTGGCATAATCTTCGAGAACAGGAGGAAGAGTCATGAATGGGGTAAAGAAAACACAGTTTTATAGGGGTGGTTTCACCCTCATAGAGCTGTTGGTGGTGATTGCCATTATCGCAATTCTTGTTGGTTTGCTGGTCCCTGCGGTTCAGAAAGTCAGGGAAACCGCCAACCGAATCAGTTGCGCCAACAATTTGAAACAGATGGGGCTTGGGATTCACCACCACCATGACACCCTTGGCAGGTTGCCAGACGGTGGTGATTCAGCATGGTATCCAAGGTCCGTATCGAACGGCCAGCCTTTGTTTTCACCCAATCAAAATTGGGGCCTTTTTTACCAGATTTTGCCTTTTATTGAGCAGGATAACCTCTGGAAATTAAACAATGATTGGGAAGTCTTTCAAACTCCGGTAAAGCTATACCAATGCCCGAGCAGGGACAATCCAAGAGTACTTTCCGGATGGCCGGTGGAACCAGGACGAAAGAGGGCAATGGGTGATTACGCCGGAAACGCTGGATTGGACATCACCGGATTATACCTCGGTCTTTGCGGAAACGGCAAAGATGGGGTGATCGTGCGTCGGCCGGATGGTTCACCCTTGAGGTCTGGCATTGTTACTCTTTCAACAATTACCGATGGAACATCCAATACCCTGATGATCGGGGAACGGGCGATGAATGTTGCCCTGACCAGCATCACCCAAACTGATGATGATGCTGGGTGGGTTGACGGATGGGGTTGGGATACCATTCGTTGGGGGAGGTACCAGCCTATCCGTGATTATCAGGATTCGAGCCAGTTGGCAAAAAACCATTACGACATGAACATGAATCTCTACCCCTACCACCGTTTAGCGGCTTTTGGCTCTTCCCATCCATCTGGATTCAATGCGCTACTCGCGGACGGATCGGTTCGGCAAATACCCTATTCGGTTTCCTTACCTGTTTTCCAAAGGTTTTCTTCCAGGAATGATGGGGAGGTGGTTTCCTTTGATTAGTAGAAAAGGAAACGATTGGGAGTGAAAGCAGAACCGCTGCTTTCACTCCCAATTTGAACTGTCAAATCAAAATGGATTTGCAAAAAATCAAACCACACTTTTCTGTCTCAAAAGCCAATGATTTTTGATTCATCTTCCGGGAAATAACTCCCGGGGAGATTCAGTCATGCGATTCAACATGCAATCGTTCACCAAGCGTAAATCCGGGTTTACCCTGGTTGAATTACTAGTGGTGATCGCCATCATTGCTGTTTTGGTGGGAATGCTGGTGCCGGCGGTTCAGAAAGTCAGGGAAGCTGCAAATCGGATCAGTTGCGTAAATAATCTGAAGCAGATCGGTTTGGCGGCCCTCAATCACCACGACACCTATGGTTTTTTGCCTGATGGAGGAGAACATTTCTGGTACCCAAGAACCAAATTGGCAGACGGTGCACCTCATACAGGACCCAATCAACATTGGGGCGTGTTTTACCAGATCCTGCCATTTCTTGAACAGGAGAACCTATGGCGCAATCCTTCGGATGCTCTGGTTGAAAACACTCCGGTCAAGATTTATATGTGTCCAAGTCGGGAAAACCCACGGCACATTATCGATCCTTGGGGCATGAGCAAAAGAACTGTGCTGGGTGATTACGCCGGTAATGGGGGCCTAGATACCACCGGTTACTCCTGGGGCATCCTGGGAAATGGAAAAGATGGGGTCATTGTCAGGCGCCCGGATGGTTCGTCCCTGCGTTCGGGCAGTGTGCGAATTTCCAGCATCACCGATGGCGGATCCAACACGCTCATGATTGGTGAGAAAGTGTTCAATTATGGGCTTACAGGATATGCCCAGGCCAATGAGGATGCTGGTTGGGTGGATGGCTGGGATTGGGATGTGATCCGTTGGGGACGATACCAACCGGCCCGTGATTATAAGGACTTTAGTGATGAGGCTGTACGAGGTTACCACGTCAACATGCAGACAGCTCCTATTCACTTGATGGGGGCTTTTGGATCCGCCCACCCGGGAGGATTCAATGGTGTCCTGGCCGATGGTTCGGTCCGAAAGGTTCCCTACGGTATCTCGCTAGCGGTCTTTCAGCGCTTTTCCTCCAGAAACGATGGTGAGGTAGTCCAACTGGACTAACTGTCTGCCACATGAAAGCAAGGGCTGAAACCCTTGGTTTCATGTGGGGCACCAAGCGGCCACCCTAATGATTGGTCCTGGACAATTGCCCGGATGAGTTGAATTATCCGTTTCCCTCTGGACCCGGGGATCCGTTCGGAAACGGATTGTCCGTCGGACGGAGCTGCGTCCTGCCACTTTGGACGGTTGGATGGCAACTGAGGATTTGGGATTACACGACACAAAAGCCAGTTCGTAGCCTATGAGCGGAACACCGCGTAAATCTGTCGATGGATGGAAGATACTTGCCCGAGGATCAGGTGGAAAACCAAGGAGCAGGGGCGTGAATTCCATAGGGTTGATGAGATAGTTTGCGTTCGGTCCACATTGGGGTCGTCCCATGGGAAGCGGGGCAAAACCCTATTGACAACGGGTACTGCTAAGCGATTCGCCTACAAAATGATTTCCACGGTTACCGATCAAAGAAAATTCACCTTTATGTTGTTCCAGAAGTGTTGCATCAGAACAGGGGATGAATCATCCTGTACCAGCTTCCCGGGTACAGAATGGACCTGAACCCTGACAAATGGCTGAACAACGGTGTGTAATCCAAAGAGCTAGGCAGTAGAACGTTGGCGGGCAGCGAGGAAATGTTGGCAAGGGTGTGGGGTTACCTTGTGGTCCAGTCAGAACAACTTGAAAGTGTTCATATGGGTTTTCCAGAATCCGTCCGTGGCCTACGTCGCATAATTGGTTCGTTAATCATGACCGAAGGAATATTTTTGGGTCATGATTCATCCGGCTTTTACTCATCCAAGGATACTCTTTAGTGATTTCGTAAAAAACAAAAGGAGGCCTCCCATTAGGGAAAGCCTCTCTTTGAGGTGGTCATGGGTTGAACCCAAGGTGTGATTCACTGGTGCTTTAGGTTTTCCATGTACGACTTGCGAAAGGATTCCATAAATTTCTTGTCTCTTTCCGTGACACCACGGCCGTGGCCTTGGGCTAAAAAGCTTTTTTCCTGGTCTGGATTCACCAACAGGCTCAATTGTTGTCCGGACACCACGGGCTTTCCGCTTTTTTTGCCCCCTAAGAAGAATTGGCTGGAAAAATAGAGCCCTGCTAAACCTACTACACCTGCGGCGATCATTTTCCCTTTTGGCGAAAGGAAAACCTCGGCCAGATTGGTTGTGGGCTTTGGATTTTGTTCTACAGGATCAGCTTTTCTAACCCGAAAGTAATGACGATTGGCGTATGGGTTCGTGAGTGCTTTCACCTGCCCGGGTCCATCACCTTCATTGCTAACAGAGGTTTTTGGAATAGGTGGAGCAGCCATGGCATTCGGTTTCTCAAGAGAACCCGAATTTGAAACATCCGTACCTTCAGGAGGTTCCTGTGTGTTTGGCAGGATTTCTTCGTTCAGAATATCTAACGCTCGATTTTCAATGGATTGAATGGTGGCAACCCTTGCTGGATTTTCTTCCTCCGGTTGAGCCATTGGAACATTTACGGGAAGCACTGGATAGGTTTTAGTCCGAAACGGTTGCGGCCTTTCAAGGACGGCTGCCTTGCATATTCTTCTGAATCCTGGTGTTTCATGAAGGGGACGCCACATCCCATCCCGGTTATGTGCCAGATGATCCGGCGACAAATCCCCGGACTGTAATTTCCTTGCGATATGGCCGGGAGTGTATTCCTTGATACGGTTGCCGCGTCGAACCAGAAAGGTTGGCTGAGTCTTTGGATTTTTCATTGGAAAGCTCCAGGCAAATGGAAACTAAGCCCAGTGAATGGGCCTTTGATTTGTTCCGGGATTAGAAATCAGAAAATAGTCAGGAAATGAGACAAGTCTTTCGACAAATAAAAATCTGTCCACACTTCGGCCTATTGTTTGATTGCTCCTTGTATCAGGCGATTCCACTTAGGAATTGCCCTGAGGTAGAAACCTACAAACAACGAGGAGAAAACAATTATGGCAAGGATTAACTTGGGGAACCAAAAGGCAAAAAACAGGGCCCGGCGGGCCTTCACTTTGATTGAGTTGTTGGTGGTGATAGCCATCATTGCGATCCTGATGGGTTTGCTTGTGGGTGCGGTGCAAAAGGTGAGGGAATCGGCTAATAATGCCCAATCTGCCAACAATCTCAGAAATATCGGTATGGCTATCACCAATTGTGCCACCCAGAACAAAGGCAAATTGCCACCTGGGTTTGGACCTTTTCGAAATAGTCCTCCAGCGACGGCCTATATGCACCTGATGCCCTATTTGGATAACGATGGAGTTTATCGGGAGTACATGGAAACCATAACACGGCATGAATTGGGTCAAGCCATGTTCAATGCTTGTCAGAATAAGATTGGCGTGCTAACTGCAAACAATGATCCGACCAATTTAGGAGAGGGAAGTACCAGTTATGCTTTGAACTCCCTTGTTTTTTGCGGAGCCATGGATCAGGGGGAATTTACTTCAGGTCTTTGGTATGGAGGAATTTGGGATATAAATAATAAACCTTATAGGAAAACATATGAAGAAATGATTAAGGGGAATTTTTGCCCGCCAAAGGTAACCAACTATGTTCCGTATTTCCGCCACGACAAAGAGTATGCCAACGGGATGTCCAATAGCCTTTTGTGCATGGAAAAAGCGGCCGTAACTGACAATGGTTTGAAACATTGTTGGGCCGGGGAAAAAGACCCCGGTACAGGGAAGCTTTTGGGTAAAATTGGAATGCAGCCTTTCCAACCCGATGGCTCATTGGTAGCCCTTGACCAAATTCATCCAGACAAAGAAAAGGCCAGGGACAAAGATTTTCAGGCCTTCAGCAATTCCACTCTCAACTCCCTGATGGCGGATGGGCGGGTGCTCAGTGTTTCTCCCAATGTACCGGCTTCCGTTTTTTGCAAAGTGATGAACATTCGCAAGGCACTAGCAGCGGGTGAAAGTGCCGAATTGGCTGAATGGGATGATTGATATGGAATACCTTTCAGCCTCCCTTGGTCAAAGTGCCAAGGGAGGCTCTATATTATTTAGTATTAAAATATATCTAAAAAATTTCTAAAAATTTTTGTCCCAAAAAAGAATACATCGACTGCTTAGTAAAAGTTGTCCTGTTGTTTTGTACCAGCGGCAAATCTTTGTCCCGTAATCGTTGGTTTTTTCATTTTTATGGAGGAAATCACATGTGGGACGATATTTCTATTAATACCGCTATGGCAAAAATAAAAGATTGTTCACAAGAAGAAGAAAATTTTATTTTTAATAAATACATCAATATGATTGTATCTCTTGCTTCAAAAAGGGTTGATACTCGATTTAAAAACCGCATCGATCCAGAAAGCATTGCCCTTTCGGTGATGGAATCTTTTTTTCAGGGGGTGCGCGAAACCAAGTTTGATTTCGAAAACTGGCAGATGGTTTATGGACTGCTAGTGAAGATCACCATCCGCAAAAGCCACAACCGGAATGTCCTTCATTCCGCCAAAAAACGCCTAGGTCCTGGACAAGCCGAGGATGGCCCGGGCGAGGTCAGCTTCGAGGAGTGGCAGGCCCAGTACACCGGACCTGGCCCTGAAGAAGAAGTGATTGCCAAGGATCTGCTTGAAACCATCCGGTCCAGGCTGGAGGAAAGGGAGGCCCAGTTGCTGGACCTCAAGTTGGCTGGCTATTCGCGTGACGAGATTGCCAACACTCTCGGTTATTCAACCCGCACCGTCGATCGCATCCTCAAGGACAAGATCACCCCGGTCATCTTGGCCCTGACCTCGGAATCTTAACGAGGGCCGGTTTCCCATGCTGATTGATTCCGTCCTGATCGGTTCGATCATCCAGGACTTCGAGGAGGGCTGGGAACCTGGCAGTGACCCCGATTTTGACACATTTCTCAGTGGCAAAAGTCCCCTGGAGAGGCGGGTTCTGCTTGTTCAATTGGTTCGTTCGGCGTTCGAGTTGAGCATACGGGCCGGCCATGCGGTGAGCCTGGAGTGGTATCTGGAAAAATACCCCGAACTCAAAGAAAATCCGGGTGATATCCTTGAACTACTTCATGCGGAATTTCATACCAACCAGTCGCTTGGGAAGGTGCTGAGTAGCGAGGACCTGGCCCGCAAGTATCCCAGCCTGGCCCAACTCATCACCCAAGGAATGGGTGATCTTACCTTGCCATTCCGGCCCGATCAGGCAAATGGGGCCGGGGTTCCACCGGATAGCCTCCATCCGGTGAAAATCAGTCATTACAGGATAGAAGGGGTTCTGGGCAGGGGTAATTTTGGGACGGTCTATCTGGCCACCGACCAAGAACTGGGCAGAAAGGTGGCATTGAAGGTTCCCCGACCGGACCGGATCAGTTCACCTGATGATTTGCAGGCTTACCGGGACGAGGCCAAAAACCTTGCCTTGTTGGATAAACCTGGAATTCTACCCGTATTGGCCGTGGGTTCTGACGCACAAAACCCCTTTTTCTTTGTGACCAAGTTCATCGAGGGCGAGGACCTGGCCAGCAGGCTCCGGCCCGGCCCTATGGCTCCCGAGGAAACCGCACGACTGCTCGCCCTCGTGGCGCGGTCCTTGGATTCGGCACACGGCATGGGCCTGGTCCACCGCGACCTCAAGCCGGCAAACATATTGATCGATCCGGAGGGCATGCCATGGATTCTGGACTTTGGGCTGGCCCTCCGGGAAAACTCTTCCAACCCGGGAAAGGGATTGGTTGGAACCCCTGTCTACATGTCACCTGAACAGGCCCGCCGGATGGGCCATCGGGTGGACGCCAGGAGTGACATCTTCAGCCTTGGTGTGGTGATGTATGAGATGCTGTGCGGCAAGAAGCCCTTCAGCGGCGACAACCTGGATGAGCTGATAGCCAAGATCGTTGAATGTGACCCCGCACCGCCCAGGTACCGGGGAGAAGGAATACCGCGAGAACTGGACAGGATCTGTCTCAAGGCGATTTCGAGGCATCCTAGGAACCGTTACCAGACAGCCTTGGAAATGGCGGAGGACCTTGAGTATTGGCTCTGTTCGCGTCCAGGGGAAAACCGAAGCATCCCGGCGCTCGGCACATTTCAAGGACCGGGTCAGCTTGGACCGGGCGGATCGGTCCATGCCGAATCGGTGGCGATCCGACCCAGGGGGCTGCAACCCTTTGATGGGACGGATTCCGATTACTTCCTGTCCCTGCTCCCGGGAACCAGGGACAGGAACGGCCTGCCTGAATCGGTGGCCTTCTGGAATAGCTGGGTGAACCGGCCGGGAAACCTTTCGGTTGGCATCCTCTACGGCCCCTCCGGCTGCGGAAAATCCTCCCTCGTCCGGGCCGGCCTTATTCCATTACTGGACGGGGAAGCCATCCTTCCCGTTTACCTGGAGACAACATCCGGCGATACCGAGTCGATCCTCCTGAACGATATCGCCCATATTTGCCAGATGGGATCTGTGCCTGCCAACTTGGGTGACCTGTTTCGGGAAATACGCCAAGGCAAAGTGATTCTGCCTGGTGGCCGTAAACTGTTGGTCATCCTTGACCAATTCGAACAGTGGCTGCACCAGCACCGCGGCAATTACGAGGGCTGCCTGCTGGAGGGGCTCAGCCAGGCCGATGGTGAAAGGCTGCAGGTGTTGCTGCTGGTCCGCGACGATTTCTGGATGGCCACCAACCGGTTCATGGAGCAGCTCGAGGTGGACATGGTGCCGGAGGCCAACATCCGCCACCTGGACCTCTTTGACACCAACCATGCCGAGAAGGTGTTGACCGCCTTCGGCAGGGCCTATGGCAAACTTCCCGGCTATCCGGCCCATATCCATTCGTCACAGAAGAAATTTCTGCAGGCCGCGGTGAGTGAGCTCGCCGAGGAGGGACGGGTGATTGCGATCCGCCTTTCCCTGTTCGCGGAGTTGATGCGCGAAAGCGAGTGGACCCTTGAGTCACTCTGGAGGCTGGGGGGCCTGGAAGGCCTGGGTGTGGGCTACCTGGAGGAGATTTTTTGCGGCCGATCCGCCCGGGACAGCCACCGCTACCACCTGAAAACCTCCATGGCGATCCTGGCCTCGCTGCTACCCGAGGCCTCGATGGAGGTGGGGGGTAAGTCCATCCTGATTGGGACCCAGAAAAACTTGCCGCCTTACCTGACACGATTGGGTGATTTTCCAGAAGCCCTGGAGATCCTGGAGCAGGAAATCCTGCTGATCAGCCCGGTGGAGCGGCGTTCCGGGATTGATTCGAAACCTTGGAGCGGGGAGGCCTCCTACCGGATCACCCATGACTACATGGTTCCCGCCATTCGCCAATGGATCCGGAAAAAGAAGTCCGAGACACCCGGCGGGAGGGCTGCCTTGGTTTTGGAGGAGCGTGCCGCCCTGTGGGGCCCGAACAGGGAGAACCGTTTCCTGCCAACCCTCTCGGAATGTGTGCGGGGTGCCCTCCTTGCCGACCGGTCCTCCCGGGCCCAGGTAATAGGAGCCATGCAGAGGGGAGCTTCCTGGTACTACGGTACCCGTGCCGCAGCCCTCACCCTGCTTGCGGCATTGGTTCTCCTGGTTGGATGGAACTCCTACGGTCAAATGAGGGCAAACGATCTGGTTAGCGAACTGGTGGCAGCGAGGCCTGAGGAAATCGTCCCGGTCACGCGGGAATTGGAACCCTATTTCAAATGGGCCGAGGGCAATCTGCGCCAATACCACGACCAGGATCCCTACTCGCGGGAATGGCTTCCCGCCACAATAGCCCTGGCTTCCCGCCATCCGGGGATGATTGAGCCCCTGGTACGACGGCTCTCCATTGTCCGAAAAGAGCGGCTACCGATCCTGATCCGGGTTCTCGCGGATTCGGAAGTGCCCGGGAACCTTTTGGCCGAATCCTGGACAAGGGCTGTTGATCTGGCGCAACCGCTGAACCAAAGAATTGGGATTCTTGCAGGCCTTGCCACACTGGACAGCGGGTCGGCGAATTGGGGCCAGGTAGGGCCCGTGGTGGTTGGCTTTTTGACCAGCCAATCAGCAGGTGACTTCCAGTATTGGGTGGAACTGTTCCAACCAGTCGGTCAGACCCTGGTCCCAGGCCTTCATGAGATTTACTCGGATCCAGTCAGGGATTTGCAAGCGCGTTCCCTGGCCGGGGAGGCGCTACTGGAGTTCGCGAAGGATGATGCCAGGACGGCCTATGGTTTGCTTGCGGAAGCTCCGGCCCCATTGTTGTCCCGGATGAAGGATGCATGCCTTTCCCATATTGACCTGTGCGCGAAGATGGCAATGGATGAACTGGTCCAGGCCAAGGCCTCACCGGCAACTTCCAGAGGAAACCTCCGAAGCAGAAGGCTTGCCAATCTTTTTGTCCTACTGGTTCATTCACCGATACGTTCCGAGGCCTGGAAAGCCCTAGCCCGGTCAGGGGATATTGGTCTTAGATCGGATGTGATCCACCTGTTGGCAGAGGCAAGGATAGACCCCGGGGTGACAATAAAAGCCTTGCAGGAGGAAGATGAACCGTGGGTTCTATCAGCCCTGTATCAATGCCTGGGGACGTATCCAATTGATCTGATAGAAACCAATACGCGAAAAAAAATGGCCAACCTATTCATCGGGAGACTTCCTGAAACCCGCGACCCCGAATGCTACGCCAGCCTTGCCTGGCTTTTGGGACGCTGGGATGTGCCAGTCCCATCGAAAAAACCGGTTTCCAACAAACCGGACACCCACCTGCCAGGAAAGGCGTCCACGGAAAAATACTCCATCCATGAAACCAGCGGGATCCGGTTGGTCAGGATGGAAGGCAAGAAACCGCCAACCGGGACAAGGACTCCAATTCCCGGCCTTGTTGCAGAAACCCAGGACCCCGTCGGGGCGTTCTGGATGGCCGATACCGAAACAACCCGCCGGCAGTTCCAGCTTTATTCCAAAAATCCCCATCCACTCTCGGACGACCGGGGGCCGATCTTCTCGGACATGCCACTGGACCCCGATGACCCGGAAACCGGGGTCACCTGGCATGAGGCCGCAAGGTATTGCAACTGGCTGAGTGCAACCGCCGGCATGCCGGAATCTGAATGGGTCTATGCGCCGGATCCAGCGAGTGGGAGCAATGGCCTTGCCATGATTGAAAAACCATCCTTCCTGCAGCTCAAGGGATACCGGATGCCCCTTGCCTTGGAATGGCGCCACGCCTGCGGGGCAGGAAACCACACGGCATTTTCCTTTGGCAACCGGTCGGGTCTCCTCGGCCAGTACGCCTGGTACAGCGACAATTCAGACAACCGATTATGGCCTGTCTACTCGCTCAAACCAAACGGATGGGGGCTGTTTGGGATGCATGGCAACGCCATGGAATGGTGCCACGATCTTCCCAAGGGTGAAAGGCTGGAAACGGGCGAGGCCATCCCGTCAAGCAAGGGAAAAAAGGCTTTGTGTGGAGGTTCATTCAGCCAGGGCCACCTCCAGTGTCAGACCCGTGCAATCAATGTGGGTGATCCCGCGGTGATCCACCCGGAGATCGGGTTTCGGGTGATGAAGAGGGCAGAATAGTCCAGCCGAAAAACCTGTCCGTTTATCCTCCGGTTTTTTGATTTCTAATTTTGAAATCCGAACTGATCGATTTACGAACCGGAGGCCCCACCATGAGCGCATGCCTTGTAAATTCCAGCACCCATCTTCCCTTCCAGACGATACTCGATTCCCTGGAAAAACTGGAAACCTTAGTGCAAAAGGCCCGGGAAAATTTGACTAGGCGGGAGCGCCTGGTTTTGGATCGGGAGAGGAAAAAGTTGAAAAACCGGGTTGTGGAATTAGTCCGGGACCTGGATCGGGGGTTCTCTGAGGCGGACACCACTCTTCGCCGCCTTTTCGAACAGGGCAATTTCGCCAAAACGAATGACTCGACCGCCCCCGATCCTGCGGCGGAAGAAAACTTGGTGCAGAAGTCTCGCCATTTGCTGCAACTGGCCCGGTTGGGCCAACCTGACAAGACATACCTGAAAACCCTTTGCCCAGATTACAAGCTGCTGGTCAACCGGTATTTCCACATGGTGCAGGCGGGTAGTTTCACTAGTCATGAAACGCGCAAGGAGGTTCAGGGAAACCTGGGAGAAACCCTGGAACTGATCAAGGGGAAGCGGGTTTACAAGGCGGCTTGAACCAACCGGTCAGCACGTGGGCGTCGGGAAGAGGCATTGGTGCCTTTTCCCGGCGTTTTTATTTTGCCGGTGATCAGGATTTCCACAGTTAATTTTATGTCTCATAACCGGCGGGCTTTTGATTCTCCTTTTGTCACCGCCTGATTG